>Ga0210003_1001857_pt1 | contig 18225 bp, 16 predicted proteins | sample LantaG_FD_182804 | JGI IMG/M metagenome (GOLD analysis project Ga0210003, IMG submission 182804) | Deep subsurface microbial communities from Baltic Sea to uncover new lineages of life (NeLLi) - Landsort_02402 metaG (SPAdes) (version 2) | ecosystem: Environmental > Aquatic > Marine > Oceanic >...
GCTAAGAACATTACACAAAAACCCATTAAACTATAGAACGATATTTGATCTATCAATCTTATATAGAAAAATAAGACCATTATGGACATTAACAAAGCAAATTCTAATGTCGTACCAATTAATCCACTTGGCCTAATAGTTCCAAAAAGCGTTCCAGATAACAGTATTGTTGCATCGCCTTTCAATAAAACAGGCCATTTAGATTCAGGAATGAACCATTGGAAAATGCCTATAATAGCCACCACGGTAGTTGTCACGACCAAAAATCTAACTGCATATTTAACTCTATTTGTTGAGGTAAGAAATACGACAGGCACCCAAATCAACAATGTAAATATCCCAACATAAGAACTGGCTACAACTCGCTGAACGATATTCCCACCATCCGAGATAAGAATAAGTATGGTCCAATAGAACACCAGTAAAGCATGCCACAGAAAAAGGAATCTCATTGGAATGAAGAACAATCTGCAGCCTCTGGAGGTCTTCATTAGTGCAAAAATAATAGAGCAATTTATAGAAGCAATGGCTCCTATAAAAATAATAGCTGCGACAGTATGACGATCACCACCAATCGCATTGACAAGTATTTGTTTTGTTAATACAAGTAGAATAAGAAATGTAACTATGAAACATCCTGGCTGATAGAGTCTTTTGATGATAGTATTTGGATGTCTAGATGTCATCGATATTTTAGTCAAGATGTTCTTACACTCCTAAAATAAGCAAGTTTGACATAAAAAGATTGATATATCAATATGCTAAGGACTTTATTTGCTTTTTTGCAGAACTAATCTACTAATGTTCAGGATGCGGCTCTTGGTTAGTATCCCCACCGGTATTAGCATAATGCAGTACAATAGAAAACCACTTCCTACAGCAATAAATATATTTAATTGGTCTACCAACCGTAGAAAAACCAGTAATATTGCTATCGGTAGCAAAAGTCTTATTATAATGCTGAATAACTTGAAATGATGAAAACGTGAATATACGATTGCATAATAGAATGACACAAAAAACAAATTCGTAAACAAACTTGTAATCGCCGCTCCAACATATCCATACAAGGGGATCATTATTAGATTTACAATGATATTGAAAACTGCTGCAAGCCATGTCGCCAACATACGAAACTTTTGATTACCAGAAGCGGATAATGTTGTGCCAAGTATATGCGCACAGAATCTCATTGGCACAAGCCATGCGACAATCTTCAATGCCGGGACAACGGCTGAGTAATTATCACCAAATATGAACGAAACAATCGGCGCAGCCATCATTGTAATTATAGCACCAATTGGTAGACCAATTACCAATGCCCAATACAACGATTCTTCTAATAGTACGACTGCGTTCTGCTTGGAGTTTTTCAAAATCCTTGACATCGACGGGTATATTGCATTTGAGAAAACAAGAGGAAGCAGTTCCATTATTATTATCAATCGCATAGCCGCTTGATAAAATCCAATCTCTTCCACATCTCTAAAAGCTGAAAGCAACACGTTGTCAATATTTAAGTAAAGGACACCGCCGATTGCAAACAGACCAAACGGAACTGTTTTTTTCAGTATTATTACACAAATACGTTTATCAAACTTCCGTTTACTTGGTTGCAATAGCTTGAAAAGAAACAAAAAGGCAATGATGGTAACACATAACATGGCACAACTTTGAACTGCCAATATTACCCATACACTTCTAATTCCTGCTATTATAGCAATTATACTTGCAACGAATATACATAAACGGGCTATCAATCGCAGCATCGCCGAATAGTGCATTTGTTCGTGTGCATTAAAAAACGAAACGCAAAATTCTACAAACCCCAACAATATCATTACACAGATCGCCCAATAGATAGCATATCTAACATCTGGAGGATAGAAATACCCCAGAAATATCGGCAATACCAGAAATGCTCCTGCAGAAAAGATGACCTTTATTACAAAGCCAGCAACGAGATATTCTTCGAACCGACTCCTCTGACGTGCTACTTCACGAGGAATCAAAAAAGCAACGCCAAAATCGACAACAACAGCTACTATTGCTCCCACACTTATCGCAAATGCGTATTGCCCAAAACCTTTAATTCCTATAACTCTGGCAACTATCGCAATCAGGCCTACATTTATCAGGCCTACAATTACCTGCGATGTTAAAAGAGACATCGTATTCTTCGCTATTGACGATCTTCTATTCATTGTAACTATCTAAGAAAAATTACTTAACCATTTGTTTTATATAAAGTCTGATGTTTTCTGGAAGTTTGTCATAAACTGCTCGGGCAGGTTTCATCAGGCCCATTTTTCTGAGCAGGTCAAATCGTGTAAGTTTAATAATGGTTTCTGGATTGAACACCATCATTGAACTGTCTAATTCCTTGCTGATTTTCACATTATTGCGATGCCTCTTGCGATTATAATTTGGAAAGAAATGTTTGATTAGTTTTAATGTGAATTTCTCATAACTCCCAATATTGGTTTTGATGCCTGGATACTGAGTGCCAATTACGTCGCTACAAATACATCTGAACAACACGTAATCAGCTGGGATTTCATTTGTAGCAACCCATTCAGCGTCGATTGGTTGAAGGTTTTGCTCCATACGGACAATATTGCTAAGTCTGAAGTCTAAGGAATTCCCCTTAACCATAGCATAACCTTCTTCGTCAGCATTGCCCGTAGCATAGTTATCAAGCAAATGCTGAAAAAACATCTCAAAAATTTCTATTATTCTGTTTTGGAAATCTTTTCCAAAAAATGATTCATAAACATCAAATACTAAAAGGTCGCCAGGATACCATGGAGACTCTTCCTCGAAATGATTAACTGATATAGATTGCTGGCAGGCTTTTTTTGTCGAATTAGAATTGGATGTTCTAAATTTTTCTATATGCATCTCTGGCTCTGTTTTTAGAGTAGTCATGCAACGATATTCTGTGCGTCTGGGAAAACCGGTAATTTTTTTTGCAATCCAATCTGGTTTGAGTGCAGCATTGGATTCGTGCTGTGAGGCTACTACCGTAAAAGAGTTGGCAAATTCTCTTAACAGTCCAGCTTTTGATAGTGATCTCAATGCCAGCCCTTCATGAAAGAGGTGTTTTCTATAAGGGCTATAATCTCTAAAAGGCACCCCTATCCAGTTGTGAAGATAAAGATCCTCGTCTTGACCGACATCACTGAAAATAGTTGAGGCAAACTTATAATCTGGAAAACAATGATAAAAGTGTATATATTTGAATCCAGCATCCTGCAGTAACTTTTGCATTTCGCTTTTTGAAAAAGTAAGAACGGTTTTTTCATGCGGATACCCGTGGATTCCATCATAAAATCGCCCTGTATGATCTTCGGCCGAACCACTCCAATATTTCATGCCGATCTTATTCTCAATTGCAATTACCAGAGCACCATCGTTTTTCAATGCTGTCTTTGCTTGATTAAGCAGTGACAAACAAGCTTCATAACGCGGCTTAGCAATATATAATGGAGCATACTCCAAAACACCGATCAGTGTAACAATGTCATAAGATGGCAGAAAGTCTATATCGTTAATATCCGAACAGAAAAAACGCACATTGTTTAATCTTTTACATCTTTCATTTGCTATTTTTGCGCGATTATAACTGCCTTCGACGGCATCAATAAATTTAAAGTTTTCACCCAGATACCTACTTATTGCTCCGCAACCGGAGCCTAACTCCAAAACCTTTGAAAAACTATTTAATTTCAGGACTCTTAGGATATTTGCTCTTCCCTGACCTAAGTGGTAATATGAAGGCCAATCTTTTATTTTTTTCAACAGTTCTTCGGAATCACAACTAACATCCTGAGTTTCTTGTAGCATACGAAGCAGATACTTCTCTGCACGCCCCCCATCGGAATAATCAAAATTTAGAAGTTTTTTTTGGGGAGGTACATAAAGCCGAGTATTTTCTTTACATTCAAAATCAGATAGATACATTAAAACATCCCTTTTCAGAGCCATCCATTCTCTTAATAGCTTTCATGGTATTAAATCATTCGAACCTTGTAAAAAGGACAGAGATATAAAATTGCCGAGCAGTGTCTTTTTATGCCCAGAATTGATTTTCTTTAAAAAATAACTTAAATAAATCATGAGCCGTCCAAGCAAAGGATAGCGTAATATTCCATCTTTATAATCCGGCCTGTTGTTCGCTTTAAATTCCATTCAAAGCGGCCTGAGCGAGCTATTCGTTCTCTCTGAATCCTAATTCCGGTCTTCTTGGTCAAGAGCCTTCTAATGTCGCATAACGTAAAATGCAGTGGATGTGGCTTGTCTAGCATTCCCATTAAACCAAACAAAGGCTTTAAGTAGAAACGAAAGATATTTACCATAAAATAAATTTTACCACCTGGCTTTAATACTCTAAATGCTTCGGATAGTAATTTGTCAGGGTCAAGCATATGGTCTATTACATTTCTAACGATTATAAAATCAAATGAATCCGAAGGGAAAGGAATATTTTCAGCACCACAACTAATGCCGGTGATGCCATCAAGATGCTGTTGAAGCGTTTCATACAAAGGATCTACAACTATGCGTTCAGAACAATTTGAAAACAATGAGGCATAATAACCGTGCGCTCCACCGATATCCATCAGTTTGCCTTTTACTTCCGATGCATCAATGCCAAGAAGTCCTAACTCATGCAAAACTTTTTCTCTATCAAATTCAAGCTTGCTCTTCTTCCACACCCTTAGTTCTGCTTTTTGAGCTTCTATGTGTCTTTGTTTAGTATTTTGCACAAAACAGTTCCTCAAATAATATTTCGTATAAAGTAATTAACATGGCAAAATTATATTATGTACAATGCTTTTTATGGGCTCTGATAACGTCATCTTTAACCTCAAATATCCAATTGGGATGCCTCCCAAAAAGATATGGTTGAATGATGTACAGCATTGTACTTAACTCTCACTTTGATTTGTCGTGTTCTTTGTAAAACGGAAAAGCCCGCAGCCGTAATCACACATATCCAGAACAACTTTGTCTACATTCCTGAAGAAATTTCGATTATCATCTATACCCGCAAGTTCAACAAGCTGCAGATTAGAAAAATAATCAAGAATCTGCTGCACAGAGTGAATGCGATGGGCATTAAAACATATTCTTGGTTTACCTACAGGTAACGAAAAATAAAGATTACCACCCGGAGCAAGAACTCGGGACAACTCGCTTGCAGCCTTAATTGTACCCTTAGGGTCAATTTGGTCGCCATAGCGACCTATGCCTATATGTTCAGCAACATGTAAACAAGATAATGATTTTATCGAGTTTGCCTCGTAAGGAAGCGAAAGGATACTGGCGTTTTTTGATTCGAAGTTTTCTAGTTTTGCTATCAGTGGCCTAATATCAATATAGGTAACTTTTGTAATAATTGTGAGAAATGCGACAAAATCGACTCTTGAGCCAACATCAACATGGTGTTTGCATTTCGATTCATGTATTTTCTTAGCTGCCCAGATATCCTGATAGAAATAGTGTCTATCAAAACCCTGCCCAGCAGTCTTATCATGTATGCAGGGATACAGGTCTCGGAATCTAATTAACTCAGAACCGTCAAACTTTTTATATTTCACCAAATCGTTGAAATATGAGAAAAATCGAGGGATTCCTTTTATTAATTTTACAGGGTCAATCAGTTGAGAAACCCAAAGATAAGCTACATACGCAAACTGCTTATCTATCTTCTGCCATACTGGCCCGATTATCTCGTAAAGCAACGAACGCTTGATTGTATTTTTGACTGGTTGTAATACCATATTAACTTTCTCTCTCAGGATAAAATCCTTTATTTTTCTTCTATGTTTGGCAGGCAAAAGATTTAACAACGTTGTCCGTAGTTGTTTTAATGAAAAAGCGGTGGCCTCTATACGAGTCATTATCAATCGCTTATTCAAATCAACTTCAAACCCTAATGATCTGCATTTTTTAACCGCACATCTTCTCCATTTGCCTTTAATTACGCCGTTAATTACCGGCAATTCATTTCCCCATGTAGCATAAAAGCCATCATACTTATCTGATCTGACAGAACCGAATATTTCAAAATCCCACGCACTCTCACCCTGCTTTAACAAGTCCAATAAAGCCGACTTTTTCCAAACCGCTGATACTACAGAAGACCTGTAGATAGTACCCTTTGAGATAATTCCTATTTTCTCATTGAATTTTTTATCAGGCATCGGCAAGGCATTCAGCCTGATATAGTTCGCTTCGTTATCTATTGCATTGCCGATCACGCCCAGAACTTCATCCGTATCGACAAAATCATACAGGAAGAGATCCTCAATAAATAAAAATACATATTCTTCTTCCAACTGCAATAAAGATTTACGAAGATTATCCGACCACGAAATATCATCGCCAATCAATAGGCTCTTGACTCGTGGCATAGCTGGATCAATATTGTTGCTTAAAAGATAAACATTAAAAGGACAATCTGGCCAAAAACGCCAAAACAGAGTAAAGAATGGCTCCCACAGGTCAGAGTATTTGTCACATGACACCACTAAAACTGCCAGTCTATTTTTTAGTTTTGACATATCAGATGCACTGCTCCACTCATTCTACGTACCAATTGCAAAAAAACACCGAAGGCGCAGAGTGTTTTTTCTGCACCTTCGGTATTAAATCTTACAATACAACCATAACCGTATTGGACGGTTCGCCGTCGCCGGCTTTGTTGACCGCGATGATGCGATATTCCAGTTCCTTACCACGGGGCTGGTCTATTATAAATGTTTTTTCCATTTCTTAAAGACCTTCCAATTTCAAAGCATTTAGTCATTAGCGATTAGTTATTGGACAATAAAAAAGCTATCGGCCCCCATCTTTCTGAGGGCCGATAGACGGTTCCAAACTTCTACGCCGTTATTGTTGCGCTTACGGTTTCTGACCAGGGGCCTTTATCGCCGCTGCTCTTGACCCACCGCAGCATATAATGGGCGGTCTTGCCGCCGTCGGTGCCATCGTATTCGGCAATATACGGACTGGCCGTATCCATCGACACAAAGCTAAGCTCATCAGCACTTACCGGCGGAGCCTCGCCTACGGGCAATACCTTAACCCAAATCTCACAGCCCATAACGCCCTTGGGCTTGGCTCGGGAAGTCGGCGTAGCCTCATCGCTAAAGCGAATCTCGTGCCGCAAACGCTGGCTGGTATCGACCACGCCAATCGGACGGGTCGTAATATCGCCAGCGGTTGCGGTGCGGATTTTGTCATGGATTGTAATACCAAGTGCCGCCCGCTCGGTATCATCGACAGCGGATGATACCTGAAGCCGCTTTACCAATGACCGAACCGCCGACTCTAAGCTATCACGACTGTCATCTTTTGCCTGCCTTGCAGACTGGGCTGCCTGCTGTGCGGTAACATTAGCCGACATTTTTGTATCAAAATCTGTCCTGCCATCCGTTATCGGTATTATATCGGGCGGCGCAATACCCAACTCAATGAGATGGGCACCGGCATAGGTAGCAAAGTTGTCCACCCACGCCTGAAATCCTGTGTCACTTCCTGGAATGTAATCGTTTGCCATAACTGTACTCCCTTTTGTAAAAAAAACAAAAATTGTCCCTTCCGCATATTGCGGAAGCATTATTTTAGATGTCTGATAGCTGATTTCCGGGCACTAACCGCCTTTTTGCACCAAAAACGCCGTTTTATAGTTCCGCCGACCACCTGCGGACTTCCGCCAACCATCGCCGGAGTTCCGCGAGTTACTTACTGCCCTTCGCCAACTATAGCCGGATTTCCGGGACCCATCGTCAGATACCCACAAGTCAGTAATCGAACATCTACGGACCAGCTACTGCTTTCCGATGACCATAGCCGGATGCCCGCTGATAAGAGCCGTGCAAACCGCCCGCTTCCGCATAGTTGATACAGGCAGACTCCGTCCCCTTCGGCTGCGCTCAGGGCAAGCCTGTGGGTAACAATTAACCGCTGATTATACTGACATTTTTATTTATTTAACCGAGAATTAACTTCTATGGAACCCGGGTCTGGCTTTTTTTAAGGCCTTCTAACAAGAAGGATACAAATACTGACATCATTAATGCCATCACAAACACAATAGCACCCTTTTTGACTGTGCCTTTGGCAATCGAAAATATCTTCGGGGTTTGTGAAACAGGGGTACTTGCAGAAATCCTGTTTTCTATTTTCTTGATATACGAGGCTAAATAATCTTTTATTTCGTCCGTTTTATACTCACCGGTTAGTTCAGTCAAAAATGTGTGATACTGCTCAATAGTATAGTATGCCGATTTCTTATCTTTTAGTTGAGCAGCCAGTCTTTCGTATAAAGCTGACAAATTCTTATAATGATTATATTTTGCTTCGTTTACCCCGATACTTTCCTCAAGCTCAACTATCTTTGCTTCTGCTGCGCGTATCTGGTATCCCAGGGGCAGGTATTCGCTTTTACTGCCGATGTCGAACTGAAGCATTACATTGTCTTCGCTTTTATCTGGAATCCGGAGCTCTATTTTTTTAAGTCTTTCTAAAACAGCCTTGTTTGTCTTGACTGAGAGATCAAGGCTGAATCTGACTGCCTCAATATCGGCCATTTGGGTTCTGTATCTGTTTATTACATCAACTACCTGTTGTTCTATCGAATATATTGGTACCACTTTTTCAAAATTACCTCTTATCACCATGGCTATTTTCGAAAGATTCTCTTTGGGTGTTCCAGCTATTGTAATATTTAACAATTGGGCCGTCAGCTTTCGGATCTGATTCAATTGTTCGGGGTCATTTATCTTTGCTTGAGAAGTATCAATATAAGGAGGCACTGGTTCGAACTTTAATAAATCCTGCAGTGCATCCAGACTATTTCCGGCAATGCCTATTAGTTTGGCGTATTCATTGAGTCCATTTTCTCGCAGTTTATTTGTAATCTTACTTAAGTTTTCTTCACTGTAAAATCTACTGATAAGAACATTGTAATTCTTTTCATTAAGATTCCAATCTCTTACATCATCTCTTACATCATAAACGTAAGTGAGTTCATAATTTACTGGCAAAGAGAACAAAAACAGCCCAACTATCAGAGCCGGCAAAACCGAGCCAAGCAAAATGAGCCACTTGTGTTTCCAGAGAACGAGGAAATAATCCATGAGATTTATTTCATCTTCGTAGATGTTAGATTCTTTATGATCATTGTTATCAATATCCTGCTTGTTTGCTCCATCATTATCAATACCTGCCATATTATCGGCCTCCTGCCACAGTTATAAAAACAAAGATATGTAACCTCCTTGCAGCCACACAGTTACAATACACCTCTCGACACTATCGCTGGAATAATACCATTTCAGCATGGCTAAATCCAGCATAATATGCTCAAAAATCAGAAATTTACACTTTTTTTGGGGGGCATAAAGATTTGAATATATGCTTAAAACTTGTGGCAGCAATAAGTTAGAAATTTGACGGATTTTTCAGCATAACATGTTGGTTTATGTTACTTCTTAAATCGCCAGCATAAATGCCTTCAGGCCTTCTTTGGCAACCATTGTTTTTAGTTCCCAGAGCCCCTCAAAAAGTTCATCGGCGTGCTTCTCTGACAGAAAAATAGATTTTTTATGCAGTGTTTTCGGACCATCTGTTTTTTGTGCTACCTGAATTTTCCTTGCATTAGGAAGTTTTGAGGGTCTTTTTGCAATATTATAAAATTGTTGCCATAAAAAAGTGCCGATGAGCTTGGGGTATGAATTTTTTGTGTTATACTTTAAATACAAGCCCGAAGTGGGTGGGGATTAGACACCGCATTTGCGTTTGTCGCAAGCGTGCACCAACAGTGCATATTGAGGAGGCAAGCGTGCGAGTTGTCGGCAAAAGAACTTTTATGGCTAAATTAGAGGTGCCCGGATGAACTCTGCACAAGAGGCCTCTACGATTTCTGAAATACAGACCAATCTTCTCTTTGGCGAGCTACTCGTCTTCAAAGGATTATTGAGTCGAGGAGAGTTGATTGAAGCGCTGAATGAACAGCGTGAACACGGTGGTCGACTGGGCGAAGTATTGCTGCGACTGGAAATATTGACAAATGAGGACGTCACCAACTCTCTCGCGGAACATCTCTCAATGGACTGTATCAGCTTTGATGATGTTGCCAAAATCAACATGAATATCGCTCGAATGGTTCCCGAAAGTGTTGCCAAGCGCTTTTGCCTCGTTGCTTATGGTGAAATAGACGACAAAATCCTTGTGGCTATGGCGGACCCATTAAACGTTATAGCAATAGACACTATTTCACTGAAGCTAAAACGCCAAATCAAGGTAGTGATAAGTTCGCCCAAGGAGATTCGCCAGGCGCTAGAGTTAATTTATCATGGTTCCGATGTTGAGGAACAGCGGCTTCGTGACCTGGTAGAGCTTGAGGTTAGTATCGAAGAGGCCCAGGATGATTTACAGGCCAACGATGCGGACATCGACAGCGAAATGGCTGCGACAAAAGCGCCTGTTATTCGTTTCGTTGACCTGCTCCTTAGCCAGGCAGTCAAGAGCAGGGCAAGTGATATTCATATCGAGCCGCAGGAAAAATCAATGATAATTCGCATGCGTATCGATGGAATTCTACGCGACATGGTACCACCGGCAAGAAAGATGCAGGCCGCTGTTGTTACACGTCTGAAGATTTTGGCGGAAATGGATATCGCAGAACGACGACTGCCTCAGGATGGCCGATTCAAAGTGAGGGCATCCAACAGGGCTATAGATGTCAGAGTTTCGGTTATTCCCACTATTTACGGCGAAAAAATGGTGATGCGAATTCTCGATGCTGCGGCAGTTAATCACGATATTGAACAGCTCGGCTTTGAGCCGGAACTGCTCGGGGAATTTAAAACGGTTCTGTCACAGCCGCACGGAATAATAGTTGTCACCGGACCGACTGGCAGCGGCAAGAGCACAACGTTATACTCGGCGTTGAATTACCTCAAAGACCCGAAAAAAAATATTACGACCGTGGAAAACCCGGTGGAATACCGTCTGGCCGGAATTAACCAGATTCAGGTCAAACCTGAAATCGAACTGACTTTTGCCTCTTGCCTTCGGGCGATTTTAAGACAGGATCCGGATATAATTTTAATCGGTGAAATCCGGGACAAAGAGACGGTCGATATTGCTATAAAAGCATCACTTACCGGTCACCTTGTCTTGAGTACCTTTCATACTAATGATGCCCCAAGCGCTGTCAGCAGGCTCGTTTATATGGGGATAGAACCATATTTGTTGGCTTCAACTCTGAATCTGGTGGTTGCTCAACGATTGGTGAGAAAAATTTGCGAACGCTGCAAAGAACCTGTAAAGCTGGACAATGAAACTTTGAAACGTTTGAAGATCGAACCTGAGAAAGCAAAAAATACAGTTTTTTATCACGGCAAGGGTTGCAGCGCTTGTGGAAACACCGGTTATTTGGGCAGGCTTCCGATATTCGAATTTCTTGTCACCGATAACGAAATTCGTGAACAGCTTACAGCCGGTGTCAGTGAAGCGCAGCTTCGAACTATAGCTCGAAAAAAAGGTTATGGTGGCTTGCTCGAAAGTGGAGTCGGTAAGATGCTTGGGGGTTTGACGACAGCAGAAGAGGTCTTAAGGACAACCTTTACAGATGACGTCAGGCTGGAATAAGAAAAACTGTTGTGGTGTAGTTTTTGCTAAACTCGGAGTTTTCGGATGCCGATGGATTATAGCGATGTCACAAGAAGAAAAAAAGATTTTGTGACTGCAAGTTGAATTAGGGACATTTTAGAAGATAAGATAAATGACAACATACAAATATATAGTGCGTGATTCATCAGGACGGCGAAAAGAAGGATACAAAGAAAGTTCTTCTCAGAATGAGATTCTTGGTTGGCTGCGTGAGCAGGATTTTATTCCTGTTTCTGTTGAGGCAATTTCTGCGAAGGGCCCTAAGAAAAAGCGGCGAAGAACTTGTAAAAAACGGATAAAATCGTCGGACCTGGCGTCATTCTGCTGGCAGCTCACCACTCTGTTAGAGGGCGGAGTTCCTATAACAACGGCCCTGGAAACTATCGCTGAAGATGTGGAGAACCCGCAGCTCGAGGAAATATTGCAACAGATTGCTGAGAAAATCAACAAGGGCGAGACTTTATCGGACAGTGTTTCGCAGTTTCCAAATGTTTTCAATCGTCTCTCATGTGCGTTGATATTAGCTGGTGAGACTGGTGGTAACCTGCCGGAAATATTGCGAAGGCTTGCCGAATATTTTGATAATCGCGATAAACTGGCCAGGAAAGTAAAAGGTGCAATGGCATATCCGGCCTTTGTATTTGTTTTTATCGTTCTGATAGTGATTTTTATCATGGCGTTCATTATTCCGCGATTTCGCGTAATATTCGAGCAGATAAGCGGCGAATTGCCTGCTTTTACCAGGGCATTTATGAGCTTTTACGATATACTGCGTTTCAATCTGCACTACATTATAGGTTTTGTGCTTATTTCAACTATTTCGGCGGTTCTGGCTTACAGAAAAACCCAGAAGGGCCATTACATATTCAGTAAAATCGCATTGGCTTTTCCGCTGCTTGGAAAAGTGCTCAGCCAGTCGTTCATAGCGATATTCTGCAGGACGATGTCAACACTGATCGCCGCCGGTGTCCCGGTTCTTGAGGTACTCGATATCCTGGCGGAAATGAGCGATAACGATATCATAACCTCCTCAGTAAAAAGAGTTAAAGAACAGATTGTTGGCGGCTCGAGCATCTCTGTAAGTATGGCATCGACTCCCTTTTTTCCGAATATGGTTTCAAAAATGGTCCAGGTTGGCGAGGAAAGCGGTTCAATTTCGAGAGTGCTGGACAGAACCACTGATTATTACGAACGAAAAGTCGATTGTACGATATCAACCGTCATGAGTCTGCTTGAGCCGATAATGATTATAACGGTTGGAGCAATTGTACTTGTTGTAGTTCTTGCATTATACCTTCCGATTTTCTCGATGTCGGATATTCACAGTTAGTACAAAAAAAAATAAAAACTGATTCAGTCGTTGGCTGATTAAGCCGAAAAGTTTGCAGTAGCGGAAAATGATGTAATTTTAGAAACTTATTTTAGGAGAAGTTAAAATGAAAGGCAAGAAAGGTTTTACATTGATCGAGCTGATGGTTGTGATTCTGATCGTCGGCATCCTTGCAGCAGTGGCGATACCGACTCTTCGTGGTCGAATCGATGCAGCCAAGTGGTCTGAAGGAAAGGCTATGATGGGCAGCATAGGCACTGCTATAAGGGCGTATCACGCCGAAAAAGGCACTGGTGGAACAGCTCCGACTGCTATTGTCGGAACAGGCGCCACTGAGTTGGGTTTCCTGGCAGCAGACCTTACCGGTACATACTTTACGAATACTATGTTTACCATGTCAGGTGTTGCAATGAACCCGTTGGCATTTACTATTAGTTGTACCAATGCCACTCTGAATCCGGCCACCTATACGCTCGACCAGGCCGGCACATGGGGTAACTAAGTACACGAAACAAAGTAAGACAGTAACAGGGGCGGCTGATTTGACCAGTTGCCCCTTTATCTGTTCTGCCGGCAATTGGCTGTTTACCTCAGTGTTCAGCTATGCAGCTTGGCAAAGGAAGAACCGGACAGCGGTGTTGATAAAAGCTGGCCGGGTTTTGCTCTATATTAGAGATGGGGGATGGTTTGGGGGAAATTAAAATGAACCGACAAAAAAGAAATTCCGGGTTGACGCTGATAGAGGTAATGATAGCGATGATTGTGATTGTTATCGTTGTTATTGGTTCAATGGGTTACCGCTATTATGGTGCTCTTGACGCGCGAAGGTCAGATGTCCAGATGACCGCTGCAAGATTAGGGTTAACGCTGCTGGAAGACTGGAAAGGGGCCGGAGCAACTCTTACCTACAACCCTGTGGCACAGTTTTCAGGCCCATTAGTCATCTCAACCAAAGGTGTTACGGCCGAAGGTCTCGGGACTCCGAGCGGCTACCATGTTCTGGGTATTTATGCAGTTGTCGCTGGTGGTACGGACTACCGCGTTATTTTGTCGCAAGCAGATGAGACACCTACCACACCGAAGATACTAAATGCCCGTATAGCGTGGATATCAGGCGGTTACCAGTGGGGCTCACAACGAGCCAGTCAATCAGTTGCATTGACTACTCATGCGTTTAATTAGTAATAATAATCTTAAAATGGGCAAGGCTATGAAACGCAATACTTTCACAAATAGAAAAGCACTAACGTTAGTCGAGTTAATGGTGACCATGGCAATTGCCCTTATCGTCATACTCAGCGTTGGTCTGGTATTAGTCGACAGCCAGAAAGGCTGGAACAGGATGTACGACCGCGTATATGGCGATATTGTGACCGATGGATATGTTGCCAGGAAAACATTCGATGCGGTAGTTCGAAAATCAAGTATCAAGAGGGCCGATTTTGTCAGCAGTAACGACTTTTATGCTTATTATTATCAGGACCAGGCCTCTACAAAGCTGGACAGGTATGCACGTTTCTACACAAGGGAAAATCAGTTACTGGTGGATTACGGGCAATTGGATGATTCCGAGAATCGGCTAAATGCCTATAGTACCGTGGTATTGGCTCGAAATGTCAAAACAGCCTATTTTGCAAATCCTCCAGGGACTAGCATACAAATGATAATTGAGCTTGATGATGGAAGACTGGCAATGACTGTTACATGCACGGCAAACAGGCACAATGAATAAGATGTTGCAATTAGGGTGAGATACTTGTTCAAGAGTTTACAAAAAGTGTAATAATTTAGCAGGCAATAAGGGGAACTGATAATGGGTAAGACAAAAAAGAAACCGGCAAGAAAAACAGTCAAAGGTTCGGTACTGCCATTTACCGTCATGGTAGTTCTGATTTCGTTTCTTATCGGCCTTGCTTTGTTGAGATTGGGTCTCAGTGCCAGAATCCAGTCTATAAGGACTACTGATACGATATCGGCCCGCTGTGCTGCTGACGCGGGAATTATACAGGCCATGCGTCTGATGAATAAAAAGATCGCAGAGGAAACAACCTGGAACAACGACAATCTGCCGACTATGACGAACGTACCTCTGCCCTATGCCGACGCCAGCTATAGTTTTAAGATAGGAGGCTACCCCGGCAGCGGTTTCCTGATTACTTCGCAGGGCCAGGCGGGAGCGGCGGCACAAAAAACGATTTACCGCAGGTTAGGAGTCAAGTCCCTATGGACCGGGATCGGGGTCAAAGAGGGAATTAATATTAAACTTGGGGCAACTTTCAGTACGGATCCGCCGAACAGCGATTTGTTCAGTATTCGCACCAACAGCACATCGCCGGATGCAATTACAATCAAAGCCGGTGTCACGATTCCGGGAGATGTAGTTATCGGCCCGGGCGGGGATATCGAAAGCGTTGTTGACACCAAATCCAGCACCACTATAGAGGGTGATGTTTATGCTGCTGAAGATGAGATCGATTTTCCGCCGGTTATAGTACCGGCTGTGTTCGGCGCTCTACCATCATTACCCTATACGTACACGCCCGGGACTCCCATAACTGGTGGCACATACAAATTTAGCGGTCTTTCTATACCAAACTCAGGTGTTCAGGAAATTCAGGGCGATTGTGTGATTTATGTCGATGGCAAAACGATTCTCGGTCAAAGCGCAGAATTAATTGTAAAACCCAATTCATCGCTGGTTTTATATCTTGGCGGTGATATGGAAGCGAAGAATTCGAACGGATTAGATAACGAAACCGGCGATGCAAGGGCACTAAAGATATATGGCACCTCGACCTGTGAAAATATTGACCTGAAGGCAAAAGGCGACGTTTTCTTTGGTGCAATTTATGCCCCTGATGCAGACCTGGATGCCTATGCCAAGAATGAATTGGCAGGAAGTTTCATCGGAAAGAGCTTTACCTTAATGACTGCTACTAACTTTACTTTTGTTACCGCCCTTCTCGATGATAACATTAACAATATGGAATCGTATCTGTTGGCCCGCTGGTGGGAAGAATAAAGGATTTTAAAATATAGTTCTTATCAAGATGGATATTAAAAACAGCAAAAAAATCCGTATGTCCGCTGAACGTTTCCGACGTTTTAGCGGGATGACATTAGTTGAGATAATGATTGCTATCACTGTGATTTCAGTGGCGGTACTTGGCGCCGGCAGATATAGATATTATACGGCACTGGATGCCCACAAGACGGATGTGCAGATGACCGCGGCGAGAGTTGCCCTGATGTTGTGTGAAAGCTGGCGCGGTGTAAAAGGCTCGGTTAGCTACGACCCGACAAGCCATCTGGGTGATGAATTGGTAATCACAAGCGATACCGGCCCGGATGCACCTGATGATTTTACCGCTTTAGGGAGCTATTCGGCTTTGCTGAACGGATTCAAATGTTATACGACGTTGTCATGGAAGGATATCGATACCGGATTGCGAGCGCTTAATGTGGAAGTCGCCTGGCCGCAGAAGGGCTATGACAGCGACAGTTTCAGTGATGCAGACAAGACGCTCCAGCTTACGGTATATACACTGAATTAATGGACAGGGAGTTTTTAAAGGGATAATGCTGAAGCATAAATCTATAACTCGAAGCGGTTTCACAATTATGGAATTGGTAGTGGCTACCGTAATATCCCTTATAGTTATTCTTTGTGTAGGAATAGTTTTGGCCGGCAGCCACAACGACTGGAACAAGATGTACAGCCGTGTATACGATGATATTGTCACCGGAAGCTATAACGCCAGAAGTGCTTTCGACAGCACAATTCGCATGGCAAGCAGGGGCAAGCTGATATTGGATGAGGATGATGGCAGCTGGCTCGAAGTTTATTACTACAATGATTCAAGCAGTACAAGTGTTGACCGCTACGCACGTTTTTACGAATCCGATGGTGATTTGAACATTGACTATGGAACTTTGAATCCCAAGGCAACATTGAGCACCTCTACGGTCTGCAGTAATGTATCTGATTGTGTTTTCAAAGCAACTGGCCGCTCTGCCCAAATGATATTAACGCTCGATGATGGAACGCGAACGGCTTGTGTTGTCTCATCTGCTGTTTTAAATAATGAATAATCATAATGTGTTTTTTAAGGATACTGTGAGCATGGCCAGGCTGAAAAAATCTAAAACGGCAGGTTCTGCTTTAATTCTGGTATTGTTTGCGGTTGTGTTGCTTTCGACAATGGGCAGCGGTTTGCTCGCCCTTGGCCTTAACAGCCGTATTCTTGCGATAAGACGAGTAAATAGTGTAAAAGCCCGTTGTGCTGCCGATGCCGGAATCACCAGGGCTCTTTTCGAGATGAACCAGAAATTAGAAGCTGGCGCCTGGAGTGAAAGCGGCCTTCCCTCCGGCGCCGAACAAAGCCTGCCTTATTGCGATGCAACTTTCACCTATACAGTCACGGGCAGTCTCGCCGGCGGCTATACCATTGAATCTGTTGGAAGCAGCGGCGCTGCCGTAAAAACAATCTATGCAGATTTGAGACTCAAAGGCCCGTTCGAGGATCCAATCTCAGTTTCCGAGGATCTTACATTAAAAGGTAACACCACAATCGATGGCTTTAACTCCGATGATGTAAGTGAAACGGTCAAAACGCTAATCGGCACAAACAGCACGGAGTCAATGAGCGTAGAACTCAACAATAACTCAACTATAGATGGCGATGTCTTCGTAGGTGTTGATGGTGATATTGACACGGTAATAAAGGACCTTGGTGCAACGTATGAGGACAAGTTTTCTTTGCTAGAGGAGCTCACGTTCCCGCCGGTGACAGCACCGACACTTCCTGATATGGGTACAGATATCGAAGCCAAGGGTGTAACCCAGATAATCGGACCTACCGATAGCGGAATGTACGAAGATATCGATTTATCAAGCAAGGCAGGTGAATCGGGAATCCTGGAAATAGATGGTGGAGATGTTGTGCTGCACATTACCGGCGATATCGATATTGGCCAGGCATGTGAGCTCCAGATAAAACCAGGTTCAACCTTAAAGATGTATCTCAATGGCGATTTGGCGGCGGACAATTCAACTGGAATCAATAACGAAACCAACTCTGCCGCAGCTTTTAAGCTATATGGAGTTGGAGATGACCAATCATTTGACCTCAAAAACGGCACCGATTTTTACGGGGCTATTTATGCGCCTAATGCCGACATAATACTGTATAACAGCGGACAGTTTT
>Ga0210003_1001858_pt1 | contig 18206 bp, 15 predicted proteins | sample LantaG_FD_182804 | JGI IMG/M metagenome (GOLD analysis project Ga0210003, IMG submission 182804) | Deep subsurface microbial communities from Baltic Sea to uncover new lineages of life (NeLLi) - Landsort_02402 metaG (SPAdes) (version 2) | ecosystem: Environmental > Aquatic > Marine > Oceanic >...
GAGGCTTATGAACCAGTGATTTATGACCAACCCCTGACTTTCACAGCACCGCTCTAATGATGATGAGCCGTTCTTGCCAGACTTTGGTTTTTCGAGGAGTAGAAAAACCAAAGTCATCATGGAGGTGATGCGAAATGAGAGAATGCAAAATGTGCGGGAAGGACGTACCAGAATTATTGGGGCTGTACTGTGGCCGGTGCGACCAGATAGTCGGCGATATGAATGCTGATCTGGCTGCAAAACTTGAGCACAGAGAGATGGTGGTGTAATGCAATGGAGGTGAGCAAGAATGAAAACAAACCATGCAAGAAAGGTCTCGGAGCAGGCGTTCAATGAATTAGTTGAAGCTGTTGAGTCGGGCAAGAGCCAAAAGCTTGTTGAGTATTTGAAGGCGATGGGCAGATTCCACAACTACAGCCTGGGCAATGCAATTTTGATTGGTTTCCAGAAACCGGATGCAACACACGTTGCCGGCTTTCGAACTTGGCAGAAACTCGGAAGACATGTGAAAAAGAACGAGAAGGGGATTGCTATAATGGCCCCGATTGTCTGGCGTAAGAAGGTAACGCGTGCAGCGGTAGATGACGATCAACAAGAACACCAAGAGGAAACAACCCTGGCATTCAAAACCGCGTACGTATTTGATGTCAGCCAGACAGATGGAAAACCTCTACCTGAGTTTGCCCACGTGAAAGGCGATCCCAGCGTTTATACAGAGAGATTGAGAGAGTATGTCACAAGCAAAGGCATCGTGTTGGAGTACAGCGATACAATTGGGTCTGCTGAAGGCGTTTCTGCTGGTGGATTGATAAAGCTCAAGAAGGGATTAACTGCGGCAGAGGAGCTCTCGGTGTTAGCCCATGAGGCGGCTCACGAAAGACTTCACCGCAATAAAGAGACCATGCCAAAAGATACAAATGTAAGAGAGACTGAAGCTGAAGCCGTTGCTTTTGTTGTTTGTCACGGCATAGGTATGGATACAAACAGTGCCAGCAGTGATTATATTCAGTTGTACAACGGCGACAAAGAGACTCTCATGGAGTCGTTGGGACGGATACAGAAAACAGCTTCAGAGATTTTAGAGGCGGTCATGGATAAAGAGTCTGAGGGTGAAACGGTGGGCAAAGAGTCCTGTGTGGCTGTTGCGGCATAGGTTTACCAGACAATTCTACAGAGAGATGGTGTCAAGGAACTGACATAGGACACCTATGAAGAGCTCAAAGTCAAGTGCTAAAATCCCTGTTACCACAAAAAACTTTCTTTGAGGCATCCACCTTATGGCTTCTTAGCCATGCTTCGTAGCTCACAGAATTTTTTATACAGTCATGTTGCTTTTAATATTGCAGAGGATCTAATGAGTTGTCAAAATAATGCAGGAAACAGTTGCACATAAATGTTGAAACTAAATCTTATTAGAATTATCACTCTCTGAAAGGAAGGCATGATGAATGCCCCCAAGTGGAAAACAGCTATTATTTATCTGGCCCTAATAACATTGGCATCTGCTGCAAGTCCGGCTGATTTGCCCGGCAGCGGTGCAGATTCAGGAAAGACCGTTGTCTATCGTGATACATGGGGCGTACCTCATATTTATACCCCAACAGTCGAAGCGGGCATGTATGCAATCGGCTGGGCACAGGCACAAGACCGGCCCGAAGAATTGTTAAAGAACTTCAAGCGTGCAATGGGCGAGAGTGCGTCCTTTGACGGCCCGAAGGCAATACAATCCGATATAGTCTCACACCTTTGGGACCATTACGGTACGAGCAAAAAATATTTCGATCGAAATCGGCCTCAGATACAAGAGCAAATAAGAGCTTATGTCAAAGGCGTCAATGATTTTTATACAGAACATCCTGAGGATATTCCTTCCTGGTGGGGCAAGCGCAAGGTTGATGAATACATGGTAGTGTCATTCGGCCGGATGTTTCTATATGCATGGTCGATTGGTCAGGCTTTTGGAGATCTTCAAGCTGGAGGTGTCCAGCCGGGTTTTATCCAGGAATCACGAGGATCTAATCAATGGGCGGTATCTCCCGGTAGAAGCGCCGAAGGAGCAGCCATTCTTTGTATTGATCCGCACCTTTCCTGGTGGGGGCCATCACGGTTCTGGGAATTTCGAATTCATGCTGGCGAGTTTCATGGAAGCGGTGTCACCTTGCCCGGCGTCCCGAGTATCGGCCTGGGGCATAATGCAAATGTCGCCTGGGCCATGACAACAGGAGGTCCCGATACGGCTGATATATACGAGCTAAAACTTAAAGAAGATGATCCAACCAGATATCTTTACGACGGCCGGTGGCGAGAGCTAAACAGCCGAGATATAACAATTGAGGTTAAAGGCGCAGGGGAGAGGAAAATCACAATCTGGTCAGCCCACCATGGCCCCATCGTAGCAATGCAGGAAGGCAAAGCATACGCTGCAAAGATATCATACACCGACGAGGTGCAAATCAGCGAGGCATGGCACGAGTTTAATATGGCCCTAGATTACCGTGGAGCAATAAAAGGAATGGATACTCAGCAGCTTTTTCCACAAAACGTCATGGTGGCAGACACCTCGGGGAATATCTATTACCAGCGCACCGGTCGGGTACCGCGTCGTCCATCTGGCTACGACTGGTCTAAGCCTGTAGATGGCTCCACATCGGCAACAGAATGGCAAGGACTCCATCCGGCTTCAGACCATGTCCAGGTACTGAATCCGCTGCAAGGATATATGCAAAACTGCAATATTCCGCCGGATGTTATGATGGTTGACAGTCCATTAACGCCGGACAAGACTCTTGGCTACCTCTACAACTCTTCCGTTGGGTACACGAATCAGCGAGGGGCCCGTGCAGTGCAACTATTGCATGCGAATTCTTCTGTGACGATTGAGAAGGCCCAGGATTATGCCGTCGATGTCCATCCATACGGTGTTGAGCGGTGGCTTGAAGTAATCAAAAAGGCCGATGATATGTTTGGTGAATTACACAAGTCCAATCTTGACTATGTCGCAGGTATCGAGAACCTGCGATCATGGGATGGCCAGTTGCGACGTGATTCTACTGCCGCCCTAAAGTATTATTATTGGCGCAAGCAAATTATTGAAGATCATGGTGCTGAAGCAGTATCAGATGCAGCAAGCAGAATCGACTATTATCTTGCCGCATTGGGCAAGCCTGCTCCGGAAATTGATTTGAGTGAAGATGAACTTGGAGCAGCGGCTGATTCACTTGCTTCAGCGATGGCGAAACTCAAGGAAGACCATAGTTCGCTTAATGCCACTTACGGCGACACATTCCGAGTAGGTCGTGACGATACTTCATGGCCTCTCGGAGGAGGAGGTGGTAATGGCCTGACTACATTGCGAAACATAAGTTATGGTCAGGAGCGAAACGACCATACGCGTTGGGGAACCGGGGGCCAGACTTCAACTCAGGTTATTGTTCTGAGCAAGCCCATACGAAGCTGGACCTATGTCCCGATTGGGCAGAGTGATCGTCCCGATTCAACTCACTACCGCGACCAGGCAGAGAAACTGTTCAGCGTACGAAAGCTCAAACCTACCTGGTGGCTTGCGGAAGATTTGGCCAAACATATCGAGTCCCGCACCGTTTTGGCCAAAGCACCTTAACACACTTGATCAGCAGATAGGATTTATCGAGGATATTTAGAGTTCACCAATTAAATTGCTTGAAAGTGTGCTCTCTTTGACGCCGGTCACCTATGAAGAGTACAAAGTCAAATAGTAAAATATCTTTTACCACAAAAAGTTATTTGTGGCTTTCACCTTATGAGGTATCAGTCAATGTCACTTACTAAAGGCGAGGGCCGTCAGGCACAAGGTCAATAGGGAGATGTTGCAGACGTGTTTGGGGAGGTGGGAGGATTGACAGCAGCACCAGTAACAAATATCAGAGTATCGCTTTTTGGAATACGCTTGCCGAAATACATGCCCCAACGGAACGATGTATAACCCTCCGGTCTATCGTAAGCTCCATCACCGACCTTCTGGCCGTCTATATACACCTCGTAATTGTGACCATCATCTCTGACTCTTAAATCGAAGCTCTTGCCTTTCATCGCTCTGGCCACAATCCTATACTTTTCATGCCGAGGCTGTAGCCGTATATCGCCATTCGCATTTGTGGTCAGCATTACGGCCCAGTCGTTGATACGATTCTTGACCTGGAAGATGCTGCCACCAACTGGCTGAACTATGGTATAAGTTCCAGTCCACTCTTGCCAACCACCGCCTCTCTTCCACTTATGATTGCTGAAAGATTCTATCCTGGCCGCCGCATTTCGTGTGTTCCGCACATTGTATTCGCCTTCAAACATTCGAAATACCTGGGTGTTCCCATCCTCCTGATACCACCGTGTCCATTTGGGGAAATCCTTGCGGCGTATAACGCTGTTGCCAGGTGTGTGAATGCTGATTTCCTTTTCGATGGGACGATTCCCGTAGGTGACTTGTTCAACCAGGGCATTGTTTACATCTACGATAGAGCCAGTTATGCCTTGAGTCGAGTTTGTGCCAATCGGTATCTTCTTGCCGTCAATGATGGACTTCCAAGTTGGATCTACGCCAATTTGAGTATAGAATTTGTATTCCAGAGTATTCCGGGTGCTCAAAGAAACCGGGGTGATGTCCGAGTCCTTCTCGGCACTCGATTTCAGACTCCCACCCGATTTCAACATATCCCCAATATCACTGAGAATCGGAATCCTCAGGCCTCCTCCGGCTTCACTTATCTCGTGGAACTTCCTGATCTTCTTCTTCCATTCCCCGAATTTTGCCCACTCTGCCAGTCCGAATGATTCCTGCTTGCCTACAGAGAGCCAGAGCTTTCCTTTGTCTCCCGATGGGACATAGGCCACCACGTAATACCGTCCTGACTTGGGTATCGTGACGCTATCACTGCGGAGAATCCAGGAGTCTGTTCCAGTGAAATGTTCTTTGAAGAATCTCGGCTCTTCTACACTGTCGGTTGGAAAGGTCTTGGCTCCCACACCATCAGGCAGTTTGAACGGAAGATCCGCCTCCGGCAGGCCAGGGCCAATGACCAGCATAGCAGGTCTGAATTCCTTCAGACGGTCAAGGACTGGAACACCAATCTGTATGAATAAGCCAAATCCCTCATTGGCATCGAAGGCAAGCCAGACCTGCTTGGCCTCTTCGGTAATCTCACGGTATATAACCTGAGATATGGATGGTTGGTTAATGAAGACTGCTGTGTTCGGATCTGTAGCAGCCTTCTCGCTGAAGATCGGGCGATGGGCATGTGCTACTGAGCACAGGATAATAACAAGCACACCTGAGATAACGTTAAGCTTTCCCATTTCCAGACCTCATTATGAACAACCTTTTGCTCTTTCATAAGCTTACCACAGACTGCCGACATTAGCCAATGTATGATTACTATCTGTTCAGGTGCCAGAGAGCGGCATTCAAGGCGATCGCAAAGCTAACCCACAGTATATAGGGTATTAGGAGATAGGTCGCTGGCTTTGATATCCTCCAGAAGGCAACAATCGTGGCGAGTATGGCTATGGAACAGATTAGCGTGGCTATCACTTTCATATCAGATCATCCATCGATACTCTATCGGAAGCAGGCCTATTCTCCTACCAACGGCCGAGTCTTGACGACCTTGAAGTATACGGCACTACTGCCAGATGCCGCCTCACCTGCTTCGTCATATCTCTTCCGTCTCCTGATTGACTGCACCAATTCAGGATCATTCTCTTCGCGGGTCTTCTGAAGATACAGCCTCTTACCCTGATAGCCTTTGGACTTTTCAATAAACATGTAGGTGGCTTTCGGATTAGTCTGTAGATTGGCATGGCTCAGCTTGTCAGACATAACAAGCACCAGGGTCTCGTCATCCTCCATGTGGGGATGGGCATAGATTGCCGAATCTACATTTCCATCGGAATCTGCCGTAGACAGTATTCCTGTTCCTTCAGTGCTTTCGAAATAGTCGGTCAAACTCATATCCATAGCTCCAAATTTAACAGTTCTCATTTATGGCTATTTGCATACTCCTGAGCATCACTCAAAACACCCGAACGTTCTCGGCATTCCGGGCATCTTCTCGATAGCTCAGCCAATGACTCTTCTGCATTCACGGTGTAAATCCTGTGCTCCTCAGGAAGATATGACAGGTCATATTCTGGAAGTGGAGATTTGTGAAGCATCCCCCTGTCTTTCATCTCCTTGGCCAGTTGGTCATGTCTTTCCCTGAGGCTCTTGGGCTGCAAGAGATTGAGCCTGATGTAGTTAGTAATTTGTCTCTTACGCTGTAGATGACCCACCAGCATGTGGCACTCCACATGCTCGCCAAGCAAGTGCTTCTTGCACATGACAGCAGGATTTACCATCCACATTCGCATTCACGCTACCTCGACAATTACAGGACTCCACAACACGACTTATCAGCATTAAATTCAGGCGGCAATTATATACGAAGAGTTTATGTTTGGCAAATCAGGCTATACAGCAGGAGCGAGGACCCTGCCCAACTTGACAATATCACGATATGTGATAGAGTGGTATGCCTCATCTCAATTGATCTGACACTGATTGATTCAATGCATCTTTAGGTAGGATTCAATAGTGTTTATTGCCAATCTTAAGTCAGGACTACCGGCAAAGCCGGTAGCTTGACAAGCCCTATAAGGGCCTAAGACAAGGCTGCCCTATGCGGATGATGTCGAAGCCCTTCACAACCAGTGAGAACTTGAAATCAGTCCCTTATCAAGTTCCTGTGCAAGTTTGAGGATTTTCACGCGATAATCTTCATTATATACAACTTGTTTACTCGCGATACTATTACAATATAAGCATTCTGAACACAAACTGTTCTTGCAGTCACGTTTCATGATTTCTTTGAGGAAACCATCAAGTTTTTTGTTATCGATATAAATCGGCGTGGTCAATTTATCAAAGTCATGAAGTATTACCTGTTCCATATATTCTTTTGTCGCAAGAAGTGTGGATATTTTTACTTTCGATGGTTTAAACATTGAGAAAATGACTCTTAATCTCTGGGACAATGATGCGTCTTGTTCTTTCTTTATATGTGCTACGGGGGCGACTAATTCCAGCAAATTCCCGTTGAATTCTCTATTTACATAGGCATCGACTCTTCGTATTAAAAGTTCGGTCGGACAACTGCGTTCAAGTATCTTAAAGTTGCTAAATCCAAGATCTTCATAAATATGAATATCTTCAGGCCTGATCCAGACTGATTTAATGAAATTAACGGGATCTTCAAGACGTTTCTTTGAACAATTCAGAAAACAGTAATCCAGGCAAAACCCTTTATTCCTATCATTTGCCCTGGAACTATTTGTCAGCATATTCATATGCGTAATTTCATGTGAACAGTCGGCTAAACAGCTTGCATTTGCAATTAATTGCAATTCACAACTTACTCTTCTTTTCATCTTCTCGAGATTCTTGAAATTTCTATTGGTTGCTATTGCACTAATGCAGATCGTGTCAGCACCCATATCCTCCCACTGTCGTGCCTTATCCGGAGTAGCAACCATGGCAAAAACGCTGGCCCTTACTTTGAACTTAGGATATTGTTTTTTGATTAATCTTAGGAGATAGGGCGATGCAACAGTGAGACTGTCCACATCAGACAACAATAGAAATTCCAGCAGATTTCTTAGTTTGCGCTGTCCTTTCCTTGTCTGTTCAATCCCGTTTAACGTTGCTCCATTGAGAAGATAATTAAACTGAATATTATACTTATGAGCCTCATGCACTGTCTTTCTGATCGCTGATTCATTGATTTTCCTCAATGTGTATGAAGACCTGCCTCCGCCTATAATGTCTCTGGTCAGCTTTCCGAACACTTCATAAACTTCAGGGTATTTTGATAATTTAGCCATTAATCCGGGATCAAAAGTGTATGCAACACTTAATTTCATGTTTTCTCTCCCAACCGGCCGTTACCGCTTATTTCTCAACAAAAACTATTGCAGTAAATCCAAAGAACAGTATTTTTGTTTTTACATTTTTAAATCCTGCATCTTCTAATATGGATTTCAATCTTTTTCTGTCAGGAAAATATTTAAGGCTCTCAGCGATGTACGCGTAAATGTCCGAATTCCTGTGTATCACCAGTCCCCAAAAACTTCCCCAGAGTTTCAACAAAAATAATTGAATCTTTTGTATCAGAATATTTGATGATTTTGAAAAATCCAGAAACCCGGCATGGCCGCCTTTTTTCATGATCCTGTAAAGGTCGAAAACTGTGCTATGAAGGTCCGGAGAATTTCTGAGAGCATATCCGCCTGTGATAATATCAATGCTGTTGTCTTCCTGCTCCATTTTATGCATATCAGAAACATTGAAAACAACATTATTATAAGTCGATTTGATTTTACTCAGGGCAACCATATCTTCATTGATGTCAATTCCCTCAATTCTACCGTTTTTGTATTTGTCGGCCAGCATGAAAGTTAAATCTCCTGTACCGCACGCAATATCAAGACAACTTGGATTTTCTGCATTGGGGAGACTCTTTATCAGGGTCTCTTTCCATGACCGGTCCCGACCAAAAGAAAGAGCCTTCGTTATAAAATCGTATTTGGGAGCAACAACGGAAAAAAGGTCTTTGTTGTAATATTTTTTTGCTTCAGGGTTATTGAAATCAACCTCTTTTAAATCGATGGGCACTTTATTCTTCATTGTTTTTATAAAATAATGTATTCTATAATCATATTCTATAAGAATGTTTCAAATATGGAAGACTTATCTTGAAAAGAGTTTATCTACATGAAATTGCAACAGTTGTTCCGGAACATTCATATACCCAGGAATTTGCCCTTGATTTTCAACTTGATCTCATATGTAAAACTGACAAGCAAAGGAAATTTCTACAAAAAGTATATGAAGGTTCTGCAATTTATAAAAGACATACAGTTATAGGTGATTATGGCAAAGATCCGAAGGATTTCACATTTTATCCTAAAAATAGATCACTTAAACCCGAACCATCAACAAAAAAGAGAAACGATCTTTATATTAAGGAATCAAACAGGCTTTCACTCCAGGCAACGAATAAATTACTTGAACTGCTCCCTGCACACATCAGGAATTCTATTAGCCACCTTATAACGGTAAGCTGCACAGGGTTTTCTGCACCCGGATTCGATCTCCATCTCATCAAAGAATTAAGACTGGATCCGTCAATTGATAGATTCCATTTAGGGTTTATGGGGTGTTATGCTGCTTTTCCTGCAATGAAAATGGCTCAAAATATATGCATGGTAAATCCAGCTGCCAGGGTTTTAATTGTAAACGTTGAATTATGTTCACTCCACTATAAGCAGACATTTGAACCTGAAATTGTGGTCTCAAATGCAATTTTTTCCGATGGCATCACAGCCTGTCTGGTTAGTTCAGATAAAGACGATTCAGATGGCAAAAGGATCCTGTTACATAGTTTTCTCTCAAAATATCTACAGGGCAGTGAAGATCTTATGGCATGGAAGATTGGTGAGTATGGCTTTGATATGACGCTGTCTCATTATGTGCCTGATTTGATTAACAGGAACATAAACTCGATTATGAGCGATTTATTCGATAAGGTACAAATCGGAAAAGATGACATTGATATCTGGGCAATACATCCTGGTGGAAAAGCAATTCTGAAAAAACTGGAGGAGTCCCTCGGTCTGGATAGGGATAACTTCTCCTTTTCCTATGATGTCCTGTGGGAGTACGGGAACATGAGTTCCAGTACAATCTTTTTTGTTTTGGAAAAGATTTTGCGAAGCAATGAAAAGGGCAATATTATTTCAGCGGCTTTCGGTCCCGGCCTCACTGTTGAAGTCGGTTATATGGAAATAGTCTGATGCTGTCATATTTCTGGCCAGACATGAAGGAGAGATCCAGTGAGATTGAATTAATGGATTTGACCTCCTCAGATCAGGAAAAGCTTCACACCACATTAAAGCAGTTTGAATTCATAAATCTCTTATTAAGCCGATCAAGATATCTGATAAAAAAAAATATTATCTCAGACATGTTGAAAAACAGGTCGGCAAAGTACACTTTCCTTGATATCGGCTCGGGAGGTTGTGATATAGCAATCTGGCTCTGTAAGCAATGCATGAAAAAGGGGATTAAAATTCATATTACCTGTATTGACAGGGACGTTAGGGCCGTCAGATATTCAACTGAAAAATGTAAAAGTTATAAAGACATCAATGTGATGCAGCTTGATGCCTTTGATCTGGATGACCTTGATGATTTTGACTACATATTTTCCAACCATTTTTTGCATCATCTTTCTGATGATAAAATAGGGGAAATAATCAGAATTGTAGACAGGAAAACGAAAAAAAGGTTTTTATTTAATGATATCAGGCGCTCAAGGCTTGCATTTCTGGGATTTACTATTTTCGGAAGTATTTTTTTGCATAACAGTTTCAGTTATTCTGACGGCAGACTCTCAGTTAAGAAAGGTTTCACGATGGAGGAATTCCGGAAATATCCGACCAGTCCTTCTTCAATAAAGGTAAATAAAATTAATCCTTCCAGAATTTATATTATCAATGATATCAAAGTTTAAATTGAGAATATCAACTTTCGCTTCTAACCCATGGGGTCCAAAAAGGGGATCTGCGTAACTTGTCTGGCGTCAATTATAATTTCCCTTCAATGACAGTTTTTTCTACCCTTTCTTCTTAACACTTATTCTTAGAATCGCTGGAAAGAGGAGTTCCTGGAATTCTTTATCGACAATTCCCGGATGATGATCGCACAAGAGACTTCCCGAGCTGGACCCACAACAACAAAATCATGAAGCTGTCTGAAAACGAAATATATCATAATGGAACACCGTCAAAGCATCCACGAGCACTCGATACTTGCTCTTTGCCATAGAACCCATCGTTGAGCCGCCAGGTCAGTTACTGATACTAATAGGGAATTTGATTTCAACATATACATGTGTTTATATTCAAGAGAAACAAAGCTCAGGGACCATCATGACGGTCCCTGAGCTTCTGCTCTGCGGTATTGAACAATTGCATCTTTGAAAACAGCGTATCCTGGTTTCTCTCTCCCGTCCTCGTACTTTAGGCCAAGTGAAGTAAGGTACTGCATGAACGGTTCATGTTGCAGCGCCGCAGCATCCAGATATCCCTGAAGAGCTTGCTTGGTAGCTTCGTAGGGCCAGTCCTTCGGAGACAGCCACGACATGCCAAGGATGTTGTTTTCCTTGCCATCCAGCCATTGAAATAGTGCCTTGATAAACTGCACTTGCAGTTGGGGTGAAGAGTCGATGTCGGGATGTGTGGCGCAACCGATTTCGGTTATCAGTATCTCTTTACTGCCAGCGACCCGAACCGCCTCATCTAGAGTTCGGCCAAAATACTTGTAATGATTCCTGTCCAGGGCTTCCGCAGTGGGTGACTTTCCGAAGGCGCTGCACGGCGTATAGTACGTGATCGCCAGATAGTCGCAATAAGGCTCGACCTGCTTCCAGAACGACTCTCGTCGTGATTCCACCAGCACGATGCCCACTTTGATCTTCGGCTTCAGGTGGTGAATCACGTTTTCCGCCCGCCGGAAGAACTCCAGGTAGTCGGCCCATTCATCGTAATGCTTGCCAAAATAGTTGTTCACTTCGTTGCCGATATTCAGATAGTCGATATAGTCGCCATAGCGCGACAGGAAGCCTTCAAGGTACTTCTGCCATCTTTCTAAAAAATATGGATCGTTGAAACGTCTTCCTTTGAGATAGTCCGGCAGGTGTTTCTGATCCATATGCACATTAGTGAATGTGATCGAGACCTTGTATCCCCACCCCTTGACCTCTTTCAGATGTGCCTGAAATTCGTCATTAGTCGTTCCTGTCCAAACATATTGGCCCGGCTTTGGCTCGAGCCATTGCGTAATGCCGACAATGAAGTCCAGTCCAAGTTCTTCCGCCATTTGCCGCGAATTCCTATCACGATACTTTGGCACATGGTTCAGCCCGATCGGTATTCTGTCTGGGAGTCCAGAATCCAACACGTCCTCCTTATCCTGCGGCTCATGTTTCTCAATGGACCGTTCTACCACATCTTCTTCCACTCTTGGTCCTTCGTTCACGTCGATGCTCGAATAGACCAACTCCAGGTCGTCTATATACACTTTCGATCCGGGAGCGCCGACCCCTTTCGTCTCCTTCACTGTGAAGGCTATGAACATCGCGTTGTCGGATGTCGTTAGCGGCATGGATGCCTCAAATCTGTGCCAACCGGGCAATCCACCCGCTATGACTGTATCGACGTTGTAGCGACTGAATGAGTCGTTGGTCAGAATCATCTGAACGCGGAACTTCGGTTTCAAGGCGGACGTGTTCACGAATCCTGAGAGACGTGCGGTTGTGACGCCTTTAGCCGTGTACTCTCGCACACTCGTGAGCATAAATGTGCTGGCATCTTCAAGAGTCTTGTCTTCTTTGACATTCCAGCCGATAGGGCTCCAACCTAGACTATATGAGCCACTTCTGGTTTGTTCCCCGGTGACCGCAATGGCGTTGCCCCCGCTGTTTGAGGTGAACCACGGGTAGCTGCCCATGACGTTATTGGCCGATTCGGTCAGATTCCCCTTTTCAAATCCTCCGTTGGATAGCACACTTGCTGGATCGGAAGCCGGTGCCTGTGTGACGATCATTGTCCATATGCATACGGTTGAGAGTAATCGTAATACTTTCATGACATCCCTTTTTAACTGAGATCGGCTATTAAACTTTTCGGATGCACAGCTTTCGCCGCGACAATGCGCGTTCCATCACTGGATTATACTCCCATTCGACAAGAAAGGTTATACAGAACCTCCTCGCTTATGCCTATAATGTGAAAAACCAGTAGGTTTTCTCGCTCACGGACAGAGCTGGTTTCAAAGACTTTGAACTGATTGTTGGCCGAGACATAACATCGTCCACCTATGAAGAACTCAAAGTCAAATACTAAAATCCATGTTGCAACAAGAAATTTTCTTTAAGGCATCCAAGGCAAGGTTTTGACCCCGTTCATTGAAGACTATGACGCCCGATAATTTTTGAAGAAATTTCGTTATCCCAGCAAAAAATAACATTTTTTAGGACTCGACATCAGCAAAATTGGTATTTGTGGTGACAAAATGGAGGCAACGTGTCACCATGTAAATTGTGGTATTTTTTAGCTTCTGAAGAAGGCGGCTTTGCGTGTGTTTTGTCACTCTTCCACAGCTTCAGTTTGCGGCAGTTTTGCTCGCCACAGCCCGGCTGTTTAATGTACCATACATCAAATAGGTGCAAATTATTATTGCTCTATGGCTAGTTCTCTGGAAGATAGCATTTGAGTAAGCATTATAAGCAGGTTCTTTACAATCTTATCTGCCGCTTGGAATTCGACTCGACTCGTGCCAAGCCAAGTCTCATAACCGCCAAGCTCGTGTTGCTTAGCTGTGGGCAGGTAGCCGTTACTGCCATTGGCATGGGAGATAGCGAAGGTTTGATCAAAAGGACTCTTCTGCTTTAACTCAAGTCCAATCTCTACAAAAACCTCGAACGGAATGGCACAAATACCCAAATCACCGATGCGAAAAGTCTGCAGGATCACAGAGATCTTGTCGGGTGAATCCTTTAGGCTCAAAACACGTTTCGCATACACTCGCTCGTGTCTATGATATTTCGGAGCGTCTTCCGGCTTGTCCAATATCTTGTGGGCAAAAGCGAGTTGTTCCTCGGTAGGCTTTCGTACCACCAAATCCAACTCTTTCTGCCGAGCATCCAGTTCAACCCAGTCATGGAACTCAATCTGCTGACCAGCTCGATGGACCGCCTGGGCGACAAGGACAGCCACCTGTTTCATCTTCTCATATGGAGGCCAGCGCTTCTGGGATTTCTTTAGCCAATTGATGTTGTTGATATCGCCGCTTGTCCCGTTTGACAAAATTCCAACGAAGGGTGGATCCAGTCTATCCGCACCGAGCATTTCCTGAATGCGGTCGGCAAAGACTCCGAAGTAGTCGGCAGAAATCACCGCTCCGGCACTCGGGCCGACATAATGCAGCGAGTAGTTGGCCAACAGAGCGATAGGCCGACCATCTCTGGACTGTACAGAGAGAAAGACAATCTCAGGATCCGTGGGACCGGCAGCCTTGAGGATGTTGGGATTACCCCGCCCCGGATTCATCACGACTTTGTCTGTGCCTCCAAACGGATTAGGAGTGGGTGTGCCGGGCTTCATGAAATAGCGACGATTAAAGACCTGGGTTGATTCTTCAGCACGGCCCCAGCCAATGCGTGCCGGTTCCAGATTATTCAGAGCCCGTCGAACTCCATCGGTAATGCGTTGGATAATAAAACGCTGGTAGTCGCTAAATATTTCGCCGGTCTGAATATTGCTTGAGTCGCGGGCGCTGATTGAGGAATGCGTGTGAGTTGCAGCCATCAGCACGTTCTCTTTGGGTATTTCCGTCTTCTCCTGGATAATGTTTTTAGCAGCATCGAAGACCTCGCGCTGGACACCCAGACTGTCAACGAGCACAAAGACCAATTTAGTCCGGCTATCATCCAAAACCAGACACCGCGCATACAGCTCATCGTGTGTGTGCCTGGCCGGAGGCGAGCCCCAACCACCTATGATCGGCTCATCCAAAGGAGGGGTTATATTACTCGTGGCGGCGCCGGCCTTGAATACGCGGACAGTTGCTACCTCACCGGTTGGTCGTATCTCGATAGGCGTTTTGCCTTTTGAAACAGCAACTCCTGTAAATGCGAGAAACAAAATAACAACACTGAATTGTCTGGTCATGACTTCTCCTGTTAGCTGACGATATTTCATTCCTTCAAGCTCATATCCCTCAACCGTTCAACATCTGGATGCCGTTGTACTTTCCTACTCATCTATGCTTTCACTCCTTGGCTCCATGTTTGCGGAGGAATTCGACGATTCCTTTATGGCCTTTCGCCTTGGCCATTGACAGGGGGCTCTCGCCCATTGTATATGCTCAGTAACAAACAAGGAAATTAACTGCATGATTATAAAGCTCTATACAAGCGGCCGCAACAATGAAAAAGCCGTCAAAGGTCGAAGAGAAACTGTAGTGATCGCCGACATGGCAAATCTTGACTCGTTTACAGCAGTGTATACAATTAGGGCAACATGTTTGTTATTGTTGACAACACGAGGCAAAAATGTTTTTAAGAACCTTAATAATTGCCCTCATCGCGTTTAATAACGTCTTGGTCGCAACAGAACCGGCGCTCGCGACAAACCAGGACCTTCACTTGTCCGCTAATAAGACTGAGCCAGTTTGGAGTGAGATACCAAAGGTAATTGAATCATCTTTCACGCCTCCGCTGGAGCTTGTGGATGACTTTGGGATGTACAGATCCTTACTTACGTTCCAGGATGGTACACCCGTCAAGACAGCTGCAGACTGGCAAAGGCGAAGAAGGGAAATACTCGCTGCATGGCATAGCACAATTGGTTCCTGGCCTGATCTTATTGAAAAGCCGAAAATCCAATACTATGAACAAACACGCAGGGACAACATCACTCAGCATCGCATATCTGTTGAAATCGCACCGGATGGTCAAACTGTGATCGGCTATCTACTTGTTCCTAACGGTGATGGCCCGTTTCCCTCTGTACTTGTTGTGTATTATGATGCCGAGACTGGAGCAGGTTTGGGCAAGGAGCTCCGAGATTTTGGGTATCAGTTGGCTAAACGGGGATTTGTAGCTCTATCGATCGGGACACCGGAGTTTTGCAGTCTGAAGCCTCCTTATAAGCCGCTGTGTAAGCAGAGCATAGAAGAACCTCCGCTTCAACCACTTTCGGCCCTAGCGTATGTGGCAGCTAATTGCCACAGCGCTCTTGCGAATATGCCCAATGTGGATGCTGAACGAATTGGTATCATAGGCCATTCTTACGGGGGAAAGTGGGCAATGTTTGCATCCTGCCTCTACAACAAATTCACTTGTGCCGTATGGTCTGATCCAGAGATCGTATTCGATGAGGGACGAGCTAATATCAACTACTGGGAGCCCTGGTATCTCGGTTATGAGTCGGACCAGCAACGCCAAAGAGGCATTCCCAGCACTGCAAATCCTCGAACAGGAGCCTATAAAGAACTCATATGCAAAGGCCACGACCTGCATGAATTGCATGCTCTTATGGCGCCGAGACCGTTTTTAGTCTCAGGCGGCGCCGAAGACACACTCAATCGATGGAAGGCTCTCAATCATTCGGTCGCAGTCAATACACTTCTGGGATATACCAACCGTGTAGCTATGACCAATCGGAAAAGCCACAGCCCAACACCTGAGTCGAACGAGCAGGTCTATGCCTTTTTCGAATATTTTCTAAAAATCAGTAGTCCTCACCATTGAGGCTTCTATCAGTTCGTTTTTGTCAAAGGTCATTGAATACGATTGCAATTTTTTTGCCATTTCATAAGTCCTTTGCAAATAATAGCTTATGGGGGTTGGGCTTTTCTGGAAATAGGTAGATAAAGGGGTTTCGGGTTGTATAACGGTTGTAGTCGCCGACGGACGAAAATTGGGTCATTTTGAGGGCATTATGTCACTCGTCTACAGCTTCTGTTTGTGGTAGTTTTGCTCGCCATTGGGCGGCTTTTCCCGGCTTGCTCCAGGATTTTTTAGGCTATCAATCAATCCCAATGTATATAGAATTTCTGCATTGGGATCAAAATTATAAGTTTTCAGATTATCATAGGTCATTTCATAATCCGGACGGAACACCCTGCCCATTTCGGGATTATCACGGAAGTGGGTTGCATAAAGATGGGAAACACCGCCCTTAAGCCTGGAGTATTTTAACTTAAATCCAACCCAAGCACCAAAATTATTCCCGGCCTGGGATGAAGGGATGCCAACAACCTTACCGCCGGCCGCCCAATGATCGTACATAAAAGCATATCCTGAACTGGTAGTTACCGGAGAGCAGAAAATCAGAATATTTTTTGGGCGATAGTAACCGGAATATGTTTCCGATTGATATTCTTCCCAGAAAGTGGCTGCCATGGAAGCTTCATCCTCAATTATCCGAATGGATTCTTCCCGCGTAAGATTGTTGCCGTGTTCAGGATAACCGGAAAAATCGTAATCACCTTCTGTCAATTTGATGGGCTGATGCTTGTTGATATCACCAATATTCCAGGCCGGATATTGTTTCCAGAAAAGTGGCGAATACTTTTTGACAAATATGCTTCTCTTCTCACTAAAGGATATCAGGGCCTCTTTTCCATAAAAGAAATAGAAGAAAATTGTGGAAATAAATGCATTTCCTCCTTGATTCCTCCTGAGATCAATCATCAGATTCTCCGTCTGGTTCTCCTTCATTACTTGAACCAGTTCCCGGCACAACTCTGTGATGGAGGGTATTCCAGCAACAACATTCTTGTACTTTACGGGCGGGGATTTGTCATTGTATTTCTGATAAAGATGATTTGCCAGATCCTTTCGGCGGGATCCTTTAAGGGCAATTTCCATCTCAAAGGATTCTCTATAGGTATACATGTTTTCGATCAGAAGAAGAGCGGTTTTCTTTTTCTCATCCATGAACCGGTATACATAATTGCTTTTTTCAGTAGACGGTAGTGTAACAGAGGTTGAGGCTGTAATCATCTGATCTTGCCCTGTCTTATTGGGATGTAAGGTAAGCTCGATCTCATTGCCTTCCGGGTTCATTAAAACTACATGAATCGAATCGCCATTCCACTCCGGAAGCAGGTGTTCCATCTTTTTCTTATGCCAGAGAGAGCAGTCATACCCCAGATTACGCATTAGTTGATATTCATTGTCACATCCCTTTATCCGGGCTTGACGTTTAAGCAGTTCATCGATTGGGACATTTTCCACAGATACCAGTTTAGATCCGATTAGATGCTGATGTGCAGAATCAATCACAGCTGCAACATAGAAAAAATCTTCCACTATCTGGAAATAAAGCGGTATCCCCCCGGGAGATTGACTGTTTAAGTGATAGGGTTCCCATAATGCAGTATGTCCGTCTCCAACCGCTGCCATAAACGGGCACAGGTGACGGTAAAACTCGGTTTTTGTCAATCCGTCTTCAGGTATTGTCTGTATTGATCAGCGACAATCATTCTTACCGTCCGGCGACAGTTAAAAGTTCCGGATATTAGTCGGAAATAATAAGCTATCTGGATTTCCATAAATCAGGAGATTTCA
>Ga0210003_1001859_pt1 | contig 18197 bp, 15 predicted proteins | sample LantaG_FD_182804 | JGI IMG/M metagenome (GOLD analysis project Ga0210003, IMG submission 182804) | Deep subsurface microbial communities from Baltic Sea to uncover new lineages of life (NeLLi) - Landsort_02402 metaG (SPAdes) (version 2) | ecosystem: Environmental > Aquatic > Marine > Oceanic >...
ATGTAAGCCCCTAAAGAACATACAAAAAAGCCGAAGATGATTTGTAAAATGACCCCAGAGAGGAACTGGGCTATGAAACTTCCAAGAAGACAGCCCACAATGATACCAGGTAGCATTTTGAGTGCAACGGCCCACATCACTCCTTTATGTAGATGATGTGCCCATGAAGAAGCGATCCCTGTGATCACCATCGCAGAGAGCGAAGTGCCAATGGCCATGTGCATTAATTGCGCCTGAGGAAAATCTAAAAAATGAAAAATAAAAAGTAAGCAGGGGACAGTTACAACTCCACCACTAAGGCCAAGCAACCCGGCGATGAGCCCAGCTACAATACCCACAAAGACAAAAGCAAAAATTGCGAAAACTTCCATTCTAAGGACCTTTCGGGCGTCTTCTCATCGATTGAGTGGAACTTTTTCGACTGCAAACTTCGAATTCGCAAATCTTGCTCATTATCCATAGCATTTTGCTATGCATTACTCGCAAGTTGCGCGACTACTCGCTTGCACTCAAAAATGTACAGACTCATTAGAAGAGTAGATGCCCTTTTCGCACTATACTATAAATTTAGCGAAATAATTGATAGAGAGATTTCACTCTCAAGTGCTTATCACTTGAGAGCAAACATTATGCTCGAAAATAAGCATCCATAGGAGAGCATCCCGCTTCATCGGCTTTCTTATATTCCTCGGGAAGTGCTCTCCACGCAGGAAGAATAGATGAAGCTATTGCATCTGTTTGTTTCATTGTGTGGAACCAGGCTATCACCTCTTTAGAATTAGGAAAATCAGCTACTGATCTATTATGACTCTCATTATAGATATCTTTGACTTTATTGCCAAATGCAACTAATGAGTCAGTTTTATATTCTTCTTTGGTGGGGTTTTTAGGAGATAGGGCCTTTAAACTTGCTATGTAGGCTTTATTTTCCTTATCTTTATTATCAAGAAAGGCCTGTGCTGCTTCATCACCAGGATATGGTGTAGATAAAGCATAACTATCTGGATGTGCCTTCCATCTTTCACTCAAGCTTTTTTCACGAGTAATACCAAATTCTGAGTCACTAACTTTTCCCTTCGGTAGGGGGACGGATTCACTTCTTCTGGGTAAAAACCTTGCAATTAAGCTCATAATATTTCTCCTTTTTTTAATTAATATTATTTATCTCTTATTGTTATAATAATAATTATATCAAATTATATATTTAATTACAGGGTTATTACTTGATTTAAATGCAACGTGTTTATAGTCAAAGTTTAAGGAGATACTGACCAAGGATTTTTTGGGAAAAAAATATCCCCTGTTTAGGTTTAAGTCACTTTCAGTGAGTGACTTAAAGTATAGAAAGAGTTAAATAATTTTCTTGAAATTAATTAGTAATTAAGTTTTTTTTAAAATAAAAACAATAGTAAGAGGTGATTATTATGGCGTCAAATGTAAGTTGTAGTCCAACTGGGGTCGGCAATACCAGTCGTTCTCCAAGTCTTAGCTTTAGCAAAGTAATTCTAGGAGGTATGGAGCGTGTCATAAATTTGATTCTTTTTCCAATAGCATTAGTTCAGAAGGCGATTACCTCAGCGTTCGATCGAATTTTTCATCGCGAATTTGATGACTCTGATTCGCGTCCACATCAATACACTCAGACAGTGATTGAACGTGAGGAAACATCTGTTGACGTAAGTGAAGCAGATAAGATAGCACAACTAATTGGTTCACATTCAGGGGAAAGTGGAAGCAATTTTTTAAGAGATTTGGATGCAGTATTTAAGGGGCAAATTGGGGATGGTCTTGCTTCACCTGAAATTGTTGAAGGCGCTCTACTAGATCTTATGCAGAGAAGAGAGGGGCTCAGTTTGCTTGATTCAGTCCCTTTAGCCAGTCAGTAGCGCTCTTAACTGGATAAATTCAAATATGGATAGCTAGAAGGCTTCTGGTAAACCGGATTGATTAAGATGTGACTTAGAACCTGGGAGAATTCTCAGGTTTTTTTATAGTCGAGCCTGAGGGGAGCTTGGCTCTTCTTTTATTTTGAACGTCTGATAATAGATGTTATGTTGCGTTGTCGGTGGGTTCTTGAAGGTCATGGTTCTCTTCTGGCTTTTCCTGATTTGCTTGCCTAATTGATCGAACTACCGGCAGCAATGAATTTGGAGCAGAGTCCCTCTCTTTCAAGGACGGGCCTATCATTGCATCTAGAGCTTCTTTTAAGTCTTTATTCTGGCAACTCTCAAAAAGGCTCAAAGCTTGAGGATGAAAATTGTTATCTAGAAAAACTTGCATCAGATCTAGAGCATATTGCCTTGAATCTTCTGTTTTATCACTAATGGGAATTTCTAGCATGGGAGCGACATTTCCAAACTTTGCTAATAATGCCCAATAATTGACTGTGGGATACGTGTCTCAAACTTGATGCTGTTGCCATTATGTAGTTCCTTGGGCGGTATCTATTGGATTTGGAGTTAATTCTACAACCAAAAGAGCAAAAGCTTTATAAAGCAGATTAATCTCAATGCTGTTAGCGGCCTTTTTTGCCAGATCTACACTCCCATTTTGTGCTAGTAACATTGCTATTTTTTGAAGAGCATTATCTCTTCTCTGCTCTAGATGAATGCTTCTCGCCAAAAAAATTGCCTGTTTGTACTCCTCCGCCTTAGCTAAGGCTATTGAGACATCTTCTTTTAGATATGACTCCCTCTGATAGTCTAATGAAGCTTTACGGATTATATCCAAAGCTGCATCTATTTTGGATTCAGTAATGAGTTGCAACGCCCTCTCTGTCCGTATTTTATATTCATGCTTGCGTCCGGCAACAACCTCTAGGGCTCTTGTCGAATTCCCCGAATTCAATTGAGCTCTAGCGATGTGGGAACGGGCTTTTTTAACTGTGCAATTATTTTCACTTCCTTCAGGGACATCTTTAAGAACCATTTCTGCTGAACGGACTTTCCCAGCTTTTGCGAATGCCGCTGCCACCTGGGCTTTGCAGTGTATTTTTAGGTGCTTGTCCCTCAAGCGTTCCAAATGAGCCATTGCCTCGACAATATGCCCTGCTACAGCCCATTTCCCGATAACCTTACTGTAAACACAATGATGAGTATCTGGAAATTCCTCCAAGAGGGAAATGGCCTGACTAAAATCACCTACTGTAGCGCAATCAAGAATAATCTTTTTTAAGAGTTCGGTTTTGATTGATTGTTGACTTTGAGGATTTTCAGGTAGAGATAAGGCCAATGTTTTAGCTCCTATAACATCCTTGTTAGCAAGTAATACATCACAAATTAACCTTGCAGTTTCTGAAGATAGCCCATCCTCCGAACTATTATGAGCAACTCTTATTGCTCCTTCAGTATCTCCTGATACGAGCAAGGCTTTAGACACTTGTCTAGCAGCTCTGAACTTGAAGGTGCCTTCACAGTGTTTAATACACTCCTCTGCGCGATCGAGATTATTCTGAGCAATGCATTTTTCTACAGAATTAAGAAGATCGTTGTCGAAGCATTTGTCAAAAAAGAATACACTTCCATCAAACCAATTTACGCGCAAAGCGGCTTGGTAGGATCTGAGTTGTCGCAAGCGATCAAAATCATGACGTTCCGCAAAAATTTTTCCGATACTTCCCAAAGTATCTCTCAAATTGGCAAAATGGATATTAAGCTTAGAAAAATTATTAAATGGAATGTGGCCAGTAACCCATACTGCTCTATTAAATACTTCATGCGCTTTTTCAACATCTTTAATTGTCAATAATTCTTCGGAGACATCTCTAAGTGCCGAACTTGACATTACGGGATTAGGAATTCTACTAGCAATTTCAAGGGCCTGATCTATCTTTTCATTTGTAGTTAACGCTCTAGAAATGCTGAGCAGCGCTTCGCTCTGTTCCTCCGGATCGGGGATTGAATCAGCAACTTTAGTCGCTCTATCGAAATCCCCCGTAGAGCACAATATTCTTGTGAGATTAAGCAGGGCATAGCTTTGTAACAATTCATTAGAGATTCCTCTTGCAGATTGGATGGCAAGATCGATTTGCCCTTTTGAAACAAGATCTGCGATATTTCGTAAAGGCTCTGTAGGTTCGGTTCCTATCTCTGCTCCAATCGTTGATGGTGCTGAAGGGTGTGTGCTAGCACCACTTGGAAGAACGAAATGCGCATTACGTAAAGAAACAGCCATAAGATTAGATCCTCTTGATTTATAGAAAAGGAATATCTTCAGGCAGGCATGGGATTTTTTTCAAGAGTGTAGAATTACTAAGAGCAGGCAGCTTTTTTGGGCTGTCGTTTTACGCCACATTCTGTTAGAAGGTTATCTATGACATCCACTAGAAAATGGCTCGCTGTAATTGGCGCCACGATGGGATCGATGGCCATGGGTCTTAGCTTCTCTCTAATCAACACCAACCTCGAATCCATACATCAGCATTTCGGCGCTTCTCTTGTCCAGCTACAATGGATGATCAATATCTACGGGATTTTCATTGCCTCCACGCTTGTGACTATGGGCCGCCTTGGCGATATCTTTGGTCGGAAAAAGATCTACCTGATTGGTCTCATCTTATTTGGGGCCTCTATGCTCGGCGGCGGCTTAGCAACTAGTCCAGGCATGATTATCGGCTTTCAGGCGCTCTATGGCCTAGCTGGGGCTATTTTATTGCCTCTTTCCCAGGCGATGCTCATCGATTGTTTCTCTGATGATCACAAGAGCGTTGCGATAGGGATTTGGACAGCCTCAGGTGGAATAACCCTTTCTTTAGGGCCTATTATCGGCGGGGTATTGCTTAGTTTTTTGAGTTGGCGCTGGATATTTCTTGCCAATGTGCCTTTTGCCATCTTCGGGTTTATCCTCACGGCCATTTTTTCCAAAGAGTCTAAAACTCAAGGAGAATCGACTAAGCTTGATTGGCCAGGAGTTATCCTTTTAACATTGGCAATTGGAACCTTTGTTTTGGCAACGGTCCAGTGGAATCTCTGGCAAATGCCCATTATTCTACTCCTATATTTAGTAGCAGCGCTTTGCATAACGGGTCTTTTGATTGTGGAAGGCAAAGTTGAGATGCCGATCATCCGAGAGGAGCTTTTTAGAAGCCGGATGTTCTTGTTTTCGTGCGCGGGCAACTTTTGTATGATTGCCTTCTTTTGGGCTGGTATTTTCCTGATACCGCTCTATATTCAGAAGCAGCTTGGGTTTTCTCCTCTGCAGGCTGGTGTACTGATGCTCGCTTTTTCAGTTCCCGTAGCACTTATCTCCCCTGTCATTGGCTATTTATACAAAACTGTCGGTCCAAAGGTGTTGATTAGCGTTGGGTTCTGTCTTTTGGCGCTCTCTGCATTGATGCAATTGCAGTATGGCGATGGAACTACGGTCTTTTTTATTGCTCTGGCTACATTCTCTCTTGGTCTTGGGTTCGGCGTAATTTGGACGCCGACAACCACTGGAGCTCTCTCTGCTATATCGAGGAATTTTGCTGGTATTGCTTCTGGTACCTTCATCACAATCCAAGAAATTGGAGGGAATGTTGGGCTTGCTATCACGGCAACGGTATCTAGAATGAGCCCTTCTTTCACAGAGGGCTTTCACAATGGTATGTGGGTGATGCTCGTGGTGAGCATACTGGGGCTATTTACAGCCTTTTTCCTGCCTAAAAAACCCAGAGTATTGAAAAAGTTGTGATAATTCCTAGCGGAAGTTATCCTTACTGTCATGGAACACAAAATCATTGATAAAAGCCCCATGCAAATCATGGGGATCTCTATACGCACTACGAATGAAAATGCTAAGGCAGCTCAAGATCTTCCTCCTTTCTGGGGGCGGTTTTTCTCAGAGCAGATCCAAGCTCAAATTCCCTATCAGAAAACCGGTGAGGTCATTGGGCTCTATTGTGAGTATGAATCAGATCATACCAAGCCTTATACGGTCGTTGCTGGTTGTGAAGTTACGGTTGCGGGTGATGCGGCCGAAGGGATGGTTGTAAAGCACTTGCCCGAGTCGAAATATGCTGTTTTCGAGATCTCTGGCCCTTTTCCACAGACGTTAATGGATGCTTGGCAATGGATTTGGCAGAGCGATCTTAAGCGAACGTATACTGGAGACTTCGAGCTCTACCAGATCGGTTTTGATGCTGAAGAGAATACTGATATACACATCTATATTGCAGTCGAGTAATGACAGCGCCTACGGTTGAGCATGTGGGACTGCATCCCTTTGATTTGGGTGGAATCAAGAACGCTTAAGTTTAAACGACATCGTTGGTGATCCAAAATCCATTTGGGCTGAAGTTTGGGGAACGACAATAGATGTCGATCAATGGCATGTGCTTTCTCGTCTCCCTGGGCAGAATATCACTCTCGTGTAACTAGCCTTTCAAAACAGATTCTAAAAGCAAGAGAGGCTCTTCTAAATGGAGAGAAGTCCCCTTCTCCAGAAATTAGACCTCTATCTTCTCTGAGCGCAGAGCGCCAAGTCAAATTAGCCCGTCGCATTAACCACAGGGGGCCCACTCAGCTTCAGATAGGCTTTGATCCGGACGCTCAGGAGTTTACTTCTTTGCGCTTTCGCAATCTTAGTTGAGAATGTTCTCTCGCAGCCACTGGCAGGTGCTTGACCACATTGCAGGGTCGTTTTTGATGTAGTCTTCAGTAAATTGCAAAAGCTCTGGGATTTTTGGATAGTCGTCGAGGGCAAAGTCTTGTGTGAGGGGAAAATCGAACTTTGTGTAAGCCTTTCCAAGAAGCATGCTACATACTTGACCTGGGATTTGATCTTCCACATCCATGAGTACTTCAACAAGAGGGATCGTTCCTTCATTGGCTCCTGTAAAGTTGGTGAGCCATTGAGTATAACCCCAGCTTTCATCTCCTTTGACAGCGTCTTGATCATAACCTGTTCCAACAGAGAATATGGCAAATTCTTTAAGGTCCGAAGTACTTGGGTCGTAGGCGGCCATTAGCCCCGCAAGTGAGGGATCATTCATCGCCATGCCTCCATCGATGCAGCCATTTTTGGAAGGGAAATAGGTTGGAGCTGCCGTCGATTCTAAGATAGCATCAACGACTTTTATTTTTTTTCCTTCTTCAGTGAAATTTTCTAAGATCTTCAGCTTCCAACGACCGTTTGTTTCGCTACTCAAGGTTACGGTTGGAATGACTATTTTTTGGGGAAGATCGCCAAGTGTTGCATTGGCGTAGTAACCAGTATCTTCTAAAATTTGGATGATGTATTTTTTTAGTGTGTTTGGGTCGTACTTGGGTCTAAAGAAAGTCAGAATGCTTTCACTGGAAAAAACACGCGCACTCATTTCTTGGTAATCAGAAAGGGTTTGCTCGATGTCGATGCCACAAGCCAGCGATAGGGCGATCAAAGAACCAGTGGAAGTGCCCGCATACACATCAAATGCTTTGTGAAAGTCAACTCCCGTTTCTTTTTGCAGCTCTTTGAGAATTTTAAGCGTAGCGGCTCCTCGGATCCCTCCCCCGTCGCACGAGAGCACTTTCGTTTGGGCGGATAGAAAGGCGGTTTGGCAAAGGATAAAAAGAGAAATAATGAGTCGTCTTAGCATCTACAGCTCCTTTTTTAAGAAAGCCCTATTTTGCTCAAGTTCTTTATTTTACTCCAGACCAAAATACCCACGCAAAGGGGGCGTTTTGGAAAAGGGATGAGGTCTTTATTGTCCTCCCAAAGATAGATCCTCTAGAAAATAGATGAGTTCCTTCACCGAAATCCTTTGGAAGGGTCAGTGTTGAAGGTGAATAGCTCATGTGCTGCAAAGGGGCTGCAACGAGTAGGACTTGATCCTTGTACCAGCGCAAGTATGCGATAGTCTGCTCGTCTGTCTTTATGGGGATGTATTTTCCCTTGAGAAAGAGGTCTTTGTGAGCTCTTCGAAAATGCAATGCTGCCTTTGTTTAGGTCGACCTTTAGTGTGTTGAGTTTTTTGTAATCAATGGACCTTCTGTTATCTGGATCGACAAGGTTATAAGAGAAGTTCTCACTGCCTTGATAGATATCAACAATGCCAGGAGCTCCTAGTTGTAACGCAGTGGAAGAAAGGCTTTTCCACTCCCCTCTTTCTTGGATCTCTTTTTGAAAGGGGGTGAACGAGTGAAGAAAAGAGCTCTGTTTCTGCAGTAGGGCCTTGAGAAAAGCTTTACAGGCTTTTTCGTAAGGTAAATTGGGATGGCGCCAGGAGGTGTAGCTTCTAGCTTCACGGACAGATTTTTGAAAGACGGGCCAGAGTCTAGCAAAAGAAGGGAGCTCTGGCCAAATTCCAAGTAGTGTTTGGTATAGGGCGTATTCTGCGTTGCGCTCGGGAAATAGGGTCCCTTCGATTTCTGTTTTGTGCATCAGGTTTTCTTTGGCCCATTTATGGACCATCTTCTCCCATTTTTCAGGGATTTCAGAAATGCAAGCGATTTGCATCCGCACGTCCATGCTTCTTTTCGTGTCATGGGTCGAGGTCGCTACGAGGCCCAGGGGCCATTTTTCCCGTTTTCTTTTGCAAAAGGTGTGGAATTCATCGGGGCTCACGCCTCCCCTATCGGGATCGGAACCTACTTCATTACAGCATATGAGACGGTTGTACTGATATAGTGTGATGTCTTCAAATCCCTTGGCCATGATGGGGGCTGAGAGCTGCTGAAAGCGGAGGACGAAATCAGTGAGATCTAGGCTTTTCAACTTCCCGTAAATTACGCTCTGAAGAAAATCGAAAACTCTCCGGCCTATCTCTCTATTTCTTTTTTGCGCCAAGTCAAAGGTCCGTTGCCAGTAGGGCTTATCGCGCGGAAGCATTTTGCCTGTTTTATCAATGTAGGAGCGGTATACTGGAAAGGCTGCGAGCAGCTCGTAAAGGGCATTTAGAATATCCCCTTTTGGCAAATCGGCAAATGCCCGCATCTTGGATGTAAAGGCATAGAGTTTATCTGCTAAAAATTTGATGTCATCGGCCATTTCTGTGGCCATATAGAACATCTTGTTCTTATAGAGAATTTGAGCAAAATCATCAGATTGACCTGTAAACCTGTTTGCTATTTGTGTGAGTTTTTCTCCTCTTTTTACGAAAAGGCCTGTCAGCATGTTTAGAAATTCGTATCCTACGGTTCCATCTACCTTCCAGTTGGATGGTAGTTCTTCTTCCCAGCCAAGAATTTTCTCCACGACGATGAGATTTTTGGTTTTTTTTCGGAGGCGGTTAAAATACTGCTCTGGATCATAAAGGCCGTCGGGGTGATCCACTCGCAATCCATCCACTTTTCCTTCCTTGAGGAGTTGAAAAATCCATTTGTGGTGGGCATTGAGGACTTTACTGTCTTCGATCCTAAGACCGATGAGGTCACCAATATTGAAAAATCGTCGGTAACTAGTCTTTTGAGCGGCGGCTTTCCAATCGACTAGCTGATAGTGTTGTTTTTGCAGAAGGTGATCGATTTCATTGATGGTTTTGGGCAAGGTCTTGCCATTTACTGGGAAAAGAAGCTTTCCGTATTTCGCAAAGAGTTTCCCTTCTTTTTTGATGATCGTGAGCTGCTTTTTCTTAAGAGCTTCCTCGTAGGGCATTCCAAGCAGTGGAACGAGAATTTTTTCTTGGGCCCAGTTTATGTCGAAAAAGGAGGCGTATTTTGATTTTTTTCCCTTTAAAAGGACATCTTGCCACCACAGATTGTTGCCTTGGATACCCATGTGGTTGGGCACGATGTCCGCAATGTGAAATAGATCGAGTCTTTTTAATTCTTTGCAAAAGGCGTTGAAGTCTTCTTTTGAGGCGATTTGTGGGTTGACTTGGTTGGGGTCAATGATGTCGTAGCCATGCGGGCTAAACGCAGCGAAATAGGGTGAGCAGTAAACTCCTTCTACGCCCAGCTCTTTTAGGTAGGGAAGAAGTTTGGTTGCTTTTCTTAATGGGAAGTCTTCATTGAGTTGCAATCGGTAAATGGAGCTGGGAGCTTTCTTCATCGTTTCCCCTTTTTGATCATTCGGTGGAGCATTTCAGTGAAACTGCCTGCTAAGTGAAGTTCTTCGACGTAAAGGTGCATCCGCCACTGCCATTGGTCTTTGGGCTTTGCTGGATTATTAATCCTGTGCTCTTTTGGATCGGGAAAGCGAATTGCCTCGCTCATCGCCAAAAGATCTTGAAGCAAGAAGATGGCTAAAGTAGCTTTTGAATCAAGATGGGCCTGGATGATTTCTCGAGCGAGTTCCTCTGTCAATTCTCGTGGAGGGTCTCCTCTATGTCGTAAAATAGTGTTGTAGTACCTTTTGGTGCTTTTCGGGTCTTTTTCCCACCATCCTCTTAAAGTTGCCGTGTCGTGGTTGGAAGGGGTGCAGACGCAGCGAGTGGGGAAATCTTGCGGATCCTCAAATTCGATCTCAAAGCTCTTAGGCATCCGCTGCAAATGTAGGTTGAGCATGTTTAGTTCTTTGAGAACTTCTCGTGCGGCCTTAGGGATAACGCCAATGTCTTCTGCGCAAATGAGCATCTTCGTATTGTTTTGTATGATCTCTAGTTTTTCCCTCCCCTCTTTTTTCCAGAGTTTTTCTTGCCGCTCTAAAAAATATTCATCGTGCATTTGGAGCACTTTTTTCTGGAGCGGTGCATTCAAAGCTTTAAAAGAGGAGGTGCTCTTGCAATTGATCCTAGGATGATATTTCCCTTCCCTCTTGAAAAAGCAGACATTTTCAGTTGGTTGGCTTGAAGTGAGCTTTTGAGGGTCTGGGATATTGTCATAGCCAATTGCGGGATGAAAATTACCCATCAACCCACGCAATTTCCCCTTTGGAATTTCCCACAGGCGAAAGTATCCCAAAACGTGATCGATTCGGATCACATCAAAGTACTGCTCCATCCAGGAGAGGCGACTTTTAAGCCAATAAAAGCCCTCCGCGCGGATTTCATCCCAATTGTATGAAGGGAACCCCCAGTTTTGCCCAAATTCATTATAGAAATCGGGTGGAGCTCCCATCGATTTGTCGAACCGGAAATATTCATCATAGCGCCATGCTTCGACGCTATTTTGGTGCACGCTGATTGCAAAATCTCCTTTGAGGAGGATCCCCTTTTTACGGGCATACGCATGAACCTGGCGCATCTGCTTATCGAGGTGATACTGCAAAAAGTAGTAGTATTTGACCTCACTATTTTCACAGATCTCTTCTACCGCAAGCTCGCTGTAGGTAGAGAGTGTCTTCCATTTACGAAAATCACTCGTCTTGTATTTATCTCGCAAAACACAAAAAGCTGCATAGGGCTTTAAATGCTCTTTTTGCCTTTCAAAAAACTGCTCAAATGCTTTTGTGGACAGATCCTTTTCCCCACGGATCGAGTAAAGCATCTTCAAAATTTCTCGTTTGGCAAGGTAGGTCTTTTGATACTCTAGTTTGGGAAGATTCAGTGATCGGATAATTGGGCTAAACTCTTCTTCAAATTCGGGGCCTAGAGCTTGAACATTGAGGTATATTGGATGAAGAGCAAACGCTGAGAGAATAGAATAAGGACAAGCGTCTTTTTCTGTTTCAGTGATACAAGTATCATTGATGGGAAGGATTTGGATAAGTTTTAAACCACTTTCGCTTGCCCAATCAATAAGGGGAATGAGATCGAGCAACTCTCCACATCCCAAACTCTTTTTGGTTCTTAGAGAGAAAACAGGAATGTTGACGCCAGCACCACGACCTATCATTCCCTCACTCTAGGAGAATCAGGAATTAATTTTTACATTAAACGGGAGGAATTGATTTGATTTTTGATTTTGCAAATGCAGAGTAAACTCTTCTGGTATTTCACTTGAGGGAAGAAAAATGACCCGGTGAACCGTCGAATAGGGAGGGAGCAGCTCTCCCTCATTCTTAATCGATTTGGCATGGTAATCTTTTTTCATCTGCAGGTGAGACTTGAAGGTGATGATGCTATCGATAGTTCCTGGGATGATCATGGGCCAAAAGAAAAGACCCGCGACCTTAAAGCCGATCGATCTTGGAATGGCTGTGCGCGTCACAGATCCAGCTACTTCACTGCTGGTTGAAGAGTTCACTTCGACCCCTTCGCTTGAAAGGATATAGGTATCTTCGGTGTTATTCTGGACAGTCACTTGAACAGGTTGAAAACCCACATGCAGAAGATTTCTATCAAGATAGGCTTTGCTCTCTTTCCCGTCATAGATTTTTGCAGAGATGTGGACCCCTTTTTCACGAAATGGCTCAGCAATCGACCCCACAAACTGAGGAGTTTCAGGATGGTAGACTTCGAAACCACTTATAAAAAAAACGGCAGATACTACGCAAATAATGAGGGAAATTGATTTAATCAGCTTTTTAAACATACAGTTGCTATTATAACAAAATCGAGCGTTACAAATCACCCTTGAAATATTTGATAGCATGTAGTACATATTTGATTATGTGGTGGAAATTTATTGCACGGGTCGTGATCTTAGCGGCCATTATTCTAGGACTAGCTCATATTCTTCCTGGGCTTGATGTTCCCAATTTCCCTGATGCCCTCCTCTTTGCGCTGATCGTGGCTCTGTTAAATGCCTTTATTGCCCCTATTTTAATCGTGATTTCCTTTCCCATTACAGTCATGACCGTGGGGATATTTGCCCTCCTTATCAATATTTTTCTTTTTTGGGTGGCAAGTCTCATCTCTTATGGGGTACATATTACAAATTTTTGGGGCGCCTTTTTCGGTGGCCTTATCGTCACTTTCGCAAGTTTTATTTTGAATCACTGGCTCTCTGGGATCGGTCCAGGGCCCCGCCCTCCTCGCGATGAAGAGTAAGAATAGTATTTGAGTAGAAATTCTTTTCTGGTGTATCCTATTCTCCCATGACGGAAAGACTCTTTTACACTGAGCACTTGCAACAAAATTACTGGGGCCTCGAAGGTTTAATCCACCAGTCGGAAGTGCCTAGTACTATTGAAGCTCTCTCAAAAAATGAGAAATTCATGCAAAGGCCAAGTAAGGAAACTCCTTATTTCAACCGATGGAATATTGTCTGGATTACCCTAACGCAACCCTTCTATTCTATCCTCTCGATTTTCAGCTCCGTAGCAGCCCTTTTATCATACACCCTTCTTGTACCTAGTGCAGCTAGAGCTTTCACTGTTTTATCTAAACAGCTGACAAGAGATTGGCAACAGCTCTGCAGCCAATGGGAATTTAAAAATCCTGTTCTGGCTCCCTCTACAAATGTCCACCAGCTCGGTTCTTGGGATCTTTACCTACGGGGTGATATTCCTTACAATTCAATTAAAGATGAAATGGTCAAACCCCTTACCTTTCAAGATACTGAATTTAGAGCTGGGATAAAAGAGGCGGTGGACTCTTTTTATGCTGAACTAGAAAATAATCGTTATGCACAAAGCTGGCTTGCCTGGATGTGGAATCGAGGACGAACTGTAAGCCTTTCTGAAAGGCGCAAGGTGATGGATAAAGTTCTAGTTCTAATTCTAAGTGGTTACAAAGGGAATAGAGAGGAGGCTAGAACGGAAGCCATTGCCCATCTGCAGCAAAAATATCACGTTGATGACCTAGAAAGCCCCATTCAAGCCTTTTATGGAAAAATACGAGAGACAGAAGAGCGAATGAAGGGCATACCCAATGTTTCTCTTTTCTCCGAACAGGGAAATTGCAGAGGAGGTTCCTTGTGGTTCATCTATCTCTTTCATAAAACGCAGAATCTCTTCACCGACCGCTCCAAACATCTGGAGGCTATTGCACAGCAATTTAGTTCTGGAATGCCAAGACAAGCGGCATTATTGCAAGCGTTTGATGATTCTGATGATCTATTGAAAATGCAAAAAGAAGAATATTCTGACTCTACTATTTCTTTATATGAGCTCGATTGCAATAGACCAAGTGCTCAGGCAAAAATTCAATCTCTTCCAAAAGGGATTTACCGAGTGGGTACTAGCAACCACTCTCTAGTCTATATCAAAGGCAAAAATGAAAACTTTGTCTGGGATCCTTCGTTCGGACTTTCTGTTATGGAACCGGATGAAATGCTTGCCTGGATAAAAAAACACTACCATAGTGGTTGCCCAGAATCCATCGTGTATTTTCAACGCTATGAATCCACAGAAGCTTAGAACCCTTCATCTATTGAAATAGCGATTCCTTGGAAAAAATGTAAATTTCGTATATAACATAGACCCCAATGGCAAAACGAAAAATGAAAAAGCCTTGGAGCATCCTGATTGCTCTGGCACTTGCAGTTTTTGTGGGCTCGATCATCGACAAGCAAACTAGGATTTGGGGGATCTCCCCTTATCATGTGTTTGAGGTCCTTGGCACTCTGTTCATCAATGCTCTGACACTAGTTGTAGTTCCCCTTGTCTCTTCTTCCATTATCACTGGTGTCGCTCGCATTGCTAGTGAGTCGCAATTTGGCCGGATCGGTTTGCGTACCTTCCTCTACTTCTTTTTAACGAATCTCGTGGGTATTCTGATTGGATTTTCCGTCGCTTCCCTTTTTTCACCAGGAAGTGGCGTATCAATGACAAACATCCTATCTGCAGAAACCATTCAAACAGCAAATTCCGGCGTATTTACAGATCTTATCCTCGAAATTATCCCCTCCAATATTTTAGCTGCCTTTGCCAAGGGCAACATGCTAGGACTGATCTTCTTTAGTCTCCTTTTTGGTTATGCTATTACACAAGTGCAAAGAAAGTATCTACAGACTCATATGCAGATGTGGAAAGGCGTTTTTGAAGCCATGATTCGCATCACGCATGCAATTATGTACTTGCTCCCCCTTGGAGTCTTTTGCTTAGCTGCTAAAATCTTTGCAGAAGCTGGCTTGCAGACCCTAAAACCTCTCGGGAATTTTGTGTGGACCGCTCTTGTAGGCTTTATCCTCTTCTCATTTGGATTTATCCCTCTACTACTCTCCCTTGTTGGAAAGGTCTCTGTCCGCAATTACTTCAAAGCCATCTCCCCCGCTATCGTGACCGCTTTTTCCACCGGATCATCTTCCGCAACACTTCCTATTTCACTTGAATGTATGGAAGTGCGAGCAGGTATTTCCAATCGCATCTGCTCCCTAGTGATCCCTCTGGGCACCTCTTTAAACCTTGCAGGAACTGCTCTCTATAATACGATGGCGGTCCTATTCATTTCGCAGGTGTTTGGTTTAGAGCTTACCCTTGTGAATCAAGTAACCCTCATTATAGCCGCTCTACTCGTATCATTTGGTGTTGCCTCAGTTCCTGGCGGTGGACTTGTTGCAGCTCTTACGCTCCTGCGTATTTTAGGACTTCCCTTAGAAGGACTCGGCCTTGTTTTGGCAACAGATCGGATCCTAGATATGTTCCGATCAACTGTCAATGTATGTAGCTACACCACTTGCAGTGTCCTCGTCGCGAAAAGTGACGGCGAAGAAACGGTTCTTGCAAAAAAAGAACCCTTGCTGCGATAAGAGACAGGATTATGACAGATAAGAAAAGAAAAAAGCCTTGGGCCGTATTTATTGCAATTGCTCTTGCCATTTTTATTGGAGACTTTACGGGAAAGGAGATGGGGCTTTTCGGAGTTACCTATTACTCGATCTACGACATCATCGGTAAACTCTTCATCAACTCATTGACGCTGATCATCGTTCCCCTCGTCTCTTCTTCGATCATTACAGGCGTTGCGCGCATCGGCGGTGATGGCCAATTTGGCCGCATTGGTCTCAAGACCTTCTCTTTCTACTTTTTGACAAAGATCATTGCGATCATTATCGGCATTGTGATCATCAACCTGATCCATCCAGGATCTGCTAATGTAGGAACAGCCTCGAGCCTCATCAACATGAAAGAGCTCTCTCTGAGCCAGGAATCAATCAGTGCTAGCGGCGCCTTTGTCAAAATGCTAGAAGACCTCATTCCGCCCAATGTCCTAGATGCCTTTGCTAAAGGCAATATGCTCGGTCTTATTTTCTTTAGCATCATTTTTGGCTATGCCATTACCCACATATCCAAGAAAGCAGCTGAAATGCACATGAATTTCTGGACGGGGATCTTTGAGGCAATGATCAACATTACCCACTACATCATGAAAGTGCTCCCCATTGGTGTCTTTTGCTTGGTTGCTAAAGTTTTTGCAGATACAGGACTCGCCTCCCTCCGCAGCGTGGGACTCTTTTTCTTCACCGTCATGCTAGGTCTTGGCATCTTTGTCCTCATTGCGCTGCCCCTTCTGCTCAAGTTCGTAGCTAAGGTCAACCCCTGGAACCAATTCCGGGCCATGGCCCCTGCCCTCATTACCGCCTTCTCAACAAGCTCATCTTCGGCTGCATTGCCTATCACCCTTGAGTGCATGGAAAAAAGAGCAGGGGTCTCCAATAGAATTTGCTCTCTCGTCATCCCCCTAGGAACCTCCATCAACCTCACCGGCTCGGCCCTCTATGAAGGGATGGCTGCCCTCTACGTGGCTCAGAGCTTTGGTCTCGAACTATCACTCGGTTCGCAGTTCCTCTTCACCTTCATCACACTCATCACCTCTATCGGGATCGCAAGCGTTCCTAGCGGCAGCCTCATTATCATCATGATCATCCTTAGGTTCTGGGGCCTACCGGCCGAAGGAATCGGCCTCTTCTTAGCTGTGGATCGAATATTGGATATGTTCCGCTCTGTGACCAACCTCTTTGCCGATGGCTGCTGCGCCGTCTTTGTTGCGAAAAGTGAGGGAGAAACAAACATCCTCACGAAGAAGGAATTTGATCCCATTTAGCAAACTGCCCCCTAGCTTGCCTCAGAAACATCTCCTTCCCATAAACAAGCCTGCATCCTAGAGCTTTAGCTCTGAGCATAAGAGGCGTATCGGTATGGGTGACATTGACGTCCATCACGATCTTGCGCGGCTGCAGAGCTTCTAAATCGATCGGACAGGGAACTGGAGTGGTATTGATCAGAATATCATAAGTGGGCACCTGATCTAAATTGCCAAAGCGCCGGCTTAGGAAGGTGACGCTAGCCCCTCGTTTCTGAGCTTCAAAGGCGATTGCCTTGGCGGTCCCTCCAGCCCCTAGGATCACGCAGTGTTTGTTCAAGACCTTTTCCTTGGCTTCAATCGCATCGAGAGCAGCGGGCGCGTCGGTATTGGAGCCATAGACTTTGTCATCAAAAGCAATCGTATTGACCGCTCCAATCTCTTTTGCATCGCCTTCAATCTCATCAATGTATGGAAGGACCTTTTCTTTAAAGGGAATGGTCACACTCAAACCACAGATCCCAAGCTGTTTTGCTAGGGGGAAAAAGAGAGGCAGCTCTTCTTTCTCTAGAAGCATTCGGACATAGACGGCATCGATGTCATTGTCTCGAAAATAGGCATTGTGGGTCTCGTGGCTGGGACTTTGCTTAATAGGGTTGCCAATTAGGCCATAGATTTTGGTGCTGGGAGAGAGCTTGTGAAAGTGATAGGTCTCAACAAGTTCCTGAGCTTGCAATTGCCCAGGAGCTGCTTCTGGCCCGAGGGCTGCAAAGGTAAATGGGTTGCGGGCAACCGGTCCTAGGATGCGTGTGATCTGCCCTAGCTCTCCCATGCATATGCCGGCCACATTGGGTCTGTCTTTGACAAAACAGAGCATGCGAAGGCTATCTGTTGTTTGCTTTGCCATGGTGCAGATTTTGTAGAAATCGGCTTTAGGAAGTGAGGAGAGGATCTTTTCAAGATCTTCTGGGGTCTCTTTGTAATTGTGATAGGTGGAAAGGGTCTTCCCCGTAGAAAGGGCCGATTGACCATGATCGGTTGTGATGACAAATCCATTTGGTTTCAGAACTACTTTCAAGAGATCTTGGCGCAGCTCAACTCCATCGCAGAACTTTTCTGCCATTTCCATTTGTCTTTTCGCTGACTCTAAATCTGGACCTGTGATGCAACCAATGAGCATGTAAGCATATTAATCTCTTGGGCGTAAGATCTCAAACGAAATACACAATGAAACTTGATTTTACAGGATTCTTTAATCTGTTAGGGTACGGAGTATAAGTACTGCTCTCCTAATAGCAGCAGCTTTTCTACATAGTTTTAATTGCTTGGGATCCGATTCTTCCTTTTCATTCGCAGGGAACAGTTGAATGATTTTTCTTAAGACATCTGGGGCGTCCTCTAAATCATCTTTGGTTAGAAGTGCATTTGTAACGGGGTCCCTAGGATTGGTTTCCAACCTTTTAAGAATAATACTTCGCTCATAAACAACACGTGGATTTTCTTTTAACCGCAC
>Ga0210003_1001860_pt1 | contig 18192 bp, 13 predicted proteins | sample LantaG_FD_182804 | JGI IMG/M metagenome (GOLD analysis project Ga0210003, IMG submission 182804) | Deep subsurface microbial communities from Baltic Sea to uncover new lineages of life (NeLLi) - Landsort_02402 metaG (SPAdes) (version 2) | ecosystem: Environmental > Aquatic > Marine > Oceanic >...
GCCAGCTTGGCTTGCCGGCCGGAGAGGATCGATTCGGCACGGCCTTGCAGCTTATCATGCGGGGCGATGTAGCCGATGGCACTGTGCAGCCGCGTGTTGTTGTAGTGCTGGACGTATCCGCCGACGATCCGGCGGGCATCGTCGAGGCTCAGCGGCGTCTTCCGGCGGATGCATTGGCGCTTGAGCGAACCGTGCCACCGCTCGATTTTGCCGTTGCTCTGCGGGTAGCTCGACGAGGTGCGCACGTGCGTTTCATTTCGCAGTGCCTGATGAAGGCCTTGAAGTCGTTGGGGATGAACTGCGGGCCGTTGTCGGAGATGATCCTGGGCTTGGCCGCTGGGAAATTTTCGCGGCCGCGCTGCAGGGTGATTTCCACGTCGTGCTTCAAGTTTCTGGCTGGGCGAATCCTTGCGTCCGGACACCACTGGATTTTATTCGTAAGATTTGTAAAATGTGATCGAAAGTGGCATAATTTCAGTGGGTAGTACATAAATATTTGGAACTCAAGAAAACGTGGGGGCCAGGTTATGGAAAATTCTGCAATCTTCAGACACAATATTTTTGCAGCTTGCTCATCGTTGCTTCTGGTTCTGTGCACTGCGAGCTGCCGGCATGATGTGTCAACACATCCGAAGGAGTACGTTATGGCCGACAACGTTCGCGTTGCCGTTGTCAACGAATCGGTCCATCCGGTGAGCAACCTGCTTTTCGGTCAGTTTCTGGAGCGGCCGAGTTGGCATGGTGAAACAGGGCCGGAGGCGGCAATGTTGCCCGACTCCGGGAGCATGGATCAACGTGTAGAAGCCCTCCTGCGGAAGATGGATATCCTTCTCGTACGTTTTCCCGGCGGCACTGATGTGGATTACCTTGATTGGCGGGATATGGTAAGCTCCGCTCATAACGTAGACGAACGCCGCCCGATAAGCCGCGGACATAGTGGCCAGGCCATCACCAATGCCTTCGGATATGATGAGTTCTTCCGACTGGCTGCTGACCTGAACTGGCAAACGATCCTCGTGATCAATCTGCGCGACGGTATGCTGACCAGTAAAACTCCCGATGAGGCAGCCGAACATGCCGCCGCTTTACTCGCCTATTGCACCGGCACCCAAGCCACCGTTCCAGAACCGCTGCGTAACTGGCCTGCATTACGAGCCACCAACGGGCACCCCGATCCTTACCAGGTGGATTACGTACAGATCGGCAACGAAAGTTGGTTTTGGACACAGCTTATGCAGGACAAGCACGGCGAAGACTGGATTACAAATGGGCTGACATAATTGAGACTTTCATCGCAGCATTGCGGCGGGTTCAGCCTGATATCAAGCTGATCGTCGACGCACATCCGCTTGAGGTGACGGCTGAACTGGAGCGGCGCCAGGCCGGAATTAACCTCTATGCGCTGCACCGATATTACCCAATGAGCATCGAAAGACTGATCGACACCAATGGGGAAGATGTACTCATCGAGAGCGTGACGCCTCAGCAGGTGTGGGACACGCTGGTGCATAGCACGGAAACCAACGAAGACGGACTTGCCCAGTGGCACGACCGTGCAATCGACCACTCCCGGCGGCTGGACTACAAACTGGCGTTCACCGAGTGGAATTTGAATGCATGGTGGTCACTGCCGCGTCGAGATGAACTCTGGCCGGGATACGGAGCTTGCGGACTGGGCGCCGCCATTATGCTTAACGCAATGATCCGTGAGGGCGACGTCTTTGCCCTCGCCACACAGTCAATGCTCATCGGACAATCGTGGGGCATCACTGGTATCCGCGTCGATCCAACACAAAAACAGGCCCCGTTTATCATGCCGACGGCCGAAGTGGTGACGCTGTACAACCATCACCATGGCGACCGCAGGCTTCCTGTTTACTATAAGACACAACCGCCTCTATGGCAAGCATCGATTCATTTCCGGGCGGATCAACTACGCAAAGATGCCGCAGTAGTCGATATAGTTGCCACACGCAGCCGCGACAACATATTTATTCATGCGATCAATACTGATTTTGAGAAGCCTTATAAGTTGACCGCACAGCTTAAAGAGTTCCAAACTCCTCCGACCCGGGCCATATTTCATTGTCTTCACTTTCACACGCAGGCTGAGCAGACTGCCACGAACGTCTGGGCAAATCTGCGAGTGGAAGAGGCTTCCGTCGACAATACATCTGTTTCAGTCTGGCTGCCGCCTCGAAGCGCAGGGGTGATAGTTGTTGATCTGGCAGACGAACGGTAGAAGCACCGGTCGGCGACCGGCCCTACGCTGCTTATCCTGAAAACCGCTTCCAGATTTATGCGGCTGATTTGGGTTACGCCGGTTTGCATCGCATCGCTGAAGTTTTCTCCGATATCGGCGTCGGGCTTTTCCTCGATCTCCACCGTCAGGCCCTTTTCCATCAATTCGGCGCCCGACGCCTTCGTGATGCCTTCCACGTCGAGGTTGGTGATCTCGTACGCCGCTTATGGATCAAGGCCGGCAAGGCGGGGTTGCACCCCTTCGCCGCACTGCTTTCGCCGGAAGGTCTGCACCGTGCTGAAGCCTGGCTGGCGGCCGTCGGAGACGAACAGGATCAGGCGGTGATCGGCGGTGTGGCCGACGGCGGTCTGCGATAGGTGGCGTCACCACCCTTGCCCGGCAGGACGACGCCGTCCCGGAGCAGACGGGCATTGCCGGACGTGGCGTTGTACAGCTCCACCTTCGGTGTGGTCGTGTAGCCGGTGGAGTCATCCTTGGCGCGGGTGACGAAGGTGACCGTGTTGTCGGCGCCGATATTGATGGCATCCTTGATCCACGTTCCCCAATCGGAGACGTTCACGCCGTCGGACACGGCCAGTGAACAGAGATCCGCCACCCCGGGTAGCCGATCGAAGAACCCGCTGTTGATGCCGATATGTGCCTGGCTGCGCTTCACGAACGCCCGCGTCGTTTCCAGGTCGGTCTCGCCCGACCGGTCGCCATTGGCCCCGGTGGTGATGATCTTCACGCCCGGTCGGTTCAGGTCGATCAGCACGATGTGCATGTCGATCTCGCGCGGCTCCGAAACATGCCGATGGACGTAGCGCACGCCGGGGAACGGCGTGCTCTCGGTGTCGGCGGCGTGGAGCGCGGAACTGCCGAGCAGTGACACGGCGGCGCCGATCAACAGGGTGATCAGGTTCTTGTTCATGGTGTTCTCATTTCTAGACCCCGGGCTCTGCGTCGCGCTTCTCCGCCTTGCGCGGGCCGATCCGCTCCACCGGAATCGGCTCGAACCCCGCGATAATCCGGAACACCCGGCTGTCGGGCCTCAGACGGAAGTCTTCCTTCTCCATATCGACCAGACCCGGGTCAATGTAGGTAAGCAGGTTGGCCGACATCTCCGGCTGGAACGATTCATTTCCGCCCCGGCAGCGGTTGATGGAGAGGAAGTCTTTGCACTTGTATGCCACGTTGCGCCGGATGGTGTTGCGGTCGGGGTACTCCTCCAACTCCTTCACCTCCGGGTACTGCGTGGTATAGGGCGGCGCGGTGATGTCCACGTCCTCAAAGAGCCACTTGCGCACGTAGTCGCTGGGGATGCCGTGGATATGAGCCACCCACTGCTGGCGGCCGCACGGCAGGGTGCCGATGGCCAGTTCGCAGTCGATGAACAGGTTGTTCTCGATGAGCACGTCCTTGCCCATGTGGATGAAGATCGCCCCCATGCGCGCATGGCCGAGGGTGCCGGCCTTGAAGAAGACGTTGCCGACGGCCGAACCGAGGGCACCGTCGTCAAAGTAGATGGCGCTCTCGCCATTGTGCAGACCGCTGCCGATGTGGTGGAAGTAGTTGTGCCGCACCATGACCCCGCGCTCGCTCATGTTGCGACCGATGTAGAAGGCACCGGTGTCGGAGGTGTCGAGGCAGACATGGTCAATCTCGTTGAACTCCACCAGGTGATCGTTGCCGTGCGCCCAGACGGCAAAATGCGGCGCGTGGTGGATATGGTTGTGCCGCACGTGGTGGCCGACGCCGTTGAGGTTGACGCCCGGGTGGTAGCACGGGTTCAGCCGCCCGTAGTCGTGGATGTCGCAGTCTTCCACGCGGTTACAGGCTGCGGTCAACGTGCGCCGATCGCCGCCATCGACGTACACCCCGCCCTGGCCCAGGTCGTGCAGATGGCACTTCTCAACGCGGTTGTGAACGCCGGACACGGAGCCGGCCTTGCCACCGCAATTGCGGATCACGCATTCCAAGAGCACGTTGTCCATTCCGTCCAAGACGGCTAAGGCGTCCGCCCGGCAACCTTCCAGGATCAGCCCCTGCAGCCGAAGATGGCTGGCCCCTTGCAGCACCACCAGCGGTTGCTCCAGCAACGAGAGGAGGATACGCCCGTTCGCCGCGCCGGACGGCGGCACCAGGTAGAGTATACCGGAACGCCGGTCGAGGCAATATTCGCCCGGCTCCGCCAATTCCTCGAGCACATTGAGGAAGTAGAACCGTCCGCCCTGGCCCCCATCGCTGATCTTGATGCCGTAATATGTCTCTTCCGCCAACATCACCCGATCCCCCGCGATCGAAGCCACCGGGTGTCGCGACGGCGCCCAATCCCACATCCAATAGCCGAAGGCGCCGATCCCGCGCCCAAGGTCCCACCCCGACATGCGCGGGTCGGCGCAGGTGAAGACCGCGGTTCGCGTCGAAGGCTTGTCATGCGTCCCTCCCGGTGGCCATGGCCATGACGGCGTTTGCGCCGAAGGCTTGTCACGTGTCCCTCCGACCTCCACCACCTCGCCGACCTTGAGGTAGCGCTCCTTGGGCCAGCGCGAGACCCGCAGCGGCCGGTCGTCGGCATAGACCTCCGGGTCGGCAGGGATGTCCGGGAATCCGAACCCCAGCGTCGTGAACGGGCCGGCGATAAACACGCCGCGCGGCGCGAGCTCGATCTGCCGCACCTGCGCACGTACGTCCGGCCGCAACGTTGCCGCCACCGCCGGATCCGAGACCGGCGCGAGATCGGCGGCGGTCAGTGTCACGCCGCCGCTCAGCCGCACCTCCTGCCCGTCGGCCGCCCGCCAGACCACCGGCGCATCCGGCGTGCCCGAATCCTCCGCGCCGAGCACGAACGAGTCGGTCAGCCGGTACGTTCCGCCTCCGATGGTCACCTCGACCGGCCCGCTGCCGCCCGCGCGCCGCCACTGGCGCAACGCTTCCCGCGCGCGTGTCAGCGTCGCGAAGGGCCCGTCGCTCCTTGCCGCGTTCGGAACCGCCAACAAACCGCTCCATTGATCGTCGCCTTCCACAGCTACATGCCATCGTTGCATGGTCACATTTCCTTTCAACAGGGTAATCAGGTTCTTCTTCGTTGTGTTCTTGTTCCCAAGGCGGCCTGCGGCCGCAGCCAGAGTGATCAATGATCAGTTGTCAGTCATCAGAGTGGGAAAGTACTTGTCTCGTCGACGAGACGCCACGATGGAGCCGTACGCTCTGCAGCCGTCGAAACGGTAGCCGCCGAAACGCACGTGTTCGGGCGCCGACATGCGGGCTCATGCCAATCATCCAGTCCATTCTTGGCGTTTCCGGTCACTCGACTCTCCCCGCAAACACATCGTTGATCCGCTTGAGGCGTTCGGGGTACTCGTGCCAGACGGGGTCTTCCGGGCCGGAGTTGGTCCGCGCCACCGCGCCCCACAGCCCGCGCTGCCGGTACGCGCGCACCGCATGTTCGACGACCTCCCAGTAGGCGTCGGAGCGCTCTTCCCACCGCATCTGCCCATAGGCGCAGTAGCTCGCGCCCTCGCCGAAGACGAGGGGAACGCCGGGGTAGTGCTGGTCCCGCAACTTCACGGCGTTCGCCACCCCGTCTTCCGCCTGCTGCTTGAAGTGCGCGCGGTTCTTCCGCAGGTTGTCCTCGAGCAACCGCTCCACCTCCGGCAGCGCGGCGGGCTCCAGGTTCCGGTAGAGCCAGATGCGGTGATACCAGTCGTCAATCATCGGCGGCCGGCTGCCGCGGCAGTTGCGAACCACGTGGTAGGGTACCAGGTCGCGGCGCAGGAAGCGGCGGATTGTGTCGCCCACCTCCGGCTCCGCCGACGGTGACTTCCAGTTCCAGGTCACGCCGCGCTCCAACACGTCATAGACCGGCCACAGGTAGTAGCTGTGGAAGTTCCAGACGTGCATGTTCCGCGGCACGTGCTCCGGGTTGACATACGGCGTGTAGGTGTCCAGCGCGAGCCGGATGCCGGGATGGCGCGTCTTGAGGAACTCCAGCGCGTCCTCGTGCCAGCTCCGCCACAGGTTCAACTGCTCCTTCGGCTGCGTCTTCTCGCCGTAGAACCCGACGAAGTCCAGCCCGTCGGCCTCGTTGAAGATCTCGGCAAAGGCGATCACGTCCTGCAATCCCCGCTGCTCCAGTTCAGCGAGGATGAAGTCCAAAGCGCGGGCGAAGTACATGAAGCGGTACTGCGCAGGCAGCCCCAGCAGCTCCGCATTGATAGCCTCGTCGGCAAACCACAACGTGTGCAGGTAGTACCAGCTCGACAGGATGACCTTCACCTCGTACCGCTGCGCCAGCGTGCAGATCTCGATCAGCCGCTTCAGCGGATCGCACCGTCCCTCCATGAAGCGGTCCGCCGAGCCACGGAACATCCGCACATGCCCCCCGGGCATCCATTCCTGGAAGGCCTGCTCCCCGCGCGGGCGGCCGTCCTTGTCGTGGCACAGCCCGGCGCCGGACTCGAGCCGGATACAGTTGAAGCCGCGCTCCTTGAGCTCCACGAACCGGCGTTCCAGGTTGTCATAAAATGGGTTCGACTCCATGTCGAAGATGGCCCAGATCCAGAATGATATTGTCAGTCGGTCGTCTGTTGCATGCTTGGTCATTTGAATCCTCTCTTTATTCATGTGTATTGCTCCTCTCTTTGATGCGCCACAGCAGCGTCTCGCCGCGGCGGGTTGAAACGGTGAAACGCGCGGAATCTCGCGCGATGAGGTTGCCCGTGCGCTGTTCAATCACTTCGGCGGCCCCCCGCGGCAGCCGGATTTCCAAGTCGCCGTCGAGGCAGGCGTGAACGCCCAGCCAGCCGTTGCCGACATAGACCGGGTCGCCCCGCTCGGCGTAGAGATGCACTCCCGCCAGCCTGGCGAAATGCTGCAGCAGGGCTGACGGCAGGCCCGGGGCCGCGCTCCAGACCGAGCGCCAGCCGTCCAGTTCCTTGATCAGCAGTCCCGCGTCGCAACCGCTTTCCGTGGAGGCGTGTGCCGCCCCCGTTTTATGCCCCACGACACGGGCGTCCTCATCGTCCGCCGCCGCCGGAATGGGGCCCACCGCCTGGTCGACCCCGTAGACCAGGCGGCTGCCGGTCAGCCAGGTTTCCACCAGGAGCGAGCTTCGGGCGGTGTCGTGCAACTGAAAACGAATGCCGGTCAGTCGGCTGACAAACCCGATATCCCATTCCCCGTCCTGGACCAGTCCGGGAGCATAGCTCCACAATAGGGTTCTGCCGTCGCGGGCGAGATGCTTGTGGATCAGGTCCATGCCCTGGGGCGAAATTCGTAAGGTGTCGAGGAAGACGATCAGCCGGTAGTCGTTCAGTTTCGGGCTCTCGACCAGCTTGTCGATGTCTTCGATCCGGTAGATGTCGAACGGCGTTCCGAGCGCCATCAGTTCTTCGATCTGGCGCTCGCGCAGCGTGTTGATCAGGTTCCCATCGTGTCGCAGGCAGGCGATGCTGGTGTCGCTGACCAGGACGGCGACCTGCGCGGCGCTGCGATAGCCTTGGTCGAGACATTCCTCGCCAAACCGCACAAGCTTGGCGATCTCGGCCAAGAGGCGCTCGTCGCGATAGCGCCCGTTTTCACGGATATCCATCCACCACTGCGACGCTCCGTCCTGAAGCACGCCCAGCGCATTCCGCCTCACTATATCGCAGGCCGCCGCGGCATCGCGGCAGAATCCTCCGTGCATCCAAGGTTGGCGGTCGTCTCTCGGCACATGCGTGCCCGTGTCGTCCTCGGCATAGTAGAGCTTCCCGTGCAGGCGCAGGCTGGCGGGCAGAACCTGCGAGCCGCAGCCACCGCCGGCATGGCGGTTCCCGTAATGCAGTGGCGCGCAGATCGCATCCACGTCCGGCGATTCGAGCACCCGCGCGTGCGCATGGTGCCCGCTGGTGAAGGAGAATTGTTGCCAATGCGAATAGGCGTAAAACGTGGCGACGATCTTCTCGCGGCCCAGGTCGCGCAAGGTGTCCTTGGCGGCTTTACAGACATGAAGGACGGCGTCGGCCATCGCCTCCGAGTGGAAGGTGTGGTAGTCGATGACGCGCTGGTGCCGGGCGGGATCCAGGATCGAGGCGTCGTGGCGCGCGCGCACCCGCTCGGCGGGCGGCGGGATCTCCGCCTCCTCGAACGCCAGGCCCGGCATCTTCCACGCATCCTGCAGGTTGGCGGGGTCGTTGTGGTAGCGCGTCCTCAGCCATTCCCGAAACGCGCTTGCCTGAGGCAGGCTATACTCCCCCATTAGCGAGCTGTTCCATTCGCAATCCCAGTCATAGCTGTTCTCGAGCGCGTGACTGGCCCCTGGATGGTAGCCGAGAATATGCTCGCCCCATTGTGCCTCCATGTGTTCGATCGTCTTCCGCCAGACGGCGACGACATCGCGGCGCCAGGCCTGCGAGGTGACCGCCACACGGTGGTTCAACACCTTTTCTCCGGTCGCGATCTGGTAATGGAGCATCAACTCGTCCGGGTGTCGCTCGCGCCATTCGGCGGGTGGTTCGAGACCGAAACGCGGCAGCACCAGGATGTCCGGATTGGCCTCGATGATGGCGCGCATGGCAGTGTCAACCCGCTCGAAGTCGGTCAACCACTCCATGGAAAAGCAGGTGCTGAACAGGTGGACTCCGGATTCCGCAAAGCGGGCAATATCCCCGCGGGCGTCCGGGTGGGTGCCATGGAACAACATGAAGCCGGAGTGCGGCTGATCGTTGATGAACAGTGTCGGTCTGTTCTTCCACACTCTTACACAGGTCTTGATATTCATCGATGGCTTACAGCTCTCGCTCGTCATGGTCTTGTTCTCGCCATGCTATCCCTATCAGAACTCATTAAGGACCTCGCAGTGTCTGGTGCGGATCATGCCCCGGGCTCTGCGTCGCGCTTCTCCGCCGTGCGCGGACCGACGTCCGAGAGGTCAATCGGCTCGAAGCCGAGCGCCAGCGCGGGGGAATCCGGCGCCAGCGTGAAATCGTTGTGGAGCGGATCACGGCAGCGCGGGTCGGCGATCGCGGAGTGCGTATCGTAGCCGAAGCCCCGCCATTGGTCGAGCGTGAACGTACCCGTGGTGCGGTACTTCCCATCCGCCTCGCGGCAGGTGAACGGCTGACCCGAGATGTCCCAGAACAGATTCAGATCGCTGCGATAGTTCCGCAGGTGGAAAAATCCCCAGTAACCGCCCCAGAAGAACGGCTGGCCGTTGCTCAGCAGAATGTTCCGCTCCAGGGTGAAGGATAGCTTGTCGCAGCAGGTGGCGCGGCTCAAGCCCGCCTGGCCGTCGTCGCAGAAGGCGAAGATGTTGTTGCGAATGATGTTCTCCCAGCCGTAGTGCTGGTGGTAGGCGTGGCTTGAGGTGCGGTAGCAGACGTTCTTTTCCACCACCATGTAGGAGCTCCCCTCGTCATTGTAGATCGCCCAGCCGCCGTAGTTGCACTTGCGGATGTCGTGGATCAGGTTGCCGCGGATGATGGTGCCGGGCTGCACGCCGAGCGTGTAGATGCCGCCCATGTCGTTGAGCCAGCCCTTGCCGATGTCGTGGATGTGGTTCTTGACGATGCGGTTGTTCTTCGACACGTTTTCGGCCCACCCCCAGACCCAGCCGACCGAAATGCCGGTGTAATGGAAGTCGTGGATGTGATTGTGCGCGATGACGTTGTCGCCCGAGTGCTGGGTGAGAATGCCGACGCCGGCATGGAACACCTGTCCGCCGTCGTGGAGATGGTTGTCGGTGATGCGCAGCCCGCCCGTGCGGCGGCAGAGCGGGCCGTGGGCGTCGGCGCCGTTGACCTTGATGCCGCCGGCGCCCAGATCGGCCAGCTCGTTTCCGACGATGCGAAGTGACGTGCAACCGTCCTTCACGTCCATGGCGTACCAGCCGGTGTGCGCGATGCGGCAGTCCTCGAACGCGCAATGCTGGGCGCCCTCCATCTCGATGACCCCGCCAATGTGCTGGGCCGCCTGGTAGGATCCGGTTGCGTCGCCGTCCTGCCCGGGCTGGAACCAGTCGGTGTGCGCGAAGGTCAGGCCGCGGAAATTGAGGAACTCCACGTGCCGGCCCTTGTCCGGGTCGCCCTTGAGCGTGAGGAGCTGCGTCAGGCGCGGCACGGTGAACGTCGTGCCGGCGAGATCCTCGCCCGGCAAAGGCAGATAGTAGACGAGGCCGGCGGGGCGGTCGAGATACCACTCGCCGGGCTCCGTCAGCGCCTCGCCCACGTTCTCGACGTAGTACTTCGGGAACCGGTCCCCGACGTCGTCGAGGAACGCCAGCGCGTTCCGTCGCCGCACGCCGACCAGGCGCGTCGCCTCGTCATAGTCGGCCACGGGGAAACGCTCCTCGATCCAGAAATGCAGCACCACGACCTCGACGTCGGTCAGGTTGCGCCACTGGGCGAAGTCGCCGGCCCTGGCGCGGAACGCCTGGATCTTGGTCTTCGAGAACGTGTCCTTCGGGTCAACCCCCGGCGCATCCTCGATCCAGTAAAGCCCCTCCTTCGGCAGGCGCGGGCGCAATGCGCGGCGGCCGTTCACGAACAGAGAACGAAAATGGCCCGTCACGCTCGCCACCCAGGCGTCTTTGCCGTTGAGCGTGGTCGCCTGCCAACCGGTGAGCGGTTCGCCGCCATCGATGACCGGTGTTTCGCCGGGCCAGGCCGCGAAGGTCACCGGCGCCGAGTCCTCGGGCGTGAACAGCAGCGGCTCGGCGAGCGGGTAGCGCCCGCCGCGCAGCCAGACCGTGACGGCGCCGGTCAGGCGCGCCGTCCGTTTAAGCTCCCGAATGGCATCGCGGGCCCGCGCCAGGGTCCGGAACGGTTTCGCGCGATCGCCCGGCCCGCCGTCGTCGCCGTCCGGCGCCACGAAGATCTCCATCTCGATGCAGTCCAGTGTCTTGTTCATCCTATGCTTCTCTTCCTATAGTTACGACCTGTTGAAGCTCAGCGCGACCCGCTGGGCCGCGGTCCTGCAGCGCCCTTCCAACGTCAGGCGCCAAACGCGCAGTTCGTCTTGCCTCAGACTGCCGGCGGGCAGCGTGTAGGTCACGTCCGGATCATTGGCGTAGAGTACGCCGTTGGCAAAGGCGGAGTTGGCGACGGCGGGGATGCAGTCGCGGATGCAGCAGGGGTGGGCGGCATGCCAATTCCAGCCGGCGTCCGGTCCGATCCGGCACGCGTCGGCCAGTCCGACGACGGCACGGGTGAACCCGGTGCAGGCGAGGAGAAAACTCTCCTCCCCGATCTCCTGGCGGTAGAGCCGGTACAGGTCGCGATAGGCCTGGAGATGCGTCTTCTTCGGGTTGTGCAGGCGCCCGCCCACGGTGTTGAAGTCGCCTTTCACAATACACTCGTTGAACCTTCTGGCCCAAGCGCCTTTCGCCCCCGAATATCCCGCACAATACCGCCAGCACCTCGTCCGCGGGCAGCGGCAGGTGACGTGGTAGATAGCTCCCGCATATTCCGCTCTTAGAAGCCTTGCCATACCGGGAATATGGCACAGTTAACATCGCTTGCAATATTTATTGCGAAGGGATCCGTTACCTTCGAGATAGTTGACCTTCGTAATGCGAAGCTATTTATGCGTGAGTCCTTGGCACGGCGTCAGCGTTACCGACAAGGGCTGCATAAGCACGTCCCCCGTGTAGCCGCCTGGGGTCAGCCGCACGTTGTGGGTACCGGGGGAGAGTGTAACCCTTCCCGCTACGAGGGTGCTGTGGCATGGCCGCAAGTTGCCGTGTTCGTCTTTCTCAATCACGGGCACGAAAGCGGAGTATTCCATTTCAAACTTGTTCTGCCCCACGTCGAGATACACCTTGCCGGTCTGGTTGTCCTTCTGTGTGTTGTAGCTCAGGGAGAGATCAAACGTCGCCGTCTCGTTGATACGGAACGTCCAACTGAGCCACTGTTCGGACGTGGTCCAGTTCTGGAGGCCCTGCTGCCCCATCGTGCCGCACCCAAATCGCGCTCCTTTGCCATGCACGGTGCTGTCAAATACCATCAGGTCGGTGGAAACGCCGCTCGACATGACGAGCGGGATGGATGCGGCACCGAACGCACCGCTGGTCTCAAGCACAATGACGCTATCCATGGTGTCGGGAGGATCTGCCGGTATCGTGATGGAGAGATCGTCGCCCACCTTCTCAGTGGCAAGGTCCGCCCTTTTCGGATCGCCCAACAGGTACGCGTGTTTCACATCGGCACCAAGCCCGCCAACCATCAGTGTCCCGCCGATCGGCCACTTGAAAACATGCAGGTAGAGTATGTCGCCCTTTCGCGTCACCTCACCCCAGCACTGCCGCGCAATTGGGCTCTTCTGCGTTCCATAGATGCTCTCACTATGAACATCCGCCCAGGCGCCGATGGCGCGGAGTATACGCAGGTCACGCTCGTCAATGGTGCCGTCTCCCTTGGGGCCGATATTCATCAATACGTTACCGCCGCGTGCCGCCGCGCTGGCAAGCAGCCGGACAAAATGGATGGGAGGCTTATGCAGGTTGTCCGAGACCTTGTAAGCATAGGACTCATTGGTCGTTGGTATGGCTTCCCAGTCATAATCATAGTGGGGCAGGAAGAAGGCTGCGCAATCGGCCGTGTTCTCGTAATCCTTGATTTCAGGGTCCGCCCCCAAACGCCCGTTGATCACGATGGTCGGATCAAGTGCCCGAACAGCCTTGCCGATTCGCGCGTTCAGTGAGGCTGGTAGATGACCGGGGGTATCGAACCACATGAGATCAGGTTTGTACTTCTCGATCAACTCGGTGATCTGCGGGATAGCCTTCTCGTTGACGTATTTCTGCAGGCGGGGCAGCACTTCGGGGTGTGCGTCCCAGCAGGCTTGATTGCCGCCTCCTTCGGCGACATAGTCGACGTCGTTCGGATCCTTGCTCCATTGCCTGCCGGACGCATCCGGGTGCTCCCAGTCATTCGCCTGCGAGTAATAGAAGCCGAACCGCATCCCTTGCCGGCGGCAGGCATCGGCCAGCTCTTTTATGGGATCCCCTTTGTACTTTGAGAGCCTGATATCGTAAGGATACGCGTCGGAGTGAAAGAGAGCGAAGCCGTCGTGATGTTTGGCCGTGATCACCATGTATTTCATGCCCGTTGCTTTGGCAACCCGGACCCACCCATCCGCATCAAAGTTGACCGGGTCGAATTTCTCGCTGAACTCACGCCTGTATTCCTCCGGCATCAATTTCAGGCCCAGCATGATATGCTCCGAATAGCCCCTGTACGTGCTCCCTTTGTATTCCCCCCCGTAGGACGAATACGGACCCCAGTGAATGAACATCCCAAAACGTGCATCACGCCACCATTGCATCGATACCACCTTTCCTTTCCTCGCCTGCAAGCCAGCCGTGTAGGGCTGCAGGCAACCACTAAGCAGTTGGAGGCTCCTGCAAAACCCCCCGCAAAGCTAGGCCCGACGGCTTGCTTTGCGTGGCGTTTTGTGAGCTAAAATCACCTGCACCCGACAGGGGCGCACGGAACCTGGAACTTACGCCTTTCGTTTTCTGCGCGGCACCCAGCATCGGCGGCGCAACCTTCCGGCATTCGGCGTAGGCCTTCTTGTGTGTTGTCTCCCTGCCGCTCATCCATCGCTTCATATGTCTCTATTCCCGAGATTTGTGATGATGATCTTCGGATGGCCCCCTGGACGGTACGAAAGTCGGTGTTCGTAAACGCCATGCCAGAGCGCGCCGCAGATGTCGTTCATCCACTGCGCCGTCGGCCGGAAATGGAACACCGGGCCGGAGCGGATCGGCGGCCGCCACCGGCTCGGCGGCCCGCACGGCCTCCGCCGCACGGGAAATCGTCTCCGTCATGGTAGAACCGATTGACATGACTCACTCCTTCCCGGCTTGGTTGTCGATGGTTTCGGCAATTCCCCATTCCTGCAAGCCGACTTCCCGCAACACCTGCCGCAACTGCGTTTCGCTGCCGATCTCCGTGATTGTCGGCGGATTGGAAGACCAGTCGAGCGCGCCGAAGAACAGGCGGTTGCGATCGAGGTGCCACCGGAAGTAGGCCACCAACCACAGACGCTCGCCCCGGGCGACAAGCTCGATCGACAGCGGCGTGGGTTTGTCAACCGGCAGTTCGGGGCTCGGAACGACACCGGGCGCGTCCGTCACGAAGCGGAATTCGCGAACCGCCTCGGGCTCGAAATGCAGCGGGTCGGCGGACAGCGCACAGGCGGCTCGGAAGCCGGTGAGCCGATAGCCTTTCCCGGTGGGAACGCTGACCACGCCATAGTCGTTGAACCAAAGGACGTAGCGATCCCCGAGAGGATGCAGCGAGCATGACTCGGCGGCGCCGGAGTTGTTGTCCTTGGGAATGACCAGGACATCCGGCAGTGCCTCCCAGGTGCTCATGTCCCGGCTCGCGCAGGCCGCCACGCGGGCGCCGCCGTGCCCCGTGTAGAACAATACCGTCCGATCCGCGTGATCGAAGACGAATGGATCGCGGCCGACGGCGCAGCGGATCGGCCCCCGCGGCCATCGCGTCCAGTGCTCAAGATCGCTCGAGGTGGCATAGGAGATGAACGTCTCGCCGCCGCCGCTGCCCATGTAGAACATGTAATAGCGGTCGTCTCGGCGATACACGAAGGGCGCCCACACATGCTCGCTCTCCCAGGGTCGCTCCCCCACCGCCAGGGGCATGCGATGCCGCAGCCACCGGCAGCCGTCCGCCGTGCTGGCATGCCCGAACGATATCTCGTTTCCCGTCACCCAGCAGACCTCGCCCGGCCGGCCGTCGATGTGGAAGAGATGCAGGCGCCCGTCCGCGAGAACGACGCCGAAGTCCTTCACATAACCGCCGGGCGGCGCGTACCCGTCGCGCAGAAATGTCTTCTCGGGAAAATGATAATCCTCTGCGCCGGCGTGCAGTTGAATCCCCGGCCTCACGCCATAGCGCTGTGACAGCGCTTCGACCTCATCTTCTTGCCATACCATGTCCATGGTCTCCTCTGTCTTCGCCCTTTCCCTTTCACGCATCGGCGAGTCTTCATTCGAACATGCAGTGCTGATGGTCATCATTGATCGAATGAATTCTTTCTACCCCCATCCCGCCGTCGGTGGCGCCTTCGATCTCGACGAGTTCGCCGCCCAGCCCCGCTAGCGTGGAACGCTCCTCAGCGCTCGGCGGCATGGTCTGGGCGTTGAGCCGGACGATGCGTGGCGAATGACAAGTCGGCATCTGGAGATGCTCCATAGGTTGAGTTCATTTCCCCTTTGCCGAGTACGCAAGTTGCCTTGAGGCGGTCTTGGCGATCGGCGATTTCGGCGCCGCTTTCGCCGCCAGGCCGTCCTTGATGGCGGCGATGCCGCTGCGGGTGGCGTTCCACATCGAGACGACGTCGGCGGCGCACCAGAAGAGGCGCATCCCCTGGTCGCGCCAGTAGCGCACCCAGGTCGGGTCGCCGCCGGCGATGCCCGGCAACACGCCGTGCTTCTCGCAGGCGGAGATGATGGATTTGACGGCCTTTATGTACTGCGGCGAGTCAAACTGCCCGAGGATCCCCATGCCCAGGGAGAGGTCGTCGTTGCCGACGACCGCCACGTCGATGCCCGGCACGGAGAGTATACCGTCGAGGTCGGCCAGCGCCGGGCCTGTCTCGATCTGGATGCCGATGACGAGGTTCTCGTTGAAGTACTTGGCCATCTCCTTCGGGTGTCCCCAGCCCACGTATTTGCCGGCCGGGCAGGTGCTGGGGCCGATGCCGCGGATGCCCAGGGGCGGGTATTTGACGTGGGCCACATAGGTCTCCGCTTCCTGCCGGCTGCGGATGCGGGGCATGAAAAAGCCGTCGGCGCCTTGGTCCAGGAAGCGGCAGACCTCGTGATAGGAGTTGTCCGCCGCCCGCACCATACACGGGATTTCAAATGCGCGGGCGAGGCGTATGTGCTCGAGGATCGTCTCGCTGTTGAGCGCCGTGTGCTCGCGGTCGATCATGATCGCGTCGTAGCCGCATTCGTGATACATCTCGACGGCGGCGCCGGAGCGCGAGTCCATGATACAGCCGAACAGCAAGGTGTCCTTCTTCTTGACACGCTTCTTCAGTTGTCCGGTAAATCCCTTCATCTGATTAGTCTCCTTGCTTGTTTGAACGGTTGATCTCATGGATTCCCAACAATACGCGCATCGCCTCCGAGATTTTTTCGAAACCGCCTCGAAAGGCCCAGACGCTGGATTCGTCGCGGCTGACGTTCCTGCCGGACACGGCCGTCGCCGCCGGGACATGATACTCCAGTTCATTGAACCGTTCCGCGCCGTTGCGCACGCAGCAAGCCTGGAAGGTCCAACCGGCCTCCCCATTGCTCCACAGGACATCGGCATAATCGCCGGCGGGATCGACCGCGAACTGCCTCACCACCAGATCCCATATCCCCGGCGTCGCAGTCTCGTGCAGATATCCGGCGCGATCCGTCAGGGGTTGAGCCTTGATGCCGATCTTCGCGTCCCCGCCCGGCGGCCCCATATTCCAGCGCACCAGACTCCGTTCCACCGTCAGTTCACCAGCGGTCACCGGCCCGAAGAAGACTTGAGGTTGGGTGGAAGACCGAGTCGGGATCAGCATCGCGCCCGGCTGCGGCAGTTGCAGCAGGTTCCAGATCCCGAGCCGCACTTGAGCCCCTGGCCGCAGTTCCACTTCCAATAGGGTGACCAGGCTATAGCCCGCGTACTGCAAGTCGGCGCAATCACTCAAAGGGTTGACCACAGGGCCGAACTTCTTGCTCAAGCGCACGCCGACTTCCCGATCCGGACGGAAGAGATGCAGCCGGGTTCGGTTTTCCAGATTCACTTCCGCCGCAGTCGCCGAAATCAGCTCCCAGTTGCCGGGATCCAAGGCGGGCGGCACAATATAGGTTTCGAAGGGGCGAGCCGGGTCGCCGATGAACGATTCTATCTCCGGCGCCAGCCACGTGCGGTCGCCGCCGGGATTGGGCCAGCCGTCGCGGGCAAAATACGTCTTCGCGGAACCGGCGTCGGCCAGCGCAGGATTCGTCCACAGGAAGTTCGCCTCCCCGTCACCCGGAAACAACCCGAGCAGCCGCCCGTTTTCCGGTAGCACCAGCAGCCGGGACCCGTCGGAAGACGCAACCGGCACCGCACGCTTGCCGGCGCGAGTGAGTATTTGGATTAGGGCATCGATGGTCATCGCCTACACTCCCGGCACATATCCCTGGCCGAACTGGGCGGTCATGGGCTGCTTGAAATCCTCGCCGAAGTGCATCAGCGCCGTGGTGCCGCCATCGGCCACCAGCGTGTGGCCGACGATGTAACGACTGGCGTCCGACGCCAGGAACACCGCGATCTTGCCGATATCGCCCGGCGTTCCCGCGAAACCGCTGGGAATGCACTTGCCGAACTCGCGGATGGCCTTTTCCATGTCCACCCCCGGCGTGGATTTGAAGTGGCTGGGGATCGGCACCGCGCCGGGCGCAAGCCCCACCACTCGAATGCCGCGCGGCGCCAGCTCGATGGCGAGGTTGCGCGTGAACGTGACGATCGCGCCCCGCGTCCCCGCATAAACCGTGTGCTCGATGAACGCGCGGAAGGCATGAATCGAGGCGATGTTGATGATGACGCCCTTGCTCTGCTCCAGGTCCGCCACCACGGCCTGGCTCATGAAATAGGGCGCGCGTACATTGACCGCATAGAGCGTATCGAATTGCTCGACCGTGGTCTCCTCGAACGGCCGGTTCATCGTGATACCGGCGTTGTTGACCAGAACATCCAGCCCACCCAGGAAGGCCACCGCCTCGCGTGCCAGCGTCTGGATGGGCGCTACCTCGCAGAAGTCGGCCTTGAACGCGGCGGCCTTGCCTCCGGCGTCCATGATCTGCTTGACCGTCGCCTCCGCGCCCATTGCGCTGTGCGAGTAGTGGACGGCCACCGCCGCGCCCTGCCGCGCAAACTCCAAAGCGATGCCCTGTCCCAGACCGGTTCCTGACCCCGTTA
>Ga0210003_1001861_pt1 | contig 18190 bp, 36 predicted proteins | sample LantaG_FD_182804 | JGI IMG/M metagenome (GOLD analysis project Ga0210003, IMG submission 182804) | Deep subsurface microbial communities from Baltic Sea to uncover new lineages of life (NeLLi) - Landsort_02402 metaG (SPAdes) (version 2) | ecosystem: Environmental > Aquatic > Marine > Oceanic >...
AATGAATTTGCTTATGACTAAAATATTAACAAAAAAATAAAAATGGTAATATATATCGATTTGACTCAAAATAGTGATATACATAAAACTAAATCTTATTACAAGACTATAAGGTATGCTTGGTTTCATAAAGATACAAATATTTTTTTAAGTAAAATTATATCTAAAGATTATACCTACCTCAAAATCGAAAAAAATTTAAATAATATTAAACAAATTAAAATTTATAAAAATAATAAAGAATTTAAAAATATAATTGAAAATTCAAAAACATTTTTAATTTTTAAAAAAATAATCAATAAATATATATTACAATCAAACAATTATACTATGGGGGAAATTAATAGTTTTGGAAATTTAATATCTAGTATTTACACCAATAAAGAGGGTAATTTTATTCAAATTAGAGAAATTGAAATTTATTTAAAAGATAAATTTTATATAATTTATTTGTCTGAAAGTGTAAATAAATGGATTGGGTTAAAAATTGGTGACAAGTTACCTGTTACTTGGAATTTAGAAAATTATAGGTGGAATATTGATTATAATAATTTAAAAATAGAATATAAAATTAAAAATTTTATTCCTCCTTTTATTTGGTATGATAGTGAATAAAAAATTCATTACTAAGATTTATTTATAAATAAAAGAATCTTGAAATAAAATATGGAAAAAGAATTAAAATTAGAAATGGAAAAATTAAATAAATATGAGGGTAAAGTCATATTAAAAATTAATAAAAATATTAATGAAGAAAATTTAATTAAATTTTTTAAATACGCTAAAACTTATTGTTTTGAAAATAATTTGAAATATGATGAACCTAAATATATCTGTAGAGAATTATATTATAAATCTAGTTTTTTAACAATTAAAAACATCGAAACCATAGAATTAGAATATTTTGAGGATTTCGATTTAAGTCGTATATGTATAGTTGGTAAAGGATTTTTAATAAATTATTATTTAGATAAATTATAAAAATGGAAGAGAAAATATGGGATTATGAATTAATGGAAAAATTATATAAAAAAGCAGAAGATAAAGATTTTTTTAGGTTACAGATAAAATTTCAAGAAAAAATAATTGAGGATATTTCTATGCCTGCTATTGATAAAATTAATAAATATTTGAAAATAAATCAGGACTCTGAATTAATTGAAAATTTAAGTCAAATGATTTATGGTGTAGTCTCAATCAATATTATATTAAATAATCCTTACTTTGATAAAGAATCATTTTTAAAATCTCTCAATAATTCAATTAAACAAAATGAAAATATATATTCTCAAAGAGAACATAAATAAATGAACTCTATTTTAGATTTATCCGAGGTTATTATAGTTGAGATTAAAAATTCACTTTAAAATTAAGTTTATAAAGAGATTAATATATAGATTTATTTATGGTAAATAAAGGTATTGTTATTAATATGTTATGTGAAAATCCTAGTTGTTCTTTTTCGGAAGAAAAATTAGTAGTTAAGAATCCATTAAATATAGTTGAATCATCAGGGAAATGTTCGTTTTCAATTCCGAATAGTTGTCCTAAATGTAAGTCTCCCGTTGAATTACTTAATTTCGTTTCTGGCTCAATTGAAATCGAGAAAGACATTTTATAATTTTTTTATTTTTTATTCTTTAAATATGGTAATATATGTAAATTTGACACAAAATCAAGAATTTTTAAATTATAAATCCTTAAAATTAGCTTGGGAAAATCCTAAAGTAGCAATCCAGTTACAAAAATTAATCAATAATAATTATATATATTATAAGTTTGGAGAAAATTCAAAGGGATTCATATTATATAAATCTAATTCGGAATCCTTATATGTTTTTCAAGAAAATTCATTATATTATTTTTTAAAATCTATATCTAAAATTTATATATTAAAAAAATGAAAATAAATTGGTTTTCAATTATGAATAAAAAAATTTGTGATATAAATTTCATTACTTAATTTAATTTATAAATTGTAATTAATTATTATTACTATTAAGAGATATAAAATGGTAAATTATTTAAGTGATATTTCAGTGTTTTTATTATTTGGATTTATGTTATATTTTATAGTTACTTATAATTTAAAATAAAAAATGACACGAATGGAAATAGATTATACGAAATTTAAATTATTAAAAGAAAATAGAGAAATAGATATTAATTTGGTTAAAAAATTAATTATATCTATCAGTAAGAAAAATAAAGTTAGGATTTTCTAACATTTAATAAATTAAAAAAATGGGAATTACCAATATAATAAGATATAATAAATATACGAAACCTAATGATTTAAAATATTCTAATTTTTTTAAATCTTATTCTCTTATAAAATTAACTAAGACAAACGGCAATCATAAATTAATGATTAAATCAAATTCAAGTTTAAATTTAGGAAATAAAAAATTTGAAAATATTGATTGGTGTATGATTGAACTATTTATTAATCACCAAATTAATTTATTAATTGAAGATAAACAAAAATTAATTCAAATTATAAAAGAACAAAAATTAGAAAATGAAAACTAAAATAATCGAAATTAGGGAAAATGAATATAAGGGAGAAATTTATAAAATTATAGATTTTCTATGGATTGGAGATGAACCTAGATTTACTTATATGTCGCCTAAATATTATTCTGATTGGTGTAAGAAAATAGGTGTCGCTCAATTAAATAAAGGTATGTTGATTGATGTTTTTGAAAGTTCAAATAAAAGAAATTTTAAAATCGTAGGTATCACTAAAAATGAGTAAATCATTATTCAAAATGAAAAAATTAAGTTCGGAAGAATTAGAAAATATTTTATTTGAGTTATGTAAAATATCTTCTTGGATTGAAGTTAATTATATTCAATTAAAGAAAGAAAAAAACGAAGAATTTATAACTACTTTGAGTAGTGAATTAAATAGGACTATCCAACTTTTTAATCCTGATGAATCTATGGGAGAAAAAAAGGAAATAAATCAAGCAATCTATGAAAAATGAGTAAATTACAATTAAATTTAAAAAGGTCTAATTCGGCTAAAGAACAACACAGGGTAGCTAAACAATCAAGAGATTTATATTCAAATTTAACTGGCGACACATCTAAACCTTATTCTGATTTTTTAAGAAAAGGAGAAGATAACCCAATATATAATAAGATTGATAGTTATAGGGTATCTTATGATTTGAATTATAAAGGAGTTGATAAAAAAGGATATTCCTATACTTTAGAAATTGAACAAGAAACTTTCGAAATTTATATGTTGAAAGGAGATTTAAATAAAGATGTTATTGACCAAAGAGTGAGGAATCAAATAGGTGATATTTTTATGGGACAATCTAAAACTTGGTTTTCCAATAATGTAAAAGTAGATATAAATAGATTGAGAGGGATTGAATCATCATCAAAAATAGATTTAAAAGAAATTGATTTTTTTAACCTAGCTACAAGTAACTCCGATTTAAAAGGGAGTGGGAAAAAAGTTAAATTAAGTTTCAATGGTAAAAAACCTCGAGAATATGATTTAAATTTATGGTTTTAAAAAAATGAGTGAAAGATTAGATGTAATTAAAATAGATTTAGATTTAGAAACTAAACAAGAATGTTTGGAATTATTGACAGAAAGATTAAAAGCTCTCGATAAGTGGGAGTTACTTCCCTTAGGAATGATTGAGAGGATAGAATTGATTAAAAAAAATACTTTTGGAGCTTTCATATTCTTAACTAAAAAAACTACTCCTGAATTCCTTATAATCTTTCAATCAATATTGGGTGATGACTGGAAACATACGGCAATCACTTTACATAATTTAAAATCTAGACAAGAGTTTTGGAACAAATTATTTAATTATAGTAAAAGGAATGTTAGTGGCGAATATGTGACCGCAACTATTTATGATGTTACTTCAGAAATAATTGAAACAATAAATCCTGATAAAGTTAATCGACCTTAACTATTTCATCTTCAAATTTTTTTTTTAAGTGAATTAATTTATTTTTATTTTTTGTGATTAATGAATTGTCATTAATTAATTTATATTCTATGGCTGAAACTAATAAATATAATGTTTTGATTTGGAAATTTAACTCAATTCTATTGTTATCTTTTCCTAAAATTCCCATAATTCATACCTCAAATATTTATCACAATTATTCTTAGTTTTAGATTTATATAATAAACAAATTTCAATAGATTTTATTTGTATGCTATCATAATAAATTATATTATAAGTTTTATTTGAAATTTCATAAGTATTACTTTTATTTAATTTATTAATTATTCTTTTAACTTTTTTAATTACACTTTGTCTTATTTCTAAAGGTATATATTTTACTTTTAAAATTTGGGGAGAACATTTTAAAAGTAACCCATTTTCAATTTTATCAAATTTAGTCACATTTAAATTTAATTATAAATCTTTTATATATAATGTTAATTTGTGAAATTTAAATCACATAATTAGACTTATATACTTTTTAAAATTAAATTAAATGTAGCTTGTTTAAGCTATCATTATATAAAATGGATTTAAAAAATTTAAAAAAAATTCAAACACTAGATTTAGAACAATTTGCTTTCGCAGATAGTAAAATTGAAATTGTCGAAGTAAAAGATTATTCTACTCCTGAAATACAGAAATTAAGATTATTGATTCAAACTGAAATCTTGAAAGAAAATACTAAACTTAGGGCTAGTTTATTTATTAATCTATTTAAAAATAGTGAGGGTGAATTAGGTTTTAGTGATAGTAAAACATCAACTGCGACTAAAGTTTTAACTCATTTCAATATAGATGATTTTGAAAAATTAAAAGGTCTTCCTTGTAAAGTTGTAGTAACTACAAGAGATAATGGACAAAAGAATTTAACTATTTTCTTCGGAAAATAAATATATTTTTAACTTTTTTTATATCTAAAATAAAAATATTTATTTATTTATTTTTTAAAAAATTAAATATCAAGTCATTATTATAACATTTAGAACATTGTTTATATTTATTTATTCTAGTTTCATTATCACAAACATCACAATAATCATAATTTATTTGGTTTAATTTTATTAAATTGTTATTTATCATAAAAAGAATTATTTTATTATTTATTTAAATCATTTAGTTCTTTCTTGTGAGTGAATTCATTTATTAAGAAAGCCCATAAAGTAGGAGTAGAATTTTTTATAAATTGAAATACTTTATAATAAACCCAAATAAACCCAATCGATAAAACATAAAAGAATAAAAATCCTAATATTACTAAAATGGGAGTCAATAAATCATAAATTATGAAATCGAATAAACTGATAAATGGAGTTGAAATTAAATTTAATCCTGTCCCTATTGACTCTGCTACACTATCAAAAACCATTTTTTATCTAAATGATTTCCTCTTTGAACTATCACTTGCGAAAGGGTTTTTCTTAGTCCAAGTATATATTTTATATCCAATTAATATGAATCCCATTACTACACTAATGATAATTCCACCAATAATAATATAATAAGCTAATTTCCATATATTTAAATTGATTTTAACAAGTTCTGAAAAATATCCGATAAATTGTTCCCCAACTAAAGAAATACCTCTTTCTAACCTTTGAGATTGTCCTATTTCGATAACATCAGAGTCAGAGATACCTAATAATATGCTCACACTTTCACCCTTATATGTTGGAGAAAATTTTAATTTATGAGTTCCTGCCGTTTCTAATATATATTGATTATAAATAGCAGTTGAACTATTTAATGGGGCTAAAGGATTATTACTTAAAGTGGTGACATTAAGAATTACATTATTAGAATTAGTAACGATAGTATAATATAAATCATAATTGAAATTCCTAAATTCGCTTTTCAAATCTCCAACTGATACCCCCAAAGTTTCAAAATTTCCTGAACCTGCGACTACATCATAATAAGTATTTCCTGTCTGATAATTCAATAAATCTCCTGCGATTGTTAGTTGATTATCTTCAATAGTTACGGCATTTACTGAACTCATTAACATTATTAAAAATAATAATGAAGTAAATAATTTTTTAATCATATTATTATTATTTGGTTTATTATATATATTAGTTTCCATTTTAAATTAAAGCTCCAACAAAAGTCATTACACTTACCCCGAACCCAGCCATAATCACAAATACGCCTACCACTGCTAATTTTTCAAATTTGGTGATAATTCCCACTAAAATTATTATTCCTCCTACGATTATTCCCATTAACATTTGGAAAAAACTAGATTTAGTTTGCCCCCAAAAATCGAGAGAAGTAACTTTGTATAAATCTTCTTCATCTACAATTAATGAATAAGTTAAAGTTTCATTACCGACAAATAAATTTCCCAAAGTAGTTACTTTCTCAACATCTGCTAGACTATATTTAGTTGAAAAGAAATCATCTTGATAATTAATTTTTCCTTTAACTAAACAAAATTCATATTCATTTGTGTAACTTAAATTATAACTTGCGAGTCCCATATCTAATTTTTGGATATAAAATTCTCTATTTCCTTGAACATCATTATTAGTCATAAAAAATGAAGTTACTGGACAAGGTGTGAATAAATATAAATCTTCTCTATCTAGTAAAACTTTATTTATATCATAAATTGAAAAGTCAATCGTTTTACTAGGTTTTTGAATAGTGAATCCATACTCGGGAGTTAGTTCGTAATTCAAAGAACCATTAATAACATTGTTACAATAAGTGAAAGTAGTATGATTTGATAAATCGGTAAATTCTTTTTGAAAGTTATACGCTAGTATGTTACTAAAACTATTGATTAATTGATTATCAATATAAATATCACAGCTTGATAATTGATTTAATTTCCCCTCAAAGCTAACTAATAAACTATCTTGGATTGTTTCATTCGTAGGTAAAGTATAATTAATTAAAATCATATTATTAATAGTATCGATTAGAGTTTCATTAACAATAGGTATATCTTGTTGTAATTGTCCTATAGGCAAATATCCACCTACAATTAAACTATTTATTTGGGAAGTATTTAATTCAAAATCAAATATAGATGTATCATCAAACCACCCTTTATAATCTTTCAAGATATTAAAATCCGTTCCCATTCTGAAAAAATTATTTGTATCTTGGCTTACAAATTTGTCAGATAAAGTTTGATTATATGTTAAAATTCCGTTCCTGTAAAACATTAAATCATTTTCAGGATATTTTATTGTCACGATTAAATTTTGATAATTATTATAAATTATGGTCGAACTAACATTTTCTAAAACTACATATTTGAGTATCGAATTATTATCCAAATACTCTAAAAAATATTGGTTAATATCTCCATTATAATATAATTCAAAATGTTCAATCCCTATATCATCACCAATTAACCAAATCATCCTTTCTCCCGATTGTGATTCTTTATAGGAATTAACTACGATTGTTAAAGTGTCAGGAATTCCTTTAGGAGTTATAGTAGAAATATAATCGTTATTCCCATCAAATTTTAAACAAAATGAACCATATAAACAATTTGAAGTATCGTATTTGCTAGCTTGACTAATAATCCCATAATTATTATTCCCCGAACTATCTAAAGCTATCGTTCCCAATCCCTCTTCGAATTTCCATTCTAACAATTTATTTTGATTGAGTGCGAAAGTTGAAGAAACAACCAAAAATAAACTTAACATAAATAATATTTTTTTAATCATATTATTTAATCCCGTTTTATTATATATATTATTTTCCATTTTTTATCTAATAACTGCTAAATTTAAAACCCCTGCTATGACAAATAATATAAATAAAAATATCGCAATAGGAATAATTACTTGACTCACACTATTAGAGAAAGTTCCGATTAACCCAATAACATTATTAAAAGTTTCATCAACATCATCAGTAATTAAATTAAAATCATCGGGGTTTGGATTAAATATATTTTCTCCAGTCCCTCCAGTTTCATTTATATTTCCAGCTCCAAAAATTATATTAAATACATATTCAGGACTGCTATAAAATACAAAATCATTATAACATTCAACCCTATAAGTATAAGATTTTTCTGTCCAACCTCCCGCAATACTGAAATTATATATTGTATTTGAACTAGGATTTAAAGTTAAACTTGAAATTTCGTTTACTCCGTCGATGTAACCACTACATATTAGGTCTGGAAATTGGCTTACTTGTTTCCAGTCAAAACTTAAAGTTTCTGCCCCATTAATTAAATTAATCGTTTCATTTTCAATTATATTTTCTAATGTTATATTAATAAATTGATTATCCACTACATTTTCAGCAGTAAGTAAATGAGCCGTATAATCGAAAGGATAAGTAGTTAAAGGATAATAATCTACAAAATTAGATGATAAATGAGGACTATCACAAAATCCGTTATTATCTAAATCTACACAAGTAATATTATTTTCGTAATAATTTCCTATATAAAAATAATAAATTTTATTATCAGTATGATTAAAAGCAATTAAAGGATTTAAATTAATTGAAGTATTATCACAAGTTTGTGAAATCAAAGTTGTAGCACCAATCCAATTATGGTAAAAATCCACATCACATTTATAACTAAATATTTCAGATAAAGGAAGTGTTAAAGGAATACTAAAATTATTATTATAAACTTTATTTGAACTAGGATTAGTTGATTCAACATATAAAAATGTTTGACCAATATTTAAACCTAAGTTCGAGTTTAAAAAGACATTATCATATATTAAAATTTCAGAACCTTTTAATTTTAAAGGTGGCTTAGTATCAATAATTCCCGTTCCTTTTTCACTTGCCCCGACTAAATCAGCAAAAACATTACTTCTAATAATAATATCATTATAACTATTTCCATTAGAACTAGCTAATATTCTTGCCGTATTTGAACTACTTTGTCCTTGTAAAAAATAAGTATTTTCTATAATAGTCCCTCCAATTAATTCAATTAAAGTATCAAAGGGATTACTTAAAAATCCGCTAAATCCGTTACTTGAAATTAAACAATTATAATTTTCACTCAATAAATTTCTATCTCCAAAATTGTTACAAGAAATCCCCTCTTGAAGAAAAAAACCTAAATAATTAGTAAATATTGTTGAATCAGTTAATGATAAATCTAAAGGACTCCCGAAATTCAAAGTCAAAGGACTACCCGCAGTTAAATTATTTTCTAAAGGAACTATTGCTTTATATAAACCCGTATTTATGTATGGCTCTCCCTCTACGAAATCTTGTATAAATTTAAATCCGAATAAATCTTTTGAAATAACTGGGTTAATCATATTCCCATAAAGTAATGAATCACCTACATTATTATCATCGGAGTCAACATAAGGGAATCCTTTAACGATAGTTGAGTCAAAAGTAGTTAATAAATTGATAGCCTGTGAACCTGCTACGGAATTTATATTAAGAGTAGTTACTGAATTTGTGAAAGCTCCACTATATCCGCCCCAACCACTAATTAATTGATTATAATTTAAAGTAAGGTCTGAACTCCCTACAATCAAACTATCTATAACTTGAACATTATTAAAATATTTTCTATCTATTGTAGTTCCTTGATTATATAATAATGAATCGTTTAAATCAATTATGCTAACATTATTGAATTCAATATAATTTACTAAAGTAATATCTGAACCCCCACCATTAGAACCACTTAACCTAAACCCATAATTGAAACCATTTAAATTAGAATTAGTTATTTGAAAATTATTTAAAGTAACACTAATTAAATTGAAACTATAAAATAAAGAATTAAAATTATTTAAATTTAAATCTTGAAAATAAATAGTATTTTGTAGAACATTATTACTACTTGTCAAAAAATTAATATCTCTGACTCCTAAATTCGTAATATTATCTCCTTTACCTTGAAATACAATATCATTAGTAGTGACATCAAAATCAAAACAATAAGTATTAGCGTATATTTCAGGAATTTCTGTGAAATTTAAGATATAAGTTTCGCCATTAGTCCAACCCGTATTTTTCCCACAAGAATTTAAATATTCTACGGCATTAACTCCATTAAATAATGTTAAAGTGAGCATAAATAATAATAAAATTTTTTTAATCATAAAAATAAAATATTCTTTAATTATATAAATCTTATCTAATTTTTGAACTAATATTAATTATCAACAAGGTTACTGAACTAATTATAGCTAGACTAATTAAAAAGAAAACTAAAGGATAACTAAGTTTATCGAAAAAACCCCCAATACCACCTCCCATATCAGCCAACATATTATTTATAGGTCTATCTAAAGGATATTTCATATAATCAATATATCCCTCAATAAAATAACTTATTTCATTATTTAATTCAATCAATAATGAGTCATCAATAGTAGAATTATTAAAAAATTCATTATTACAAATTGTATAATTATTAGGACTCATTACTTGCCTATAATCTGTATCTAAAGTAGAATTAAAATCATACCCATAACATAGATTAATTAATCTAGCTTTAATTTCATTCACATAACTATCATTATCATAAAGGAGGAATATGTTTGAAAAAGTGATTGATTGTAATTCGATGAAATTTAAATCTCCTGTATAATTAGAATTTATAGCTAAATCTATGAAATATTGGGGATTATTAAAATCTCCTTGTAAAGTAAAATTTAAATTAAATAATATATTTAAATCAGTATTTGATTTAAAATTAATTAAATCTATTTTATGCCCTATTTCGTGTATGAAAGTATTTTTCAAATATTGGTTTATTTCTAACTCGGTATAAGCTCCATTATTAATCCAATGCGAATTTATGTTTTCTAAATTTAAAGCAATATTTAAAGTATCATCTCCCAGTTGCCTAAATACTCCTAATAAATTTGTATCTTCTCTAGAATATCCGTTTTGAGTAAAAAATAATTCATCTCCGAAATAATAATTAACTCCATTTGAAGACTCGATATAAAATGCCGAACCTTTATGGATTGTGAAATTTTCAGTATATTCTACATAATCATTATGTATGTTAATAATTATGTTATCTAAAGTTTCACCCTCGTATAAAGTATTGTAATATTGAGGATTATTTGTAGCAGTAAGTGGAAATATTAATAATGAAAATATTAATAAAAATAATATGTTTAATTTTTTAATCATAAAAATAAAATATTCTTTAATTATATAAATTTTACTTAAAATTAAAAAAAAAAATGACTAATTCAAATAATACTACATCAATACATTATTATTATTAGAAATATCCTTACTCATAGACACGAACTTTTAGCAAGGATAAGAATTTAAGATTATATTATATTTATAAAATTACTCCTTAGCTTATGACTAAAAAGTAATGAAGTTTAATTATTATTATCGTTATAATATGATGTTTAAGTAAATTTTTCAAATTAATCAGCAAATTTGAAATTCAAGAATATTCTAAATTTGGAAACAAAACCAATTTAGAATAAAAAATTAAGATTAATTATTATTTATAAATATTAGTTTTTTTAAATTGGTTCTAAACCACCAATATTAGTTTTAGCTTTTTCTTTTAAATCAATTAATATTAATTCCAAGATTGAAATTAAACCTAAAAACTCAATTTGAGAACATTCATTTAACAAGATATTAAAATCTCCATTATCCATACTTACATTTAATAAATTTTTTTCTTTTATCATTTTCTTTTAACTAGAACTTTTTAATAATGATTTACCCTTTTAACTGGAACTTATCAATTATTTTAAATACTCTCATTTTTTATTATTTTTCAATAGTGGTATTAAAATAATTTTCCATTAAAAAATTATGACAATTTACACTATTTTCTAAAATATAATTTAGCTTTTCAATATATATTTCTTGAACTCCGATACTTGCTAGAGTAAACCCTATTGTGAAAAATAAACTCCAAATCATTAAATCTAATTTTCTTATCCTATATGTCATTTTTATTTATTAATTATCCCCTAAAAGATTAAGAATTTCCATTATTTATCCTTATAGTTTTTAATAATATTTATAATATTATTATTAATACCATACTTACTAATATATGTCTTAACTAATTCTGGTGTAGTCAAGAGTTTTATTTCTGATTCAGGATATAAATTATATTTACTAATATATAACTTAAGTAATTCTGGAGTAGTCAATAATTTTATTTCCGATTCTGGATATAATCTATATTTACTAATATATAACTCAACTAATTCAGGAGTAGTCAATAGTTTTAATTCAGATTTCGAATATAATTTATAATCACTAATATATAACTTAAGTAATTCGGGTGTAGTCAAGAGTTTTAATTCAGATTTTGGATATAATTCGTATTTACTAATATATAACTTAAGTAATTCTGGAGTAGTCAATAATTTTATTTCTGATTCACTCGAATATAATTTATATTTACTAATATATAACTTAACTAATTCAGGAGTAGTCAATAGTTTTATTTCTGATTCAGGATATAAATTATATTTACTAATATATAATTTAAGTAATTCTGGAGTAGTCAATAATTTTATTTCTGATTCACTCGAATATAATTTATATTTACTAATATATAACTTAAGTAATTCTGGTGTAGTCAAGAGTTTTATTTCAGATTTCGGATATAAATTATATTTACTAATATATAACTCAACTAATTCAAGAGTAGTTAGTAGTTTTAATTCAGATTTCGGATATAATCTATATTTACTAATATATGTCTTAACTAATTTTGGGGTAGTTAATAGTTTCAATTCTGATTCACTCGAAGATAATTCGGATAATTCATCCCATACATTAGATGATACTTCTTCTCTCAAATATTTATCTGCTAATTTATTCCATTCGTTTTTATTTTCCATTTTAATTTTAATTTATATTTTTCTGATTCTAATTTGAGAAATAAATAAACCGCTCCCAGTGATATAAAACTCATAATTGAATAATAATATTTTGGTGAGTCCAATAATGAAAACATAAAATATAAATTTTGTATTAAAATAAATAATTGACTATTTTTCATTTGTTAATCTGACCTCTATAAATTAAAGCCATAATACAATTAATTATTTAATATTTATATATGATTTGAATAAGTGATTTTTATATCACTATTTCAAAATTCTAATAAATGACTCAAATTAGGTTTTTCTATCAAAGGTTCATCTTCAGACTCAACTTCTAACTCTCCTAAAGGTTCAATTATTGGTTCAATTTCAGGCTCAATTATTGGTTCGATTTTTGGTTTTGGTTTAGGTTCATCTTTAGGTTCAATTTGAGATTTATTATTAGCTCCTATTTTTTCAATTTCTTCATCAGGATTTAAACCTAGTTCTTTTGTTATTCCCCTAAATAATTCTACTTCTGTTAATGTCAAAACTACATTAATAATCTCTCCTTTTTCAGATTCTGTTAAAGTAGTATTTGAAATCAAAGGCAACTTCATTTTAATTTTAATAGATAAAGCAGTTTTATTTTTAGCTCTCAATGAAATAGTGTCACCATTCACCATACCTAAATCTTGTATCATTTTGATAGCTAATCTATATCTTTCAGATTCTCTTTCATCAAATCCTCCCTTTAATTCTTTTTCAATCCAAGTATCTTTTTTCAATTCATATTTACATAATTGAGATTCACATACCCTATAAAATGGGCAAGGAATAACTTTAACATCTTTTTCTAAGAATTTGTTTTGTGCTTTTTGTATGTCTGTTCTGAACTCTTTAGGAATAGCATTAGAATATTCAATAAATTCCCTATCAATTTCTATTTTTTTATCGTAAGTCATATTTAGGAAATAGTGTTTTTTATCATCGCTCGAAACATATTTTAATCTATTTGGGTTACTACAACCCCCAGTAAATTTATAAATATTACAACCATTTTTAAAAAATAATTTCCCAATATCAAAAATAACATAACCCATTAATTGAGGTGAAGAACCTTTTAAATGATATAATAAAAATCTACTTATCCAGTTATTACTATCTTTCCCCCAATAACTAAGTCCTACTTCTGCCCCTGTATCTAAGAAATTTCTAGGAGTAATATAAGTTGTATGAATATTGGCTTTAGCCGTAATATTTTCAACATTTTTTAATTGATTTATTTCAGTCATTGAACCCATACCACTATTTGAAAAAGCCTTTTCATCAATTAAAAAATTTTGCCCAAATTCAATATCAGCTAATTTTTGTCTATATTCTTTTTGGTTAGCACATACCATAAAAGTAGTATCGTAATCCCTATTATAAAAATTAGAAATATGGAAATTGTGTTCCAATCCTATTAAAGATTTTCCAGACCTAACCGTTCCCTTAATATTAATTACAACTTTTTCTTTTTTCCTTAATTTATTGAGTCTCCAATCGGAAAAAGTTTGAGTTAAATCCCTACTAAGTTTAATCTTAGTATCATCATCACCTCTCATTACATCTTGTAATAATAATTCTTCAAATTCATCTACTTTAATATCAATCCCTTTAGGTTTTAAAAACTCAATTACGGAGTTAGGAATATTATCCGCTATTAATTTATTTACCATTTTTTAAACAATTATCTCCTCACTAACAAGAATCCGAATCCGTGTAAAATCCAAGCGAGAGGAATTGATAACACGAATATTTTTCCTATAACTTCCCAAGTAAAAAAAGGTTGAGTTGGAGGGTGAGGTGCTAACATTGAAATCATAATCAACATCGGGATAATTAGTATAGTCAAACCAATTAAAGCTCCAATAATTCCTTTATCTTGTTTAGTCCAAACTTTCTTTATTGACTCTTGATATTTCAAATATTCGATATATTCTTTCCCATTAAATTTAATTTCCATATTATTATTTTTTTTCATCATTTTTACTATCAATAATTTTATTTTTTCTTGACCTATTACTACCTTTAGTAGTGACCTTAGTTTTAGGTGGAGTCATAATAATTTTAGTTATACCTTTCCCCAATTTACCTAAGAAAGATATACTTTTTTTAACGACAATTTCTGTATTAGTTTTTTCCTTATTTTGTTCCAATAATTGTTTATATTCTAATTCTAATTTTTTCATATTTTTATTAGAATCCTTTAATTTCTTTAATCTTTCAATTTCTAATTTTAATTCTTTTTCATTCATTTTTTATTTTTATAAATTAGCTAATCCTTTAATAAAATTAGGATTTTCATTATACAATTCTTTTGCTATTTTTTCCAATCTTTTTTTATTATATTCTTTAATCATTTTTTAATTTTTATTTGTTATTACTACTTTGGGTAGTAAGTTCTTTTGTTTTTTTATATGTATCTTCGACAAACGGAAATCCATAATTTGTTAATATAAAAACAAATACTATTAATCCTAAATATGTTTTAGCCACTAATGGTTGAGTGGGGTAAGTTGATACCAAAATAATCCCATAAATCATCATCATAAAACTATGGAAATATTTTATTTTTTTCAATTTTTCTTTATTCATCTTAATTTTTATCAAATTTTGATACTTGGAATAATCAGACTCCCTAAATTTGACTACTTACTACTCGAGATAAGCAGTAGTTTTAATCAATTTATTTTCATCAGCAATATAATACCCGTTATCTAAATGAGCCATTACAAATATATGATTATCAGTCATTAAATACTCATATTTAATTCCATTTTTCCAAAAATAATACCCCCATATAAAAGCCCAGTATTTACAATCATACACATCACTATATTTATAATTTCTAATTATTTGGTTATGGAATTCATCAATATTAGTTTCATATTGATTAGTTCCAACTACGATACCTAAAGGATATTCTTCAAAAGGTAAAGATAAATTTTTGTTATTAAAATTTGTCGCTAATTGATAATCATAAAAAGTCTTTTTTACTTCACTCCCGTAACTAATAGTTGTAGCTAAAATCACTAAACTTAATGTGATTAATATTAACATATTAATCAATACTCCTTTAATAAATTCAAAGTCATATTCAAATTTAAATCCGTTTTTTTTATTATCTTTTATATCCATTTTATAATAAATATTTCTCACTAAATTTCTTACCCTCTAATTCTTCCCAAATATCAATATATTTCAACGCAAGAGGTTTTTTTCTCTGTAATAAAACTTTAATAGTTTCGAGTAATAACATATCATTATATTCAATATAAGTTTTATTTTCAGAATTATTTATTATATATATGCTTGACATTTATTTTTTTAATCCTCTCAAAATATACTCAATATTATTTAATCTTTTTTCTAATCTATGGTTATAAATTTCCAGTTTAATATCTTGATATAAACTAGAAAATCCAAATATTAAAAATATAAATAATATAAATATTCCTAAAGTGTCACCAAAATTAAATTTAAATAAATAATAAAATAATGTTGAAATTAAAAAAATTAAAACTATCTTTTTCACTATATATTGTTTCATTTCTTTATCTATTTTTACATTAACCATTTTTTAATATTTCTTGAATTTCATTTAATTTTATGTAAGTCATTTTATAACAATTAGTTTTGTTTTTTCCTATCGACTTGAACGCTTGGATTTAATTCAACTACCTTTTTCATACTATCTTTATATTCTAATAAATTTTCTTTAATTGTATCTCTTAATATATAAGTTTCAAAATATTTTTCGTGTAAGTAATCACTAAAATCTATAAAACTTTTCTTATCTTTTTCATCATTATAAATTAAAGGCATTACATAATAATCGGTTTGTTCAATTTCATCTACACCCTCACATTTAATTACTATATCATAAATTCCTTTAACTTGATTTTTTTTAACTAAATGTTTTAAATTTAGAGGAATAACTAAAATATAATCAATACTTTTAAATATAGATTTTTTTACTTGAAATGAGATTAAATAAGCATTTTCTTTTTTATTCATTTCACCTTGATAATATCCGATTAATCTTTTTCCCAAATGAGTATCACAATATACTTTTCCCCTTTTCCAAAAAATCCCAAAACTCCACAATCTTTTAGATTTTAATCTAGAATCTTTATTCATATTACATAAAGCAAGTTCAGTTAAAAATCTCCCATAATAACTATCTTTATGTTTTCTATCTTCATCAGATGATTTTTTAGCCCACCAATTAAATAACCATACCACTAAGGCTACTACAAACCCTAATAATAGAGCTAAACCTACAACTCCTATAATCATATCAGGATTTAAATTTAAAAAGCCAGTAGAAGTTTCAACAGATACTTTTGAAGTATCGATATTTTCTACTACTTGAATAGCATTAGAATTTAAAATTAATGTCGAACTTAATAACAAACTAGATATTATTTTCTTAATCATTTTCTTTAAATTCGCCCTCTTTAGTTTTTTCTAAATCACTAATTAAAATTTCTAAATCTTTAATTTTGCTGAAAGTATTATTTAATTTAATTAATTGAATTTCCATTAATTGACTATACTTCTTAACCTCGGAATTTTGGGGGTTTACTTCTAATATAGATTTAAGATTTTTTTGAATTTTGACACTATTTGTTTTTAAGTCAGATAAATTTTTATATATTTCTTTCATATACGATAAATCTTCTTTACTTTGGTTCTCCTTGATTTTCTTATTTAATGATTGTATGGATTCGATAAAATTTACTACCCCATAATTATCTTTTTGTTTTTTCTTTTTCCAAAACATAAAAATCATAATTTTTATGTATTTAAATAATTTAACTTTTTTGGCGAGTTCGCCATATTTGACAAAACATTTATAATCTAAAAAAATAATGTTATTTTTACAATGGTAAATATGAGTTTTACAGATTTATTAACTGATATCGGTAATGGTTTAGGTTCTTTCCTGACTGCGATTAGTGAGCCTGTTATCTATTTCTTAATTTTTTTAGGAGTAGGAGCAGTAGTAGTAAGTGTTATCCAAGCAATCGCTAATAGGATTAATAAGGGGTTAAAATAAAATGGTAGTTAGTTTTACTGATTTATTAACTGATATAGGTAACGGATTAGGGGCTTTTTTGACTGCTATTTCAGAACCAGTAATTTACTTTCTGATTTTTTTAGGAGTAGGAGCAGTTGTTGTAAGTGTTATCCAAGCAATCGCTAATAGGATTAATTCTGGAATGTCTAATAAATAAGATTTTTTCTTATTTTTTTTTTTTTAACAAATACTTAATTTTACTTAAATTTATATTCTAATTTACAATCATTATTTATATTATGAGATTAAAAGAAAGTTTAATGACTGAAATTCTACAAATGTCTAACAATCAAAGC
>Ga0210003_1001865_pt1 | contig 18177 bp, 11 predicted proteins | sample LantaG_FD_182804 | JGI IMG/M metagenome (GOLD analysis project Ga0210003, IMG submission 182804) | Deep subsurface microbial communities from Baltic Sea to uncover new lineages of life (NeLLi) - Landsort_02402 metaG (SPAdes) (version 2) | ecosystem: Environmental > Aquatic > Marine > Oceanic >...
GTGCTCCGATGGGGAGACCTTCCTGTCGGCCGACGACCTGCGGGTGCAGCTGTGGCACCTTGACGCGCCGCCGAGGGAAGGGAGTGGAGGAAGGGGTGGAAGTGGAAGGACAGATCGAAGCCGGAGCGGCGGCGAAATCGACGACGACGACGACGACGGCGACGGCGGCAATTTCTCCCCCAAGGCCTCCACCTCTTCTTCTTCCCCCTTCTTCTTCTCCGTCGGCACCGACTCCCCTGCCGTTTCGTCCTCCAAGCACTCCCCGGCGGCGGCGACGCCTTACGTAATCGTCGACATGAAGCCCGCATGCATGGACGACCTGACGGAGGTGATCACCTCGGCCGAGTTCCACCCTTCCGACTGCGCCCTGTTCTGCCACGCTTCCTCCAAAGGCATAGCGAGGGTGTGCGACATGCGATCTGCTGCGTTATGCGACAGGCCCGCGCTGGCGCTGGAGCCCCCGGGGCTCAGCTCGGTGGGAGAGGGCGGAAATGGAAGCGGAGGAGAAAACAACGGCCGCTCCTTCTTCAGCGAGATCACGGCCTCGCTCTCCGACGCCCGCTGGTGTGGCAGGGACGGCCGCGCCCTCGTCACGCGAGACTACCTCAACCTCACGCTCTGGGACCTGGCGATGCCCGGGAGCCCCGTCGCGGTCTACCCGATCCACGACTGTTTGCGGCCACGACTCGCGGATCTCTATGAGAACGACTGCGTGTTCGACAAGTTCGGCGTCGCGGTCAGCGGCGACGGCAGGTGCGCAGCGAGCGGGACCTACAGCTCGCTGTTCCGCGTGGTTCCGGGGCCCGGGGATGAAGCGTCGTCGGCGATGGGCAACGGGGCGCGGGTCTTGAGCTCGGGTTCGAATTCAACTCGGCAGGTGGCGCCTGGTTTGTTGCTCGAGGCGTCGAGGGACCCTCGGAGGAAGCGCGCACTCGCCGCTGCCGCCGGAGGAGGAGGCGAAGCAGCGTCAGCAGAGGGGGCAGCAGCGGCCAACGCGGCGCTGGGGCCCCCGCCGGGCCTCGGGCGCTTCGGCCTCGCGCCGACGGGAGGAGGAGGAGGAGCTCCTCCTTCTGGAATCCGTGGCGGGCCCGACGACGACTCGGCAGAGGCCGTCGCGGGCGATCTGACGGCGAAGATGCTCCATCTCGCCTGGCACCCGGGGGCCGACGTGATCGCCGCCGCGGCGAGCAACTCGCTGTACCTGTACTACCGCGGGTAGGGGTAGGAGGAGAGAGAGTTGGAAGAGAGAAAACTTTTTCTCTCGCAAGCGCGCGCGCGCTCGAAAGAAAACGAAGAAAGAAGAAAAACCTCAACAAGCTCAACAAGCGAGGAACAAAAAACAAACTGAAACATTTTTTCCCTTTTTCCGTTATCAGAAACAACACCAACTTGCAAAAATCGACGTCTCTATTTTGAAACGTTTTCGTGTCCAAGAAATGGGGTGGCGAGGGGAGAGAGAGAGAGAGAGAGCCGTGCATTTTCTTTCTTCTTTTTTGAGTTTTTTCTTCTCCGGATTCTTTCTACAAAAAAACAGGGGGGGCGCAAAACTGAGAATTGCTTTCGACGAAAGCACGCGCGCCTGCTGCTCGTCTCTCTCTATCTCGAGAGAGAGAAGGCGGCGCGTTCAAGTGTGCAAGACGTTTGGTCGGGGGACTGCGGAGGGAAAAAGTGGGGACAACTGATTTTGTTTTTTTGAAAACCTCCGAAGAAACGGAGCAAGTTCTTTGAAGAGAGAGAGAGAGAGGGACGGGGTGGGTGTTCCTAATTGATGAAAACTGAAGCGAGCTATCTATTCTAAATTCTCTGAACCTCATCGCATGCCCTGGTAGCGCCACAGGCGGGCCGCGGCGCGAAGGAGCGGGCTTTGGGAGCTGCTGCTGCCGCCAAGAGGAGACGAAGAAGAAGAAGAGTTTTCGTCGGCGCTCTCTGCTACCGCGCATCCGTCCGTGAACGCGCCGCCGAGGCGGGCGACGGCCGGCGGGAGCGCGCCCGTGTCGCCGTTTATGAGCTGGTGTGTTAAGGTGGTGAGGTTGAAGTGAAGAGAAAGGTTTGAAAAGAAGGAGGTGAGAAGGGAAGAAGAGGGGAAAGCGCCGCGAGCCGAGAGGTCGAGGTCGAAAACGCTGAGTCGGAAAAAACGCTCAGGGTTCGACCTTTTTCGGCTTGCTTTTTTTTCGCGATTCATTCTCTCTCCGCCTCTCTCTCACCTTGGCCATCATTAGCAGTACCCTGTTTTTCATCGAACGCGTCGCCTGAACCTCGACCGCGGGCTGCTCCGAGTAGGTGGGCGGTCTGGGCCAAGGGCACGTAGCGGGGAAGTCGGCGAAAGAGGCAGAGGCAGCAGCAGCCGTGGAGGGCGCATCGTTGCTGCTGCTGCTCGCTCCTCGCCTCGGCGCTGCTGCCGCCGCGCAGGTGCGGGGTCGCCTCGCGAATTGGCGAGGGACGAATCGGTGCTTCGTGTTGGAGTGAGGGGATCGCTGAGTCGCGCCGCAGGGGGGCGGCGGCGCGAGAGAGCTCGAGAGCGCCATGATGAATTTGCTTGCAAGCCGAAAAAAAAGAAGATAGAAAGTGGCGGTGGGCGAGCTCTCTCTCTCAACCCCGACCACCTCCACCTCCACCTCCGCTTCTCTCTTTTTGTTCGTATGTGAAAGTGTTTCAGATTTTTTGCAAAAGTGGAAAACTCTCTCTCTCATTCCTCTTCTAAGACAACAAACGAAAAAAGAACGAATTTTGAAAGAAGAACAAGATAAAAAAAAAAGGCGAGCTGCAGCAGCAAAGCACCAGCGGCGCGTGCGCGCTTGCTCGCCCTCCCCGAGTTCTTTTTCTTTCAAGTTTTTTTTTTTTTTGCGTAGACCTCTTTCAACGCCTCTCTCCCTCTCTCTCTCTCTCTAAAGAATGTGTTGTTGTTATTTTTGTTGTTTCTTGTGCTGCTGTTTCTCAAGCAGCGAAAAGCGAAACGAAAAAGAAAAAAAGGGTCAGAAGTGTGCAGTTTTTGAAAGTCAGAAGAAGAAGATGAAGAAGAAGAAAAAACGAAAACAAACTAACGCCTCCTCTCCCTCCTCTTCGACCTCATGCCTTCTCCCCGGCTCCCCTCGCTCCCGCGGGGAGCCCCCACGACCAGCGCCCCGGGCATGGTCCAGTACAGCAGCCCGATCCCGGCCAGCACGAACGAGAAGAACGCGCAGTCGAGCATCGCGACGTTGAAGACCAGCTTGGAGCTGTCCAACCCCAAGGCCTGCAGGAAAGTGTCGCCCTTGATGTCGACCGAGATGGCGCCGCCTCCGCCGGGTTTCGTTGCTCCTCCCCCTCCGCTGTTGCCCAACCCACCGGGCAGGCTGATCCCGCCGCCCGCGCCTCCTCCCGTCGGGGCCGTGAAGGTCAGGCTGATGCCGCTCAGCTCGTTGCTGACCAGCGCGGAGAAGGAGTAGAAGAACACCGACAGGTTGGAGATCCACCGCAGCGCGGGCGTGATCGAGGCGCAGTTGACCAGAAAGCCGGAGAAGAGCAGCGACATCAAGAGGACGATGTTCATGACGAGCGAGGCCCTACCCGCGGTGCCAAAGCCCACTGTCACGGCCATCGAGAGAGCTCCCACGGCGGCTGAGAAGACCGAGAGCACCGAGAACCAGAGCCCGGCCTGCGGGGCAGTCCTCTGTAAACCGCTCATCGGGTAGAGAGGGATCGAGAACAGAACAGCGGGCAAGACTCGCAGCAGAAGGCCGTCGAGCGTCGCTTTCGCCAGGTAGTAAGAAACAGGCCTGTAGTAGCCTCCCACGACCTCCTTGGTGACCAGCTGCCTCTCGGTGACCAGCAGGTCGACGGTCGTCAGGGAGGTCAAGGCCATCAGCGTCAGCGAGAAGAAGGCGACGCCCAGCCGCCCCTGCGCTCCCGCGATGTCGAACTGGAGGCCGAAGAAGATGCCGCCGCAGAGGGCGCCCATGACGGCTCCCATGCCGCAGTGCATGAGCAGCAGGGCCGGGTTGCGGACCTGTTTTTGGATTGGGTTGGGTTGGGAGAAAGAAAGAATTTGAGTTTTTTTTCGTTTTTTCTTTCTCGAGCAGAAAGAGTTTTTTTGGAAAGAAAAAAACAAAGAAAAAAACAAAAAGCAAAACACAATCACACTCACGATCTCGGTCAGGGTGCGCCAGAAGAGCACGGCGAGCTCCCTGGAGAAGGGCGTGCGCGCCGGGGGGCGCCTGGAGGCGGAGGAGCCCGTCGTCGCAGAGTTGCGCTCGGGCGACGAAGACTCCCCCCTTCCTCCCTCCAAGTCAACAGCTCCAGCGCTCACAGCAAAGCCGTTCATTTGCCTCGCCGCCTGGTCCTTGCTCCTGCGCGTCGCCAGCACGTGCACCAGCAGCGGATCCCTCAGCGAAGGGTCGGAAACGGCGGTGAGCATGTGCTCCGCCAGCGCCGTTCCCGCAGGCGCAGCGCACCCGGCCGCCTCGAAAAACCCGGCCGCGCTCGCCGGCGCGCCCGAAAAGAGCACGTGCCCTCTCGCCATCAAGAAAACCCTGTCGAGCAGGTCAAACATGGCCGGGGACGGCTGGTGGAAGGACAGCATGACGATGCGGCCCGCAGAGGCCACGGACTTGAGCGTGACCATCAGGTTCAGGGCCGTGTGCGAGTCGAGGCCAGAGGTCGGCTCGTCGAGCACGACGATCGACGGGTCGATCACCAGCTCCATCCCGATCGTGACGCGGCGCCTCTCCCCGCCCGAGACGCCGCGGACCCCCGAGGACCCGCCCACCTGCGAGGAAGCAACATGCGAAAGACCCAGCTCTTCGAGCGTGGAGGCGACGCGGGCGTTGAGGTCCTTGGCCGGAGTCGTCGCAGGAAGGCGGAGCTGCGCCGAGTACCTCAGCGTCTCTGCAACCGTCAGCGTCGGGAGCAAAAAGTCAAACTGCGGCACGTAGGCCACCAGCCTCGAGGCCCAGGACCTGCGCTTCTCCCCGTCGAGCGTGATGTGGCCCCTGACTTTCGAGGAAGCGGAAAGGGAAGAAACGGAGCCAGCCAGGATCGACAGCATCGTGGTCTTGCCGCAGCCCGAGGGCCCCAGCACGCCGACGAGCTCGCCCATGTGTGCCTCGCCGCTGACCCCTCGCAGGATCGAGACGCGGTTGTTGCTGCTTGAAGTAGAAGAAGAAGAAGAAGAAGAAGAAGAGACGAGCGAGGAGACGACGGGGATCTTGTGGTACCACCTTTGAGGAGAAGAAGTCGAAGTCGACGACGACGAACCTGCTCCGCCGACCGACGACCTCCTCGACGCCGCGGCCTCCTGGGCTGCCTCGCACAGGGCAGCCGCCGTGGAGCGCCCGCGGGCCAGGCGCCCGCGGTGGTGCTCGTCTTCATCCCCTGCAGCGGCAGCGGTCTTGGGGTCGGAAGCGGGGGCAGCACCAGCGGCGGCGCTCAGGGAAGAAGAGGACGAAGGGCCCGCCGCGCCCCAATGCGCGACGCCGGCGGCCGCGCCCGCGGCGGCGGCGAAGCGCGGCGCCGGGACGTCGCACGTGACCTGCTCCCAGCGCAGCTCCCGGATCGGGTTGGCGGGGCCGCGGCGCGTCGCCGCGGTGGTGGTGGTGGTGTTGACGGCGTTGGATACGACGAGGGCCTTGGAGTTGTCGGCGGCGGTGGCGGCGGCGAGGCCGAGGGCGGCAGCGGCGGCGGCGGAAGCGGAAGAGTTGCCGCCGGCCGACGCGCCGAGCGAAATCGTCGGCGACGGAGAAGAGCTCCTCCTCTTCTCTCCATCATCACCACCCCCGAACCCGTTCCCATCTCCATCCGCATTGGCAAACCTCCCGTTGGCGATCGCCATCTGCACGCTGGCCACGGCAGCCAGCGCCACCAGGAAGATGACCGGAGCGGCAGCGAGCACCGAAGACAGGTCCCGAGCTTTGCCGGGCAGTTTCCCTCCTCGCATCTCATACCCAGAAGCCTGGCAGTCACCCGGAACACAGGGGGTCCTCAGCGGCAAGGGGAAACCCTGCACGTTCAGGATGCACTCTCCATTGGGGCCAGAGCAGTCTGCGGTCACGGCCTTGCCCGTGATCTGAGAGACGTAGGGGGCGACCAGCTCCGGGCAGGTGCCCTTGCCGTCGGGAGAGTCGGGACAAGCGCAGGTCGCCGTCGGGCACGAGACTTTCGTGGAACCAGGCTGGAAGACGCAGCCCACAGCCAGGCAGAGCACCGGGTTGTCGAGCTGGTCGGAGAGCCGCAGACCGACCTCGCAGGCCCCTCCCGTGACGTTCTGTCCAGGGGCGATGCTGCTTTTGCCAAAGCCACCCGGCAGGCCGTCGGTCGAGGTCCAGGCCCTGGGCGTGGTGGTGCAGTTGATCCAGTAGCCTCGCTTCTCGTCGAGCAGGATCCCCAGGGGAGACTTCGACAGGTCGCAGACGTAGGACTTGGTGCGGGACCTCGGGGTGTAGGTCAGCCCTTTGAAGCAGGTCGCGGACGGGTCGCCGGTCGAGGCGGCGCAGGCGCCGTCCGAGGTGCATGCGTCGCAGTTGGCTCCGGCCCAGCCCGCCGGGCAGGCTCCGGAGCCGGCGAGATTCGCGGAAGCCGCGGCCAGGTCGGAGGCCGAGGCGCTGCAGGTGCAGGTCTCCCCCGAGGCGGTCTTGCCCCGGAGGGTGGAGACGCCGGCGGCGGCGGCGAGCGAGGAAGTCGCCGAAGAGGAGGAGGGAGCAGCGGCGGGAGAGCCGGCGACCGAGCCCAGAACGGGGGCCACGTCCCCCGACGCCTTGGAGATCGAGGCGGTGGGCGACGAGGCGCGGGACTTCTTGGCGGTGGAGCTCGACGCGGAGGAGGGAGGCGGCGCGGGCGCGGCCGGCGGCAGCGCGAGCGGAGGCCAGCCCGAGGCCCAGGGGGCGCACTCGCCGGCGGCCTTCTCCTCCTTTTGCTGGCATGAAGGGCCCGAGAACCCGCACCGGCAGGCGCAGAGGGCAGATGCCGCGTCCCCCGGGGGGACGGCGCAGCGCCCGTTGGCGCCGCAGCCTCCCAGAGAGGAAGAAGCGGAAGCGGAGGAAGAAGAGGGATCGGAGCAGCCAAGGACTGCCGAGGCTTTGAGCGACGCCGACAGCCAGACCAGCGCCGAGCCCTCGGAGCCGTCTTTCCGCGTGAACTTGGGCCGGAAGGTGATGTTGAGCTTGTTGAGCGTGAGGTAGGCCGTGGTGGGCTGGAGGGGAAGAGGGGCGGTGGGGTGGTTTTGAAAGAGGAAAGGAAGAGGAAGAAAGAAAGAGGTGAGGAAAAAAAAGTCCAAAGGAGAAGAATTTTCCTTGTTTTTAAGCCCGGCGTGTCGAAAAGCAATCTCCAATCTCTCTCTCTCTCTTTGTCTCTCTCGCCCATTCTCTTTCCTCTCCTCACCGTCGTCATCCAGTCAAAGGTCGCGGCAGAGTTTGTCGGCGCCTTGCTCCCGGAAGAGAGCTCCAGCGGCTGCAGCTGCGAGTTCCTCCCGGGGCCTCTTGATGTCGAGATGCTGCCGCCGGGCGCGGCGCCGACCATCAGGCCGACGAACGAGCGCGCGGGCGACGAGAGGTCCTGCGCGCCCGCGGCGGCCGTCTTGGGCATCGCGGCCGAGGTCAAGGAGAGCGTGCCGTCCTGGAGCACCAGTTCGAGGGCGTTGGGCTTGGCGGCGACCTAGAGGGGTGGAGTGGGGTTGGAGGTGGAGGGGGGTGAGTTTTTTCTTTTTCGTATTCTTGCCGCAATCTCTCTCTCTCTCTTCTCTCTCCGCAAACGAGGTCGAGAAAAAAGAAGCTGCCTTTCAACTCTCTCTTTTCCCTTTCTCTTTCTACCTCTCTTTCCTACCCAGCTCTCTTCACTCTTACCTTGGCCTTGACCGGGTTGGGGGAGATGCGAAGCCCCGTCACGCCCTCGACGGTCACCAGCCTCGCCCCGGGGAGGGCCTCGAGCAGGCTCTTGCCGTCGCTGGGGCAATTGGACGATGACGACGAAGCCAATTGGAGCGCGAGCCTCCCCGAGAGCGAGAGCTTCCCCATGCTCGAGGCGCCAAGGCTCAGCTCCTGTTTGCTGCCGTCCGCCGCCGTGACGAGCCCCCCCGCAGTGGCGGGCACGTCGTCGACGTCAAAGGGGAGGATGCAGCCCGCGTTGGAGTTCGAAGAAGAAGAAGAGGAAGCCGGACTCGAAGAAGAGTCTTGGGCGGCGACCAATGGCGTCGAAGAAAAGGCAGAAAGGAGCGCTGCGGCGCTCAGCAGCACGAGCAGCGACGCAGCGCAACGGCTCCCCGCAGAGCGCTTCTGGGAGCGCCCGGACGTCGAACGCGCCATTTTTCCCGGAATGGTCTAGATGAAAGCGGCGTAAAAACGCTCAATCCCAAAGGCGAAACTGAAAAAAAAAGCCTCGTTGACAATCGAAGAAAAAAAGCCTCGAGAAAAAAGAGGTCTTTTGCTTGTTCCGGAGGAGACGGAAGCAGTCTCCTGCCACTCGGTTCCACTCGTGCAGAGGGGGAGCTCTCGAGCTCGGCAGAGAGCCAGCGGCTCAAAGGGAGGAAAGCGAAGGTGCAGCGAGGGGAGAAAGCGTTCCGCGCGCGCGAGGAATGCTTTTTTGGAGCAGCGATTCGCGAAGTAGCGAAGCAAAGAGTGAAGAGAGAGAGAGAGAGCGTCTCATTTTCCTCGAAGTTTTCTGTCGAGAAATTCGACGTCGAAACATATCTTCTTCTTTGGCTCATCATCAGTGCACTTTCCTCTCGCCATGACCCCGGCCGCCACCCTCAGCGGCGACGCCTTCCGGGCGCTGTTCCCCGAAGAGGTAAGGGGCTGGAGTTGGAGATGATTCAGAAAGAGAAGAACGGAGCGATGATTCTCCGCATCAATCGACCCCCCGGCGGCGGCTTGATTGTTTTGCGACCTCGACCTCAACCGCTTCCCTCGCCCCTCTTCCCTAAACCCAGTTCTACGCCAGGCACCTCGCCCAGGGGACCAGGCCCGACGGGCGAGCGCCCACCGAAGCGCGGAGCCTCTCGATCTCGCTCGGAGCTATCGGCGGTAACGGAAACGGAAACGGAAACGGAAAACCAAACTCTCCTTCTGCTTCTTCTCTTCCTTTTCACCACCTCCTGTCCTCGCCTCCCTGTGACGGAAGCGCGCTGGTCCGCTGCGGCGGCACGGCGGCAGTCGCGGCCGTCACCTTCGAGGTCGCCGCGGCCTCGGAGCACTCGCCCAGGGCCGGAGCGCTCTCTGTCTCCGTCGACTTCCCCCCTCTGTCGTCGGCAGAGGCGAGGCCCGGAGGAGGCGGTGGGAATTCCCCGGAGCGCCTCCGCGGCCTCTCCGCATCCGTGCTCTCCGACCTCCGCTCCTGCGGCGCCGTCGACGAGCTCGGAGGGGCGCTCTGCATACGGGCGGGCGTCGCCGTCTTTGTGGTCAAAGTCGACGTTTCGTTTTTGTCGTCGAACGGCGGCGAGCGCGGGGTCGCCCTCTTGGCAGCCGCGGCTGCCTTAGCCGACGCCGAGCTGCCCCGCGTGGAGATTTCGGGAGGCAACGTGGTCAGGGTGAGCGATGCGGAAGCAGCAGCAGCAGAGCCCTCAACCTCAACCTCGACCTCAGAATCTCCTTTCCTCTCCGGCCTGCTCCTCTCGCTGCCCGTCGCCTCGACGCTCGCCACGCACGGTTCGACGCTGGTCTTCGACCCGGACGCCTCGGAGAGCGAGCTCGCGCACTCGAGCGTGACCGTGGTGGTGCGGGCCGGGGACGGCGCGCTGCTGGGCGTCGAGGGGGGGGCGCGGCGGTCCGCGGCGGGCGGCAGCAGCAGCGGAGCGAACGAGAGCGGCGGCGGAAGCGAAAGCGACGGAAAGAACAGCAGCTCTTCTTCTTCTCCTTCTTCTTTCTCCGGAGTCATCCCGCTCGCCACGCTCAGCCAGGCAGCGCTGATGGGGAGGGCGCGCGCCGCCGAGGCCTCAGAGGCTCTGGCGGCGGCGCTGGAGGCGAAGAGGAAAGTGAAGACTTGAATTTTTCATTTTTTTTGTTTACTCAAACACTCACTTGCAAAGGAACGAAAATTCAAAAACCTCAATTTTCTTTCTTTCTTTCTCTCTCTCTTTCTTTTCTTCTTCACCGCCGCTGCTGCCCCTGCCCCTGGAGCCTCGACAGCGTCTCGTTGTGGCCCAGCACCACGTTCTGCACCTTCATGAGCTCCTCCTCGAGCTCTGCGACGCGGGAGAGCAGCGACGAGAGCGCCATAGAGGAGTCTTTCTCTCCGTTTTCTGTTGCTCCTGTTGTTGTTGCTTCTGTCGCTCCCGTTGCTCCCGCCGCTTCTCGCTGCTTCCCGCTACTACTCACTGCCGCCACCAGCTCGGGCTTCCCCAGCTCGTACGACGATATCGAGTCCACCTCCAGGCAGAAGAGCCCGGCTATCCTCGCCAGCCTTGGGGGCAGGCCCCTCTCGCCAAACCTCTTGCCCAGGGCGGCGCCGCAGCCCGAGCAGGAGAGGGGCACGAAGGCCACGGCGGCGGTGCTGGTTTCCTCCTCTCCGCCGTTCCTCTCGGCCTTGCCGTCGCTGGGCAGGACCGTGGCCTGCGGGTGCGGGTCGACGGTGAGTCCCGAGGCGCCTGGGATTTTTTTGGAAAAGGCGGAAGAAAGGATGTCAAGGTTGAGAAGGAGAGAGAGAGAGAAAGAAAAAACAATGTTCAACGTTCATCCTCCATCCCTCTTCGAATCCTCACCCGTCAGCGCCACGCAGGCCAGGCTGCGCACGCTGCAGTCAAAGTTGACAGAGTCCCCGACGGTCAGCCTGCAAGAGCGGCACTGGAAGACGAGCGGCTGCAGCGGCGCCGTCGAGACGTCCGTCGTCGTTTTTTCGTTTGCCATCGATTGGCGTTTTCTTTTTTTCGATTTTTTGATTTGTGAAGGGAAGGCGATTCCTATTCGAACAAGATCATTTTTTCTTAGCTTCAAGAGGCGTCTCGTCGCTCGCGCTCGTCTCCGCATTTTTATCTCTCTCCTTCGCGCGTCCGTGACCGCTGCTGCGTCCATCGAACCGCTGCTCAGAGCCGGAGAAGCAAGCTGCTTTGTACCGCGTTTTTTCCCTCAAAAGAGAGCACCAGCATCGTCGTCGTCGAAAAGATGGAAGAACAAGTCGAAGAATGCGAAGAGCGACAGTCTTCTCCTTCTGAAGCCGCTCCTGCTCGACGCCGCGGCGCGCTCCGATTCAAATTCCAGGGGCTCGGCGAGAAGATGCGCATGCGTCGCCAGAGGAAGAGCAAGGAGGGCGAGGCAGGAGGAGGAGCCCTTCCCGGCGTGGCGGATGCATCAACGACGCCGCCGACGACGCGAAGCTGCTCGCCCGGCGACGACTGCGACGACGACGACCCCGTCTGTTCCTCTTCTTCTTCTTCCGCGAAGCGGCAACAGCAGCAGCCGTTGCCCCTCGCCACCCGCCTGTCCATGCGCGTTTCGCTAAGGGCAGAGACGGGAAGAAGCAGCAGCAGCAGTAGCACCGGAAGGCCGCCTCTCTGCCCCGCCGCGAAGACGACAGTAGCAGCAACGACAACGACAACAACAACAGCGACGACAGCTCCGCGCTCGCCCTTCGCCGCATTTCAAAATCAACATCTTGAACCTCTACATCTTGAACCCCAACCTCCTCTCCGCCTGCCGCGCATCGGCGCCGCGTCCGAGTCCCTGCTCGCCGACATCTGCAAGAAGGCCGCGCTGGCGGCGCGAGCCGAGGCCGCGCGCCTCCGCGAGGCCGCGGCGGAAGTGCTCGCCACCGGGGAGGTCTCCCGGCCCTCGACAGCCTCTCTGGCGCAGAGGGAATGCAGTGGCGGCCTCAGGAGGTGGGGCGAAGGAGGAGGGGTAGGGGCTGATGGCTTCGGTCGCAGCGGCAGCAGCTGCAGGCTGAGCAACCAGGGTGGCAATGACGAAGCGGAGGAGAAAGTAGAGGAAGAGGAGGGCGAAGGCCGCTCTCCGAAAACTCCCGCCGCTTCGGCCTCTGCCGCTCCTCCTCCTCTTCCTCCCGCTGCCGCTCCTGATCTTGCTCCTTCCCCCGCGCGGAACAAGAAGACGCCGCACCCCAGGCTCGCGTACACGCCCTCGTCGCACCACCTGCACGCCGACGCGCTTCTGTCGCCGGGTAATAACAGCAGGAGCAGGAGGTCTCTCGCGAAAGCGAAAGCGGAGGAGGAGGAGCAAGGTGCAGAGAAGAAGAAGAAGAAGAGAGACGAAAAATCTTCTTCTTCCCCTGACCCGATTGCGGCTCTGACGTCCCTGGGCCTCGCCCTCGGGGAGAGGACCGTCGCTGCCGACCTCCCGGCCGTCGTCGCTGCCATGCGGGCGAGGAGCAGGAAGCAGCAGGAGGAGGAGGGGAACGAGGGAGCGGCGGCGGCGACGGCGGCGACAACGACTGTTTCTTCTCCTCCGCTAGACCCCGCGTCTTCTTCTCCTTCTTCTTCAGAAGGAGAAAGCGAAGAGGAAGAAGAAGCGTCTTTCGTTCCTCCGACAGTTACCCCGAGAGCAGCCAAGGCGGCAGCCGAAAAGGCGGCCGCGGCGGCGGAGGCGGCAGAGGAGGCGTCGCTGGTCTCGGAGGCCTGCCTCCGAGCGAGAGTTGCCCCTTACCTCTGCCGTTCGATGAGCAGAGAGAAGAAGAAGACCGACAACGAGGGCGGGCTCAGAGGGTGGAGGCTGGTCGAGGAGCTGGCTTGGCTGTCTTCTAATGACGACGACGAGGAAGAAGAAGAACTCGAACTCGAAGACGACGAAGCCTCTTCGGCTCTCGCCACCGCCGTCGCCGCGCTTCCCTCGTCGCCGCTCCGCTCCTGGGGCGCCGCTGCCCGCCCGGCCCTGCGATCGGCGGCCCTCGCGGCCGCGGACCTCCTCGTTGCGGCGGCGGAGTCCCACGCCGCGGCCGCCTCCGGGAGGAACAGGAGCGTCTTGGACCTGCGGAGCAGAGCGGGAAGAGGAGGAGGAGACCGGTCGCCTCGAGCGGCGGCGGTCGCCGCGGCCGCTGCCCTCTGCGACGCTGCCTTCGATGCCGCAGCCTCGCTGCCTTCGTCGGTCGAAGCCGCCGCCGCCGACAGCAGCAACGGCGACGGCGACGAAGCCGCCCTTTCCCCTCGAGGAGGCTCCAAGTCCTCCTTCCCGCAGCACGCCGCGGTCTCCGCCCTGCTCTCCGCCGCCGCCTCCCACGTCGTCTCCGCGCCGCTGACGGCTGCGGCGCAGCTCTCGGCCGCCGCGGCGCTCGTCCGCCGCTCTCCTTCGACGGCGGCCGCGGCGGAAGCGTGCCGGGGAGGAGGATTGGCAGCAGGAGTCGAAAACAGCCATGGCCTCTCCGCTGCTCTCAGAGAGCTCTCCGTGGGGTCCCCTCGGGCGTGGTGCTCGGGGCGGAGGGCGCTAGCGAGCGCGGCGCTGCGGCTTGCCGGAGCGGCGCTCGACAGAGCCGGCGACGAAGGTTCCGCCGGAGGAGGTTTTGCCTCCGCCTCTGCCTCCGCCTCCGCCGGCGCAAACGCCAACGCGAGCAACTTCTCGACCCGCGCTCAGCTCGCCGCGGCGCTGCTCCCGCCGCACGGGGCGCTCTCTGCCGCCCCCGTGGCGCTCGCCGTTGCTGCGCTCTCGCAGCAGCAAGGAGCGGAGCAGAGGCCACTCCCTCCTCCTCGCTTCCCTCCCTCGCTGCTCCTCCAACGCTCCACCTCAGCGTCCTTCTGCCCGCTCTCGTCGCTCGCGCCGGCGCTCCTCGACCTCTACTCCTCGGTCGTGCGAGCCCTGGAGACGCTCCCGAGGGTATGGAAGGACGAGGTTGAGATCGGAGGAGGAGGAGGACTGGTGCGTAAGAGCGGCGGCCTGCGGAGAACGGCCTCTCTCGGCAGCGGCAGCGGCAGCGGCACTTCTGCTGCTGCTGCTCCTTCTGCTGTTCCTTCCTCACGCCCCCTTCCTCCTCCCTCCGCCAGCGACCCCATTCTCCCCGGAGAAAGCAAAAACTCGCCTCCTCTCTCGAGGTCGGAGGCCCTGGGACGCCTCTCGTGGCTGCTCGAGGCTCCGAGGGGGCTCGCGCTGCAGGCAGCGCTCTCGGCGCGCGCTCTGACGGCGACGGCGGCGACGGCGGCGACGGGAGAGTCTGCTGCTTTCGCTCCTCCTCCCGTCGCCGCCGAGACCGCCGAGGCCGCCTGCCGCCTCATCGAGGCCTCGCTGAGCGTGCCGCAGGAGGAACATCAAGAAGGGGCGGAGCAGGAGCAGGAGGAGCGCGCCGCCGGGCTGGTGTCGGGCCACTTTGTCGAGTTCGTCGCCGAGATCAGCCGCGGCAGGGGCGGAGAAACCGGAAATGGAAACGGAGGAAACGAAGAAGAAGACTCGACCTCTTCTTCTTCTTCTCTCCGCCCCTCGCTCGCCGAGGCGCACGCCCGCGTGCTCCTAGCCGCGGCCCGCGCCGGAGGGGCCCCCGCCCTGGCGCGCTTCTCGGCGCTGCGCGTCCTCGACCTGCTCGCGAGCGAGGCTGGCGCGGAGCTGGCTGCTGCCGCTTCCGCTGCTGCCGCCGCCGCTTCGGCCGCTTCTGCTGCCACCGCTGCCGCCGCCGCGTCTTGTTCGACCTCGCGGAGCGACGGCGGAAGCAGTGGAAGCGGCAGCCTGAGCAAGAGGAGGTCCTACTCGCCCCCGGTCCCGGCACTCTCCTCCGTCTCCTCGGCGAGGCTCCTGCTGTCCCCCGCGGCGTCGATGCAGCAGCTGCCGCCACCGCAAGGGCTGCCGCCCATCGGAGGACCTTCGAGCTCTTCAAAGAGGAGTCTCGCCCTTCCTCTCCCTCCCATCGATCTTTCTGTCTCTTCCTCTGCTGCTCATTCCTCCTCCGCGCCTCCGATCCTCGCCGCGGGCGAATTCCCCTCGCTCGCCTCCCGCTCGTTCGCGTTCTCCGGGGACCTGGACGACGACGTCGAGCTGCTGGAGGCCGCGGAGGCGGCTGCCGCCGCTTCTGCAAAAGCGGAAGCGGAAGCGGAAGCGGAAGCGGAAGCGGAAGCGGGAGTCGAAGCAAAGGAAAAGGGAAAAGGCGAGGGAGCTGCTGCAGCAGGAGCGCCAGCACCGTCTCAGCCGCCTCCTCCTTCTCCCCCTCCTCGCCACCGCAGCCGGAACCACCCGCGCCCCGTCGCCGCGGTCGTCTCCGCGGTGGCGCGGGTCCTCGACTTCGCGGCCTCCGCTGCCCTGCGGCGGCGGGGGCGGCGGCCGAGGGAGGAGGAGAGCGAGACGGAAACGATTGGTCGTTCCCCTCCGCCTCCTCCGCTGCCTCTGTCGCTGTCGCTCTCCCCCGCGGCCTCTGCCTCGCCTTCCAAACTTCCCCCTCCTCCTCCCGCGTCTTCTTCCGTCACCCTCGCGCGGGAGAGGCGCATCCGCACGCTCTACGCCAGCGAGGGGCTGCACGCTGCCGCCGTAGAGCTCGCGCTGGAGCTGGCCGCGAGGGCCGCCGCGGCGCCTCCCGTCGCCGTCGCCGCTCCCGTCGGCGTTTGCGGCGGCAGAACCGCTTCCCTCGTCGCCTCGGTCCCGGCCCCTTCGCCGAGAGCCCTGGCGGCCCTCGCGGCGCACCTGTCTCACCCGCTCAACGCGACGATGGTGCTGTCGATCTCCGCCTCGCTGGCGGCGACGAAGCAGAAGCAGCAGAAGGGGAAGGGAGCGTCGTCGGCGTCGGCGGTGGCGGCCTCACGAGCGCTCTCGATGCTCTCCTCGCCGCTCTTCGACGCCGCCTCTCTCAGGCCCGGGGAGAGGCTGGCCGCCGGTGCCAGCGGCGAGGTCAGGGCCGTCTCTCTGCCTCTCTCCGCTGGGGGAGGCGTCTTGAAGCTTGTTGGAGGGGCTTGGGCGGCGGCCGCGGGCGCTTCCATGCAAACGGGCAACGGCGGCGGAGGAGGAGGAGAAAAGGTTTCCAGCGGCGGAGGGCAAGGCAACACCAGCAGCGGCGGCGGCTGCGGCAGAAGCAGCGGCAGCAGCCCCGGCGGCGGCGCGAGCAGGAGGGCGAGAAGGCAGCGGGGCAACAGGAGGGAGGAAGGCGCCGCCAACCCTTCGAACTCTGCTTCCGAGGCCGCGGCCGTCGCCGCCGCCGCCGCGGCGGCCGCTGCCGCGACGGCGACGGCGCTCCGAGAGGCCGCGGCCCTCGACGCCCTCGCTCAGCTCCGCAGCAGCTGTTGTTCTTCTTCTCCCTCTCCTCGCCCTCGCCTCGAGCTCGTCGACACTGGGAGGGAGAATTTCGACCTTGGCGCGAACGGAAGCAACGAAGACGACGGCAACAACGATGCCTCCGCTTCCGCTTCCGCTTCCGCTTCCGCGGCGCTCGTCCTCGCCCCCCGCGCCAAGACTTCTCTGGCCCGCTGGAGGCGCTCCCTTCCCCTCGACGACCCGCTCCCGCAGCTCCCTCTCTACCTGACGGTCTTCGCGCAGGTCACGGAGGCGGTCGCGGAGATCGGGGAGGCCGGCGTCGCGCACTTCGACCTCAAGTGCGACAACGTTTTGCTGGTTCCCCGAAGAAAGGTTAAAAAAAGTGACGACTTTGCCTCTTCTTCTTCCTCTTCTCTCGAAGAGGAAGCCGAAGCTTGCTTCTGGTCCCCGGAGACCCCGCAGCCTGGCTTCGACGTCGTCGTGGCCGACTTTGGGAACGCGGCGGTGTTCCCTCGAGCTCATTCCGGCGGAAAAGAAAAAGAAGAAGAACAAGGCCAACTCGAGACGACAACAAACCCGGCTCTCTCCGCCGCCCTGGCCGCCGACGCCTTCGCCCTGGGCTGCCTGCTCTTCGAGCTCGTGTTCGGGTGGCCGCTGTTCGAAGGCGGGGAGTGGGGCGCAGCGGAGAGGGAGCGAGGAGAAGGAGGGGTCGAAGGGGGAGGAGAAGGAGAAGGAAACGAAGGCGGCGGCGACCACGACAACGCTCTCCCTGCGCACGCTGCCTCAGCGCTCGCCGAAGCCTCCTGCGCCTCCTCCCTGGCCCCGCTGCTCCGCGCGGCGCTGGACCGCGACCCTCGCAGGAGGCCCTCGGCGCGGGAGCTGGCCGTCGCCGCTGCGAGGGAGGCCGCGGCGGCGGAGAGGAGCGGGGGCTACTCGCGACCGCCGCTCCCTCCGACGACGACGACGACGACGACGACGACGACGACGACGACGACCACGATGGCGACAACAGTTTCCGCTTCTTCTGCTTCCTCCTCCGCTCTGCGCTCTTCGTTCTCGATCGTCGCTCAAGCCCAACAGCAGCAGCAACATCAGCAGAGGTCTCTGCTGCAGCAGCTGCCGATGCCGAGGAGGAGGAAGGAGGCGGAGAGAGTGGCAGCCGCTGCTGCTTTCGTCGTTGCTGCTCCGACGCTGCTTCCGGCACCCCGCGTCTCGAAAGCGCTTGCTGAGGCCGCAGCGAATTCGTCATTTACTTCGTCTTCGTCTTGTCCTCAGCTCGTCCACCTGGGAGAGGGCGTCTTCTTCGGTACCTCGGCGCTCTCTGCTGCTTGGGTGGAGGCGACTGCGGCGAAAGGGTCCCTTTCGGCGCTCGGCATTCGCAGAGTCGTTGTCGTCGCCGGCGCCGGGGTTTCTAAAAAGAAGAAGAAAAGGAAACAGAAGGAAACGCTCGCTGCGCTCGCCTCGCTCTCCGCCGCCGTGGCGGCCGTCTCTCCGTCCGTGCTCGCAGGAAGCAAGAAAAACTCCGGCAGCTCCAGAATCGGAGTCGAAATCGTCTCTCTGAGCTCTTTCTCTTCTTCTTCTTCTTCTTCGCTGGCTTCGGCGGCGAGGGCGGCCAACGGCGAGCGAGGGACCGAACTGTTGACGAGGAGGAGGAGCCTGGTGTCCAAGCCCTCGACTCTTTCTTCTTCTGCTGCTGCTGCTTCGAGTGCTACCGTGCCTGGTGTTTCCGTCAACACCGCCGTCCTCTTCGTGGATAGCGGCGCCGCTTCTGCTGCCTCCGCGGCCGCCGCAGTCGCCGTCGCCGCTCTGATCTCCCGCCGCCGCCAGCGAAGCAACCTTTCTCCTTCTTCTTCTCCTTCTTCTTCTCCTTCGACGTCCTCCTCCTCCTCAGTCCTTGCTTCCAAGGCCCTGGCGGAGGCGCGCGCCGCCTGGCCGCCGCTGCCGATCGACGACGAGAGCCTGGCGATGCTGTCGAGCTGGTGCTTCAGCAGCAGCGGCAGCGCGACGAGTTAAAAAAATGTAACAAAAAACTCAATTTTTTCTGAAGCATTTTTTGTTCATCTCTCTCTCTCTCTCTCTCCCTCTCTCTCTCTCTCTCTCTCTCTCTCTCTCTCTC
>Ga0210003_1001866_pt1 | contig 18175 bp, 16 predicted proteins | sample LantaG_FD_182804 | JGI IMG/M metagenome (GOLD analysis project Ga0210003, IMG submission 182804) | Deep subsurface microbial communities from Baltic Sea to uncover new lineages of life (NeLLi) - Landsort_02402 metaG (SPAdes) (version 2) | ecosystem: Environmental > Aquatic > Marine > Oceanic >...
CCTTCTTCCCCCCCCCCCCCCTCCCCCCATTCCTCCTCTCTTTCCCTTTCCCTTCCTCCTTCCCCCCTTTTCCCAGGGTCCAGCACGACAACAGCCGCGGTCCATTCAAGGGAGGCTTCCGCCTCTCTCCCGCGTCGTCGATGGACGAGACGCGGGCCCTCGCCTCCCTGATGACGTGGAAGTCAGCAGTGCTGAACCTGCCTTTCGGCGGCGCCAAGGGCGGGGTGAACGTCGATCCCGCTTTGCTCTCGGACGGAGAATTAGAGCGCCTCACGCGCAAGCTGGTGCAGAACCTCAAGGAGCTCATCGGTCCCTTCAAGGACATCCCCGGCCCAGAGATTTCCACGGGTTCCCGGGTGATGAGCTGGATCTTCGACGAGTACAGCAAGTTCAAGGGGTTCTCCCCCGCCGTCGTCACGGGCAAGCCGCTGCAGCTTCACGGGTCCCACGCCCGGGAGAGCGCCACGGGCAGAGGCATCGTCGTCGCCACCCGGGAGCTGCTGAAGGCCCATGGAGCGGGGGGACTGGAGGGCAAGACCGTCGTCATCCAGGGGTTTGGCAACGTCGGAGGGTGGGCTGCCAAGCTGTTCCACGAGTCTGGCGCGCGAGTGCTCGCGGTCTCGGACCGGCACGGCGCCACCTTCAGCGCCGATGGGCTCGACGTCGCCGCGCTGAGGAGGCACACCAGGGCCGCGCCTCCTTTCGGAGGGTCGCTGAGGTCGTTTCCGGGAGGGAAGCCCGTAGCGCTCGAAAGGCTTTTCGAGCTTCCCTGCGACGTCTTTGTTCCGGCCGCGGTGCCTTCTGTGGTGAACGCCGCGACGGCCAAGACGCTGGGGTGCAAGTTCCTGGTCGAGGCGGCCAACGCGTCGACGACGCCCGCGGGAGACCAGATCCTGAGGGAGCGGGGGATCGTGGCCCTGCCCGACATCGTGAGTTGGATGTTTTTTTCCTTCCTTCCTTTTTTTTTTTTTTTTTTTTTTTTTGCTCATCCTCATCGTCGTCGCCGCTTTCTCTCTCTTCTCTCACCTCCACCTCCTCTCTCTCTTTTTCAAAATAAAAATAAAAAATCCACTCAGTTCGCCAGCGGCGGCGGCGTCACCGTCTCGTTCTTCGAGTGGGTCCAGAACATCCAGAACTTCCGCTGGTCGGCCGAGGAGACCGAGCGGCGCCTCGACGAGACGATGACGGCGGCGTTCGCTGACCTCTGGCGGGTCTCGGAGGAGAAGAAGCTGCCGCTGAGGACAGCGGCGTTCGTCGTCGCGCTCGAGAGGGTCCACAGGGCGCACCTGGTGCGCGGTTTCGATTGAGATTTGTCTCTCGAATTCCTTGTTTCTTTCTCTTTGGTATACGCGGGAAAGAGGAAGAAAGAAAGAGAGAAAGAGAAAGAGAGAGAAAGAGTTTCCCCTTTTTTCTCCATTTTTCAAAATTGACTTTTTTTTTCTTTTTTCTTTTTTTGTTGTTCTTGTTACCGCCCTTTCTCCTCCTTCCTTGCCTCCTTTTATCATCCATCTCCTCCTCCCTCTCCTCCCTTCTTCAGCCCCTCGAGCACCAGCGCCGCGGCGTCCCGCGCGCAGCCGTGGTGCAGCGTGAACCCGCTCCCGCCGTGACCGTAGTTGGAGACGACGAGGACGGACTTCTTCTTTTCTTGTTCTTTTCGAAATCCGCCGCCGCCGCCTTCCTTCAACCCCTTCTCCTTCCTCTCCTTCTCCTCCTTCATCTCCTTCTTCTTCCTCGCCACCGCCGCCACCTCGATCCTGCGGGCCTCGAGCCTCACGGGGGACCGCAGCGGCCTCAGGCCTGCCCAGTCCTCGATCGGAGCTCCGTCCTCCTCGCCGCTCGGTCTGTCGACGCTCTCGGCGACGAACTCTGGGCTCAGCAGCCGCACGCGGGCGAGGATCGACTCCCTGTCTCGCGCCCGCGGGCTGGGGTCCGCGTCGCCGACCTGGCCCGTGCCCCCGGCCACGACGAAGTCGACGTTGCGGATCAGGTAGGTCTCCTCGTCCAGAAAGAGACCGGCGGCGCCGCCGAAGAGAGGAGGAGGAGGTGGTCTCTTGTCCGGAGAAGAAGAGGGATCCGAGGAGGAGGAGGAGGAAAGAGGAGGAGGAGGGGGGTACCGGATGCGAGCCACCTGCCCCCTCACGGGCGTCGGAGGGGCCGCGTCGTCGCCGGAGAGGTCCCCCCCGGCGAGGCCCGCGCAATTGACGATGGCGTCGAAGGGGAGAAGAGGAGAAGAGGAGGAGAGAGGGGGGGAGAAGGGAGAGCTGGCGCTGTCGTTGGTTCCGTTTCCGTTCTCGCCGCTCCCGTCGCCGTCGTCCTCGCTCGACTCCAAAAGCTCCTCCAGCGACCGCAGCTCCCTCCTGACCAGCCTCACCCCCTCCCGCTCCGCTTCCCTCGCCAGCCACCTCAGGTACCGGGAGGGCTGCGCCGCGACGGAGGAGAAAGTCCAGCCGTCGACAAGCGCTGGGGCTTCGAACGCGAAGGACGGCAGAAGCTGCCGCTGCTGCTGCCGCTGCTGCCGCTGCTGCCGCTGCTGCTGCTGCTGCTGCTGCTGCTGCTGCTGCTGCTGCCGCTGCTGCTGCCGCTGCTGCCGCTGCTCTTTCTGCTCTTCTTCTTCTTCTTCTCCTTCTTCTTCTCCTTCTTCGCTCCGCGCTTGCTGCCTCCTCCTCCTGTTCTCCTCGGCGCCGCGCTCGGCGACCTCGGACGCCGCCTGCAGCTCCCCCGCGCTCAGCCTGCGGAACCCGGGAGCCACAGGGGCCCACGAGGGGTCGTCGGGGGCCGGCGCTGTCCAGAACTGGAAGATGGCGCCCTCGAGCACCCCCGCGGTTTCGCTTTCGCTTCCGTTTTTTCCCCCTTCTTTCCCTGCTTCCTCTCGCGCCAGCTCCAGCAGGAACGCCAGCGTCTCCGCGGACCACCTGTTGACGAGCTCTGGGGAAGTGTCCCCTAGCTTGTAGGGCTCCCACAAACCTCCGGCGCCGCTCGACGTCGTTTCCGAATCAAAGCCGCGCGCGAAGACACTGATTTCCATCTCGATCTCTCCGCCGTCGCCCTCGCCCTCGCCCTCTATCTTCTCCTCCCTTTTCTTCCCTTCTTGGGCGAGGCGCAGGGCGGTGGAGAGGCCGATCACGCCGCCGCCGACGACGGCGACGCGGCGGGGAGGGCGGCGCGACGGGGAGGAGGAGGAGGAGGAGGAGGGGGTCGCGGTCGGGGTCGGGCTTGAGGCAGAGGCAGAGGCGACGAGGAGGAGCGACAGAGGGCGACGCTGAAGCTTCTTCCTCGTCATCATCATCATCTCCATCGCTTCCGCCGGGGCTCCAATCGCTCGCCACGGAGCGGCCACGCGCGCGGCCATGATCGAGAACGATACACTGGTTCTCTGACTGAGTGGGGAGAGGCCGAGAGAGAAGGCGCGGGCAGTTGGGGAGAGAGGCGGAGGCGAATCGGTCGGTGATCGATCGAATTGAGAGATCGAAAATGGAAAGAAAAAAAAAACTTCTTCTCTTCTTTTTCCTACAAAAAAAAGCCTCAACACTCCGATCTCGCTTTTCACTTCTTCTTCGGCCCGTACTCCTCGTCGAGGTACTTCAGAATCGCCCCCGCCTCGTACAGCGCCGCGCCTTTTCCCCCTTCGTCGACGTTGTTTTCGTCTTCAAGGTACGGAACTTGGAACTTCCCCTCGGGCGCCTCGGCCGTCGCCGCGGTCTGCTCCCACTTGGCGCACATCGCCGCGCGCTTCCTCTTGGCGAGGCGAGGGACCTGCTTGTAGAGGTGCGGGAGCTCCTGTTGTTGATGGTGGTGTTGGTGGAAGGAGAGACAAAGAGAAAGAAAGAGAGAATGAGAAAGAGTGAGTGAGTGAGAAAGTCCTTCCGCGTGCGATAGAGAGAGAGGTCTCGAGGTCAAAGAGAACAACAACAAACAAACAAACAAACAAAAAAACTTCGCACCAGCTCCGTCAGCTTCTCCCTCACGAGAGCTACGTAAGGGGAGGGCTCGTAGCCCCACAGCGTCAGAGGCTTCAGCGCGCGGCGGGACTCGGCGAACTCCTGCGCCGCGGCCCTGCCGGCCTCGTCTTCCGCAAAAGTGAAAGCGGCGGCGCGCCCGCTCGCCGCTCGCGGGGCCGCCGAGAGCGCCAGCGACACCTTTCCGAAAAAGTTTCCCGGGCGCAGCTGCCACGGGATCGCCTCCTTCTTTTCGGGGGGTCCAAACTTCTCAAACAGGGTCTTGACGATCTCGTCAGACTCGAAGAGCGGCACCTGGCCTTGGCCTTGACCTCCTCCTGCGACCAAAACAGGGAACTGCGGCCTGGCCTTGCCCGCGGCTTGGGCCATCTCCGCCGCCAGCGGCCTGAACGCCACCCCGTTCTTGGGGCAGGGGTAGAAGACGACGTCGAGAGCCAGAAGCGTCAGCGCCTCGCGGACCTTTTTGCAGAAGGGGCACGCCTGGAACTCGTAGAGCGACAGAGGAGCAGCAGCAGCGGCGGCAGCGGCAGACGGGCGAGGGAAGTCCTCTGCGCCAGGCAGAGAAAAGGCGCCGAGGGCCCCGCGGGCGAGGGTGGGGATCCCCGCGGCGAAGAGCCCCGGGGGGGCCTTGTTGTAGGTGCCCGAAGGGGCGGAGAGGAGGCGGAAGGCCGTCGAGGCCGTGGAGGAGGCGGTGGTGGAGGTCATGGTTTTGAAGGTCTTGGAAGGAGAAGGTTGGAAGGAGGTTCGAGGACGAAGGTTGGAGGAGGTCGAAAGAAGATTCGAGAAGACTGGATTGATCAAACAAAGGTTTTCTTTGTCTCTCCTTGATTGCTTCCTTCTTTGGTCTCTTTCTATCCGTCAGAAGGCAAGCGGGTTGGTCGAGCCTCGACGCTGGGACGGTCGATTTTCGAAACCGGGGCGGGTTTCGAGGAGGAAGAAGAGAGCCCTTTCTCTTTGGGATTGATGATGGAGAAGTGAGAGGGGAGAGAGAGAGCGAGAGAGAGAGTTTTTTTTTCCAGTTCAAAAATTCAGAAAGGATACACTTTTGCTCTCTCTTTTCGAGAATGAGTCAAATCAGAAGAAGAACAAAGAAGAGAGACAAGGGGCGCACTGGATTCTTCTTGGGTTTGTTTCTTGGGGTTTTGAGGGCCAGAGGGGTGGAGGACAGGGGGAAAAGCGGTTGTTGTTGATTGTTTTTTGAGGCGTTTCTCCTTTTTATTTCTTTTTTTGTTTCTCTCTTCTCTCTCTATCAAGGCAAAAGTGCGAAAGTGGCAAAGGTTCTAAAAATGAAATCAAAGCAGAAGCAGAAGAAGAGATGCGATGCGGAGACAAAGTCAAAAAAAACTCAGTTGGGCTGATGCTGCTGCTGCTGCTGCTGCTGCTGCTGCTCCTGCTTGGGTGCCGCCGCAGCAGCTTCCGCTCCGCTCGTCGTCGCCGCGTTTGCCGCCGGCGTCGGCGTCGCCGCCGGCGTCGGCGTCGTCGTTGCTGCTGCGTTCGTGTTCGCCACGGCCGCCGCGGCGTTCACCGCGGCCCTGACGCGCGGGATCAGCGACAGCAGCCCTCCCTTGGGCACCGTCGTCGGCGTCATGTTGTTGGACGCCGGGGAGAAGGGGCGGGGCGACAGGGCCTTTGGGGTCGAGGCCCCAGAGCCGCCGGCGGCGAAAAGGTTTGTCGTTGCCGCCTGCTGATCCTGCGCCGGAGTCGCCGAAGCCGTCGTCGGAGAGAAAGGCGCCGAGGCCCCGGCCCTCGCCGCGGCCGCCTTCACCGCGGCCATCGCGGCGTTGGCCGCGGCGGCGTTGGCGGCGGCTCGCGCGGCCGTCGCGATCCACTCCGGCTGCGGCTTCGGCTTCCTCTTGCCCGAGGCGCGGCGCTTCTTCGCCGGCGGCGGGTTTTCGGGCGAGAGCGGGGCGGCGGCGGCGGCGGCGCTCGGAGCGGCGGCGTTGGCGTCGGAGGCGCCGCCGTTTCCGTTCGAAGCAGCCGCGGCGGCGTTGGCAGCGTTGGCGGACCCGACGACGGCGGCGGCCAGCGAAGGGGAGACGACGGCCCTCTTGGCGACGGAGTCCCCCGCGGCGACGGCACCGGAGCCCGCCTTGGCGGCCGCGGCGGCAGCTGCGGCGGCCTTCGGCGGCAGCAGCATCAACAGAGCCTCGATGGCGCCCTCTTCTTCCTCGCCCTTTCTGCCCGAGGCGGCGAGGAGCTTGGCAGAGGGAGTGGCAGCGGCAGAAGCAGGAGCAGAAGCAGGAGCTCCGGCTGCTCCGCCTCCTGCTGCTGCAGCTGCGGCTGCTGCAGCAGCTGCTTGCTGCTGGGCGAGAATGACGGCTTTCGGCTTGCGCTTGCCCGAGGCGCGCTTGCGCAGCGGCCGCAGCGGCATCGCCAGCGCGAGCGACGTCGGCGTCATCGCTCCAGCTGCCGTCGCCGTCGTCGCCCCTCCGCCTGTCGCCGCCGCCCCCGACGGAGAGGACAGGGGCGAGGAGAGCGCAGCAGAGGCGGGCGCGGGAGAGAGCACCTGCTGCTGCTGCTGCTGCTGCTGAGCAGTCACGGCCGCGGGAGAGGCAGCGTTGCTCGCTGTCGGGGTCGCCGTGCCGGGCCTCTTCTTCGCCCTTGCTCCTCCGCCTTTTCCTTCGCTGCCGCCGCCCTCGTCCATCTCCTCGTCTTCGTCGTCTTCCTCCTCCATCTCACCTCCACCTCCACGCCCGAGCGCCGCCCTCGCCCTGGCGGCCACCGCGGCGGCCCCACCGCCGGGCCTGCGGCCCCCTGGCTTCCTCGCCGCGGCCAGCGCCTTTGGGTCGGCCGTGCGCAGGTAGACCTCCAAGGGACCGGGAGCGCAGCGCGCGGGCCCTCCGCGGCCGCAGCGGCGGAGCGTGGCGTTCCAGTGGTTTTTCACGGCGTTGCAGGTTCGCCCGGGCAGGAGACGGGCGATTCCAGCCCAGCAGTTGCCGACGCGGGCGTGGGCGGCGACCTGAAGGGGGGTTCGGGCGTTTTTTGGAGAGGGAATGGAAAGAAGGGAAAAAAAGTGGGAAAAAAATGAACAGAAAAAAAAACGAGGAAAAAAACACACCTCTTTTTCGTCTTTTCTCACTTACCAGAATCGCCTCCTCCTCGCGCGACCACGCGTCCTTGTTGATGTTCGGCGCCAGCTCGTGGTTCCAACGCTCGCGCAGCTGCTTGCCGATGCGCCCAGGAAAGTAGTCGACGAGCCGAGACCAGCACCCCTCGCCGTGCGCCGCGACCAGCGCTTTCAGCTTGGTGTCTTCTTCTTCCGTCCACTGCCCTTTCACCTCGGCGACGGGGTGGCGGCGGCGGCGGCGGCGGTCGGCCGCTGCTGCGGCGGCCTCGGCGTCGGCGCGGGCGGCGAGCTGCGGGTCCTGGAATAGTTTTTTTTGTTTAGTTTTGAGTTTGGAGGGAAAAAAAAAGAAAGTGAGTTTTTTTTTCCAAACTTGAGAAGAGAGAGAAAAAACTTCTCAAACTCTCTCTCAAACTCCAAACTCACCAGCGCGGTCGTCCCGGCCACGACGGCGGCCGAGGCCGCCAGCGACAGCGGGTGGATCGTCTTGCGGCCCTTGGCGCTGCCGCTGCCGCCTCCAGCGCCTCCCTTGCCGTCGTCGCCGTCGTCGTCGTCGGAAAAATCTCCTTCGTCATCGTCGGTCGTGAACTCATCGTCGTCCTCCTCGTCCTCGTCTTCGTCCCTCTCCATCCCCGCGGGCTCGCCGTTGGCGCGCTTGGCCATCGCCGCGAACGAGTGCGCGACGGCGGCCTCGGCCGCGGCGATGGCCGCGGCGGAGGGAGTGGAAGAGCTGTTGTAGTTGGTTGCTGCGGTCGTCGCTGCCGCCACGTTTGCCGACCCCGGGAGAGGATACGGCTTGGTCGAGACCTGGCCCTGCTTGGCCGGCAGCGGGGGCAGCGGCGTCGCCGAGGAGTAGGAGGAGAAGGGCTGAGCGGGAGGAGGAGGGAAGGGGAGCGGGGCCTTGCCCCTGGCAGCCGCGGAAGGTGAAGCGCGCTGCTTCTTGGTCGTCGCTGCTGTCCCCGTCGCCGTCGCCGCGGTCGTCGTCGCTTGCTGCTGCTGCTGAGCTGCCGCTGCCGACGACGCGGGCGGCGGCGTGGGGCTCCCCGCCCTCTTCCTCGAAGGGGTGCGGTGGCGCGCGCCGCGGCCCAGGGCGATCGGGGTCGTGGCGGCGGCTGCTGCGGTGGGGGCGACGGGCGCCGGCGACGGCGCTTCCTCCTCGGTGGCAGCGGGAGCAGCGGCAGCGGCAGCGGCAGCGGGAGCGGGAGCGGGAGCGTCGTCGGCGTCGTCGTCGTCATTCCCGTTGGCCGTCGCCCCTGCCGTCGCTGTCGTCGCCTCTGTGTACGATCTGAAGCGCTCGGCGAGGGCCGCGACGGTCTTGGATGAAGGGGAGGCGGCGGTGGAGGCGGGAACCGGAGCGTCAGAGGCCTCGGCGCGCGAGCGCGAGCGCTTGCGCGCGGCCGGGGCAGGCGTCGGGAGCTCTGTCGCCGCCGCCGCTTCCGCTTCCGCTTCCGCTTCTTCCATCTCCTGCTCCGTGCCTTCCTCCGCGGCGACCGCGGCGGCGGCGGCTTCTGTCTTCGTCTCGACGGCGGTGCCGCCGGAGAGCAGCGCGGCGAGCGCCGCGGCGGCAGGGGTCGGGGCAGCAGCGGCGGCGTTGCCGTCGTCCGGTGCTCCTGCCGCCGCTCCTCCTCCTCCTCCTCCGGCGGTCGAGGCCGGAGGCGAGAGCAGGAGCGCGTTGCCCGGCGTCGCGGGCCCCGCGGTGGTCGCCGCCGCAGGACCGCCGACGGGCGCCGGCGTCGTCGTCGTCGTCGTCGGAGCTGCCGGTTGCATGGCCGCTGCTGGAGCGGCGGCGGGGACCGGCGAGGCGAGGCAAGAGGAAGGAGGAGGAGGAGGGGGGGCAACACCGCCGCTGCCGACGACGCCGTCGGTGGCTTGCTCGCCGCCGAGCGAATGCTGCTGCGCGCCACCGGTTTCCATCATCGTCGTCGTCGTCGTCGTTTTTTTTTTTTTTTGCTTTCTAGGTTTGTTCTAAGACGCTTCCTTTGGGTTTCGCTTTTTCTCTTTCCTGTTTTGTTCGTTTCGTTGTTTCGTGAGAGCGGGGGGAGAGAGAGAGAAGGCGTGGTGAGTGTGGGGGCAAAAGCAGAGGAGCCGGGGGCCGAAGATTCCCCCTCCTCATCCATGATTTCGAGAGGAAAAAACCGTTTTTCGCAGTCGCGCTGCCGGCTAGCTCGCTGATTCCAACACCTTCGCCTCTCTCTCTGCCCCTCTTTTCTCCGCCTCTTCCCCATCTCTCCCCCATGCGCGGCGATCGGCGTCGAAATCTCGCGTTTGGAGGGGGAAGACGCGGAGCAGAGAGGAACCAAAAGGGGCGCCGAAGCAGCATCAAAAGCTTCTGTCCCCCCACCTCCACCTCGAAGAAAGCAGCAGCGTTGTCAGTCGTCGTTGGCGGCGAGCGGCGCGCCGACGACGCTGTCGCATCAACGCGCCCTCCTTTCTCGCCTGCTTCCGACCGCGATGAGCCGCGCCTCTTGCCGGCAAACCGCCAAACACGTCGCATACGCCAACTCGGAACAGGTGGATGCGCGTTTGGTCGATGGAGCGGGCTGCTGGCGCGACGGGAAAATGGGCCCATGGCAAGTCGCTTTTTTTTTTTTTTTTTTTTTTTTTTCCTTCGTTGAGGTGGTCTTCTCACCTAAATAACTGAAACCTCAAGCCGTTTCACCCTCCGCGCGACAAGCTTCGGAAGTCGATCTCCTCCTCTAGCCGAGGCTGATGAGAGTATGCGACCTCTTCGAGGCGAGAGAATAACCCGGGTACGGGTGCGAGGGGCTTGAACCGGGGAAAAGGATGGTGAAGGGAGGAAAAAAATAGCATTGTGGAAACCAAGTGAAACCACCAGCGAAACTCCGCTGCGTCGCTCGCCAAGGGTTTCAGTTTTTTTTCTTCTTTTTTTCTCCTTTCTTGCACTCTTCTTCTCGCTCTCTTCCTCTCTCTCTAGCAGCAGCAGCAGCGCTCCCCCCCTCTCTTCTACGACCATGCTCCTGCGACGAGCCCTTGCCTCTGGCGTGACGCTCGTGAGGAGCCAGGGAGGGGGTGCCAGCAGCACGAGCACGACCACGAGCACGAGCACGAGCAGCAGGAGCAGGCCTTTGATGATGGCATCGGCTAGAAGGGGCGTCGCTGTTTCCGCTGCTGCGTCCGATTCGGTGCGTTTTCTCTCCTTTTCTTCTACCCGCGATGGGGGTTCTTTTTACATCCAGCTACTCTTATCGACGTCCTCTACGAGCCTGCGTGGTTGAAAGTCGCATCGGACGACACAGAGGCCGTTCAATTCCACTCGCCTCAAAAATGGAATTTTCCATTTTTTTCTCTCTTTCTTCAACCTCGCGCGTGGCTCACTCCCCCTCTTCTCTCTCTACCTCTCCTTCCCTCTCCTCCAGTCCTTCGCCTCCATCCCGCACCTGCTCGTCTTCGGGGGCAACGGCTTCGTGGGCTCGCGCGTCTGCCAGGCCGCCCTCGCCGCGGGGCTCGACGTCGTCTCGGTCTCGCGCTCGGGGAGGCCGCGCTGGGCGCCGCCGCCAAAGTCCAGCGACCACGACGACGACGACCCTTCTCCTCCCTCCTCTTCCTCTTCTTCCTCTTCTTCGGACCCCGACTCGTGGGTCCGCGAGGTCGAGTGGGTCGCCGCCGACGCCTTCGACACCGAGGCGTGGAAGCCCGCCCTGGAAGGAGCGGTGGGCGTCGTCTCGACCCTGGGCGCCTTCGGCTCCAACGCGTTCATGGAGAAAATCTGCGGGGACGCCAACGTTGCTGTGTTCGAGGCCGCGAAAGCAGCCGGCGTCCCTCGCGCAGCCTTCATCTCGGTCCACGACTACGGCTTGCCTTCCTTTGTGTTGCCGGGTTACTTCGGTGGCAAGAAAAAGGCGGAAAAGGCATTGTTCAGGCTGTTCCCCAAGACAGGCGTCGCGCTCCGACCCGGGTTTGTCTACGGGTCGAGGAAGGTCGTCCCTTCTTCTTCGAGTTCTTCTGCTTACAGCATCCCCCTGGGCGCTCTCGGCGCCCCGCTCGACGCCGCTCTATCCTTCCTGCCCACGCAGAAGCTCTCGGAGAGCCTGCCGCTGGCAGCGGGGCTGGCGCTGGTTCCCCCCGTCAAGGTCGAGGGCCTCGCGCGCGCGGCCGTGGCGGCGGCGACGGACCCGGAGGTCAAAGGGGGAACGATGAGCGCTTGGCAGATCAAGGAGCGGTACGGCGGGTAGGAAAGAAGAAGGAGGAAGAGATTCTAGGCTGCGTGTAAAAAGAGAGAGAGAAAAAAAAGGGGGGAAAGAAAACCCTAGAGAAAAAGTTGAGAAGCTGGGAGAACGTTGCTAAAGAATTAACAAATGAGGGTTGAGGAAAGAGAAAAAGAGAAGGAGAGAAAAAAAATCGAATCAAAAGCCGCGAGAGCTTCCAGCCCTCTGGTCGAATGACGAGAGCACTAGACTGCGTCTTGTTCCCTTCTTGACTTCCAATTGAAAAAGCCCGCGTGGAAAGCTCGGAGAAGCACGCGCTGGAGAACGAGAGAGCGCGAGACTGAAGGAAAAAAGAAAGTACGTCGAGGTCGAAAAAACGATGAAAAAAAAATCACAGTTTCGTTCTCGCCCACCAAATCTTTTCTCTTCTTTCTCTCTTTTCTCGTCTCTCTCTCGTTCTCTCTTTCTCCGCTTTGCCCCTTGACCACTTCATGGTCTCTGCCATCAAGGGCGTCCTTATCGAGTGGTGAGAAGAGGAGAGAGTGTGTTCTGGAAAGTAGAAAACGGAGAGACGAACGCCGATGCTTCTCTCGATCTTCAATTTTTTCAATCTCACCTCAAAACCTCGACCCTCTTTCTCTCAGCGACCCCCCGACCAAGGAGCTCATCCTCTCCCTCAACGCCTCCAGGCCGCAGCACCAGAAGTTTGTCATAGAAGACCGCCTCGACGACGAGCACCTCCTCGTCGACGCGAAGGCCGCGGCCGAGATCCGGGCGTTCGTGAAAGCAAAGGGCGAAGAGGTCTCCTTCCAGGCTCCTCCCCGGGAGGCCGCGGCGTGATATATCAATCAATCGGTTAACTCAGCAAAGACAAAATGGCGCCCTCGACGCCGGAGAGAGCGTCGGCGGAAGCCTCGGCGGTCGCGCGAGCGCTGCGCTCCTTCCTCTCCTCGCTCGACTCGAGGGCCGTCGCGCTCTCGAGGCTGTCCGAAGCCTTCGTGCCCTTTTTGGACGCCGCCGGGAGCAGCGCTGGAGCAACTCGAAATGACACCTCTGCTGCTTCTGCTGCGGCGGCAAAGAGCTACAGGGAGGCGGCGGAGGCCGCGGCGGCGGCGCTCAGGGCGTCCGCGCCCGTCGCGGCGGAGCTGCTGTCGTCGCTGCGGCGCGCGGGGCTCTCGAGCAAAGATAGTTCGACCTCTTCTTCTTCCTCCACTTCGAGCTGCTGCTCCGCCGTGGAGGCCGCCGAGGCGGCGCAGCGGGAGGCCCTCAGGCTCACGGTGCTGCTCCACGGCATCCGCAAGGCCGCGACGGAGGGGCTGAAGAGGGAGGAGGAGGCGAGCTCAGGAGGGGGTCGAGGCCACTCGTGCGGCCTCGGCTGTGGGCACGGAAGTCAAGAAACGAAAGAAATCGACGACGACGACGGCTTCCAAGAGGCCAGGCTCCGCAGAGAGCGGGAGGAGGCCCTCGCGGAGGCGACGGCGAAGCTGCAGGAGGCGGCCACGGCGATCGGGGAGGCGAGGCTCGAGATCGCGGAGGCCGCGGCGGAGTTTGAAGAGCTGGTTTGAATGAAAACGGGAAAATTTTGAAAATTCAAAAACGACACTTTTTTTTTCCTCTCTTTCTCTCTCTCGTCTCTCTCGTTTTCAAAACCAGTTTTTCTCTCTCTTCTCTTCTCCTCCTTCCACTTCTTCTACTTCTTCTTCACCACGAAGAACCCGGCCAGGCTCTTCATCGTCGACGCCTCCTTCTTCGCCGCCAAAGCCTTGGCGTCCTGCCTCACCGCTTTCGCCTTTTCCCTCGCCGCCGCGGCCGCGTCCAGCTTCAACTTTTTCGCAAAGTCGCCCGCCGCCTGATACCTCTCTTCCCTCTGCATGAAGCTCTCCGTCTCGGGGGGAAGGTTGGGGTCCCGCGTGAAGGGGCCGGTGCTCTTCTCGGAGACAGGGGCCCAGGAGGGGGTTTCAACAACGGGAGTTGCCGCCTTTGCGGAAGCGGAAGCCGGGCGAGAAGAAGAATTCGAATTCGAAGAGGAAGACCCGGGGACGGGCCAGCCCATCTTCTCGCTCCACTCCCGCGGCAGCCACTCCGCGACCAGCGCGCCCCCGGCTGCCTCGAGGGCCTCCCCTTCCAAACCAGCAAATGCCGGCCCGCCCTTCTCCTTGAGAACCGAGGCCGCTTTGCGCGCTTTCAGCCTGAGCCAGCTCTCGGCTTTGGAGTCGCAGAGGCGGAAGTAGGAGTCCCCGCCGACGCTCTTGACGTCGCAGATCGAGGCCAGGGCGTCTCCGGCGGCTCGCAGGAGAGTTGAGCGCGCCTTGGAGCGCGGGGAAGGAGGGGAGAGAGGGGGAGAAGAAGAAGAAGAGGGAGAGGGTATTTCTGAGTCTTCGTTTTTCGCTTCAACTTTTTTTTCTTCTTCTTCTCTGCCTCCAGCGAGCGCGAGCAGCAGCGGCAGCGCCGCCGCGGCCCTCCTCCCGGCGTCGTCCCCTCTCTCCCCGCCGCAGACCGCCGCCTCGGCGTCGACGAAGCGGCCTTCCCCGTTGTTGTTGTCGTTGTCGTTTTCTCCGTTTTGCTCCTTCTTCTTAAGCTCGCGCTGCTCGCGAGACAGCGCCCTCGCGGAGTCCAGGGCGGGCAGCGCCACAAAAAGGGGATCTACCTCCGTCAGCAGCAGCACTCCTGCGTCGGAGCAGACGGACTCTTTATCTCTGCCTCCGTGGAACCAGGAGCCGTGCGAGAAGGCGAAGCGCGAGGCCTCGAGCAGCGAGACAACCGCAAAGGACGAAGAGGTCGAGGAAGGAGAAGGGGCTGCTTTTTGGTCACCTTCGTCTTTTCCCTCCTCTTTCTCCTTCCTCTGTTCCCTCCTTCTCCTGTGCAGGAGGTACTGGTGTTCCTTTCCCGTGCGCGGGTGCGGGGCCGAGAAGACGCGGGCGGTGAAGGAGGAAGAAGAGGACGACGGGTCGGACGAGGAGGCTGGTGATTTTTTTTGGTTTTTGGAGTTGAGAGGTTTGAAAAGTTGAGAGCTGTCGTCGAAGGTCGAATTTCGAAAAAAAATCGCGTCGAGAAGAGAGAAAAGCCCGATTCCGCATGGCCCCCCTCTCTTCTGCGCGTGCCGCCATCGAATCCGCCCATTCCTCGTCGAGAGGTCGCACTCACCTGGCGCGATCACGACGCGCAGCTTGGGAGCCTCGGAGGCGTCGCGTGCGGGCATCGCGAAGAGAGGTTGCGAAGAGGGAGGATTTCGACGAATTGACTCGAGTCAATCAAAGCGTCGAGACAGAAGTGAGAGAGTGAGAGGCAAAGTCTTTGTTTTTTGTTTTTCTTTCTCTCTTTCTTTCTTTTACTCTCTAAAACCAAAACGAACTCCCGCGCGGGCGAGAGCCCACCTCGCGGCAGCAGTTGCTCTCCGCACAGAGGCGGAGAGCGACGGGTGCCTCGAAGGGGGGAGTCCGCGGCGCGATCCAAAACCAAAATAATCAAAACTCTCTCTTGTTCATTTTCGAAAAAATCATCTCTCTTTCTCTCTCTTCTTTCTCTCTCTTTCTCCCCCACCAAAACAAAAAAAGAGACGCTCCCCTCCCTCTTTTCTGCGGAGAACGAATCAAGCGTAAGCAGGCTGCTGTTGGCGCCTCTTGAGGCTCAGAGACCCCAACCCCCCGAAAGATTTCTGCTGTCCTCCCTTGCTCAAAAACTGCGAGATCGCCGCAGCCAGCGCGGAGTTCGGCGTCAGCCCCGGGTGCGCCAGCCGCTGCCCCGTCACGGGCGAGACGGAGTTCCCGGCCTGCAGGAACGCCGTGATGGCCGCGCGCTCGTAGCTGCGCCCGTCGGCGGCGACGACGGGTTCTCTCATGAGCTGGCGGGTGATCGGGCAGACGAACTCAATCGGCGTCCTCGAGTCCAGGAAAGCAGGAGGGAATGCCGGCCTGGAACCGTTTGCCGCTGCCGCGGCGGCGAGCTGCTGCTTGAGGAACGCGATCTCCCTCTCCTGGCGGGCGAGCGCGTCTCGCGCGTCGCGGGCGGCCTTGCTCCCTTCGCCTTTCGAGCCGCCGCGGGTCCAGCCGTGCGCCGCGTCGGCGGCCAGCTCGAGCTGCGCGAGGCGGGAGGTGATGGCCGCGCGCTCGCGGGCGGTGCGGGCCGGTAAGGGGCGCTCTCCTGTTGTTGTTGTTGTTGTTGGTGGTGGTGGTCGGGAGGTTTAGGGAGAAAGAGAGAAAGAAAGAAAGAGAAAGAGTGAGTTTTTTTTCCGCTGCCGTCGTCGATTTTTTTTTCGAGAGAAAAAAAAAACACAAAAGACCCGGAAAAAAAAAAACTCTCTCTCACCTTCCGCGTCTGCCGGAGCCGCCGCCGCCCCTTCCTCCTCGTAGTCGTCCGAGTCGTAGGGCTCCAGATCGTACTTCTCTTCCCTGGCGGCGGGCTGCTTGGCTCTGGAAGCAGAAGCAGCAGCAGCAGCAGCAGAAGAGGAAGAAGCAGCAGCGGAAGAAGCGGGTTTGCTTTTCCCGGCGAGCGCGCGATATAGCCCCTGCGCCTTCGCCAGCGCCGCGGCCTCGAAGGCCTTGCGGTCGTCGAGGAGGCCCCCAGCAGCTTCTTCCTTCTTGGCCTCGACGACGGCGGAGGCCGGGGGCGGGGGCAGCGTCGACGGCTCCCTGCCGATCGCCTGCTGCCACCAGTCGGAAGCCGCTTGAGGGTCCACAGTAGAAGAAGAAGGAGGAGGATTCGAAACTCCGGTCGCGGCGTTCACGGCCTGCTGCCACCACGACTGGGGAGCTGCCGCGGGCTGCTGCTCTGTCGCCGCGGGAACAGCTTCTCCGCCCTGGTAGAGGGAAGGGTAATTCCCTCCTCCTCCCGCCGCCGCCGCTTCCGTCGCCGCAGGAGCCAGCGCCGAGGAAGACGACGACGGGACCTCCGCGGCCGGCGGCAGGCCCGCCGCCCTCCGCAGCTCGGCGACGACCCTCCCGTGGCCCCTGGCCGCAGCAAGGTCCATCGCCGTGGCGCCGCTCCTGTCCTTCTCGGCCACCGAAGCCCTGACTCCGGGCAGCGACAACAGGAAGGAAACGGCCCCTTCCTGCCCCTGCGCCGCCGCCTCTGCCAAAACAGACAGACCGTCCTTCCTCCTGGCCAGCGCGTTTCCGGTCTTGCTCTTCCCGGGGCTTTCCACCAGCAGCGCGCGCAGGGCGTCCACGTGGCCCTTGTAGGCAGCCATGTGAGCGGGGGTGGAGCCGTCGCTGGCCGCGGCGTCGGGGTCGGCTCCGAGCTTCAGGAGCAAGTCGAGCATCTGGGTCTGGCCCGCGACGGCGGCCTTGTGCGTCGCCTGCATGCCGTGCGCGTCCCTGGCGTCGAGCAGGCTCATCCCGTTTGCCCTCTTGTCGGCTTTCAACAGAGCGGCGGCGCAGGCGAGGTGGCCCCTGAGGGCCGCCAGGCTCAAGGGAGCTCTCCCCCCCTTGTCCTGCTTGCTCGGGTCTCCCCCGGCGGCGAGCAGCAAAGAGAGAGCGGGAGCCGAGCCGCCGTAGGACGCGAAGTGGACGCTGGTCCACCCGTCGCCGTCCGCGGCGTTGACGAGCCTGGCGAGCGCGGCGGGGTCTTTGTTGCTGGCGACAACGGCGGTGATGGCAGCGACGTCGCCGTTGGCTGCCGCCTCCGAGAGGCTCCCTGCCGAGGGGGGGCCGCCGGAGTGGCCGGAGGCCGCGGCCGCGGAGGCGACGTTTCCCATATCTGTTGTTGTTTTGAGTTCGGAGAGAAAGAGAGAGAGAGAGAGAGAGAGATAACAGGTTGGTTGGTGAGGTCGAGCGCGAAGGTCGGGGTTGAATTTTCTTTGATATTTCCCGTTTTGACCGACAGACGTCAATGCTGTCTTATCATTGATCCGTGCCGCCCTCGCCGGGAGGTTGCTCCGCTCCTCGGATCCGTTCGATTCTTGTCTTTTCACAAGGAGACAGATCGATAGATTTCAGCAATATAGAGAAGCAGATCGAACAAGGCCGCGAGAAGGCAGGGAAGAGGCGCGGAACGAGATAGATAGAGAGAGAAGAGAAAAGGCATGGCACGCGAGGACACCTGCTTTTTCCGATCGAAGCTAGCAACCTTTCTTTCTTTCTCTTTCAAACCGCGCTGCTCTCCGACAGGCCTTGTCCCGTCGCGGCAGCGATCAAAGGGAGGACGACGGTCGCAACGTACCTGGACTAGAGAGAAAAGGAAAGTTCTCTTGAAAGAGAGAGAGAGAGAGAGAGAGAAAACTAGAAGAGACGAGAAAAGGGTAAGGTGGAAAAAGAAGAGAGTGGAAATTTCTTTTCAATCGACGACTTGGAACAAAAAACAAATAATTCGATCTCTTCTCGCTCTATTCTCTCCCTGACGAGACCCCTCTGCGCGCCTCTCTCGCGGCCTCTCTCTGCCTCGCGGGGCTCAAGGGCATCGACGGCGTCGCCATGGCAGGAGCGGATGGACGCGATGAGCAGTCAACGCCGGCGATTCCGCCACCGAATGCCACCACCATCTCTTCTTCTTCGCTGCCGCCGAACCCGAACCCACCGCCGCTGCCCTCGCTCAACCCTCCTCCTTCTCAGCAGCAGCAGCAGGCCTCCTCCCCGCCGTTTTCGCCCTTCGCGCACCCGTCCGTTTCTCTTTCCGCGCCCAAAAAGACGTCCTTCGATGTCGGAGGAAACAGCAACAGCAACAACGCCGCAGCAGGAGCGCAATCCTCGACGGCGACGCTCCGCGCGCGCCCCTCGCTCGCCCGCTTCTCGCTGAGCCGCGTCTCTTTTTCTCGGCGCGGAGCGTCGACAGCGGGAGGGACCGCGACGCCGGAGGACAACACGCTGACGATGCGCCTGGGTCGCCTGCTGTCCGTGGGCAAAGAGGAGTGGAGCGGGGACGCCTTGCTGAGGCAGCGGAGCGAGGAGGAGCACGGCAAGGTAAGAGGAGAGGAAGAGGAAGTTTCCTCTTCTTTTTTCCCTTTGAAAAAACCCGAAAGTCTCAACCTCATCCTTTTTCCACATCCAAAACACCCC
>Ga0210003_1001867_pt1 | contig 18171 bp, 11 predicted proteins | sample LantaG_FD_182804 | JGI IMG/M metagenome (GOLD analysis project Ga0210003, IMG submission 182804) | Deep subsurface microbial communities from Baltic Sea to uncover new lineages of life (NeLLi) - Landsort_02402 metaG (SPAdes) (version 2) | ecosystem: Environmental > Aquatic > Marine > Oceanic >...
TGTTGCGCCGAGTATGACACGAACTACAAGGTCAATCCGCCTTTGCGGTCGGCCAAAGATGTCGAGGCCCTCAAGCAGGCGATTGCCGACGGGCTGGTCGATGCCCTGGTGACCGATCACGCGCCGCACCTGCAAAGCGAGCGGGAGTTGGAGTTTCTGACTGCTCCATTCGGCATCGCGTCCCTGGAGTGTGCCCTATCCCTGTATGTCAAAGCACTGATTGAGCCGGGCATCCTGGACTGGCCGGGCTTGATTCGATTGATGACGGAAAAACCGGCGAAGATAATCGGCGTTGACAAAGGCACACTCGGCAAAGGCAAACAGGCAGACGTGACTATCATCGACCCGAACGCCGAGTACAAGATTGACGTGAACAAATTCCACTCCAAGAGCCGAAACTGCCCCTATCATGGCTGGACGGTCAAAGGCAAAGTCGAAAAAACCATCGTCGGTGGCGAAATAAGATTCGAAGCGTGAGACCCCCATGATCGACGTTTCGTAATGAAGAATTCACAGACTACTAACTATAAACAGCGGACCACGGTCTACGTTCATTATTGACGGTCATTATCTGTAAGTGGGTAGTTGGGAATGCGAGGTAAAACCAATCTGGAAGTACTTTGTGCTTTTATGCGAATAAGGTTATAATACTGATATGAATCGAGAAGCATTGTTAGAACAAGTCAAGCGGGCTGTCAGTGAAATAGAGCCTGACGCTGAAATCATCCTTTATGGATCCCGTGCCCGTGAGGATTCACGAGTACAATCCGATTGGGATTTTTTCGTCCTGCTTAATGGCCCTGTTAATGATGAACGTACGGACAAGGTACGACATCGCCTCTACGAAATAGAATGGGAGAACGATGAAGTTCTGTGCTGTATCGTACGCAGCCGGCAAGAGTGGAATAGTCCTCTTTGGAAGAATATGCCGTTTCGTCAAAATGTCGAGCAAGAGGGGATAGTATTATGACCGAATCAAACGGCGAGTTGGTTTCATATCGTCTCCAGAGGGCACGCGAAACACTAGCGGATGCGCGTATTCTGGCCGATGCCGGCCGTTGGAATCCGTGTGTGAATCGGCTTTATTATGCTTGTTTTTATGCCGTCTCGGCCCTTCTTATCCAAGAGGGTTTGTCTTCCACTAAACATACAGGATTGCGAAGTCTTTTTAATCGGCATTTAGTCAAAACAAACAAGGTGCCTAAAGACAAGGCTCGGATTTTCAACGACCTTTTTGAGCGGCGTCAGGAAGGTGACTACGTGGATTTTGTGAGTTTTGAAGAATCTCAGGTTTTACCGTGGCTCCCGGAAGCCGAGGCGTTTGTTCAGAATCTTGCCGATCTTATAGAGAAGTGTAAAGAATGATTTTCTCTTAAATATTTTTTCCTTCTATATACGTAATACGCATCACGCAATACGATATACGAAATACAAGATGTTCATTATTGACGGTCATAATCTGTTGCATACAATTTACAAATTAGAGGGAGATTCCGGAGCGATCAGCGATGTTAGCTTGTGCAGGATTTTAGGCAGGTACTTTAATCTGACGGGAGAAAAGGGTGAGATGATTTTTGACGGTACGGGCCCGCCTGAAAAGAGCGGATTCGATAATATAAACAATCTGGAGGTCTTTTTTGCGGGGATAGGAACCGATGCCGATACGGTCATCGAGGATAAGATAAGTGTAAACACGGCACCAAAAAGACTGACAATTGTCAGCAGCGACCGGAGATTGCGAAAGGCGGCGCGTACCAGAAAAGCGGCATCCATGAAATCGGACGTCTTCTGGAATGATGTCCAGAAGCAATTGAGCCGGAAAAGGCCGGCAAAAGAGCCGACAGAGAAACGGCAGGGCTTGAACGAAGGCGAAACTGAGCAATGGCTTGAATTTTTTGGTTTTGGGCAGTAACTTTTTTGCCGATACATATTATGATAATGTATTGTGAACCTTTTTTAAGGATGCAAAATATGAACTGTCCTGCTTGCGGAAATGTGTTAGAGGAAATGGCCATAGGGGATATTGTGGTTGACGTATGCCAGGCTGGCTGCGGCGGCATCTGGTTTGATAATTTTGAACTTGAGAAATTCGATGAGCCGCATGAGTCTGCGGGTGAAGAGCTGTTGGACATCGAACGGGACGATAGCATAGTGGTCGACCGCACGAAGAGGTTGAACTGCCCGAAATGTGATGATATTGTCATGATGAGGCACTTCTTCAGCGTCAAGAAGGAGGTTGAGGTCGACGAATGTCCGGGCTGTGGGAGCTTCTGGCTGGATGCCGGCGAACTGGGTAAAATTCGCTCCCTATTCGATACGGTAGAGGAAAGACACCAGGCGGCTCATGAGTACTTCTCGGAAATTTTCGGCGGCGAATTAGCAGCGATAGAAGCCGAAGACCAGGCCAAATTGAACAAAGTACGCAAAATTGCAAATATGTTCCGTTTCGTTTGCCCGAGCTATTACATCCCCGGAAAGCAGGATTGGGGAGCGTTTTAGTCTTACAGGGCAGCGCTCATATAATAAAATACTTCGTCTGATCTCTGCCGGGCTGCAGCACCGCGGCCCGGCCTGTGCCGGAGCGGAAAAAGTGTTTCTTGTCTCGTCTCTTGCAAGGGTAGATTTTTACTCATTTCAATAATAGCACAGTTCTCCTTCATTTTCACGATTCTCAATTCTGCAAATTTTGATTCATCCGGTTAATGCGTATATTGAGTTGTGTAAGTTGAAGATTCTCAGTTTTAGATATTCATCGTCCCGGTAGCCGTAGGCGTTACGCTGCAGGGTTCCGATTTTGCCGTTGATTGCTTCGAGCTTTCCGGTGCTGATAGGATGTTTGTGCCAGTTCAGGATAAATGGCTTCCATACCGATAGCTTCCGAGCGGCGTCTTTGAGTATTCTGATCCCGCTACAGGACGCTTCCTGAATCCAGGCCATCAACTCCTTCTCAGCCTGCTCTCGGTTGGTACATTGAAACAGCAGCCGAAGGCGTTCCTTCATATAATAGGCCATCGCAAGCGGCTGGTTGAGTTCTAACGCCGCCTGTAAACGAATCCGTTCGTCTTTCCTGGGGTCCTGATGTGACTTGAGGTTTTCAGGAGCCTTCAAGAGCAGCCATCGACTGCCCTTGAGTACGGCCTTTTGCATCTCAATGGCCTGACGATATAACTGCCGTCGCAGCAGGGACAACTTTTCGTTAAACCACTTGACCAGATGAAAGTGATCCAACACCAAATCGGCCTTGGGAAGGTGCTCCAATACAGCAGCCATATACCCGCTGGCCATGTCGGTTGCCACGGCTTGAATCTTTGCCTTGGACCGCTTCAAACGCTCCCAGAGGCCCTTGAGAGCATCTTTTCCTTTTCCCTTGCCAATATGAATGACCCGTCCGGTTCGAAGATCAAGAACAATGGTGATGTACTTGCGTTTCTTGCCGAGATAGACCTCATCAATAGCAATGTAACGGACTTTCTTAAGGTTAAATGATTTGTATTTTCGACGTAAGTGCCTCTTGTGAATCTCTTTGACGGTATCCCAGCCCAGACCTGTCAGTTCCGCCGCATCCTGGATTGACATAACCCGGCAAAGGTCAACTACAAAGTGTTCCAGCGATCTTGTGTAATGCTTTTTCGGCTCGGCAAATGCAAGGTGCGGTTGCCTGATTGATCCGCAATCTTTGCAGTAGAGCCGCGGGATATTCATAGTCAATTCGACCTTGCGACGCCCGACAGGAAGCATCTTGAAAATCCTTGGCTTGTAGCCGGATCGGACTACTCGGCGGGATCGGCAGATCGGACACTTCAACTGTTCTGGCTGAATACAGCCGTTAAAGACGGTCTTTCCGCCAAAAAATCGATTCTTTTGTATTGCACTCCAACAACTCCAAACATATGATACAAGATACTGGTGGACATGACTTTGCCTTTCGGATTTTTCCATAAAGTGTAAGGCCATGTCCTTTTTTATGCAACTCCATCTACCCATTATTCGGAAGAGCCCAAATTTTATATTGCTTAATCCGATGAAACGTTGTATAAGTGTGCTTTCGGGTGCCCCGAATGCCGCGCAATGGCCGATACGGGTCGTTTTTAGCCTGTATGCATGAGGTTACATTGAGGTCCGGAGAGTGATTTAAGGATCAATGTATGAGGGGCGTATTAATATAAGTGATTGTTAATCTGTGTCTTATGAAAAGTGGAGAAGTCATGAAGCGTAAAATGGTTACAATTGATGGTAATACAGCAGCGGCGTATGTGGCGCACGCTACTAACGAAGTAATTGCAATATATCCAATTACTCCAAGCTCACCGATGGGGGAAATTGCCGATGCAAGGTCTGCCAAGGGCGAAGCTAATATATGGGGTACGATCCCTTCGGTAACGGAGATGCAGTCGGAAGCGGGCGCAGCAGGGGCTGTGCACGGCGCACTTGCTGCCGGGGCTTTGACTACGACGTTTACGGCCTCGCAGGGTCTTTTGCTGATGATTCCGAATATGTATAAAATCGCCGGTGAACTGCTGCCGACTGTCTTTCATATCTCCGCCCGTTCGTTGGCTTGCCAGGCGCTTTCAATATTCGGCGACCATTCCGATGTCATGACATGCCGCGAGACCGGCTTTGCAATGCTCTGTTCAAACAGCGTTCAGGAGGTCATGGATATGGCTCTTATCGCGCAGCAGGCAACGCTGGCGACGAGTGTGCCTTTCCTGCACTTCTTCGATGGCTTCAGGACCAGCCACGAATTGCAGAAAGTCGAAGAGCTGACTCTGGACGATATGCGGGCGATGATTGACGAGAAACTCGTTGCCCGGCAAAAAGCCAGGGGTTTGACGCCGGACAGACCGATGATGAGCGGCACCGCACAGAATCCCGATGTCTACTTCCAGGGCAGGGAAACAGTGAACAAGTACTATCTGGCTACCCCGAAGATCGTTCAAGAGACCATGGACAAATTCGCAAAGATTGTAGGACGGCAGTACCATTTATTCGATTATGTGGGGGCCAAAGACGCCGAGAAAGTTATTATCCTAATGGGTTCGGCAGCGGATACGACTCATGAAACTGTTGAACATTTAGCTGCGAAAGGCGAGAAAGTCGGCCTGCTGAAAGTACGGTTGTTCCAACCGTTCAGCACAGAGGACTTCATTGCCGCACTGCCGGAAACGACAACAAAGATCGCCGTGATGGACCGCACGAAGGAGCCCGGCTCCATTGGCGAGCCGTTATATCTGAATATCCGGACGGCCGTCGGAGAGGCGATGGGCAAAGGCGAGGCTCCATTCAAGGGCTATCCGGTGATTGTGGGAGGCCGATACGGGCTTGGTTCCAAGGACTTTACGCCGGCGATGGTCAAGGCCGTTTTCGATAATCTCGATGCTGATAAACCAAAATATGAATTCACCGCGGGTATCATCGATGACGTGACCAATATGAGCCTGGAGGTGGATGAGTCTTTCGGTGTTTCCGACGAAGGATACTTCTCGAGCCTGTTCTACGGTCTGGGATCGGATGGGACGGTCGGTGCGAACCATAACTCGATCAAGATCATCGGCGAGCTGACGGACAATTACGCCCAGGCGTACTTCGTGTATGATTCGAAGAAAGCCGGCGCCGTCACGGTCTCACACCTGCGGTTTGGAAAGAAGCTGATTCAAAGGCCTTACCTGATAAGTAAGGCCAATTTTATTGCGTGCCACAACACGGCGTTTCTCGAACAGTTTGATATGCTGACGCCGGCGGTCGAGGGTGCTCCGTTCCTGCTGACCAGCAGTCATGGGCCGGACGAAGTCTGGGACACGTTGCCGCAGGAAGTCCAAAAGCAGATTATTTCCAAGAAGTTGAAATTCTACGTGATCGACGCTATCGGGATTGCCCAGGAGCTTGGTCTCGGCGGCCGGATCAACGTTATTATGCAGACGGCGTTCTTCAAGATCAGTAATATTATTCCGCTCGATACGGCAGTCGGAGCGATTAAGGACGCGATTAAAAAGTCCTACGGCAAAAAGGGCGAGAAGATTGTCGAAATGAACAACGCTGCAGTTGATGCGGCGCTCGATAAAATCTATGAGGTAAAGGTTCCTGACAAGGTTACGAGCAAGATAAAGATGCGGCAGTTGGTGCCCGACGATGCTCCCGAATTTGTCAAAAATGTTACGGCCGAGCTGATGGCCTTCCACGGCGACAAGCTTCCCGTGAGCAAGATGCCGGACGACGGCAAATTTCCGTTGGGCACGACCAAATTCGAGAAGCGCAACGTAGCCGTGAATATCCCGGCGTGGGAGCCGGACGTCTGCATCCAGTGCGGGACGTGCTCGTTTGTCTGTCCGCATGCGTCGATCCGGATCAAAGATTACGATCCCAAGTATGCCGAGGGCGCTCCGAAGACATTCAAGAGTGCCGATGCGAAGGGAAAAGACTTTGCTGGAATGAAGTTCACCGTCCAGGTGGCTCCGGAAGATTGCACCGGCTGTGGAGCGTGCGTGCAGGCTTGCCCGGCGCAGGAGAAAGATAAGGACAAGAAACCAACGGGACGAAACGCGATCAACATGACGACGCAGGAGCCGCTCAGAGAGGCCGAGCGGGATAACTACGCATATTTCCTTGCGATTCCGAATACCGATCCGAAGTTCTTCAAGACGGCGAGCGTAAAAGGCAGCCAGTTAATCGAGCCGTTGTTCGAGTATTCCGGTGCCTGTGCCGGCTGCGGCGAGACGCCGTATGTTAAGCTGCTGACCCAGTTGTTCGGTGACAGAACGTTCATAGGAAACGCGACTGGCTGCTCGTCGATTTACGGCGGCAATCTGCCGACGACACCATATACGACACGCTCCGACGGCAGGGGGCCGGCCTGGAGCAACAGTCTTTTTGAGGATGCGGCCGAGTTCGCAATGGGAATGCGACTGACTGTCACCAAATTCACCGAGCGGGCGCTGTGGCTGCTGGAGAAGGTCGCCGAGAAAGGCTGTGTCAAAAAGGAACTAGCCGGACAGATCCGCGAGGCAACGCTCGCCAACGATCCGGCACAAGAGGCGATCGAACAGCAACGGGCCCGTGTGGAAGAACTCAGAAAGCAGCTTGACGCCGGCAAGTGCAACGAATGCGGGCATCTGCAGGACCTGGCTGATTATCTTGTTCGCAAGTCGGTCTGGGCGATGGGCGGAGACGGCTGGGCCTACGATATCGGATACGGCGGGCTCGACCACGCGCTGGCAAGCGGCAACGACCTGAACGTGCTGGTTCTGGATACGGAAGTCTATTCCAATACAGGCGGCCAGATGTCCAAATCAACGCCGAGAGCGGCAGTAGCCAAGTTCGCGGCGGCCGGAAAAGCGATGCCCAAAAAAGACCTCGGACTTCTGGCTATGACCTACGGCAACATTTATGTCGCAAAGGTAGCGATGGGAGCCAACACGAATCAGACAGTTAAGGCCTTCGCTGAGGCCGAGGCGTATCCGGGACCGTCGCTGATTATTGCTTACGCGCACTGCATCGCCCACGGCATTAATATGACGCTGGGTCATCAGGAACAGAAGAAGGCCGTTGCCTGCGGGCACTGGCCGTTGTACAGATTCGACCCGAGACTTACAGAGCAGGGTAAAAATCCGCTCCAGCTTGATTCGAAAGCTCCGACCGTTGATTTCGAAGAGTATGCTTATGGCGAGAATCGCTATCGATCGCTGAAGCAGTCGAAGCCGGAAGCTGCGGCACAGTTAATGAAACTTGCAAGTAATGATGCGGTCAAACGATATGCTCTTATGGAGCAGCTTGCAAATCTAAATTGTGATAAATAACCGGTAATAGGAGGCTTGGAGCAAATGAGAAATCGGATATCAGAGAGGAATCCAATTTTGCGATCTTTTTGCAAAATTGGATCCCAGACAATTTGCCTGGTTCTTGTAGCGGTTTTTGTCCTCGCAGGTTGTGGGCAAAAACAAAAGGAAGACGTGGATGTTCTGGCTAATGGCCCGGAAGTTGAAGCGATTTCTGTTCCGTCCGATGAGGCGGCGCGGGCGATCGAAGCAACGGGTGGATTGGATGCCTGGAAGAAGACCACTATGCTGCAGCTTGACTGTGTGGTTACTTTTTATCGGCCGGACGGCAGTTTCTACCTGACCGAGCAGCGTTACGAGGTTCATCCCTGGTTAAATTCCATTCAGATATCGGCCGACGAGCCTCAGGGAGCTTTTGTCTGGAAACTTTCTAATGGGCAATTTGACGTCCTGCGAGGGGCCGGTCAAATTGAAGCCCTGCCGAAGGCGGTGCCGAGCCGCTGTTTTGCAGAAGTGATATTGAATATCATAACAGCCCCGGCACGATTTCTGGACGGCTCGGTTGAGTTTACCAAACAGTCCACTCCGGTCAAAATGCTGGGGAAATGGTATTACCCGGTTGACAGGCAGGGCAAAGATCTTACTGCCCGTGTATCTGATGCGGTTTTCTATCAGGACAGGGACAGCTCTTTAGTCGATATGATTCGACTTGCCTGTTTGTCCCAGGGACTCCTTACGGAGAACACAGGAGCGGCTCGCGAGAAGCCCATACAATATGTACGCGGCTACGACTATCAAGAGGTTGAAAAGGCAGGCCCCAGAATCCCGGCCAGGATAGAGATATTCGAAACTGACGCCCGGGACCGTACGCAAAAACGGCTGGTTAAAATAGACTGTCACACGATAAAACGTACGCAATAAAACATAAGGAAGGTCGGGCCAATAAGACCCGATCTTCCTTTTTATGTTTGCCGAACTTGCCTGTCACTAATTCACTGTGCCATTTTTTGCTGCATAGTCATAACAGCCGAAACGATCTCAATCAGATGCTGTTTTGGAAAAGCGATATTCACAACCATCCTGCTGTCAGCTGCGCTGCCTGCTATTACGATATTGCTCTTGGTCTGAATATCCATTGGTGGTATTGGTATAGGAACCATTGACGTTGCCATTTTGAGTAGCCGCAGGATATTTAATGTTACTACAAAATCGGCTTTGCTTGCTTCCGGCAGAAGCGACAGGGCGGTTTTCATCTCGTCGCCGATTTGTTTTGGGCTGTCGTTTTTAAGCTGGTCTATCAATTCGCGTATCGTTGAATTGACGTCGCCGCTGACTGCACAGGCAAAAAGCCCGTCAACCATGCCCCATCGGTAATCGAATCCGTTGCCGTACATGGAGGTTATCATCTGGGCCTGCGTCGAATTGGCATCGGTGGATTTCATCGATAACTTCGCCGAGCTTATTGAAATACCTTTGTAACTGTCGACGTCTCGCTTCATATTGAAGCTGGTTTCTATTCCGAGGCTCTTATAGAAATCCATGATGCCGCTGGTGTTCATAATATCCATTGCTTTTTCGATTAACTGGTTGAATTTTTTCTCGTCCTTAACCGCTACAACATACTTCACCGCGAAAGGCGGTTTATTTTTAGCGCTGTTTGAAAACGAATACGCCAGGGGGCCGCCAAGGCAGTCAGTAACGTTCGTTGCAAGAGTTTTAAATTCTGTTATATCCTCCGCACTTATACTATCACCACTCATCGCGGCTAACAAATCGATGCTTCTGACATTAAGCTTTTTCCAGAAGGATGTATTAATAGTAGCTCCGAAGTTCGCAATAGCTCCGTCTTCAAGATATGTCAGCAGCGTATTTTCCCGTTGCGATGTGGCATCCGATGTCAACATTTTCGCCATATCCGTCCCGGGGATGGCCGAGACGGTTTTGGTGATATTCAAAACATCGGGCTTCGGATTGATTGCTATGCTCACGGATTGTGTTTCCTTCATCAGCGTATCAAGAATGCCGGCATACATATTCATTATATTGCGTGACGCTTCCGGCTGGTTGGCCTGCATGCTTTTCATCATTGTTGTAATCTCTTCTATTTTTGCAGAGATTATAGGGCCAAAAACTCCGGAGACTTGCTTTATATTAGCATATGCCCAGATCGGTTCGGATTCTGCCTGTTTGGCGTCAGCGGCATTAAGCATACCGGAAATTCCTGCTGAGCTGGCGGCTGAAATCGCTTTTGCCATTGTAACCAGCTTGTCATAGTCGTTCGCCCAGCTCATGATCGCATAATTGCCGGCTTTCGCAGTCAGCATTACAGGCTCCCCGTTCATTGTGATTTTGGAAATCCCCTTCTCATCCGCCTGGGCACAATTGGTATTACCCTCGATAAACTGTTTATAATCCGTAACGGGAGCCAGGATACCTACAAATATGTCTGGGATCGCATCGGTTTGCGTTGTCTCACCGGGCATAGTTACGCCGAACACCGCGAAACTGCCATTAGTATTCAAGCCGTTTAACTGCGGGCTGCCCAGCAGATTTGCGAGCTGCATACGTACCAGCATGGAGACCCCCATAGGCATAGGCGATGCTCCGGCCAGGAACTGGTCTATTTGATTCAGAGTATAGTCGAAATTGTTCACTCGGACGCAAAATAAACTCTTCGCCGGGATCATTTTAAGAAGTTCGTTGTTTGCCGGACTTTGCGCGCTCAGTGACGCGGCAAAGATACACACAGCCAACAGCCCCGCAGTAGCAATATCTCTCAAACGTCTTGACTTAAGCATTGTCTGTACCTCCATAAATAAATGTTCTTCATGTGTCTTTCACAAATCGTGAACTGGGCCTTATGAAATATAAGACGCCCATTGTACCAGAAAGATTCAGGGAAATCCGAAAAAAGTCTCAAAATCAGAAATACAGATAATGTTAATACGAGCGGTCATAAGTATATAACCCATTCCCCGGCCGGGAGACAGGATATGGAGATCTTGTGTTTTATTGCTTAGGGGCATGTTTTTTATCTGGCGATTCATAAATTCTGCCGATGTTGGTGAAATGATTTTTTGCTCAAGAGGTGATTCTGTCTATATAGGTATTCAAGTGATTATCAGACCTAAATGGCAATGTTTCAAAAGCGGCGTTTGGTCACTTTGTTCGACTCGAATGTATTGTTTTTATGGTAGCAAAAAAAGTTAAGCGAACAAGGCATTAAACCGATAAATTTCATCGTGTGAAAGCATATTATGGCAGTTTATAAGGTTCGGACTCACTATGAAACTCGGTGTATTTTGGAAGTTTATTGTTATGAAAAAGGTAATGCCTGAAGGTAAAGGCAAGAGTTCTTCCTTCTTATGTGCTGCTATATTTTTGCTTTTTTCAGGACTTTTTTCCGGCTGTGGGAATAAGTTTTTTGACCCGTCTCAGGTAGGCAGGTTCCGCCCCGTTCCCGCGGTAAACGTGATTTTGGATTCTCTTGGCGTGGCCGAGGAGGAACCGGTGGCCTGGGAAGGCGCCGAAGAGCCGTTGCCGGTAGACAGTATGGTGACAGATTCTGATTATGTATTCATGTCAGGCGATGTTATCAATGTGGCCATATTCGAACTGCTTCAGGAAGGGGTTCAATACGCAAACAGTTACGTAGTCACCGAGACGGGAAAGATATCCATACCTGAGGTTGGAGTAATTCAGGCGGCGGGCATGACCGAGGCGCAGCTCGAAGACCAGATCAGGAGGACGCTGTCTCCGAGCATATTGAAAGAGCCGTCGGTGACCGTGGCATTAGGCAGGTCCCAGCAGCGTGCTTTTTCAGTATTGGGTGACGGAGTGCCCCTTCCGGGCCGGTACTTTATTCCGCGATATGATTTCAGACTGACCGATGCCCTTGCAACAGCGGGTGGACCACGGCAGTATAATGTGAGCTATATTTATGTTTCCCGCTATGTTGGTGACAAGCAGCAGGCGCCGAATGAGATAAATCCCGGTTTCGGCGAGCTTGAGTTGAAGGTTATCGAACCGCAGACTACCAGACCCGTGCGGCAGAGGCGGAATAACGTCACGCCTCGTGCACAATATCAATGGCCGAAAAGTGATGTGGTTATCTCTTCGTCTGAGATGGCAACGGACAGGGAATATTCGAGATCGCCGAGCAATTTCGGGCAATTCAACGACGCGAGTTCACGGTGGCTGTATGCAAAAGACATCGGTATTTCAAACGGCCGGCCGGCCCTTCAGGAGCCGGTAGAAGAGCCGGCAAGTGTCGAAGACATACTGAGAACGTTGTCTGAGCATAACGGTGGTGAAATCAGCTCGCCGCTGGAACCGGCTTCTCGCCAGAGGGGAAGTATCGAAAATACGTCGAGACCATCCGGCCCCCAAGGGACAGGTGAATTACTGGATCAGAACGGGAATATCGAGTGGATTTTCCAGAATGGTAAATGGATTCCTGTTCAGGTTGGGACACCCATGCCGGCGGAAGCGGCGAAAGCGGCGGAAGTGCCGGAGGCGCAAGAAGAGCCGGCCGGGCATATCGAGTGGGTCTTCAAGAATGGTAAATGGGTTCCGGTTCAAGTAGGCAAGCCGAAGCCGATAGAGCCGTCTATAAAAATGGGACCGGCCGAACAACTGGCGGCTCCGCCCGAAGATGGGGCGCCGGTTCTCGCAGTGGAACCCGAAGGTGCCGGGACACGGCTCATAAGGATTCCTGCCAACAAGCTTATGGCCGGAGATCCTCGCTATAATATTGTTATAAAGTCCGGTGATTCAATTTTTGTGCCTGTTGATATTATTGGTGAATTCTGTATTATGGGTAATGTCAACCGTACGGGATATATTCCTCTTACGGGTCGACCGATGACTCTGAAACAGGCTATAGCCGCTGCGGGCGGCCTGGGGCCTCTGGCATGGCCGAAACGGTGTGAAGTAATCAGAAGAATCGGCAGGAAAAAAGAAGAGATAGTAATGGTAGATCTGGATAAAATCGCCAGTGGTGAGCAGCCGGACTTCTTTATTAAGCCGCATGATTTAATCAATGTTGGAACACATGCCACCGCCAGATGGCGTGCGATTTTGCGAAATGCGTTCCGGGCCACATACGGATTCGGCTTTGTTTATGACCGTAATTTCGCAGACCGAGATTTCGGAACCAGCAGGCCTATCCCGGATTGGTTCTAATATATACATAAAGTGAAAAGTATAGAGCCGGGGAATTATTCCACAGTTATATTTTTCAGTATGGTGAGCAATATCACCTCTTTTATTGCAGAGGGAGCCCATTCTACCGGGTTCCCATTTGTTTTATGTTCCAAAATGGCAAACCCGTGAAAAATGACGCAATGGGAACAGGGATACATCGAAGAACTGCGCTGCCTCAAAAGCATCAATGGCGTGAACTCGGGGTGCATAATTACATCAAGATATTGATAATAGCCGGATTGTTCTGCTTTCTTTTTCGTAATGAAATAGCAGGTATTGTAAACAGGTGGCTTATTGACAGCAGTTGGTCGCACGGTTTTTTAATTCCGCTTTTTAGCTTATATTTCGTCAACCAGAAAAGAGAAAAGATTCTTAGCTGCGCCTGGAATGACGAGTTGAGGCCGAATTATCTCGGCCTGGTCATTGTGATTTTCGGGATTTTGTTTTATCCTTTTAACATAGTTCATCTCCAATATGGGTACTTACGCTCTATCGATATGATAGCGACACTTGGTGCGATTGTATTATTTCTGGGCGGATGGCAACTGGTTAAACATACATGGCTGCCGATAGCTTTCCTGATTTTCGCCGTACCGTTGCCGGAGCGATATTACAAGGAGCTTACAATACCAATGCGGCAATGGGCTGCCACGGTGGCAGGCGGTTTATTGGATATGGTTCCGGATTTGGAAGCTACCGCTAACGGTGTGGTGATAGATGTGTTTTACAAGGGTAAGCCGCTGGAACCTGCCCTTGATGTGGCCGAGGCGTGCAGCGGGATGCGGCTGTTGATGGCTTTTCTGGCTTTGGGAGTTGCCATGGCGTATCTGCATTACAGGCCGCTGTGGCAGCGAATTATCTTATTGGTCAGCACGGTGCCGATAGCGATATTGTGTAATATCGTGCGGGTTACGGTTACCGGGTTTATTTATGTGCTGATACATCCGAAATATGCTCAGGGCATTTATCACGACATGCTTGGATTGGCGATGCTGCCGCTGGCGTTCGGCCTTTATGGAGTTCTCGCGTGGTTTATGTCGAGCCTGTTTATAGATGAATCTGATATGGCTACGGAAGATATTGTGGTTCGTAAAAAAGATGCGTGATACGAGAGACGACATACGAGTTTATTTACAGCCGGCCTTTTTGGTATGCGTGCTGGTCCTGGCCGCGGCGGGAGCCGGTATGTCGGTTACGATGAAAAAGCTGGGAATAGTTTTCAAGAAGGAACCTCTGCCGCTGAAGAAATCTTTGGAAAGTTTGGATGAAAGAGACTTGACGCCTTATAAGGTGGTTTCGAAACAGAAAATCCAGAACGCCGATACACTCAAGGCGTTGGGTACGGAAGATTATATTCAATGGATTCTGGAAGATACTGAGCGAGCCGCCGACAGCCCAGTGAAGGAATGCTTGTTATTTGTCACCTATTACCAGCTTCCGGACAGGGTGCCGCACGTGCCGGAAGAATGCTGGACAGGCGGGGGCTATCAACAACTCGGATCGGAGGCTGTAACGTTTGAAATTAACAACGGCGAGGGTTTCGTTACGAATGTTCCGGCAAAGTACCTCGTTTTTGGCTCGAAAAAGACCGGACTTTGGCAGGGCGGCGAAAGAATACCGAATTTGTACTTTTTTAAGGTTAACGGACAGTATGCAGGCAGCCGTCAAGAGGCTCGAATAATTTTGAATAAGAACTTTTTCGGCAGGGAATCGTATTTTTGCAAGGTGGAGCTGGTTTTTAACAGAAGTTCTATTGCACCGAGCAAAGAACAGGCAGTAGCAGCGAGCGAAAAGCTCCTGACCGTTATTTTGCCGATTTTGGAGCTGGAGTATTGGCCCGATTGGAAAAAGTAGACAGTGTTACGATGATACAAATACTAAATATACAATATGAGGTTAATTTATGGCAATGAGGAGGCTAAACAAAAAAGTCGCGTTTATCGGTTCTGCGGTTGTTGTGTTTTTGCTGCTGGCTGTAATTGCGGTAGTTCTGCGTTTGGGCCAGGATCCTGAAGAGTTTGTCAGGGATGCCGAGGCCGCGTTAAAATCAGCCCGACAAGCGACGGACGAACAGGCAAAAGAAGAAGATTATAAAAGGGCTAAGCAGAATTTTCGAAGTGCATACGGCAGGGCAAAGACCGATTCGCTCAGAGAAGAGATACTGTTCAAAATGGTGGACATGTACTTCGAAACCAAAGAGTGGCCCTATATACTGGGATGCTGGGACGAGATCGTCAAGATCAATCCGAAGAATGCGAAAGCTCGATATGGCCGGTTGAAATACTTTTACATAATTGCCGATACGGGTAATTCAGGAGCCTGGAAAGAGGTTCACGAGCAGGCATCGGAGTTTTTGAAAGTGGCGGAGGATGCCGGGCTGCTTACGGAGGATACGGCTCAGTTGGATGTCTCTGAAATGGAACAGGAAGTGTCCGGCGGGCACCGTTTAGGACCTTATTTGTATTTGCTCAGGGGAAGAGCCGCCCTTGAAATGGCAAGCCTGGGAATTGTGACTGACAAAGATGAGTCGCTTGAACAGGCAGTTAATGATTTGCAAAAAGTCCAGGAGCTCGAACCAAATAATATCGATGCCTACTGGTATCAGGCGCGGGTGGCCGTGACTAAAGGGGAGATTTTTGCTTCAAGAGGTAATTTTGAAGAAAGAGATAAAGCTACAAAGCAAGGGCTGGCGATTTTGGAGCAGGCGGTCAAGGCTGCAAACGATAGCCCCAGAGCGCACATTAATCTTCTGTCGCTGAAGCTTACGTTTGCCCGAGGCAGCAGCTCCGAACAGTTCAAGGAGAAATTTCAATCCCTTGAGCCCGAGTTTTTGTCGCTCGTTGACAAATTCAATTCCAGCGCGGAAGCATTTGCGGCGGTTTCAAAATTCTATTCGGCCTATTCGACCTTTTTAGGTCCTAAACGGGGTTCGGCAAATCTTGACAAGGCTATCGAAGCTGCTGAAAAGGCAATTCAACTGGACGAAAAAAATGTTTCCTACGCTCTCCATACGGCTAATTTGTACTACCGCAGCTTTTCGATTTATGGGCGGAAGACGCAGATTAACAAAGCAATAGAAATAGCAAAGACAGCGTTGGCGTCGCCCGATGCACAGGATGCCCCGGGCCCCCGACAGCGGGCAAATATCAATAATAGATTCCTACTGTGTGCTCTTTTGGCGAATTGCTATACCGATCAGATACTTGAACCTTCCGGGCAGGAAACGGCACAGGAAATCCAGGACTGGCTGACTGGTGCCGAGCAGGCCGTACATGAAATTGAGCAGATCTTTGGCAGTGGTGAAGAGCCGCTGGTTGTTAAATGGAGAGGAACGCTTGAGCTTGCGAAAGGCAACAAAAACGCCGCTGTTGTGCAGTTATATGAGGCTTATGAACAGCTCAAAGCCGTAAAACCACCCGAATTGCCATGGCCGAATGATCTGGAATTCGCGCAGCTTTCTTACACTCTTGCGAAGATTTTTAAGGACACTTCCGAAATTGGTGCCGTCAATGAATTTTTAATAAGTGCGCTTTATTCGGGAATTGGAGAGATCAAGCCTGAATCGCGACTGGATTATGTTGATGTTGTTATCAAGTACGGCCGATGGTCGGATGCCATACAAAACATAAATGCTTTCGAAGATTATATCGGTTCCAACCAGAGAAGCCGCGATCTTCGTATCAAGGCTTATATCGGCGCTAAACAGTTTGACGAAGCTGAAAAAGAATTGGCAAAAAATCCTGAGAATACACCTGAAAAAATTAAACTCAACTTGATGCTGACGCAGGCTAAAATTCGGCAAATTCAACAGGCGATAACTCAGAAGCAGAGACAGGAAGATCCAAATACAACTTTACAGCAAACAAAGGTCGGTGAACAAGAGCCTGTTAGCCCGCAGGCCGGTGTCGAGTTGTTCATGACAAAAGAATTGAACGACTTGATGCAGCTTGAGGCCGAGTTGCTGGAAAAACAACTTTCAGTAGAACCAAATTCCGTAGAAAAGGCTTCGGTAATTAATGTTTGCAGAAATTTCATGGTACAGGGACAAACAAATCAGGCCCTGCAATTAATCAATCGCTTTTTAGAAAATTTTCCGGATAGTCCGGCAATGCTCGTTTACAAACAGATACTTTCCGAACCCGATCCGGCGAAACTTTCACAACAAAGGCTCCGGCAAATAGAAGAACAGGTGCTTTCACGTATTGCCGATCCGGTGCTCAGAAGTGTTCAGCTTGGGATTTTTTATCACAGATATAACGAACTGGAAAAAGCAACCAGTCAATTAAAAGAGGCGCTCGAAACAGGAATTTCACAGGAACTGGTTCCTAAAGGGTCTGCCTTCGAGCAGATAAATCTTGCGGCAAATTATCTTTTTGATATAGCACTTGGAACGAAAAACTGGGATTTGGCAGAGCAGGTAATAAAGATGGTACGAAGTAAAAATCTCGATGGTTGCCAGGGCCAGGATTTTGCCGCTCGACTGGCTATGGCTAAAGGCGAATTCAAAGACGCATTAGTAAGAGTCAATGAATGCCTGAAACAGAAACCTGTATTCTCGCAGGCTTACATGCTCAGGAGTAATATCAATGCAGCTCTCGGAAATGATCATGCATCCATGGAAGATATCCGCAGTGCGGTATCATTAAATCCGCTCGATGGAACTATTGCTAAGGCATCTGCCATTGCGTTTTATCGCCGGAATCAACAGCTTGGCAGTAATGTTTCCGCCGCCCAGGTGGCCGAAGTAAGGGATGCTCTGGAAAGAGCGATAGCTTTAAATCCCGGCGACATTATGCTGTTTGGCTTGTACGCCGACTATATAGCCCCGACGGAGCCGTTAAGAGCGGTAGCGATGCGGCAGGATTTACAAAGAGCAAATCCGAGTATAGAAAATGCGTTACTTCTTGGAAAGCTCGCAATGGAAGCGGCCGTTAAAGAATTGAATCCTCAAAGCAAAGAAGCGTTGTTTGCTATTGCCGGGTCCGCTTTTGAACAGGCAAAAGAAATGAATCCGAGCGACAAGCGGATGCTCTATTACTATGCGGAATACTTCCGGGCAAGGGGACAGGGCGAAGAAGCCAGGAAGCTTCTTCAGGAGTCACAGGAAGAAAAATTGCTCTGGGACCATTATTATCAGGCCGGCCAATATGAGGATGCCAGGAGGGTTTTGGAGCAGTTATACAAAAGCGGCACAAAA
>Ga0210003_1001870_pt1 | contig 18156 bp, 39 predicted proteins | sample LantaG_FD_182804 | JGI IMG/M metagenome (GOLD analysis project Ga0210003, IMG submission 182804) | Deep subsurface microbial communities from Baltic Sea to uncover new lineages of life (NeLLi) - Landsort_02402 metaG (SPAdes) (version 2) | ecosystem: Environmental > Aquatic > Marine > Oceanic >...
GTTAAGTTTAAGAAAATGGAAGAGAAGGAAAAGAGAAAGGCGGCAAGGAGAATGCGTAAACTTTCATAGTAATAGAAAGGAGGAATATAAAATGTCATTAAAAGATTTTAAAGAAAGAAGAAAGGAAAGTGCAGCTTTTAAGAAGATTGTAGCTAAGCAGACACTTCAAGTTAGAAGAAAAGCTTTTGCAGACGAAGCTTTAGTACAAGCTAAGAAGAAAGGAAAAGAACTTGCAATAGCTAAGGCAAACAAACCTAGCTTTGGAAAGAAATTAGCTATGATTGGAACTAACGCAAGTGCTAATTTAGCAAAGAAAGTTTTAACTCCTCCTAAAAGAGCAGCACCTACTAGAACAGTTGTAAGAAGAGCAGTTGTAAAAAGAAAAGTAACTAGAAGACCAATAGCTAGAAAAAGGTATGTAGCTAAAAGGACAGTTATTAGACGACCAATACAAAAGATTGTTAGAGAAAAAAGTGCACAAGAAGCTCATTTTGATCCTTTCAGTCAGTCTATTTCAACAGGGTATTAGTAATCGTAACAGCGTAACACACAAACAATCATTTAAATAATAGTTTTTACTAGAATACTTACAACTTAATACTGTATATAGGTATAAAGGGGGATAAATTATTTAAAATGGGTGTAGTAACTAGCACAATTTACGGTATCGGTGGTTTAATAATCGGTACAATTGTAATTTTAGTAGTTTTACAAACATTAAATAATGCAAGTCTTCTAGGAACAGCAACTTCTGAAGCAAATATTACTTCAGACTTAACAGCAAACTTCACAACAGGATTAGCTAACGTAGGGAATAAGATTCCAACGATTCTATTGATTGTTGCCGTAGTATTCCTTTTCGGTGCTTTGGTTCTTCTTATTAGAAATGCAAATTTAATGGGCGTAGGTGGATCAGGTGGAGGATCACTTTAGTAAACTTAAATTATAGTTAGTCTTTGTTTTTGTTCTCTTGGGGAGGAGTTTTCTCCTCCTCATCTTTTTTTAAGAATTATTCTTGAACTTTAGTTCCATTGGAATTAAAATATATTACTTGTGCTTTAGCTTCAGGATTTAAAGGAAGTAATGTTAAAGAACCAATAGCTTGAACTTCATAGTTCTGTTCATATAGTTCTGCTGCAAACACTAAAGGATTATGAGTACACTCTTGTACTCGTCTGTCATAGAAGTAAAACATAATTGTAATTACACAAATAATTAATACTGCAATAATAAGTTTGTCAATCCACTTATTCTTTTTTGATTTCTGTTGGAGCATCATTCTCGGTTAAATCTCCTTCTGAATTTCCTAGCAAGTTTAGTATGTTTTCTAATACTAGAATCTGCCTCTCCTGTAGGTATAGCTTCTGTTGACGATAGTATGCTTCGTTGGTAAGCAACTGTAGCTCCTGCAGTTGAAGGTTCTGCCGTTGTAATAGCTCTAACTCTTCCTGGTGCTTCTGGGTTGTTTTCTCTGTTGTCATTTTGTTCCTCCTTTGTCCATTTATCTCTTAATTTTCTTAATTTGTAAGAGTCATAAACATTTAATACGAAATAAAATACACACAACAAAATTACTGCTAAAATTATTCCTGTTCCTCCTGCCATTTTAACGGATAATATTACTTCCTCCATTACAAACATTACTAAGGCTATTTAATATTTGGTTTGTGGATTCAATAACTGTTTTTGCAGACTCCATACCTAAGTTTATTGTTTCTGCTGTTGCTGATAGTTTAGAGACTAAAATTCCTATACCAATAATCATAATTAGTAAGAAAATACCATTCATCATAATAGTTCCATACTTTTCCATGAAGTTTTGTTTCTGGTAACGATCTTGTATATTCTTTCTTATGGCTACGTGCATATAACGCATGTCCCTATCTATGGGTTCTATGTCTAACATACCCATTTTAGCGTCTAAGTCACCGATTACTATGTTGTACCAGTAACCGTCTTGTCCTTTTGCGAACCAATAGGTATTCTTACCCATTTTCTTACCATAAGCGGTTCTAAACACCTTTAATTTCTTTAAAAAGAGTATTTCTTCACCACCATCACCAATTTTAACTAATCTGGCTCTGTCTCTTGCAACTAACTGGTAACCTTGACCGGAAATGTTCTCAAAAAGGATTATTTTCTTGTTAAACTTCTTTCTATCTAATAAAATGAATATAACTATTGCACCAATAACAAAAAATAAGAATATACTTAGAATTAGAACCCAATTAATACTACCTAAACCTAAACCACCACCTCCACCGAAAGAAGGCATTTCTGCACCTAAAATTTCCATTTATTATGCCTCTCCTTTTTAATAACCATATTGTAAATACCTCTCTTTCCGTTTCTCTTTATAATAAAAGAATGTCCAACCTGCTAAAGAATAACATATTATAACAAAGAATACTCCAGACAGACCCCAAGCAATAAATGCCGCTGCACCAATGAATGTATATACAATTAAAACTAAATCTAATAAAACCATGAACTTTAAAGATTTCTTGTCGTTAAACATGGATTGTCGTCCTCTTCTCTTCGTGTCCACAGGCACGACAGAATTTAAATATTTTAGTGTAGTAAGTATTTGTACTTCCACATACAGAACATTTCTTACGTTCTTTTAGATCTAATGGTTTCTCCATTATAAACACACACACTTTAACCTTTTAAACTTTTATGTTTAGTGTTTTAGTTCGGTTAGATTTGTATGGGAACTTCCTTCTCTCTTTAAGTTTCCATTTCTTTGTTTTCCTGATCTCTTGTTCTGTTGGAATCATTTTCATAAAAGTAAACTAATGTGCAACCTTTAACTTATTCTCCTTTGTAGAGTTTATTGTTTGATTGCACAAAAGTGTTGGATTATTTACTTTTTCTCTTTTGTTGTCTATCAATTCTATCTTTTATTGATTCTAACTTTTGTTTAGCTTTAACTTTACTTTTAACTATATCCAAACCACGAGGAGTATGATAACCATTATTCACATCATAAGTTTTTACATGGTATTCTGTTACATATTTCTGTGTTCTTAAATTAGTTTTAGAGCTTTTCCTTCCTTTGTATGTTCTTGTTTCAGGAAAGATAGCTATTGCTTTTGAACCCTTTATAACTCCAAAACCACCAACATATTTTTTATTTTTCCAAGCCATTGTTATTTCAATCCTCCCTTATGATTATATTTTATCATGCTTTTTAAAGGAAGTTAAAGTTTAAATATTTTTGTTTTTAGAAAGTGTTGGATTATCTTATTTTCTTAATTCAACACCTGTCTTTGGAACTGCAATCTTTTTACCACCAAAATTATATCTTCTAAAAGAAGTTGATGAATCAATAAGTACTGCACTTTTTGGTTTTTTTGGTTTTATTTCATAAGAACTCATGTTTCCAGATAAATATACTATTTTTCTTTTTTTCATTTTATTTCATTCCTCCCTTTTGATTGTTTTTAATCATGCTTTTTATACGTGTGTGAAGTTTAAATATTTTTGTTTTTATATTCATTTACAATCATCTCTGCATAAGCATCTATATAATAATCTTCTAAATCTTGTTCTTTACAATTTAGTACAACTTCTTCTGGAATCCAATAATCATATTTCATTTTAAAATTTAGAATCCATTATTTTATTTAGTAAACTATTAATTAATAATAAATCAAAACAAAGAGCCATTAATTGTGTTAATAACCAAAAGTTATTTGATTGTATAGTTTCAATTATCATTCTTTTTCCTCCTGTTTATGTTTTCTTTATATTTCATCTTCCACCCATTGCAATTATCTTTTCCATTACTCTTGGATTTGATAATTCTTTATTTAGGTCTCTATTAAAATCTTCAATCCATTCTTCAAAAGTTGGATTGAAGTACCTTCTTATTTTATTTATTAGATTCATCTTCCACCCATTGCCCTCCAAGCTTCATTAAAGACGTCCGTTATTAATCCCATCTTTCTTCCTTTGTGGGCTTTATCTTTAAGACCCCCCTGCAACCCTTGCATACACTTCCACCATAATAAACCGTTTCAAATTTAGAACCACACTTTACACAAACTCTTGAATAAGTATGTGTTTTCTTTATTACATTTTTCTTTATTTTATCTTTTCTTCTTTTCCTGGGTTTTGAATCCCTTCCACGCTTTCCAACTCCTATGGCTCTCTTTAATCCTTCTTTAGTTCTTTCACTAATAATGTTTCTTTCATATTCTGCGAAAGCTCCCATAATCTGTAGTTGTAGTTTGCCTGTTGAAGTACTGGTATCTATATTTTGAGTTATGGAAATAAAATCTACTTTTTTCCTATTAAATTCATCAAATAAAGAAAGAAGATGTTGGAGACTTCTTCCTATTCTATCCAATCTTGTTACTATTATTCCTTTAAATTTCATACTCCTCATATCTTCTAACATCTGATTAAATTCTTTCCTAGAAGTTGAAGAACCACTAATTATATCTTTATACACTTTAAAGACTCCCAAATTATTTCTTCTACAATACTCTAAACATATATCTTCCTGCTTGTCTGCGTGTTGTTCTTCTGTAGAAACTCTACAATATATTGCTACTTTCATTGTAAAAAATTTACTCCTCTTTCTCTATAAATACTTGCAACCATTTTCATATTATTTGCTTTCCTTCTTTGTCCAGCAACAATATATTTACAGATTGTTTTATGTCTAGCAATACTCTCCTTTAATCTCAAAATAATATCTTTATCTTGTTCTTCATTTAATAATTCTTGTTTTAATCTTTCTCTCTTTAATTCTATAGCTCTTCTATTTTCTGCCATTTTCCATATTTTTTCTTAACTTTTCTCTCTCTTTCAAGTTATCTTCTTTAATCTTCTTACTTGTTTTTAACAAACAGTTAGGACAAGTTACAAACATTCTCTCAGATTTAGTTTCCCACTCGTATTCACATTTATTGCATTTCATATAATATTAACCTCCTTTAGTCTTTTTTTAATGTTGTATTTTGTTAATGGTTCATCATGTTTTATTCTAACAAGAGTAATATTCTTCTTTATACATCTTTTGTTTTTCTCCCTATCTCTCTTTATCAATGCATCAAAATCTGATTTAAAGACCTCCTCACACACTTTTCTATCAAAGTGTTGTTCTCCATCATATTCAACTCCTAATCTTAACTCTGGTAGATTAAAGTCCAATTCTAAGCCGTTTAGAGTTCTACGATCGTGTCTTTTAATATAGTTGTTTGGAAATAGTTCTTTTAATATTTCATATACTTTTTGTTCTGATTTCAAAACTCTTCCTTTAGCCAATTTTATTCTCCTATTACTCCCTTTAACCTTTTTTTCCTTACCAACAAAGAAATTTCCTATAATCTTATATGGAACATTCTTTCTTAGTTCTCCATCTCTAAAAACCATTTCATGTGTCCCATAACCTTCTTCTTCCCATTTATCTCTAGCCATTAAGGGAATTTTAAATCTACCACTATCTTTCCAAAAGTGTCTTTTATGTTTAGAAACTTCATGGGAATAAATTATGTCCTTCTTAACAAAACCATGAAAAGTCCATTTCTTATAAGAAGTGTATTCTCTTTTCTCTACTTTTAGTAATAAGAAGAATAATATTTTCTTTATCTTCTCAGCAAGTTCCATTTTGATATTATCAGTAATTAAATCTTCTATAATTTGTCCTGTTAATCTTAAATTCTTCCAAGTACTTCCAGCTTTAATTGTCTCTTCTTCCTTTAGAGAATAATCTTTTAAAAATATTCCATCCATGAAAAGTAAAGAAATTGGTTTTACATTAAAATTACCTGTAATCTTATTTCTAATAATCCACATACTTGTTGCTTTTATTGCTTTTCTCTCTAAACCATGTTCATTTAATTCTTTCATTTCACTTAAAAATATTCCTCCACAATTAATTGCTGTGGCTTCCTTCCTATCAATAAACCATTTTGGAATTTCAATAAAGATATTATCTGTGGGAATTAAAAGTTCTCTAGGCTTTTGGTTATTCATTAAATTAAAATCTATTTTATTTATATCTGCTTCAAAGATTATTATTTTTCTTTTATCAACATCTAATATCTTTCTTGATGGTACCCATGACTCCTTTCTTAATTCATTACAATAGGACTTTATCTGTTTAAAGAAATCATTCATATTAGATTCTGGAAGATCTCTATAATTTATATCTGACATATAAATCATAACCACCACCACTACTTAAATCTTTATGTCTCCCTCCAAGCTTCAAAGTCAATCTCAATAGTCTTTTTAATATAATCAATTGTGGTTATGGATCTATGTAATACATTACCATGTCCGTCTAGTTTCTCATTTATTTTAATACTCATGTCTGGTTTCATCTTTTTTCTTTCTTCCATTATAATATAGTCTCCTCCTCCCCCTCATCCTCATCATCATCCATCTCTTCACTAAGATGATTAATATTATGCTTCCCTAGTTCCCCTTCCCGAGTAACAGCCGTATCTTTCGGCATTTTATAGACTGAAAGGTAGCGTTTTCCAGTTCTTTCCGAGACGCCAAACCCATCTGCAATTCTTTTTATTGTAACATCACCTAATTTAGTATACAAATCACCAAATAATTTAATCCTTAGTTCGATTTCCATCTGTTTCCAGTTCTCTGGAGCGTCATCATCTGCATCATGTTCCATATCATAGTACTTACGTGCTTTATACTTCTTTATGTTATCATCTAAGTCTGGAAAGAACGTATATGAGCTAGAAAACATACCAGAGAAGTCCTCTCTTTGCACATCATAGTTCCATTCCTTCTTACCCTTCAAATATAACTTCTTTTTTGAGTTAGCACCATAGAAATCAAATGTTCCACGTCTAAAATCGTCATAAAACTTAACATTAATTAAACAATGTGACCTAGCAAGTGCATAGAACTTACTTAGCTCAAAAAAGGATGGCGTTATTAGAATTAATATTTGATTTTGCTGTCTACACTTTCTAAAGTATCTCTTTAACTTCAATGTTGTGTCCTTCATAGCGTGTTCTTTAAGGTCATCACTTTCATCTAGCAAAACAACAGAAAGTTTTGGTAATTTAAATGAAGTTACTGAAAGATCACCTCCTTTGAATACAACATTGTCTGAAGTGAAAGAATTATTTAAATTATGAAGTTCATTTATCTTGTTTGTTAGATAAGCACCAACTTGTGTTCCAATTGTTGTCTTTCCATTACCCACCATATCATTTCCAGAGATTAATATTAAGAAATGCATATCATCTATTATTCTTTTAGCAAAAATATCTAAATTTTCAGCTAAGGTTCCATCAATATATGCTCCGTCTGTCTTTTGGTCTTTGAAACTTCCTTTAGGAAATAATTTCTCTGCATATTTCATTTTAATTAATCACAGCAGAGCTTGGAGATTTCTTACTTGGATTTCCGAATCCATGTTTGTCCATCTGCTTCTCCAATTTTAATCTAAAGAAGAATAATTTATCATTTATCTTATCCCAGTTAATAACATTAAACTTTATTTCTTTCTTTTTACCACCATACCTATCTACAGATTGACAAGAATTAAAAACCGGTTCATGTCTAATTGAAATTGAAATTTCATTTCTCATTTCTATTATTTCTTCTATTTCTGAATTAGTTAACTTAGAACTTATGGTAGAAAATACAGAACAAAGATCTCTAAAGATTACTTCATAGTTATTACATCTAAAATCTTCGTCAAAAAGTAAGGGGTTTATAGAAAGTCTATCAATTCTTAAAAATAATTCATGTAATCTCATTTGAGAATAACCAGCTTGATTAAAACTTACTTCACCCCTATTCACCTCATCGTAATTCATTTTTTAAGTATTCCTAAAAAACCTCCACCACTTCTTCTATTATTTTGTTGAGGAGAAATTAACTCAGTAGTATTCATTGTCTTTCTTAAACTTCTTCTTTCTCCTCCATTCAAAGCTCGGAGATATGCACTATGAATTACATCCTGAACAGATCTAATTAAACCTTCAAAAGATTTTAACTTATCCTTAAATAAAATTTCTTTCATCTTCTGTCTTTCATAATCTATATTTAACTGTGATATTAATTTATTTCTAACTGCTACTTCATCGGATTTATTTCCACTAAACTCTATGTTAAACATAATATTCTTAACTTGATTATTTATTTTATATTTTAATGCTTCTTGTATTTCTTCCGAAGTTGGAAATTTAAATACTAATTCATATTTCATAAATATTTCATCATTCAGCGAATTAGAAATATCTGACATCTTACTTAAGATAGTTGGTTCATCATAATTAGAAAGTAATGTATTCTTATTAAGATACATCTTAATTCTTTTCATAATTAAATTAACCCCATACTCAGATAATAAAATTTCTCCTGGATCTATTGGATCCACCCATGCTTCTTCACCTTTATCATTAATACCTATAACTCTACTTCTTAATAAGTTTTCAATCATTTCTATTTCTTCTCTTAAACTTAACTGACTTTCAATCATAGAAATTTGGGTTTCTTGAATATAATTATTTCTTTGCATGGCTTCTATTGAAGCTGATTGAATATTATTATTCCTTGCTGCATTTAAATAATCCTGTTCGTCATTATTCATACTTTTTAAAGTAGAATAACTATTTTAAACTTTTATGTTTTGTGTGTGTGTTGTGTAATTTTAAAATGGTTAAGAAAATATATAAACAAGTTGTTATTCTAGTTAAAATGAACGAACGAATGAAAAAAGTGAAGTATTTTTTGAGGTTAAAAAAAATGGTTCACGTTATGACAACTAAAGGAAATTTCTATAATGGTATTATTAAGTCAATAGACGAAGACGAAGATTTATTTATAATTAAGGATCGTATGCTTGGAGACTTACCAGTTTACTTCACAGAAGTTTCAATCATAGAACCTTTTAGATTGAGGAGGTATGGTGAATGATTAAATATAAACTCTCTCCAACTTCTGTTGAAACTATTAAACTTAGAAAACCTAAAAAGTGGAAAGAGATTATAGACTATGCAGAAGATAAATTAAAAGAAGTTAATGCTAACACTAAAAAGGCAGGAGTAACTGGAAAGATTACTGTGGGAGAATTAACTCTTGGTTTAGAGATAGATAGTTATGAAGAAGAAGATATTGTTGAGTTAAGGAAAGTGCTTCTAACTATTTATGAAAAGATTAAAGAGAATCTTAAAGAGTACATAGATCTAAGAGACGAACATTATGATATAATTGCTACTTGGATTATAGGAACTTACATCCATGAGAACTTTAGCACTTACCCATACTTATATTTGAATGCAATGAGGGGTTCTGGAAAGACTAGACTTCTAGGATTAATTGCTGCAATGAGTAGAAATGGAAAAATACTATTATCTCCAACAGAATCAGTTATGTTTAGAATTTCAAAAGAAACAACTCTTTGTTTAGATGAACTTGAAGGTATAATGAAGAAAGAAAATGCAGGACTTAGAGAGATTCTAAATGCTTGTTATAAAAGAGGTTCAACAGTTACAAGAATGAAGCAACAAAAGACACCAGAAGGTACAGAATACCTTCCAGAAGAGTTCGAACCATACAAACCAATCTGTATTGCAAACATCTGGGGAATGGAAGAAGTACTGGGAGACAGGTGCATTCCTGTAATTTTAGAGAAATCTGACAGAAAAGATGTAATGAGATTAATTGAAGATTTTGACAACAAACCTTCAATAATTATGGTGAAGACATTATTGTGCGAACTTTTAGTGCAGTTGTGTAGTTTTATTAGTGTAGATGGGGGGGTATATAAATGGAATTATTGGGTAAAACAGAAATATACTACACCCTATACACATACTACATATAATACTCTAACTACACAAACAACACAAGTGATTCCAGACGAAGTACTAAAACAAAGTGACATAGATTTCTTTGAAAAGATAGATTCTGCTGGAATAATTGGTAGAAATCTAGAACTCTTCTTTCCATTAATAACAATAGCTTCTTTCTTAGGAGAAGATAACTTAAACCGAGTAATTGAAGTTGCAAAGCAGTTAAATTTAGAGAAAACTAGAGAAGAAATGACTGAATCTAAAGACGTTTCTTTAATTGATTACATTTCTAGGTCTCCAGACAGTTGGAACTTTAAATCTGTAAAGTTAATAACAGATGGCTTTAGGGCATTTGTTGGTAATATTGAAGAAGCAGATGACAAATGGTTGAATGAAAAGTGGGTTGGTAGAGCTTTGAAACGTTTAAACTTAGTTGTAGATAAGAGAAGAATGAGTTGTGGTGTTGAAGTAACTGTAAATAAAGCTAAAGCATTAGAGAAAATGCAAAGGTTTGGAACGGGAGAGGAGAAGAAATGAAAGAACAAGACTACAAACTACTAGCAGAACAAGCACTAATTAGAATCAAAGCTACCAAAGAACAGCTAAAGATTATACTAAAAGACCTGGAAAAACACATGAAGGAGTTAGAAAATGACATTTCCTAAACACACATACATTAGACCATGCAAAAGATGCAATAAAATATTCAACCCTTCAGGAAAATATACCAGACTTTGCAAGGATTGTAATCCACATTATGGATCACAATCCAACTCATACTCAAGAAGAATACCACCACACAGAGTAAGTAAATAGACAAGCTATATGCTCCTATTGAATTGTCTGTGTGTCATCAACTCTTTTTTTAAGGTTTGTTCATAGGAACTACCTATCACGTGCCTCACCAGGTATTCTTCTTGAGAACAAAAAGAATGACAAAAAGAACTTATGTGTGTCAGCATTTACAAATAGAAATGTTCGGTTGCTACCAAGAAGTCTATTGCAGATTATGTAAAGAGTTCTTATTCTCATTAGAAGAAATACAAATGGAGGAAATGAAACTTAATAAAGATGCAACGAGAAAGACAAAAACCCATGTTAAGAAGAATGTGTAGGAGGTGTGGAAGTATGTTCATGCCTGATGGTAGGTTCACAAAGTACTGCGATAGTTGCAATAGATGCGGTTGTTACTGGAGAGAGCGAAATACTATTAGAATTAACCAATAGAAACATTTAAATACTTACTTATTATAATAATATAATGAAAGAAACAATATGTAAACGCTGCGACCACAAATGGATCGTTAGAACAATGACACCAGTTCAATGTCCTAGATGTAAAAGTTATAAGTGGAATGAGAAGAAGGAGGTTAAACAATGAACAAGAACCCAGAGAGAGGAAAGTATATGGACGAGATCATGAGTAAGGTTTTCAACCCATTATACAAGACTGACTTAGAGAAGTACAAAGCTAAGCAGAAGAATATACTAAAGGAGATATTTGAAGAATGAGTACACTAACAATATTATTAATCATGGCTGTTGGATTAGTAATAATGTTTATTCCTTTCAGGAATATAATTGGATTCGTAAAAGAAAATTAAAATGAAAGAAGAACAACAAAAACTAACACCAGAAGAAATAAGAGGAGACCTTAGAAAGTTTAACCCCCAGTATAACACATTGGTCTGTGATGTTAATAGAGATTCACAATCTAACGAAAATACGAGGAAAAAAGAATGAATGAAGAAAAATTAATAGTAGAATTATTTGCAGGAACTAAATCTTGTTCTAAAGAAGCAGAGAAAGAAGGATATATAACTTGGACTACTGATATTAATCCTAAATTTAAATGTGATTTAACAGGAGATATTTTAACTCCAGAAGTTAAAAAAATAGTTTGGGAGAAAGTTAAAAAAGCATTTGGTGTTTGGATGTCTCCAGTTTGTACAACTTTAAGTATAGCTAGTGGAAATACTCATTGGACTGCTGACAAAAAACCAAAGACAGAGGAAGCAATTAAAGGTAAAGCTATGTTAGATTTTTGTTGGGAAGTTGCAGAATATTGTATTAAACATAACAAACTATTCTTCATAGAAAATCCAAGAGCAAGAGCAAGATGGTTTCTTCCAGAAGAATATAGAAAAACAGCTTGGTATTGTCAATATGGAGATTCAAGAGCAAAACCAACAGATATATGGACTAATTTAGATTGGACACCTAAGACTTGTAAGAATTTTAGAAAAGGAATGGTTAAAACTTGTCATCACGAATCTGCTCCAAGAGGATCAAAGACTGGAACGCAAGGATTAAAGGGAAATAAGGAGAGATCAGTTATTCCTCCAGCTTTATTCCATGAGATATTTAAAGTAATCTCTTCGTATAAGACAGTAGAGGTGAATAAAAAGTGAAAATTAGATTTTTTAATTGGGTTTTACAAATAAGATTAGGGAAATATAAATGTGGAGGTATTATTTGGAAATGAAAATATTAAATTTATACTCAGGAATCGGAGGAAATAGAAAACTTTGGGGAGATGAACATGAAGTTACAGCGATTGAAATTGATGAAGAAATTGCAGCAGTATACAAAGAATCATTTCCAAAAGATGTAGTTCTAGTAGAGGATGCACACCAATACCTCTTAGAACATTATAAAGAATTTGATTTCATTTGGAGTAGTCCTCCTTGCCCAACTCATTCAAGAATGAGACTGAACCATAAAAAGAAAGTTTATCCGAATATGAATTTATACCAAGAAATTATATTTTTAAAACATAGTTTTAAAGGATTATGGGTGGTAGAAAATGTAATCCCTTACTATGAACCTTTAATAGAACCAAGCCAAAAAATACAAAGGCATTGTTTTTGGTCAAATTTTGAGATAAATAATTTTGAAATTCAAGGTTGTAATGTTGGAAAAACAACAAAGGAAGCATTAGCTAAGCATCATTGTATTTCTATGCCAAATTGTAAGAACCAAAGATTATTATTAAGGAATTGTGTTAATCCAAAAATTGGATTACATGTTCTAAACAGTTCGTCTTCCCTAATTAAAACAGATAAGACAGTAGAGGTGAATAAAAGATGAAATCAGAAATTATAATAGGTATTGTCTTTTTTACATTCATAGTATTAATTGTATTAGGTTCAAATATTGGATGGTTTGATTCTTGTAGTGATAAAGGAACTTGTTATAATGGAGATTGTTCCACACATAATTATAATGCAGAAAACTGCCAAAATCAAATAAAATCTTATCAAAAACAGAATGAGATTGCTTTTGAATGTGAAGGTGTTTTAGTGGATTATATAAATAAAAATAATCTAACTTGCACAGATTCATTAATTGCTCATCCTTTAGATAGCCAAAGGTCTAAATATAAATGTTGTAAGACTTGTTACTTTATTAATGAAAGTGGCAATGATTATTCGGAGGAGATATGCAAAATAAAGAATTGAGTTCGTCTTCCCTAATAAAGTTGAAAGGATGTGGAAAAGAAGTTGAATGGGGATATTATGCAACTAAATATAAATGTGGAGAGATGGAAGATTTAAAACATAGTGACCATATTATTTTATGTGAAGATTGTTTAAAAGATTTAGAGGAGGCGAAGAAATGAAAACATTAAGAGATTTAGAAGATTGTGAAACTTGTAATAGAATATTAACAAGGGCAGAAAGGAAGATAGAGAATTTAATATCTAATATTGATGAACCATGCTTTTGTGGACTTGCTAGGTTTATAGAAGAAAAGAATAAGGAAATAAAAAGACTAAAAAAAGAATTGGAGAGTAAAAATTAAAATGGAATACTTTGATTATTTTGATGAACAAAGAATTATATCTGGAGAATGCTCTCCAGAAGACATACTTGATGAAAGAAGGAAAGAGAGAGAATTAGATTCAGAAACTAAAGAGGAGGCGAAAAAATGAACGAATTTATATGGGGGGTTTCAATAATAATAGTTATAATTACTTTAGGAGTAGCTTTGCCTTTATTAATTAAAAAGAAATGTTCCGAAAAGACAGTAGAGGTGAATAAAGATGAATGATGAATTGAATAAATTAACTTACAAAGATGCAACACATAAATTAGAATGTTCTCATCAATATAATAGACACAGCAGAGTAGAATATTCTATGCCTTGTATTATTTTAAAGAAAATACCAAATAATAGATTGAAAGTTTTAGTCTTTGGAGATAGGAGAATTAAACAAGAGTTTTGTAATGGAAAGAAAGGAATAAGGTATGTTGATAGTTCAAGAGTTTCGCCTTCCCTAATAAAAACGCAAGAAGAAGAGTTACCTGTAACTATTTGCCCTTTAGATTCAGCTTTACACTCAAATCAGAAGAAGGGAGGAAAAGAAAATGAATAAATGTAATAAAAGAATGGATGACTTTGATTACGATTATGAAAGAGGAAGATGTATTCAATGTAAAGAAAGAATAGCCATAAAAACAGGAATAATCGTTGGTTTAATCTTTTTATTAATTGCTATACCTATTGGTTTTGTTCAATATAATTATGAACTTGATAAATGTACAAAATTAAAAGTATCTGAAACAAATTATGGATTTACAAACACAATTGAAGTTAGTGCAAATTATAATGAAGAATGTTACCGTTTAAGAAATCATCCTTTAGTTATCCTTGAATATCTGATGTTACTTCCTTTAATGGCTTGTGCATTTTTAGGAGTAATTGGTTATATGATAAGAAGATTTAGATAAACTTCGCACTTCATATCATAGTCGCAAGACAGCGAGGGACGATGCTGTGGTACGCATACAGGAGAGTTAGGGGGGGTTAGCCCCTGAGGGCTCCGCTAACAAATGCAGGTTCGAATCCTGCCCCTCGCTTAGTAACAGTTCGGCTGACTAATAAGGCGAAAGCTAAAGTCCTCCAAAAGTAGGCTGACACCCCGGAAAGACGGGGAACTAGGGAGAGTATGTTACGACGAGTATGACTCTCCCTTTCATACTCACTTGGGCTAAGGCTAAATGTCCAACAAAGCCAGAAGGATAGTCGTTCGGAGACACCGATTAAAAAACAGAATCCTTATCAAAAGTCCTCTGTGGTGAGCAGAGGCATTATAATCAAAATGAAAAACAAAACAATGGACGAAGAATACGGAGACGGAACAGATCACATAGTCTGTGAGAAGTGTGGAATGTGTAAGACTTGTAAAGATTGTAAATGTGCAGAAACTAACAAGGAGGTAAAAACAAAATGAATAAACTAAACAAAATATTATCAAAGAGTGAAATTGATGTCTTAGTAAAAGAAGGTAAAGCAGAATATAAAGGTTGGAAAGACAAAAGATATGAACTTGCCTATATTGGAGAATCAATATACTGGAATCATACAATTCAATATGGAATGAGATTTTATTATCATATTGGTAAAAGAGATAGAGAAATGGAGGTAAAAACAAATGAGAAGTAAAATAGAAGGATTATTGGCTGAGAAAGTCTTTTATGCTTTACACTTAAAGGACAAGAACTCTATTGATTATACTTACCAACAGTATGTAGATTATGTAGAAAAGTTTGTAGGAGACAGAAAAGATATAAAAGAATGGTCTAAAATTCAAAGTGAGTATGCTAAGTGGAAAATAAACAACGAGGATTACTTTGTTGAATAGTAAAACTTAATATAACTACAAAGGAGGATTAAACACAATGTCAACACTAAAAGAAGAAGCACAGGCATATAAGCCAAAGATAACTCTAAACATAACCGACTTAGATAGGGTTGATCTTTCATTTCCTATTGAAGATAGGGAAGGAACTAACAACGAAGGAGAGACTTTTAAGTATAGAGTTTTAGTTGTAAATGAATTAGAGTATAGAGTTCCAACAACTGTAATAGAAGAAATACAAAAGATGCTAAATCTTAAACCAGATTTAAAGTTTGTTCAAGTAACAAAATCAGGTTCAGGTTTAGCAACTAGGTACTCTGTTAGAGCTAGGGATTAACTTTCCATAAATTCAAACCTTATTTTTTAACTTGCCCCAATGTTGTGGGGTTTTTCTTTCTTAAACAACAAATTTTATAAAGTTCAACTTCCTTAAATTGTAACGGAGTAACAATGAAAATATTAGTTTCTTTAATCTGTGCAGTTTTAATTCTAGGAGGAATACTAATTTATAGTTATGAAAAACCAGTTCCACATAGAAGTATCTGCGACGAACAACCAACGTTTGGATTACCTTATACATTTGAATCAATACCTCAAGCAGAGTTTTATATTGAACAAAGAGCTATAACTTTAGAGGGTTGTGATTAATGGGTCAAGCAGAGAGACAAGCTAGGAGAGCTGCAAGAAGAGGAACAGCAACTACTTCGTTAACTTCTTCACAACAATCTGCTTATTCTGGAATAGTTAAAACTGCACAATCAACAGGAACTTCTTCTTTATCTTCTCCAACAACTGGAGCAGTTAGTTCTTCAGGTCAAGTACAAACAACTTCTTCTACATTAGTTTCTGCTGCTACTTCTGGTGGTAGTTCAGGAGGATCAAGTGGAAGAAGTACAATCTCAACACCTACAACTCCAGTTAACTCTGCAACACAAACAACAGTTACAACAACAGTAAACAAATCTGGAGGAGTTTCACAAGCTGGAGTAATCTATCATGGAAATGCAGTTGTACCAAATCAAGGAGGACTAACAGCTAACCAATTACAGGCTGCAGCATTAAGAGATGCAAAAAAACAATATGGTTCTGGTGTTCAGCGAGGAGGATTTAGTGCTACTTATACACAGACTACAACTACTCCAGGTCCAACTAATAGAGAATCTAATAGACAAGCAGAAGCAAGAGCTATTAGAGAAGAAGTAAAACCATATACTCCAGCAAACACAGGTAGAAATGTTAATAGTATTTCAATCTATGATCCAATATATAATCCTAAACCATATACTCCAAAGAAAGGATTTGGTAGAAAAATATTAGATATTCCTTCAAACATACTTGGAAATATAAGAGAAGCTTCTGCAAGACAAAGTTCTCTTACAGGTGCAGAAACCTTTTTCGGTCAAGGTAATGTAGCTTCTGTTAGTGGAAGAGATATAGTTGGAACTTCTCAAGTATCTCAAAAGTTGCAATTAACAGAAGACATTTCTAGAAATATTTCTAATATAGATACCAGTATAAACAGATTATCGGCAGGAAAAGTTAATGAACAAAATCAATTTACAGGAACACAAGAGGAGTATTCAAAATTAGAAGGTTTATATTCTCAAAGAGAAACTTTAGGAAAGAACTATGAAACAGTTTCTACAATAAACATTGGTGGTAGAACTAGAGATGTTATGGAATTTGGAGGATTGAATAAGAATATTATATCTAGTATTTCTTCTGGAGTAAGTTTAGGTGGTGCAGTTATAGGAGGAGGAGTTGGTAGTGCTACAACTTCAACATTAAGATATGCTGGTGTTAAACCAGAAAGAAGTTACAATATAGGAACGGGTGTTGGTAGAGGAACTGAAGCATTTGTTAACACAGGTAAATATCTAATTCCAGGAGGAGGATTATTCTTTGCAACAGACATTGGAGGTTATAGTGTAGATGTTGCACAGACTAAATTAAAGGGAGAGAAATTAACTAAGGAACAAAAGACTGAAGGTATTTGGTTAGGGGCTACTGCAGCAACAATGGGAGTTCTAAAGTTTGCACCTAAACTTGGAGGGATTGGTAAAGGAGGAAAAAGTATTAATCCTAAAACTGCAGGATTAATATCTGCTGGTACTTACGGAATAGTTGGTGCTACTGGATTAGGATTAGGAGCATTAAGTTATTCTCAAACACTCAAAACTACTGGTGATAAATCTGCAGCTATTGGAGCTGGAGTTGGTACAAGTATCTCTATACTAGGAGCTGGTTTTGGTTCTAAAGTTTCTGAAGTATCTCTATTTGGAAAGAGATCTAAAAAGATAGAACCTACTTTAGCTTTAGAAGAAAGCATTACTGACTATACAAGACAGAGAGCAACTCTTTTATTAAAAGACGAGAAAGGAAAGAAATATTATTTAGGTAAAACAAAGAGTGGAGAAGCTATATCCTTTGGTGGTAAGATAGATGCAGGAGAAACTCCAAAACAAGCAGCCCTTAGAGAACTAAAAGAAGAAACAGGATTGGGTAGTAAAGATATAACTGGATTAAAATATTTAGATAGAGTAGTTTCTCCAGAGGAAACAAACTTTGTTTATACTGCTAGTTTAAAGAAGGGTTCAAAGATTAATCCTATGTCTGATGTTAAAAGCGTGATTAGCATTAGTCCTAAAAACTTATTTATTAAAGGTTCAACAGGGCAGAGTTCTAGGAATCCAATATCCATACTAACAAATAAAGGAAGAA
>Ga0210003_1001871_pt1 | contig 18155 bp, 17 predicted proteins | sample LantaG_FD_182804 | JGI IMG/M metagenome (GOLD analysis project Ga0210003, IMG submission 182804) | Deep subsurface microbial communities from Baltic Sea to uncover new lineages of life (NeLLi) - Landsort_02402 metaG (SPAdes) (version 2) | ecosystem: Environmental > Aquatic > Marine > Oceanic >...
TCTCAACGCCTGAGATATTCAACTCCGATCAAGGAGCTCAGTTCACGAGTGAGGAATTTATCGGGATTCTCAAAGATGGAGAAATCCGGATCAGTATGGACGGCCGCGGCCGGTTGTATGACAATATCTTTGTAGAAAGATTGTGGCGCACTGTCAAGTATGAGGAAGTCTATCTCAACGACTATGTTTCAGTCCCGGTGGCCAGGAAGGGATTGGGGGATTATTTTGGTTTTTACAACACCGAAAGGCCCCATGCCTCCTTGGTCGGGAAAACACCTTTTGAAGTCTATTATGAAGTCTCAACGGCCCGGGACGCCGGAATTGGGCAAAGGGTTTGACATGAATCGAAATGATATCGTGGCTTATATCGACTCTCAGAGCCTCGTTTTTTTGACATGGTGGTAGGAACTGTGAAATCATTGAAAGCAGGTTCAAACTTCACCTTAAAGAAGGGCATTTTCTGTCCACACAATGGGGAGGGGCTCAATGCATCCGGAGACCATTCCAGATCCCTGTTATCAAACTCGCCATCGGTGATTTTTTGAGGGTTCTTTGGATCATTCAGGGAAATCACCCAGATATGACGCCATTCCCGAGGGTCTCCAAAATAGCCTGATCCATCATAGAGATAGTTTGTCCTCGTGATGACGTAAGGATCGTCCTTTTTCGCTTTTATCTGATTTTCCTCACCTTTTTTTTCTTTTGGGTCCCTGGAGATGAAGGCAATGTGTGTAGAATCCGGAGAACACATGAATTCTCCGATCCCGGGCTCCCAGTCAGTGAGCTGTTGCCCCTCTCCTCCTCTCTCCATATCGAGCATCCAGAGCTGACTTTTCCCGGTCCTGTTTGAGAAAAAGAAGAGGTGTTTTCCGTCATGCGACCAACGGGGTGTGGAAGAATCTTTTTCATGTGAAGTCAGACGATAGATCTCATTATCAGCAATTGTGACCATATAGATGTCGCGTTTCCGTTTCAACTCACCTTTTTTATCTTCATCCGGGATGAGTTCCCGTTTCACGAAAGCAATTTTTGTTCCGTCAGGAGATATCTGAATATCGGAAATCCCTTTAACCTTGAAATAATCATCGATGGTGAAGTGCCTTTGGCTCTCTGATTGAAGAAAAATCCCGAATAAAATGAGGCATAAGAAAAAAGCCATAATTCTTTTCATTTGTTCCCTCCGTATTTTTTGCTTCATTATTATGTGGATGAAGTAAAAGATCTTAATTGTTTCTTTTCAATTTTTCGACCTTTATCATTAGCAACAGAACTATTCCCAAATCCCTGATCAATAAAGAAATTTGGGAAAGGGTTTAAAAAATGTGATTTAGCAAAAGCTTTCCTCGTAATCTCTATACATTCGTATCCAATTCCAAAGGTTGCACTAAAACAGAAGACGGTTTCGTCTGTACCTCTGGTTCAACATTGGAAAAATCGCTCCTTTTAGAAGGTTTTACTTTGGTTTTGTTGAAATAGGAGAGCAAAATGAATAAGATAATGACAAGATGAAATGTCCGGGACAGGATACTCGCTACTGGAAAAAAGAAGCCATCTTTGAGGTTAATTGTCCCGTTTGCCTTGCACCCGCAGAATTTTTTAAAGACGATGTCCGCAGACGCTGCAAAAAGTGCAACTCCTGGGTTCCCAACCCAAAACTCGATCTCGGATGTATCGATTGGTGCGATTATGCGGAGCAGTGTGTTGGAAAAGATTCTTTGAAAAAATATAAGAAAAAAAATAGTAGAGATTTCTCCTTTTTGCTTTTTTGCCTCCAATGATCAGTGAATGCCTCTGGAACACCCTTCAAGAACTGGAGATTGGTGACGTAGAGAAGCGAAGCCTTTCAAAATATAATCCGCAGACAAGAGGCTTCCGCTTAAGAATCCTCAATAAGAATTTCGATATTTCTCCAAAAAACAGAAACGTTCGACAAGTTGATCCCACTCCGGCACAAACCCTGGATTTCTATCTGCAGCTCGCAGCCGTCAACTATCTTATTGGGGCGAAAGAACTTCCTTTGATTGGAACGTGGGTATCTGAGACTCAATTCCCTACGGGTCCTCTATTCTTTCGCGGACCCCACAAAATGCCGACAAATCTGTTAGAGACGGCTTTTGGTCGCAACAAAGAGGATTTTACTTTAATCTCTCTATCTCATGGCGGTAAAAATGTGGATGAAGGAGATTGTGCTTTTGAATTTTTTTTCTTTCCACGCCTCCCCGTGAGATTGATTCTTTGGTTGGCTGATGAGGAATTTCCTGCCCGAATGATTTTTCTCTTTGACCGATCAGCCAATCAACACCTTCAGCTGGATGGATTATGGGCTGTGGGAAAAGCTCTCGCAAATCAGCTACTGAAAAATATTTCTTAGGCCTCAGAAAAGGATTATTCAACGTAAAAAAGATTCAGGGCCAGAGAAATCAATTTTAATCAATGGTTTGCCAACCCCATTTCTTGTATTTGCGTCGAAATTGAGCCGGTGTACTTTTTTCCATCTGTTTGAATGTTTTTGTAAAATGGCTCTGATCGAAAAATCCAGCCTCAATCGCGCAATTTGCTATGTTGACATCCGAATTCAGAAGAAGATATTTCCCATAATCGATCCTGAGTTTCTTGATGTATTCTGAAAGTGACAAACCGGTCTCCTCTTTAAAAAGGTGAAGACATCTGCTGGTGCTCAAACCGCCGACTTTTGCAACCTCTTCAGACTTTAGCTTCCACGTGTAATTCTGATTGATATAGTCAATCATTTTTCTGATTTTGATCTTTTTCCTCTTTTCTTTAGTGGCAGAGACTCTATCGATGAAATTGGTCAGGATGTCATTCAGTTTGAACAGGAGCTCGTCTAAATCCGTGGCTTTATTCAGCTCTGTTAAATACGAATAGTTCAAGCCCATCAAATCCTTTGCATCGACTCCGGCTTCAATAGCCGTTCGAGAGATGATAACAATCAATTCGATGATACGGACCTTGATGATCTCAAAATTCATCCCGCTCTCAAAAAATATTGACCCCAAGAACTCGTTGAGAATCTCTCGTGCCCCTGTTTTATCACCGAGCTTGACTTTCTGGATGATCTCTTCCTGTTTGTCCAGAATTTTTCTCGCAATATCAGATCTGCTCTTTTTCAAATCACCAAGGAAATTTGCGATTTTGTATTGCTGTCTGTATTTGGCTTTTCTGTATTCGAGAAAGTTTAAATCATTGATATGAAATTGCATGGTGAGGGTCAATAGATAAGAAACGTTTTCCCTCACTTTCTTGAGCGAAAAGATCTTAAATTTCAAATCCCGAAGCTGCAGATCATCTATTGACTCACAGAAATACCCGAGGTTATGGGTTATCTCCTATATAAAATCTTGTTTCATCTCCGGGAAAATAGCAAAACCACTGAGAAATCCTCCGATGAGCCTTTTATTCAGAACAATAGGCACAGCGAACATGATCAGCCCTAAGGGACAATTGGTGATGTATCCCTCTCCCCAACGGAAGGCCTCTTCAACCGCTTTCAACATCTTTAATCGACAGTTATTCATCAAGACACTATTCCTGCTCCTTAGGACTTGTTCACACATTGTGCATTTTTTTTCGCTGTGTATGATTTCTCCGTTCGCATTGATGAGAACAAGAGGCAATCCCGTTTTGGTTGTGTATTTGCCGGAAAGCATTTTGAACTTTGTTTTTGGTACGATTTTCTGAAGCTGCATGGATTCTTATCTTTGTATTTATAATTTTAGCATAATTCTACAAATTTTTAACCAAAAATGCTAGACAGAATGCGCGGCAAAATGATAAATTATTTTACGAGCAAAAATGTCTACCGGTCAAAGAAGCATCGACAGTACAGAGAGGCTGTAAGAATGGAGATTCTTGCAAGAATCGCAAAAAACTTGGAACATGGGGATTCTGCTTCAGTCAAAGAATTGTTGAGAAAGGCCATTTCCATGAATATTGATCCTGAGAGCATCTTGAACTTGGGGCTCATCAAAGGAATGGAAGCTGTTGGTAAAAAATTCAAGGCAAATGAGATATTCATTCCAGAAGTTCTGATCGCATCGAGGGCCATGAAATCGGCGATGGATGTTATCAAGCCATATCTGACTGAAGGCGCAGAACACTCCCGTGCAAAAATTGTCTTAGGCACTGTGAAGGGAGATCTCCACGACATCGGGAAGATGGTTGTGGGGATCGTCCTGGAAACGGAAGGTTACGATATCATTGACATCGGCATTGATGTCCCCAAGGAAACCTTCCTCGAAACAGTCCAAAAAGAGAATCCTGATATATTGGGGATGTCTGCGCTTCTCACAACAACAATGTCTTACATGAGAGAGGTCACAGATACTATCAAATCCACCCAGTTAAAGAAAAACGTTAAAATAATTATCGGCGGAGCGCCCATCACACAATCCTTTGCTGATGAGATTGGAGCCGATGGATATGCGCCAGAAGCTAAATCCGCGGTGACTCTTGTGAGAACCCTTCTGAAAAAAGAAGAATCGAAAAGGAAATCTTGATGAAGTTTGCCGTCACAGGAAAAGGAGGGACTGGGAAAACAACCATAGCAGGTATTTTGGCCCATTTTTTCAGCAGAGACGGCTATCGTGTCCTGGCCGTGGATGCCGATCCGGATGCCAATCTCGCTTCAGCCATAGGTATCGCAGAGAACGAAGCAGCTTTAATCACTCCGATCTCCGAACAGCGTCAACTCATCACAGAGAGGACAGGAGCCAAGCCACGCCAATTCGGCCAGCTTTTCAAAATGAATCCGAGAGTAAGCGATATTCCGGACAAATTTTGCATCGAGTACAAAAGCATAAAACTTCTGGTATTGGGGGCGATACAAAAAGGAGGGTCAGGGTGTGCGTGTCCTGAGAATGTACTTCTTCGTAGCCTCCTGTCAGAAATCATTCTTAACCGTGATGAAGTTGTGATCGTGGATATGGAAGCAGGCATCGAGCATCTGGGAAGAGCCACATCTCGTTCAATTGACAGAATGCTCATTGTCGTAGAGCCCGGGTCCCGGAGCATTTCCACGGCAAAAACAACCCTGAGATTGGCACGAGAGATAGGGATCGAGTCTTTCGGCATCATCGGGAACAAAGTCCAGGATAAAACACAAGAAAGTTGGATTCGCAAACAATTCCCACAAGATCTCTTACTGGGGATGGTTTCCTATCGGGAAATTATTCGTGAGGCCGATCAATTACAGCGCCCACTCATAGAATTGCTTGATGAAAACCTGAACAGAGAATTTGGCATCATTTACCAATCTTTAAAGAACCTGGAGCAACCGGCATAAGTCAAATTTTACATATGGTTCATTAAATCGGAGAATAAATAGCATTTTTTTACAAATTATCGGAAATAAATACAAGATATTAAAAGAAGATTGATTTTTAATAAAAGAGTACGAAATCTTACTCTCGGAGGTGGAACATGTCCTTTAAACCACAATGTCTTGCAACCGGCATCGGGAGTTTTCCTCATAAGGATGTCGAAAGAGCCTGCGAATTGATTATGGAGACGATCCCGGAAATCCCAATCTGGCCTCAATTGCCGAACACCAACTTCCGCGAACAAATGGAAGCCCAATACAGTGAGGCATTTCCCAACGTGGTAATAGACGACTCCAGGGAAAAAATGTATTTCGACACCGGTGAGGAGTCCACAACTGAGCTGGAAAAATTCTATGAGAGCTATATGGCAGAAGACCTGGAGAATTTCAAGATCTCCGCGGAATTCAGCCGCGGGATCTATGAGATGGAAAAAAGACTCATCGCAGACAAGCCTTCGTCCATCCGGTTTTTCAAAAGCCAAGTGACTGGTCCGGTCACGTTTGGCCTGGCGACTGTCGATGAGAACAAAAGAGCGCTCTATTACAACGAGGTCTACAGGGATGTTGTCGTCAAAGGCATCACGATGAAAGCCAGGTGGCTCCTAGATAAATTCAAACCTCTTGGATACAGCCAGATATGCTTTGTCGATGAGCCCATTCTCACAGGTTTCGGCTCCTCGACTTATGTCAGCGTTCAGAGAGAGGATGTGGTGCGTGACTTGAACGAGGTGGTGGACGCAGTTCATGCGGACGGCGCCCTTGTCGGAACCCACTGTTGTGGAAACACAGAGTGGCCCATCCTGATCGATGCGGGCGTGGACATCATAAGTTTTGATGCCTTTGAATTCGGAGATACGATTGCCTATTATCCAGAACAGACAAAAAAGTTCTTGGAGAATAGTGGTGTATTGGCATGGGGAATCGTGCCCACCTCGGAAAAAATTACAGGAGAGACGGCAGATTCTCTAATCACCAAACTAAAGGAGAGAATAACACATTTGGCGAATAAGGGAATCGACCAGAATCTCATTTGGGAGCAATGCCTCTTGACACCAAGCTGCGGGACCGGATCTCTCTCGGTTGAACTTTCAGAAAATATTTTTTACACATTATCTAAGGTAAGTCGTTTGCTCCGTGAATGAAGATCATGTGGAACTCGTCATCCTTATTGGAGTATTCTCTGAATAATATTTAGAAGAAATTTTAGCGTGAATTATTCACGAGTCGAGGTCGCTACAAAGAAGCCAATGTGATGAAATCGACTCGCCTGAAAGGTAAAAAATGTCGATTATGAATAGAAAGTACATTGAAAACGGAATTGTCAAAGTGATTTATTGGAAGAATAATGCAAATCATTGATATTGCTTTTATTGAAATGGGTATCGACATTTTTTATGAATAAGTCAGGTTAGTTAAAAGAAAAGGCAATAAATAATGGAAGATAAAAGCAGGGATAAGACAGTCCATCAATTGTTGAAGAAAAATAGGCAGGCAGGAATCGATACTGTCTGGGACCGTTCGGACCAACAAAAACCACGGTGCGGTTTTGGGGAAAGCGGGCTCTGCTGCCATAACTGCTACATGGGTCCATGCCGAATCAATCCTAAAGGCAAAAGCCCTCAAAGAGGAGTTTGCGGTTCCACAGCAGAAGTCATTGTAGCCAGGAATTTTGCGCGTATGATCGCAGCCGGAGCAGCCGCCCATTCCGACCATGGCCGGAATGTGGCCAAAACGTTGTTGTTTGCCGCGAAATCTCCCGAATCAGGATATGAAATTAAAGATGTGAACAAGCTCCGGAAAGTGGCCAAATTTCTGGATATTCCTACGGACAACAGGAAAAAAGAAGACATCGCCGCTGAAGTCGCAGAAAAGGCGTTGGCAAATTTCGGAAGCCAGGAAGGGGAAGTATCTTTCACTCACCTTGCGCCTAAAAAAAGACTAGCTCTGTGGAGGGATTTGGACATTGTGCCCCGAGGAATTGATAGGGAAATCGTCGAAATGATGCACCGCACACACATGGGGGTGGATCAAGACCACAGAAATCTCATGCTCCAGGGCGCAAGAACGGCTCTGGCCGACGGATGGGGCGGATCTATGGTTGCTACAGAGCTCCAAGACATTCTGTTCGGAACGCCCTCCCCTATCAGAGGCCAGGTGAACCTTGGTGTCCTCTCCGAAACGGATGTAAATATCGTTGTCCATGGTCACGAGCCCGTTTTGGCAGAATCCCTGGTCTATGCATCTCAGGATAAAGACCTTTTGGAGCTCGCAAAAACGCATGGTGCCACAGGGATAAACCTTAGCGGTATTTGTTGTACGGCTAACGAGATCCTCCTGCGGCATGGATTGCCCATCGCTGGAAATATCCTCCAGCAGGAGCTGGCTATTGTCACAGGCGCCGTGGAAGCCATGATCGTCGATGTCCAGTGCATCATGCCCTCATTGCCAGAAATTTGCAAGTGTTACCATACAAAGCTCATCACAACCTCACCAAAGGGGAAGATAGAAGGCGCCGAACATATTGCCTTTTCCCATGAACGAGCCCTTCAAACAGCCAAAGAGATCATAAGATTAGCGGTCTTGAATTTTCCGAACAGAGATAAATTCGAGATTCCAAAGGAGAAGATGGATCTGATCGCAGGCTTCAGCCACGAGGCCATCAATTATATTCTCGGCGGAACTTTTCGGGGCTCTTACACTCCTCTCAACGACAACGTGATTAACGGCCGGATCAGAGGGGTGGCAGGAGTCGTGGGCTGCTGCAATCCCAAAGTGACTCACGACCAGATTCACGTCAGCCTCGTCGAAGAACTCATCGCCAATGACATTTTGGTTGTCCAGACGGGATGCTCGGCCATCGCCTGTGCCAAAGCCGGTCTACTCGTGCCTGAATCCGCGGAAAAGTATGCGGGTAAAGGGCTAGCCGAGGTATGTTCAGCCGTGGGTATGCCTCCTGTGCTTCACTCGGGTTCCTGTGTGGACAACAGCCGTATTTTGATCGCGCTCTCCGAGATGGTGAAGACCGGCGGCCTTGGCGAGGATATCAGTGACCTTCCAGTTGCGGGGGCAGCGCCAGAATGGATGAGCGAGAAGGCCATATCCATCGGACAGTATTTTGTCTCTTCAGGTGTTTTCACTGTATTCGGAGTGGGTATGCCAATTTCTGGCAGTGACCTGTTCTGCGATCATGTATTCAGAGAATTCGAACAAATCTTTGGCGGGATGTGGGGTGTTGAACCCGATCCGGGAAAAATGGCAGGATTAATCATCGACCATATCAACAAAAAACGAGAAAATTTGGGCATCAGCAAGGCGAAAAAACGAATACTTTATGACATGGAAATGAGAAGAGAGTTGGATGTTTAAACGAAAAGGAAAGGAAATCTAATGTCAAAACTCATCGCAACGAGAGCTATTCGAGGGGCCCATAAGTTGGTTGCACGTGCTGAGGACGAGCTGCAGCAAGCTATCAAAGAAAAAGGCCATCAGACACACGTCGAATTTCCAAATACGGGTTATTATCTGCCCATCTCTTATGGAATCTTAGGGTTGCAGATAGAAACTCTTGGAGGACTTACAGAACTTCTAGATGAGGCAAAAAACCTTCTTCCTCCCATTCCTGAGGACAGTTTATGGCTGCCCTATCTTGGTCACACTTTGGACGCGGGCATGGCCACACTTTTCGCAGATGAGATTATCGAGGCCATAAAATACACGATAAATCCCCTTCCCTATCTCACGGAACCGAATCCTACGGAGAACCAACTCTGGCTGGGAGCTGCAACTGATGTGATCATGAGAGAAAGAGGGATCGAATTTGTCGACGGAACAGCTCCTGGTTTTGCCGCTTGTGTAGGTTGCTGTCCTACAAATGAGATTGCCGTTAAAATCGCGCGCGAACTCCAGGAGAAGAATCTCTATGTCTTCATGTCAGCGGAAACGGAAGGGAAATCCATGGCACAGCAGCTTCGAGAGGAAGGTATCCAGATGGGTTGGGAGACCAGGCTGGTTCCATTTGGCACTGACGTCACGGCAACTATTCATGCTCTTGGATTTGCCACACGGGTGGCGCTATCTTTCGGCGGTGCGCAACCCGGAGACTTTCAACGCGTGTTGCGCTACAACAAAAACAGAACCTTTGCTTTTGTACTCGCGTTCGGCCCTGTCGATGACGAGAAGCATGCCCAGGCAGCGGGAGCCATCAACTACGGCTTTCCAACTATTGCCGATACAGACATTGACCAGATACTTCCCACTGGAATCTGCACGTATGAACATGTCGTATCCCCCGTATCTCATAACAAGATCGTTGCCAAAGCGATCGAAGTCAGAGGATTGAAGATTAGCATCACCAAGGTTCCGATTCCTCTTTCCTACGGGCCTGCCTTTCAAGGCGAACGGGTCCGAAAGGACGACATGTACGTCGAACTCGCAGGGCAACCAAAGCCCGGGTTCGAGTATCTCACAACCAAGAGTTTAGACGAAGTCGAAGATGGAAAGATCGAGGTTATCGGCCCAGAAATTGATGATCTTGACGAAGGCTCACAAATTCCTATTGCTATCTGGGTCGAAGTTGCCGGGCGGGAAATGCAGCCTGATTTTGAGCCTATCTTGGAACGTCAGATCCATACCTTTATCAACTGTGCGAACGGAGTCTTCCATATGGGGCAACGGGACATCAACTGGATTCGCATCAGCAAGGAGGCCAAGGCCAAAGGATTCAAATTCGAGCACTTTGGCTCCATCATCCATGCAAAACTGCATGGAGAATACAGCAAAATTGTCGACAAAATCCAGGTCAAGATCTATACTCGAGAAAAAGAAATCCTTGAGCTTATCGATTTCGCCCGTAAGGTTTATCTCGAGAGAGATGCACGCCTAGCGGATATGACGGATGAGGCTGTAGATACTTTTTACAGTTGCACCCTCTGTCAGTCTTTTGCTCCAAATCACGTCTGCATTATCTCCCCTGAGCGTCCGGGACTGTGCGGTGCATACAACTGGCTCGATGGGAAAACTGCCTATCAGATCAATCCCACAGGACCCAATCAACCCATTAAAAAAGGAATGCCTCTGGATGAAGCGAAAGGACAGTGGGAGAATATCAACACTTTTGTCTACAACAGCTCTCACAAGACTCTGGAACGATTTAATGCCTACAGTATAATCGAATACCCCATGACATCCTGCGGCTGTTTTGAGTGCATTTCCTGTATCCTGCCCTCGACAAACGGAATCATGGTCGTCTACCGGGATTACGCGGGTATGACACCGAGCGGAATGAAATTCTCGACACTCGCAGGGACAGTCGGAGGAGGAATGCAAACTCCAGGATTCATCGGTCACAGCAAGCAGTATATCGGCAGCAAAAAATTCATCAGCGCAGAAGGGGGTGCCATGCGTATTGTTTGGATGAGCCGTAATCTCAAGGAAGAGTTGGGACTGATACTTCGCAAAATCGGCAAACAGAATGGCATTGAGGATTTCTGTGATAGAATCGCCGATGAAACTGTGGCGACGACAGAGGAGGAGGTTCTGGAATTCATAACCAAAAAGAACCACCCGGCTCTGGCCATGGATTCTCTGTTTTAACTGAGTCACTAATACGATGAGGACTATAGCTATTTCTGGTAAGGGAGGAACAGGAAAAACCACTCTAGCTACGCTCATTATCCGTTGGTTGGATGAGAACAGACCGGGATCCGTCTTGGCTGTAGATGCTGATGCCAATGTCAATCTCAACGATACTCTAGGGATTAAAATCAGAGACACAGTTGGTGCCATAAGAGAAGAGATGAAAAAAAATGTGAACAACCTTCCAGTAGGAATGACGAAACAGCAATTTCTTGAGTACAAGATTCAGACCAGCCTTGTGGAGACTCGAAATTTTGATCTCATCGCCATGGGCCGGCCGGAGGGGCCGGGCTGCTATTGTTATGCCAACAACCTTCTGCGGGATATTCTCAAAACTTTAGGAGAAAATTACAATTACGTTGTCATAGATAACGAAGCTGGCATGGAGCACCTCAGCAGGAGGACAACGCAAACCATCGACTATCTTCTCAGCGTCTCGGACGCAACGCCCCGTGGCATAAAGATGGCCGCGAGAATCAGCAAGCTGCTGGAAGAATTAGATACGCGTGTCCGGGCTAGATTTCTGATCTTGAACAGAGCTCCTGAAAATCTCACGGAAACTGTCATAGGCGCCATTGAGCAAGAAGAACTGCATCTTTTAGGTGTTATACCCGAAGACTCAGTCCTCCTCAAAATGGACCGTGACGGTACGCCCGTCTATAACATTTCGGCAAACTCTTCTGTCTATCTGGCAGTCAGTCAATTTATGAATAAACTTGAGCTATGAAAGGAGAAAACGACATATGAATTTCGATATCCCTAAAGAAGTCAATCCAGGCAAGGTGCTCGAGGTGACAATCGGCGCCACCTCAGACCAGGGAGGAACCCGTAGCCATACGATAAAAATCGGTGGCAGTACAGCTCTGCCTTTCCATTTTTTTGAAGGGCATCATCCCCATTCCCCCCGGGTTGCCATGGAAGTTTTTGACAAAAAACCCGTAAAGTACCCTGCTCTCCTACTCGATTATTTTGGAGACGTCATCGACAAACCCGGAGATATGGCCAAAAAATGTGTCGAGGAATACGGAGCGGAATTGATCAGCGTCCGCCTTGAGGGAACGCATCCCGAAAAAGGGAATAAAAGCGTCGATGAAGCCTCTGAAATCGTCAAGCAGGTGCTCGAAAATGTCAGCGTGCCGATCATCATTACAGGCCACAGCCATTATGAAAAGATCAACGAAGTGATGAAAAAAGTCTGTGAAGTGACAGCTGGAGAAAACTGTCTTATCAGCTATGCGGAGAAAGACAATTACAAAACTATAGCTGCTGCGTGTCTTGCATACGGCCACACGCTTGTGGCACAATCGCCTATTGACGTCAATCTTGCGAAACAGCTGAACATTCTATTGACTGATATGAACTTTCCCCGGGAAAAGATCGTGATGGACCCATTGACCGGAACCCTGGGATATGGACTGGAGTACACATACTCGATCATGGAGAGAATTCGTATCGATGCTCTCGCCGGGGACAGTATGATGAGCTTTCCGATGTTGGTCAATGCGGGCTATGAAAGTTTTCGAGTAAAGGAAACGCGTGCTTCAGAAAAGGACTACCCCAATTGGGGAAATCTCTCGCTCAGAGCAGCCTACTGGGAGATTGCAACAGCCATGAGTCTGCTCGTAGCAGGTGCTGACTTACTGATCCTGTATCATCCTCAGACTGTCGCTACGGTAAAAAACAAGATCGAGGAAATGTTTGAAGCGAAGGGAGGAGAATAACCATGGCCTTATCAGGACTGGATATTTTCAAACTGCTTCCGAAAACAAACTGTGGTGATTGTGGTGTTCCGACCTGCATGGCATTCGCCATGAAATTGGCCCAGAAAAAAGCAGAACTCAGTGAATGCCCTCATGCCTCCGATGAGACAAAAGAAACTCTGGGAGCAGCGAGTGAACCTCCTATCCGGTTGGTAAAGATCGGGAGAAACAATCCGTTAGAGATCGGTAACGAAACGGTCATGTTTCGCCACGAAAAAACCTTTTTCCACCAGCCCGGCATTGGCATTCAATTGAGGATCTCCGAAGGTGAAGAACGTCTGAGAGAAAAAATTCATGAAATTGAAGAGTACGGAGTGGAGAGGGTCGGTGAGGAGCTCAAACCAGACCTGTTTCTAGTCACAGATGATTCCCAAGATAAGGCTCTTTTCCTTAAAATTCTCGAGCTCGTGAAACAGACCTCAAAAAAATCCATCATCCTTGACACTCCGAGTGAAGAGACACTGAAAGCCGGTGTTGAGATTCTCAAAGACGACCGCGTAGCGATCTGTTTGCGACAAGAGGCCACTGACGCAGATCATGATCTGGCAAAAATCCATGATGCCTCCCTTATACTAACTTCAGGATCTTACGATGGGTTGGTCGCTCAAGTGGAGAAGGCAAAACAGGCTGGAATTCAGGATCTGCTTTTGAACTTGGATACGGCAAACACGGGTCTCCAGCTCCAACAAAACACCATTCTGAGGCGCAGCGCCCTGAAAAAAAACTTTAAGCTTTTCGGATTCCCACTCTTCACACACATCCTCTCCGAGAACACGTATGATACGTTGGCCAAAGCCACAGCATTACTCTGCAAATATGATTCCATCATCGTTCTGCCCGAATACGACAGGGCTTTGCTCTATTCGTTGCTTACACTCCGGCAGAACATTTTTACAGACCCCCAGAAGCCTACCCAGGTAGACCCCAAGGTCTATCCCATCGGTGAACCGACACAAGAATCCCCGGTCTTTGTCACGACTAACTTTTCCTTGACCTATTTTATCGTCTCTGGCGAAATCGAAAACTCCGGGACCTCCGCCTATCTGGTAGTTTGTGACACAGAGGGCCAATCCGTACTCACGGCCTGGGCTGCCGGTAAATTCGTCGGGGAAACCATTGCAAAATTTATCAGGGAGATCGGTCTGGAAAAGCAGGTTAAGACCAGGAAAATCGTGATTCCTGGGTTTGTCTCTCAGATCAGCGGCGATTTGGAGGAGAACCTCCCCGGGTGGGAAGTCATCGTCGGCTGTCAAGAGGCGTCTGATATCGCCTCGTTTGTGAAAAAGGTGCAACTAACCTGAGATCGATGCGCTCTTTATCAACCATTGAAATAACGTGTATCAACGATGAAAAATGGGATCATCGCGAATCATCGGGAGACTTGAATATCATTGATTAAAACTCGAATCAAGACCAATCCTGACCGTTCACAATTCAGGGTTGAGTTTCAGCCATTTGGAGTTCATGTTATTGAGTCCCCGGGGACATGTCTTCTTGATGCCTGCCGCAAAGCGAGAGTCCCAGTGAGCGCTACCTGTGGGGGCAAGGGCACATGTGGTGACTGTATCGTCAAAGTCATCAAAGGGGCATACACAATAAAACCTTCCGCCTTTCTCCCCGAAAAACTTCGTAAACAAGGATTTGTATTGGCCTGTCAGACTCTGATTGAAGATGATCTCACAGTCCAGCTTCCTGAGTTCCAGGAACTTTCCCTCAAGGCCACCGTTGATATGCGATCCCTCCTGGATCAAAAAGATGATCTTATCTTCGATCTTGCATTCAGCCCCCCTGTTAAAAAGCTGTCTCTGACTCTTCCCTCCTCCACTCTCGATGACAACTACAGCGATTTGAAGATACTGGAGACCGAAATCAAGAAAGAACTGCCCTTCGACACTGTATATTGCGGATATTCGGTGCTAAAAAAACTTGCGCATACCGTTCGAGAAAAACAGGGTAAAGTCGAAGTCATCCTTTTCAGAGATGGCCTATCATGGACAATTCTTGATGTAGAGCCCCTCTCTCCCCATAAAAACCTCCTCGGCATTGCTTGTGACATAGGTACAACCACGGTCGCGCTTCAGGTTGTCGATCTTCAGACCGGGAATATTTTGGGATTTGCCTCAAGTTACAACCAACAAATCAAATGCGGAGAGGACATTATCTCGCGGATCAACTATGCCCAAAAGCCCGAACGTCTCCAGGAACTTCACGAGGCCATCATATCCACTATCAATAATCTTCTGGAGAAAGCCATTGAAGCTAGCAGAGTGGTAACCTCGGATATATATTTTGCCTCACTAACAGGCAACACAACGATGGTTCATCTTTTGCTGGGGCTTGATCCCCGATATATCCGTGAAGAGCCTTATGTTCCGACACTGAACCACGTACCCATCATACGGTCGCGAGAAATCCACCTCAAAATGAATACCGAAGCGAGAGTTCATTGTGCGCCCTCTGTGGGAAGTTATGTCGGAGGTGATATTCTTGCGGGCTTGCTTTGCATACCTACGATATCCCAGAGCGATAAGATATCCGTGTTTATCGATATCGGCACAAACGGTGAACTGGTGCTGGGCAACAAAGAATGGCTGATGACCTGTGCATGTTCAGCAGGACCGGCGTTCGAAGGAGGAGGCACTCGCTGTGGAATGCCAGCCGCAACGGGGGCGATTGAGAAGTTGAAAATTAAAGAAGACGGCAGCCTCGAATACAGAATCATAGAGGGTGGAAAGCCAAAGGGATTGTGCGGCTCCGGCCTCATCGATCTTTTGGCTGAACTGTTCATCCACGGATATGTGGACCGTCATGGAAAGTTTAACACAGAAAAGTTCTGTGACAGGCTGGTGGATAACGAGGTGGGCAAGGGGTTTCTCGTGGAAACGAGCACACGCTCCTTCTGGGGCAAAGATATCTTGATCACCGAGAACGATATTGCCAACCTTATTCGTACCAAGGGCGCTGTTTTTTCGGCCTGTGCGTTGCTGCTCAAACATGCAGGATTGTCTTTCGATCAGATCGAATCTTTTTATATAGCAGGTGGCTTCGGGCAGTATTTGGATGTTGAAAACGCCATCCGAATCGGTCTGCTGCCAGACCTTGAGCGAACCAAATTCCATTATCTGGGTAACACATCTCTCCTCGGAGCACATCTCATTCTGCTTTCTGAAAAAAACAGAGAACGGGTCAATGAACTCGAGAAAATGATGACCTATTTGGAATTGAACACAGAGCCGGGGTATTTTAACGAATACACAGCGGCCTTGTTTCTGCCCCACACAAAAAAGGAGCTTTTTCCATCGGTCGAACGGTTGCTCAGCCGTTGACAGGTGATAGAAATACAAATTGTTGAAATATACAAAATACGAATTTTGGAGGGAAAAATGGCTCAATCAATCTTCGATCTTCTCAAAGAAAGAAAAATTCTTCTTGACGGAGGATTTGGAACCGAACTCATTAAGAATGGTTTTCCTCAGGGTACTTGTCCTGAGTCCTGGAATGAGGAAAAACCGGATATCGTACAAAAGATTCACAAAAACTATTACGATGCCGGATCTGATGCCGTTCTGACTAACAGTTTTGGCGGAACGACAATCAAACTCCAATCTCACAACCTAGAAAAAAGATGCTATGATCTCAACCGTGCTGCGGCGGCCATTGCGAACGAAGTGAAGCCGGAGGGGAAATTCCTGGGAGGAAGCATGGGGCCCACAGGAAAATTGCTTAAACCTCACGGAGAATTCAGCGAGGCGCAATTTGAAGATGCCTATGCCGAGCAGGCTCGGGGCTTGACAGATGGCCAAGTGGACTTCCTTCTTATCGAGACACAATATGATTTGAATGAAGCCCTCTGCGCATTGAGGGGAGCACGCAAGGCTTCGGATTTGCCGATCTTCGTGACGATGACCTTCAATCATCATCCCAAAGGTTTTTTCACGCTTATGGGAAACACTGTCGGTCAATTTCTCGAGACCATGGAGAAGGAGGGCATCTCTGTTGTTGGATCCAATTGCACTCTGAACAGTGAGGAGATGGTCGAGTTGGTGAGAATCATGCGAGAAAAAACATCGCTGCCGATTATCGCCCAAGCCAATGCAGGAAAACCATCTCTCTCTGAAGAAGGCGAGGTTGCTTACTCCCAAGGTATGGAGGACTATCTGCGCTTTATCCCTCAGATCATTACAAACGGAGCCGATATCATTGGGGGATGTTGCGGAACAGACCCAGATTACATCGCACTGATGTCAGAGATCGTGAAAAAATCTTCTTGAATCGAAAAGATGTAAATGGTATCTCGACAAGAATTACCAACCCAGGTAGATATGGCTGTAGCCTATCCTCGTATGAATGGAGTGACTTATGCTTGATTACCTCCATTCCAAGGTGAAGGAGGATGATCTCGCCTTTTTTTCTGCGCAGGATGATTTTCCGTTGTGGTCATCTCCATTTGGATTGGTACTTTTGGATCGCATCCGGCTCAGGCCGAAGATCAAAGTCCTGGATGTTGGTTTCGGATCAGGTTTTCCATTGCTGGAGTTGGCTCAAAGGTTAGGAGAATCCTCGACTGTCTACGGAATAGATCCTCTTAAGGCCGCTCATGCGAGAGTTCAGTATAAGATGAATGTGTTGAATATCAAGAACGTACAGCTTGTTGAGGGGGATGCCTCTTCCATGCTTTTCCAAGACAATACCTTCGATCTCATCGTATCCAACCTGGGAATTAATAATTTCGATGACCCACAAAAAGTCTTTATCGAGTGTTTTAGAGTTGGAAAACGCGGTGCCCAGATCGCCCTGACAACAAATCCCAAAGGACATATGGATACATTTTATTCCGTCTTCGCGAAGACATTGAGAGAGCTTAACATGGCTGATGTGATGGATGATTTCGCTGCACACATTGAACACAGATTGACCCGAGATAAAATCTGTGATTATCTGGAACGATCTGGCTTTCGAATCACAGAGACGCACCAGGATTCTTTTCGGCTTCGTTTCTTGGATGGCAGCACTTTTTTGAGGCACTCCCTGATTAGATGCGGCTTTCTGGACGACTGGAAGAGGCTGGTTCCCGATCAAGAGCAAAAGAAAGTTTTTAAAAAACTAGAAGAGAATCTGAATCATGTTTCTGAAATAACAGGTGAGCTCGAACTTACGATCCCCATCGCTTATATCGAAGGAAATAAGTGAACCTTCAATATAATCAAGAAGCCAAGTTCGACAGTTTTGCTTCAGCTTTTCTGGAATTACCCCTGTCAAGTCATTTAAAAATCTAACCATGGTGTTCATCATCTTATCATTTAAAATCTAACCATTGCCTAAAGCAATAAGCTTTCCTCCTTTATGAGTTCTAACATAAACCGTTATTCCAAAAACTTGAGCGATATCTTCCAGGGTTTCTTTCTCAGCCACAGAGAGTTTCT
>Ga0210003_1001877_pt1 | contig 18128 bp, 13 predicted proteins | sample LantaG_FD_182804 | JGI IMG/M metagenome (GOLD analysis project Ga0210003, IMG submission 182804) | Deep subsurface microbial communities from Baltic Sea to uncover new lineages of life (NeLLi) - Landsort_02402 metaG (SPAdes) (version 2) | ecosystem: Environmental > Aquatic > Marine > Oceanic >...
TAAAGTTCTTCTTATTCTTCAGTGGGATTACCTTACCGTCCTCTGTTAAACTTCTTAGCTGGCGGTCTGTATTTGCCATATCATATCCAAGCTCGTTACCATAAGTCCGTAGTTGATCACGACTCATTGTTTTGTTTGTTTGCATTTGACGAAGTAGACTCTTTTTTAGACTCATAATTATTTATTTAGTTCGTTAAATACTTTTAAAAAATACCTACTAAAAGGCTTACTTAATTCCTTACAGTCACTCAACGCTAATTCTGCCATCCTGCTATTCTGCTTGAAACACTTGAATATACTGCCCTTGAACTTCGGACTATCTGCAAAGAATTTACATGCTTCCAATGCATCTTCTTGCCATCTGGCTATCTTTACTTCTTTAACTTCTAGCTTTTTACTTTTTAATATTGTGCTTAGACTGTCCATATTGTTCTCTTAAATAATCAAAAAGCTTGTTCCAACTTGAAAATTCCTCCCTTAGTTCTTTTAACCAAGCAACATTCTCGTCGCTTAGTCTTTGTGCAAATACTTTGTAATGTTTGTCTCGCATATTGTTGTACTATTGTTGTACTATATGCCTCCCTCTGAATCTATCCTCTGAAGTAACTATTGGTTCTAGCTTGTAGCCATGTTCCCCACACTGGAGTCTTGTCCAGTTCAAAGTGGTTTTTAGTTATTTACTTCGTCGGATGAGTTCGTCGGTCGGCATTGTTAGTTGCTTAATTATTTTTAAGCTTCCGCAATATCGGCTGATAAAAAAATACCTGAGAAGAATAGGTTCAACAAGGCTCTTGCGAAGCCATTTCTGCTTTCGCAGAAACCTATCCTTTTCAGGTATTTCCATTATCGCAAGATTAATGTTGAACTGTCAAATTGTTAACTCTCTACTTACATTATACAATCAAAAAAAGACCCAGTCAAGAGCCTTTTCTTTATGCTAAATTTACAATAATCTAAATGTTATCCACAGTCCAACCACAAGCAAGAATAAACAGAATAGCAGTATCCAGATTATGTCGTGGAGTGGTGTCATAAACTATCAATAAACCTAGTTAGCAGTACCATCCACATAAGTAGCGATGCCAGCATGTAAGCGTCAAAAAATTGTTCTTTTGTTATCATATACTTTTACAATAACAACTTATTTAAATTTGTCAAGAGGTAGGTATTTTAGGAAGTTGTGGTAGTTTTAGCTTTGGTAATTTAGGCAACCCGATACTAGCAGGAGAAACCTTATTCCTTTTCTCGTTCTTATATTTACCTTTACCAAACCACCAATAGTATAACTTACCACCCAAAGGAATACTCTGTAATACCTCTGATCCATTCTCCACGCCATTAATAATATCCTTTGATACACTATCAATAAACTTAAATGGCGGTAATATCTGTCTAACCAATGCACTTCCAACACCTTCAGTTCTTGCTTTCCATGTTAGATACTTAGAGAAACCAACTGCTCTTAAAATATTATCTACAGTCCTGTCTTTTAATGATGTCTTTCTGTTTAATAGGAAGTCCTTAACCTCATCGGCAGTTGCATTCATTATAACAAAGAAACTAAGTAATGCTACCATATTCTTTAAGCCTTCTAGTCTTGTTCCTGGAGTAGCTATCTTCTGAAATATCTCGTTCCTATAAATATCAAATTGTTTAAGTGTAAATGTCTTTAGCATGTAGAATATACGACCATTGCCACCAGTAAGATATTTCTCTGGCATCTCAGATAACAGGATTGGTTGCATGTCTGCTAGCTCGTTAAATGCAATTAGTTTAACGTCCTCGGTTATATTGCCATTCTTTAGAGCTGTAATAACATCGTCTGTCTTATTTCCGAATATAGCTTTCAATACAGGCTGTAATCTCTTATCGCCAGACCTCGCCCAGCTCTGATATTTTGTTATAGATGAGTTTATCAATGTCTCTTTACCAAGAGCGTCCATCTTCTCTAGACCAGTCAACTTAAATACTCTGCTTACTGCCTTAGACGATTTAGATGAATCACTGAACTCAGTTGCTATATTGTCTATACCTATATCTTCTTTACTTATAATTGATTTACCACGTACAGATTTATAAAATGATTTAACTGTTCTCGGTATTCCAGATTTGTATAACGCCCATGCTAAATCACCTATCTGCGTAATGGCCGAAGTTGGTGAACCCATTGTATCTACGTATGATAGGTTCTTATATAAGCTAACCACACCTCTTGTACCCACCTGATTGAATCTTGCTCTTAATAGCTCAGCCACTAACGCCTCCTGCTCAGGGTTAATCTTACCTTCCTGCATTAATCTTAGAACGTAACTACCTATATTATCGTTTATGTTTGTTCCATCACCCAACTTAGTTTTACCGAAGAACTTACGTGCCTCTATTGCCTCATTGGCCTGTTCAATATATCTAACCAGTGCAGCATTACTGTCCATGTAAAACTTATTTATATTGGAGTCAACTAAATCAATTACCCTAGACTTCATATTACCAGTTTCTGATAATGAAATCTTATTCAACTGGTATCCACGTATAAGTGTATTTATCATCTGGGCTTTCTCTGGCTCAGTTAGATACCTTTGCATTGTATTCTCTTTCGCTGAGATTGCCTGTGTTATTGCACCCCAGTCCTTACTAGACTTGAAGTGATCAATGAAACCCTTCTGGTCTTTAATGATTCTTGGATGATAATCTTTCAAATAACCTATGTCATAGCCCACCTCGTCTGCACGTTTATAAAGTTCGTCAAGTATATCCCTAGTCTGTTGGTATTCCTTCTGTATCCCGTATTTCTTGACTAGTTCTTTTATCTTCACCTCATCACCGTTCTTTCTAGCTAAATCAAAATCAATATAGTCATCACGACTAAATTTCTTTGTACTATCTAACATTCCTTTGACTTCCTTAGTATCTCTTAGTATCCCTTGTCTCAATTTAAACTCAAACTTTCTAAGTCCATTCTTTAGCTCAGGGTTAATATTCTTTAGCCTTGTAGAGACTACACCCAAGTATCTGTCCAGTCCAAGCTTAATTCCATCTTTAATGTCCTTGAAGTCCTTAACAACAACTGCAATTGTTCCACGTTTCACATTTCTATTATTCTCATAGACAGTGGCTGGTATCTTTGGCGATTCGGTTGTCCGTTCAACTACCTTAGATTCCACCTTTTTAGGCTCTACCTTTTTAACTTTCTTTTTAGGCACTATCTTCTTTAGAAACTTATTCTGTTCCTCCTTAACTGGTTCTGCTTTTGCCTTTGGTAATTGGTTTTCTGATATAAGTTTTTTGAACTTTTCTATTCCTACATTTTCTATGTTTGACTTTGCTGCTTTTATGGCAAAAGTAGAATTAGCAAATCCTCCACCAGAAAGGTCACGACCAGTAGTTGCCTCACTTACTACCCAATTACCATTCTCATCCTTATGTAAGAAAGTTTCTACACCATCAACTATTTTTATTGGACTACCTTCTACCATTTTTACAACTCCGCCTTTATGAATAGTAGGAAATTTCCCCTTTGTTTTTTTAACCTTTGGTTTAGCCTTAGTTGGTTCTGCTTTTGCTGCTAACTTTTCCTTTGGTTTAACTCCGAATACCTTGTCTATAAATTCTTCTAATCTAGCCTGATTAAACTTAGGAATAAACAACTCTTGTTTTGGATTGTTCCATTTAGCTGGTGATAATGACGCTGGAGTAATCTTAAATACTCTCTCTGCCTTTGAAGCCGAACCGATGTACCAACCTTCAACACTTCCATCTTTATTTACTTTTGTGATTTGTATTGGTCTTAATCCACTAGCAACTTCTTGCTGATAAACCTCGCCAACCTTAAACTCTCCAGTTCCTATTCTTGCGTTTTGTAGTGCGTTTCTTTCTATTTCAACACTCCTATTTGTATTTGGTGAAAACGGTTCAAATGCCTCCTTAACTGGTTCTGCTTTAGCTTTGTTGTATATGTCTGTTAGTTGGGATTTGGTTGGCAAGTTACTTTCCTCATAAAACTTGAATGTTTTAGCAACATTCCCAGACACATTTATTGATTGTTTGTTTCCATTAACTATTTTAGTTGCCTTATATCCTATTGAGTTTCCTCTTTTGTAAGTTTCTATGCTCCATTTATCATCTAAAAGTTTTTGTGCAAATTCTGAACCATCCATTACCTCGTCACCAAATTTGAGTTTTTCCAACTCAGCAAACCTAATTGAATTTTTTATTTCCGCTGATATGCTTGTGTCCCTTTTATGTTTTTCTATATTAATAAAATCCTCAGCACTATTATACTTCTTTGCTTCTTGGGTTAGGTCTGCTGGTTCTGCTTTTGCTTTGTTGTATATGTCTGTTAGTTGGGATTTGGTTTTTACTGCCGATTCATCAAATATAAATATCTGCTTTTGACCTGTTTCTCTTCCCTTTATTCCAATAAAACCTTTGCTTTTTAATCTGTCTATTAAAACCTTATCACTAGCTAAATATCTGATATTATCTCCTCCATATTCTTTTATCATTATTTTAGTAGATGGCTGTTGATATAATTTTCCTTCTATGAAAACATTTATCGTTTTGGACGGAGCTTCAAGTATTCTTTTACCAAATAAATCTGCTGATTTTTTGCTGGGATATACCCATATACCCTCTTCCGTTTTAAAACCACCATACTCTTTTTCTGCTCTAAGTTTTAATCCAGTTTCTTTAATGCTTTCTACATTTTCAATTCTTGTATTATGAAATAATGGCTCTTTACTGTCCACAAACTCCTCAGCACTCTTATACTTCTTTGCTTCTTGGGTTAGTGGGTCTAATTCTTTGGTAGGTTTAACTACTGGTGCTACTTCAGGCTTTGCAAACTGTGCCTCTGCCTTGGCCACTACACCTTTAGGAAGTTTGGGTAATGATGGAAGCTTGCCTTTAGTTATGGCCTTAGGACTTACCTTGCCCTCTATTATTTTTCCTTTAATAGGAAGTTTACCTTTACCTACACCACCCTCAAGACTAAGTGCAGCTGCCATTGATGAACCAATTAGCTTCTCTTGCACTAATTCTTTATCTCCCTCAGATACTTCTTGACCACTTAATATTTTATTTAACACCTTAGCAGCATATTTAGTTTCTGGGTCTAGTGTACTTAAAATACCACCAGGAGCAATACTGCCAATAGTCCCAAGCACACCTTTCTTAACTTTTGCCTTACCTACTGGAGTAACTTCTTTAGATAATATTTCCTCTTTCTTTCCAGGCAAAAGCTCACCAATCAATTTACTTGGTGATTTCTTTTGTTCGTACTCTTTCTTCTTCTCCTCTAAACTCTTCTTAGCAAAGCCGATTCCTTCATTAAATTTTTTTAGGAAACTATTTAATAGTCCCATATTATTGCATTAGTTTTAATATTTCTTGGTCTGTGTAACCAGCATTTCTATATTGGTTTATAATACCTTCTAAGTAACTTAGATAATCGTTTATTCCCTCTTCACCTACACCAATACCAAGGAATCCACCCTTAGTGAAGCCAGCATCTTTAGCCGCTTCTTTAAGTTGGTCTTTTGTCATTACTGTACTGAAGTAATCTTTAGACAAAAACTGTTTAGAGCCTTCTTCTGGACCACCCTGATACCATGAATATTTGGATTCATTACTTAAATTATTAAACTCTGTTTCGGTAGCATCTGGATTAGCTGAAAAATAATTACCCTTAGCTTGATTAAGCTGTGATTTTGTTAAGCTGATTGCAGTTCCACCAGAAATTGAACCTCCACTTCCACCACCAGTTGACTTAAATCCTTTGGCAATTGAGCCCAAGTTCTGCTCCCATACCTTCTCTCCAGAAAACTTATCAATTCCCACAACTGTAACATTACCCTGTGCGTCTTCTTCCTTAACTGTCATTATCTCTGGATTCTGTGTTTCTAATTGACTTTGAATAGAAGATAATGCTAAATCAAACTGCGTCTTCAATATGTTTTGTTGCAAATCAACATTATCGCTAGCAAACTCTAATTGTTGCATTAATAGACTTCCCTCCTTTTCTTGATCTGCTAGTGCAGCTGACATAATATCACCTATTTCATTACTATTAAACTTCAAGTTATCTAGTGTAACCTGTTTGGCTTGCATAACCTTGTTCAAACTTTGTGTTAACGGTACTGCCTCAATGGCTAATCGTCTTTTACGTTGTGATTCGTTCAATCCAATGTCTTCATACCTGTCTGCTATATCCTGTGGTAGTGTTTCCAATGCGTCCTCTAGTGGTTGTGCCGCTTTACTTAACTTAGTAAGTTCATCAATCAATGCCTGCTGTCCAAAATCCTGCTTTAACTTGGTCAACATCTCAACATTTCCTGGCTGGGCAGATATTGTTTCTAATATCTTGTTTTGTGTATCAGTTAATCCTTTATTAAGACCAGATAATGCTTTTGTATAATCGTTCATCAAACCCTCGTAAGGAGTACCAGTTAATAAATTAGGTAAATTAAAATTCCCTTGTATAGCCTGCTCAGCATCATACAAGTCTTTCTCTTCTTCTGACATACCGTCAGTAATATCTGGTTCTGACCAAATACCTATACTCTTTGCATAGTCTATATTAGCTTGGTCTTTCTCACCTGGCGTACCTGCCTGTATTCTCTCCCATGCTGCATTAAGGCCATTATCTATATTAGTTTTTTTTGATGGATCTAATCCTTCATAGCCAGTCTTGCCTTGTATAATTACTTCTTCTTTTTGTGCTGGTTGTTGGATACCTAGTTGATTAGCAAATGTTTTATAGTTAGGGTCTCTCGGGTCAATTCTCTGTCCGTTAGGTAATGTTAAAATCTGTCCATATTGCTGTTGTGGAGTAGTCGGTACTTGTGGAGCCTGCGGTGCTTGTGGAGCTCCTGCTACTCCCATTGTCCCTGCCAAACTTCCTGTCTGACTTACTGACTTTGGACCAATCTGTTTACCTGGAGCAAACATCTGATCAACTTGTTGTCCTCCTGGACCATAAATCTGTCCACCTTGTGGGTCAAAAGTTCTGCCAGTAAATCCTGCCTGAATGTTGTAATCACCAGGAGTTATATTTAGTCCAGCAATAAAACTCTGTAAGCCAGGGTCTTCTATTTGACCAATCTCAACGCCTCTCTTTAATAACGCACTCTCATAAGGTGTTAAACTAAAATCATTTACACCAGCTGATTTAAGCTGAGTTTCAATAAAACTTTTCTCGGTAGGAGCTGCACCTGTTCCAATTAAATTAAACCAGTCCTTCCAACCTGCATCTCCTTGTGTAGCCAATGCCTTATTCTGCTCAAATACTTTTTTGTAGGCTGCATCATTAAACTTCCCAGCTGCTAGTTTAGCCTTGTATTGTGCATTCGCCAATGCCTTAGACTCATCTTGAGTAAAAGCACTTACTTCTTGTTGTGTTGCCATATTATTTTGTTAGTTTATCTTCAAATTCTTTTTTAGTGATTTTAGTAGTCTCCTTACCGACCTTAGCCTTATCCTTCACCTTAGCGTATAAGTATTCACCGTCCATTACACTCTGCTCAAAGTCTGACATATCTACCTCATCATAAATGTAATGAGTGATTGCGTCATCCTTCTCGTCTTTAACCTTTTTATATTTTATCTTTAAGTATTTCATATATTTAGAAATCAAATGGTACACATTGAACCGCCCAGCGAGCAGTTGCACTTGCAGTTGGTGCTACTAATTCAAACATCATAAACAACTTACCTTCAAGCATCATTAAGCCTACTACATTTTCTCTAATTGCTAATGTTGATTGTTGTGTTCCTGTTGAGTTATAGCTACGAATTAAATTGTTTCCACTATCATAAGCGTACCATTGTGAATTAATTGGATTCCAACATAATGAGCCAGTTGCCCCAACTGATAAAGTTATTACATCATTATATGTATAGACTGGAGGAGTTGCACCACTCATAGTTCCTCTCTCTACATTAGTCCCACTTATCAAAGTACAAACATAAGTGCCATCAAATGTCATCGCTTGTTCAGTACCAGCAGTTGTTAAATTATTGGTAGCTGTAACGCTATTAGTTAAATCTTTATCTAGCCTTCTGAACGCACCACTAGCTTCTATGAAGTATAAATAAGTTGCATCATAACAACCACCCTTATATTGACTTGCACCAGCTCCTGCGTCTACATCAACATTTGCTAAATCTCTAAATACAGCGTTTGCCTTTGTTCTATTCCAACGCATAGCAACACTGTCCTGTGGTGCAGTTCCGTTTTGCTCTACTCCAAAAATATAATCATTATTAGCAGTTATGTGTCCACTGAAAATCTGATTGACAACTGGTATACTTCCACCAGCTGTACCAAAGTTAGTTAATGTAAATGCACTTTGAATCATACCACCCTTTACAACCATATTAGAACTACCTGCATCGCCATTGATTATAAACTGTCCCTCACTCTTATCCCATTGTGCGTAGTTAGTTGAAGTGTCACCCATTATAACATCACCAACATCACTTCCTGTTACCTTTGCTTGTAGTACAGGATTACTAGCATCGTCTTGTATATAAAGTCCATTAGTAGCATCAAAGCTCATAGATGCACCACTAGCTGCCGACTTATACGAACCACCCAACTGCTTAACACCTTGCTGTGTTACACCACCTGGATTGAAGTATAGTGCTTTAGCTTCATCGTGTATTAATGGTCTATCATAAAGTCTAAATTCATCCAGTGTACCGTCAAAAGTCCTACTATCAGCAGCTAAATTACCAAAATATAAATCGCTACCGACATCAGTAGGCTTTGCTCCTAATGGTGCTTGAAATTCAGTTACTGTTACACTAACTCCATTAACATAAATAACAGGAACATTTGAAAGGCTAGAAGTATCATAGTTAAGTACAATAAAACTATCTGTTGCTGTAGCGTAAGGGATTATCCTATCAGTAATCCATATCCCAGTTTGACCAGCAAATGTAACTGTAAATGTTAATCTCAACACACCACCACTTGGGTCAGTTGTTGCTAAATTCCATACACCTTTACCTATTATTTTTCCATCGCTATTTTCACCAACCGATGTAGGATTTATTATACAACTGAATCCTGCTCCTCCATCCCACATATTCTGGATAGAGGCATGGTCTGCAACCATAACTGAACCAGAAGCACCATCAAAATCTAATGCAGTACCACTAGCTCCAGCTGTATAAGTACCACTTGTTATTGTTCCGTTATTAGCATTGGTTGTCTGGTCAATTGCAACTGAACCTGTACCTTCATCAAAGTCCCAATAGCCGAGTAAGTCACTATCCTCAGGCAATTTATAATTCAATATCTTATCTGCATAGTTCTGTGGTGAGTTGCCTTCAACAAGCATTGCACCATCAAAGTATGCAGTCTGGTTTGTTGTTATAATCTGTCCACCTGCCCTAGCCCATGTCATACCAGCATCAAGTGTTCTTGTTACTGTAAGTAATTCCCAATCACCACCACCAGTATGAGCGTCTGAAAGAGTTGTTCCTGCACTATCTTGTATCTTTAGTTGTACATTCGCTGCACTTGCCTGTACCCACATACTAAGTGTTACTGTTCTACCTTGCCAGTACGCTGCACCTTTATCTTCGTGAAAATTACAAGTAATTGCACAATCAACACCAGCCCTTGTAAGTGCTGCTGAATATGTACCTAAATTAGAAGTTGTACTCTGTGCCACTGAACCATTACTTAATAGCCAATAGTTAGGTGCTACTGCTGTACCGTTACGCCAATCTTCAAAGTCACCGTTAAGTAATAACTGGTTGCTGTCGGTTGTGCCGATTGTAAGTGTGCCTGTAATACTGAGCGTTGAACCATCCCATGTAAGCTTATTAGCAGCCGAGTCACCAATACTAAACTTATACGTACCTCCATCATATCCAATCCAAAAGCCTGTCCCTGTATCATAACCTGTCTGACCACCACGTAAAAAACCTTGATTGTCTATTGTGACATCACCAAGGTTAATACTAACATCTGACAACTTCTTAACATCAATAGATTTAACGTCAATTGCCCTCAATAGATTATCTGCTGCATTACCGTTATATAGACCAACATCGCCAATAGTTCCATCACTACTAATGCTGGCTAAACCTAAAAAGCCTGAATCTTTATTTCCTATTGTTTTATTTCTTACAATCTTCATATTACTTCTATTACATCATAAGGAGCTGCTATGCTCCTAAGCTTTGCTAAAGTATTATTTGTTCCAGTAAACTCAATCTGTAACTGCAATCGTCTACACTTGATTCCTCTGTTGACCTCCAAATAGTCTGGTCCAGAACCACTTATAGCTCCAATCGTAGTAAATGAGGTTTCACTATCTTTCCTATACTTAACTGTAATCGTCTCATTAGCTGCCATCTGATCAAATGTGAAATGGAACACCTTAAACATCTTCTCAATAAACTGTACACCGCCATCAAAATATAAAGTCCTATATTTAGCAGTTGCCACCTTATTTGTTGTATTTATTAAATCAATACCGTAAGTAGCATTATCTCGCCAACCAACATACAACTTAGTATCGTTAGCAGCAAAAACACAACCAATCAACGCAGTAGTTCCTGTCTGTGTGCCTGTGCTAATAGCATAGTCGTAGTTCATTACATACGGATAGTTTTTGTTATTCGTTCCCCAACTCCAAACACCTGTATATCCAGCTGTATCAGTCTTAACACCAGCAGTTCCAATATGCGGTAAACCTTTGAAGTTAGTTATTGCACCAGGGAAAATCTCATTATACGTTGTCCCTGTCTGTGTCAATGTCGGTATCTGTTTAATCTTTACTAAGCTACCACCATTATATAAATACAAATTACCACGCACCCCAGCCTGTATGATTAACCCAAACGGACTTGAAATCATTGCATGTACACCACTCTCATTAAGGTTCAAGCTAAAGTTATATGTTGTACTTGTACCATCCCAAAAGAATATCTCTGCTACATTATCGTCATAACTGTTTGTTCCTTTATAAGTACCTATAACTAAATAATCATTAAACACCTCTAAACACTTAACCTTAACATCTAGCGGTAAAGTTAAATCACTGCCACCACCTGTAGTTCCATCATAAAATGTAACACCATCATAATCCAAAACTGCTACATATCTACCATCGCCAATACATAAACCACCTGCACCACCAAATACCTTCATTGGATGCCAGCTATTAGCAGAACCATCTTGAAATGTCTGAGCCGTAGGTGTCGGAGCACCAAATGTACCATCATCCTTACCAAGCTTTGCGTTAGAAGCATAATACAAATTACTACCCATAACTGCCATACCATTACCAATACCAGTCTGTGCATTTGTATATACCTTAGTCCAAGGACTACCAGCCTTATAAATCTTATTGCCAGCATCATAGGCAAATATATTAGCTCCAAGTTGTACCATCCATTTCGGTAACCCTTCAATTATTGTAGTTGTATTCTTGGCAGGTGCATCAACGCCAGTTAAAACACTTGGATTACTTCTAAAATCCAACTGCTCACCCCAAGCAAAACTACCAGTTATTCCTTTATCGTCTTGATCCGATAAGCCACCTGTGAAATTGTCTATTAACCAAATGTTTTTTGCCATATTATTCAAAATAAGTTCCAAAGTAATTTTCTCTTATATCACGCATTCTTCGTCTTGTCTTACTTCTGCGACTAACTTCCTGTAATCGCTTAGATTTTTCTATCTGATAATCATTCAAAAACTTAACTGAACGATTACTCTCACCCAACTGTTCAAGACCATGATATACAACTCCATTAATTAGTGCATCTTCCCAACCACTTGGCAAGTTATGTGCCACATTACCAGACAATGAGGACACTGCTTCTGTGTGATAAATCTTAGCACCTGAAACAACGTCAGCAGTTGGCAATGGCCATACATACATCAGGTCACCATATAAACTAAATACAGGCTTGTCCCAACTAAATGTAGCATTAGGATTTGTTATATCATTCCAACTAACCTCCATCGCTGTCTTATATTCAGCTGACGTGGATTCTTTTATGTCAACCTTTAACCAAGTCTGCGACAAATCATAGTCAGCTATGTTAGCAGACAATGTACACGATGGCTGATTAGCAAAGAATTTTGCATAGCCTAAAGTACCATAAATCTCTGGATTCTGGTCTACAATTGAATAAAATAAATCTTCGTATACCTTTTGACAATAGCTCAAAAGATTTGCGTAAGTAACCCTAGTATCAGCTGATGTAATCTGCATTCTAGGCAGAACATCATTCAATATTAAGGCACTGATTTTACTAGCCATAAATTTTTATTTAATAAACTTATTTAACGCCTTTAACCATAACATACAATTCTTATCCACGTCATACTCTTTCAATAGTCTAGTCCTTCCATTTTTAATTAACACTTCTCTCTTGTTTTTATCTAAAATTAGCGATTCTAACGCCTCATACCATTCATGTTCCTCCATTGCCAAGATACCGTCTTTACCATTATTTATGAACTTATAAGGTAATATCGGACTTGCAATTACTGGATAGTCAGCAGCCCAATACTCCAACACTCTCAAATTACTCTTTGCTCTATTAAAATTATTATCTACTAACGGTGCCACTGCTATATCACCACCCATACTCTTCAACTTCTGTGGCCAATGCTTCAAATCTGAAAACTTTACTGTCTTTATTCTATCCTTAAACTCTGGCCAGTTAAATAAATCACCAAACAAGCCTGTATAATGGAATGTTACGTTCTCGTATTTCTCCATTATGTTATGTAATGGTGTCATTAACTGCTTCAGATTTTCGTAATGTGCCGCACTTCCAGCCCAAATGATTCGTACCTCATCCTTCTTCTTCTTTATTGTTGGCGGTATATTTCTAAAACTGTCACGCCATTTTATATCTAAACTGTTTGGACACACATATCTAAACCTATTCTCCTTTTTATATACCTTACGTAGATAGTCAGTTGATACTGTCATTCCGTCAACTATATTCAACAACTTTAAGTTGAATAAATTATACGAAGAATTTGGATGGAAACTTAAGTATCCTGGATTGTGTGGTCTTGTAAACTGTACATAATCGTCAATGTCTACTATTACTGGCTTCTTTTTCTTCTGCTCTTTCTGGAACTTCTCTCTTAGTCCACCAAGGAATGCTATGTATTGGATTCTCTCATCCCTACAAGCATAAACTACATCTGCCCAGCCAAACGCTTTTAGAAAATTATCATCAACTTCCATCTTCTTTAATTCTGGCTTAGACGTATCTCTGTTATCTATCTCACAAGTGAACGGATCTTTGGACTCTTTCTCGCCCCAGTTGAATCCCCACTCTCTTAACTCTATTAAGCCCTTCTCTTCTAACTTACGCAGTGGAAGCCATTGTCTGTAATAGCCAACCCCGCAATTTGCTACTTGAGTAAGGCACAATAATACTTTTAGTTTCTTCATAAACTTTCTATATAATTTTTAATTGCATCTTTGGCTTTTCCCGCCCCATATACTAGGTCTCGTATTCTTGCCTTTGATACCTTATTATTTACTGCCATTAATATTGAATCTTTGTCACTGCCAACTAATGTATTCCATTTCTGGTCTACTGTCTCTTCCCACTCAGTCTCATCTCTAAGTGTAATACAAGGTGTTCTCAAAAAATGTGCCTCAACTTGTACGCCACCACTGTCAGTCAATATCTTCTCTGCACTACCCATTAAACTAACCATCATATTATAGCCCACTGGCTGTATTACCTCTACATTCTTTGGAATCATTAAATCAAATTCCTTGATACGTTTAGCTGTCCTTGGATGTATAGGAAATAATACCTTTCCGTCAATCTCACCAATCGCTTCAAGTATCTCGGTTAGTATATCTTTATTGTCTACATTCTCAGCTCTATGTAGTGTCAATAAATAATATTTACCGTACTTCTTCTTCATGTCCTTAGTCGGCATAGCCTCCCACAATGTATCTAACATCACATTCCCACAAACACCTATGCGACCAAGTGCTCCTTCTCTTTCTAGGTTCTCTGCACTTAACTTTGATGGACATAATAATACATCTGCTAGTTGATCAACCATTCTTCTATTCTGCTCTTCCAACATTTGCATATTACCTGACCGCATACCAGCCTCTACATGAATAACCTTAACGCCACTCTGCTTAGCAGCAAGTGTACCAGCAAGAGTGCTGTTAGTATCACCGTATACCAATACATAGTCTGGATTCTCCTTCTTAACTATTTCAATTAACTTATCTATCATCGCACCTAACTTTGTTTCACCTAAATCATAATCTGGCTTAGGCAGTTTTAGCTCCTCAAAGAATATGTCTTTCATGTTCTCACTATAATGTTGTCCAGTCCAAACCATAATCTGCTTTATACGTTTATCGTATTTCATCAGTTGTGGTCTATTCCCTATTACAGTTAATATCTTCATAAGTCTGCAATCATTAATTCTCGTGAACCAAGCGATTTACGCTTCTTTATATCAAAATACTCTGCGTAGTTATGGATATTCATTGCCCTTGGATGTGTTATTAAATTACCACTCTCTATTTCCGTAATAGCATCTTCTGATAACATTCTAAATCCTTGTACTTTTCCAGCCTTGATTGGCTCAATAAACAATACCTTCTTTGCTATCTTCTTTAGATTATTAACCACATTCTCCATTTCTATCGCTGGTACATGCAACATACAGGTATACATAAATGCAACGTCATATTTTTCAGCTAACTTGAAATCCATATTTCTAATATCCATAACCTTAAAATCTACACTTGGATTACGTTTCTTTGCATGCTTTATTAGCTTACTGGAAATGTCTACACCTAAATAATTCACATCTGGCAGTTGCTCTTTGATTACATCTACCCAAACACCATTACCACAACCTATGTCAATAATTGATTTAGGCTTCAATGCTTTTAACTCTTTCATTACAGGCTCAATATTCTCTTCTATATAGTCCTTAACACCAAACTTGGAGTCCCAATTATCAGCTCGTTTCTCCCAATAATCTTTCGCATCATACTCAAGTAAATTATCAAAGAACCTCCTGTACTTCTTGTGAGATAACCTTGACCGCCAATGCTTTGCAGCCTCCTGGTTAGGTCTCTTTGTCTTCTTTATCTCGTCAATCTTCTTCTTAATACTATCTAAACTTAATTCAACTAACTCTGTATATTTAATCTCTGGAATGTTTGTTATAACTCTTCTACCAGCACACAAAAACTCCTCTACATTAATTGATAGTCCGTCATGTACTACTGCTCTAAGCAAACAAGATGAATTATTTATAAGCTCCTCCATTCCATCTGCGTCTAATCTACCCATATATTCAACATTGCCTTTTATACCATTCTCACGCATATCACCGAACACCTTAAAATCTACATCTCTACATTTCTTTGCTAATTCGTCAATTAAACCAGGATGATAAAAATCCTTATTTGTACCTGGCATATAAATCGCAACAGTAAACTTCTTCGGTAACTCTGTTATTGGAAAAAATCTTGGCGGTGGTATTGGTAAAATCTTGCTCTTAATTCCCTCCTCTGCTAATTCTCTCTGTGTAAACTTAAATTCAGTTAAATGGACATCAACATTATGCTTCAAGAAATCAAGAAATACTTTTTTGGTATGTGTTGACATGTGCTGTATCTGCCAAACATCGCTTCCTACCCAATGCACAACTCTAAGCCCATTATGGTCTTTGAATGAGGATGCACACTGATCCATTATTGATGGATAAAACCCAATTGAATATATTAAATCATGGTCATGTGGCTTAAATTCAGGAGTCTGCTTATAATCTGCATTTAATATTTTAGCAATAGCCCTACCATGAAATGGTGCTCCCTTACTTGTTACACAAACTGCACTATCCTCAATACCATACTTAGCCTTAATCTGACGTGTCCTTGCTAACCAATTCCTATGACTATCGTCACTAAGACCACCTGCATGTGGCATTGTAGTCTCAAAAAATACCTCTGGTAAATACATTCCCTTTGCTCCATGCTCTATTGTAGCATTTAGCCAAAAATCCCAATCTTGAAGTGATTTAATACTTGTATCCCAGCCTCCCATTCGCTCATATAAGTCACGTGTCAATGGAAAACTGCCATCAATATAATTTGCAGTCTTCAAAAAATAAGCGTCAAATGGTTCACTCATATAGTTGTGAACTGTTGCCCTTGTCTCTGAATCTACAAATCTATAACCACCATACAAAAACTCATACTCTGGATTGTCCTCTAAATGATTAACCCAAGTACGTACTACACCTGGATATAATACTGCATCTGCTGGCAAAAACGACAGGTATTTACCAGTCGCTTCCTTTGCTCCCAGATTACGAGCATAACAAGCACCTTTGTGCCTGCCTTTAATTACTTTTAATTGCTTAAACTTTTTCTGTTTCTTTGCTAAGACCTTTAAGCTATCGTCTGTTGAGCCGTCATCTACGACAATCATCTCAATATTAGGATAGTCTTGGTCAAAAATTGATTCAATTGCTTCGCCAATTGTGTCCGAATCGTTGTAATTCGGCATGACAAATGAAATCATTGGTAAATCTTTTTTCATAAATCTTTCTTTGGAATTAAGTTATGACATCTTTTACACAAGGTAATGCCATTTTGTAATTCATATAAATATTTTTCAAACTTTGTTTTTATTAACTTTCTTACTGGAAAACAACCATGATGTGCCTCTAGTTGTCCTCCATGTTGACCACAACGTCTACAATTATAACCATCTCTTTGGAAAACTTTAACTCTCCACTCTTTCATTTTAGCTGAGCTTCTTATACTGTTTTTTTCTTCTGAAATACCTCCTTTCCAGTTGGGTGCTAATTTACCTCGCTTTCCATACATTGGATTATTATTTCCACTATACAATCCTTGCTTAGCCTTGGACATTTTTTCTTTATCAGCCGAACTTCTTTTTTTCCCACTCCAATATCCCTTAACACCTTTCTTTTTTTCACTCATCTTTTTCAAAGTTTCTTCACTATAAACATCAGTTTTACCCTTGTGCCAAGGAATGTGTCCTTTAGTGAATTTCATAATTTAATCTTAGGTTGTCTAATGCATCTTGCTGGATTTCCCACGACAGTTACATTTGCTGGTATATCTTTATGTACCACGCAACCTGCACCTACCATAGTATTCTCTCCTATCTCTATACCACAGACTATCGTTGAGTTAGCTCCAATTGAAGCTCCCTTCCTTATAACTGTTGGTAGAAATCTTTTGTTTGGCACTGCTGATTTTGGCTTGCGAATGTTAGTAAAGCAAACTGATGGACCTATAAATACATTGTCTTCTAATATAGCTCCTTCAAATATATTTACACCGTTCTGGATTCTTACGTTATCGCCAATTACTACATTCGGACCTATATGTACATGCTCACCTATCATTACATTATTACCTATCTTAGTTCCTGCCGATACGTGTGACCATCTCCATATTTTCACATTCTTACCATATTCAACTCCATCTTCCATTACTGCAAGCTCGTGTACCATTGCATGGCCTACTTCTTCAATCATAAATTTTGTTTATTAATTCTAATGTTGGTTTATATTGCTTTAATTTATAGCCACGACCTGCAATTACCTCCTCGTAAACCTTGGTGTGCAATCCTTCAAAGCCCATCTGTGTTAGATTATAGTTCTTGCCATTGATTTCAAATATCCTTTTTTGCTTATCTATTGTTGCATCTATTGCGACTGTCCACTCCACAGTGGCCTTATCAAGCTCAAAACTGCCACTACAGCGTCTTTCACCTATTTCTGATGTTCCTACACTTACCATCTCTCCGAACAACATTATAAGCAAATCCATATAATGACATCCGATATTGAACACTAACCCACCTGATTGTTCTGTTATCGCCTTCCAGCTATTCATGTACCAATCATCCCTGTATACCTCAATCTGAATCTTTACCTTATTCTTGTCCTTAACCACTATTTCATCTAATCCAGTTGCCAGTCTACACTGAAATACAATACTCAGCTTATCTATGTTCGGATGTTTCATCAGCTCATCATATTCGTCTTTCCTGAACAATGGCGGTTTCTCACAGATAACTTTAACACCAGCATCTAAACAATCTTTAAT
>Ga0210003_1001878_pt1 | contig 18120 bp, 22 predicted proteins | sample LantaG_FD_182804 | JGI IMG/M metagenome (GOLD analysis project Ga0210003, IMG submission 182804) | Deep subsurface microbial communities from Baltic Sea to uncover new lineages of life (NeLLi) - Landsort_02402 metaG (SPAdes) (version 2) | ecosystem: Environmental > Aquatic > Marine > Oceanic >...
CGGGACAGACTATGGCACTTGTACGGTTACCACTCCTGGCACGTATGCTTTGATAGTCCAAGGGGAAATTGACGATGGTGCTACCATACATTTCTATGTCGGTGGTCAAGAAGCAGATCAGACCTTTCCCTTTCACGATGGCTGGACAACTGAACTCAATCTAACTGCAGCAGCACCACCACCTGTTCAATACACTCTAGGCGTTATCTGTGACCCCATCGCTGGTGGGAGTGTTACTCTTGAACCACCTCAACCGGTGGGAGGCTATGAAGCTGACACATCTGTTGAATTGACTGCTACAGCCAATACTGGCTATGCCTTTGGCAGCTGGAGCGGTGATCTCACCGGAAGCACCAATCCCGATAGCATAGTTATGAACTCCAATAAGAGTGTTACTGCTAACTTCGTGGAGTTCAGTGCCCCTGGGAATGTTAATGTGTCGAGAGCTGATGCTGGTGTAGGTAGCATTAATGTTAGCTCTATAGACCTTAGCGGAGTTGACACCACTAACATGCCTGACGGTGTGGAAGCTCAGGAAGCCTATGTGGTGGATTCCACAGGAACTGGAAGTTTTACCTTGAGGTTCACCGATATTACCAATGCTTCAAACATAGTGCTCTACAAGGTAGTTGGTACCACCTGGACTCAAATACCAATCACAGCTATCACAGTTATTGATGCTACGACCATAGAGGTTACTATGGAGGTTGGTGACCCAGTTCTTGTGTTTACCTTGCCAACAGCAGCACCATCTCCCCCCGCTGGTGGTGGAGTTGGAGGAGTAACTTACTATATTGAGACTGACTTATTTGGTGTAGAGAAGGATTACCGCATTAGTCATGGCGGCAAGCTACTGCAGACAATAGGAGCAACTTCTGGAGATGATAATCTCACTATAACTATCCCCAAAGGAACGATTGCTCTGGATAAACATGGCAATCCACTGGAAAGTCTTGAAGTTGTTGTTGATGAAAATCCACCTGAGCCACCTGAAGATGCTTACATTATCGGACTGGCTTATAGTTTCAAACCTGATGGAGCTGCCCTTGACCCACCAATGACTTTAACGTGGAACTTCAACCTCGTGGAATTGCCTGAGGATACTGTATCAGTGACTATGGCTTATTATGTCCCGGATAGAGGTTGGATAGAATTGGAGAGTGAGGAAGGACATGTAGCTGAACTGGGTACCATAACAGCAGTAGTAAGCCACTTCACCTCGTTTGCCATACTGGCGAAAGTTGCTCCTCCAGCTCCGACCCCGGCTCCAGCCCCACCTTCACCCCCACCCGCTCTGCCAGCGGCCCATTTTGTGGCCAGTGGCTTAAACATAGAGTCAAGTGCGAGGAAAATATGGGAGCACATCACCTTCGTGGCAAAGGCAGGGGAAAGCGTTACTATCGCTGCTAGTGTGGCTAACGATGGTGGGCAGGAAGGTACTTACACTGTTGAGCTAAAGCTAAGTGGAGAAACAGTAGATAGTAAAGAGGTGACACTGGCTGCGGGACAGAGCCAGCAGGTAAGCTTCGCCTTATCTGGAATGGATTATGGGCGGTATGAGGTAGAAGTCGCCGGGTTAAGCAGCGAGTTCACAGTGTCACGAAGCATCAACTGGTGGCTTATCGCTGGCATAATAGTTGCTATTGGCTTAATTATCTGGGGAGTGGTCAAGGTGAGAAGAAGAAGCTATTAAGATTATCGTCTCTTGTGCATTGATTCGGCCTTTCCCGGTGCCCTCAGCATTGATGGGAGAGCAACCATCTTCAATTGCTTGTCGCACTTCATCATTTATCAAACCGTTGCCGTTGACATCCTCAGCTATACTGAAAGCTAAGGCGGCCACGCCGGAGACATGGGCTACTGCTGTTGAAGTGCCACTCTTATAACCGTATCGATTGTGAGGTAGCTCAGAGTAGATGTTAGAACCTGGAGCAGCCACATCCACCCAATCACCATGGCCAGATAGCAACGCTAGAGAGTCGGTTTCATCGGTAGCAGCTACGGCGAGACAGTCGACATAGTAAGCAGGATAGACTGGAGTTGACTTCCCTTCGTTGCCTGCCGCTGCCACAATTACTGCCCCTTGACTCCAGGCATAATTTACCGCCTCTTCCAAATCTGGTGACGATTTCATGCAAAGGCTTATGTTAATAACCTCAGCTCCATGGTCCACTGCCCAGATGATACCCTCAGCTACCAGTGAGGGCTGGCATTTGCCATTATCATCAGCTACCTTGACATTCATTAGCTGGCATTGGGGGGCGACGGCGGCAATGGTGCCAGCCATATGAGTCCCATGCCCGCAGAGGTCATCGCTTGTCGGGCTATCGGTGAAATTGACCTCAGCTACCAGTTTATCAGCCAAATCTTGATTATCCTCATCAATGCCAGTGTCGAGGACGGCAACAATGGCTGGCTGATCCCCTTTAGCTATGTGCCATGCCTGGGGAGCTTCAATCTTGCTTACCCCCCAGCGCCGAGATAGATAGCTATCATCAGAGGAGCATGCTGGCTCAAGGAGGGGGGTGTAGCTTGATAACCCAATCTTGCCCTCATGGCTATCACCGGAAAGCAATGTTGGTGCTTCAGAGGGGAGACAGCTTATAGTATCACTATTGGCGTTGGACACAGCATCCTGGGAGATTGCCTCCAGATGCAACCAAAAGCCAGCTAGCAGTAATGGTATGACCAGGTATCTCAGCACTCTCACGGCAGGTTAAATCTTACAGCCAGCTAGCTTGCTTGACATCGACCATTAGTACTGTTTAGCACTAGAAAATGGTCGTATTACTTATTTGCTAGACGGGGGGTAAAGTCAGCCAAGACTATCTCAAAAAGGAGGCTAGCTATACCAATGATTTCTAGACGCGATAAAGTAATCAAGTTGAAGAAGACTGGCTTAGGCTATGCCGAAATCGGTCGTAGATTGGGCATAAGTCGTGAGCGAGTCAGGCAGATTGCCGAGGGGAAACCTTCATCACGAAAAGCCCCTGGCGTTATGCTCACCACAAGCGATGCAGCTCAGTTGCTCGGGGTCCATGCCAATACCGTGAGGCATTGGAGCGAAAACGGAATACTAAAGGCATACCGCCTCGGCCCCCGCCATGATAGGAGATTCCGCCGGGAGGATGTGGATGCCCTCCTCAAGGAGCAGTGAACAATGCCAGAAGGAAAATGTCCTAAGCCAAAGCTCCTAATTTTCGCTAACATTTTGCTAACGAACTTCTGAGCACGCCATAGCCGTGCTTTATTTTCTCACTTCATGCCTGCTAGACTTTCCTCATGAAAGGAGGCAAGCGCATCTTGCCTGCAAAGTAATAAAGGTAAGTATGAATCAGAGGGTAGAAGATATATTCAAAGATGCTGAAGGTCTCCACCAAGACGCTATGGAGGAGCTTCGAAGGCGAAGGCTGAGGGATGCTGCTGAGAAGGCCTGGGGAGCTACAGTTAGGGCTACTAATGCCTTAATATTGGCGAGGACAGGTGAAGAGCCAGAACGTACTCCTCAAACAACTGATAGGTTACACCAATTGGCGTTGACTGATAAAGAAATAGATGAGGAGCTTATAGGTAGATATCACACCAGAGCGGATTTCCTCCACGGTCATTGTTTTTATTTAGGTTTTTGCCAACCGACTCAGGATGTGGAGCGTAGAATTAAAGAAACAGATGAATATATTGAGGCCGCTAAGGCATTGGCAGATTCAAGATGGAAATAGGGCTGCCAATATTGTTCTTACTCGCTAAATTTCCCCCCTCATTTGACCCCAGTCTTTGCTCAGTGATAAACTTCCTCATCAAAGGAGGCAAGCGAATCTCGCCTTTTTTCTAGCTTAGTTTGGGACCATGAGGTCGGAGGTTCAAATCCTCTCACCCCGATGCGGGAGTAACTCAGTGGTAGAGTTCCTGCCTTCCAAGCAGGGTGTCGCGGGTTCGAGTCCCGTCTCCCGCTCCAGGAATGGGCTCGTAGCTCAGCGGCAGAGCGGCCGGCTCATAACCGGTTGGTCGCAGGTTCGAATCCTGCCGAGCCCACCAGTTATCTTGCCTTTGGTGTACAGCCAAGAGAACGTATAATTAACCCTATGAAATATACTGGGCTTTTGGCACCGGACAATGGCGAATCCACAGCGCATCGCTTGCGAAATCGGACATAAGCGGACAATTCTCAGGATTATAAGGGGGCGTGGGTGCAATTGAGCCGCAACGTCAGTGAGAAATTTCCTGCAAAAATGGAGGCTAATTGTGCTCTATTACTGACTAGCGGATGGAGATGCTTTTGACTTATCACCTTTCTCTATTTGCTTACGTTTCTTGGCTAATGCAGCCGAGCGAGCAGGCCGAACGTAGACATCATGAAGTATCTCTTCCAAATAAGTCAATAGCTCCTCGGTTTCCTCTTTTGTAACCGTCTCATGAATTAGCTCATGCTTCACTATGCCAGCCCAGAGCCTAATTTCAGTCGCCTGGTCAAATAGTCGTTGTGAAATAATACCTTTTCCTTTTAAGTCATTGAGACCAGAGGCATTTTGTTCCTGCCATAAAGCTTCTAAAGCCGTCATACACATGGAGACGCATGCCTTATATGCCCCGATAGCGAAACACAAGTTGGCTTCCCCAAACTCGCTATGTATAGGCTCTGGTATATCTGTGGCTACAGGTTTATGCTGAATAGGATAGACTGCTGACCATTCATCTTCATCAGCGAATTTTTCATTCTTAGCTACAAAGCACTCTTTACAAGCTCGGCAGACCAAGATAGCATACGATTCATCGCCATATTGATATTTATAAGGCACTACTGCTGAAATTCGCACTTCACCCCATGTCGTCTCATCTTCACTTGAATATTTCAAGAGAATGCCTTTCCCAATAATTTGTGCTGGTGAGAATGAGGTAAAACTACCACAGTGAGGACATACTAGCTTACCCATAGTAACCAATTCCTAAGCCTATTATAGCTAGGATTCTCTTATGTATCAATAGGCGAGTATCCCCTCAAAGCATGTAATAATCCACTAATTTATTACTATGTCAGTGGCAATGCAACTTTCAACTTGGCAGATATCGTGTTAGAATTGGGGCATGCGGGAATCGCTTAAGGCCTACATTACCGATTTGGGCAAGTGGGGGTGGGTGGTAATGGGAGCGAATATCTTTACCGCAATCAATGTATATTCAACTATTACTGGGCATCCCTTTATAGATATTCCAGTATGGGTTTGGGTAAGTCTGCTTATCGCAGGTCTGTTGTTTGTGCCCTTTTTTGCCTACCACAGAATAAGAACTAAACTTAATGGTATACTTTTAGCTGTCCCAAATATAGAATTATACGGCTCTCCTTATGTAGATACCCGTTCAATATATTCGGTTACCAAGGTAAAAGGGCAATTTCCTTTGATTGGCACCCCCTTTTTCGCCCATATCATTTTTTGTAATAATCCGCAGGTTCGCTCTATTGCAACAACTGCAGAGAGCATCGATACCGAAATTACCTTTTTCGATGATGAAGAAAAGCCAGTCTTAAGCCCTATCTTCGGCAGGTGGGAAGGAACCCCACAACCTGCTACGCTATCACCTTTTGCTTCAATAAGAGAACTTCTAAAAATCGGCCTTGAACCCACTGGGCTACCTCGAGAACTGGATATAGCTCTGAAATATCCAGAAGATGAGTTCTGCTACGCGTTCAATAATGAGAGTTGCCGCCACAGTAATGACTGGAGAATGCCAAAATTTCTCCTCAAAGGATATAGCTTTTATGTCAAAGTGAGGTTAGTGGGAGTACCGATGTTAGACAAAACATGGTGGTTCACACTCTACAATTCGGGGGCAGGTAAGGGTCTAAGAATAGAGACTACTAATCCACTCATGCATGTTGTCAAGGGATAGTCACCTATCAATATTAGCCTTGAATGAACTCCCTCGTATCCTTCGGTTTGCCTAAATCCCAAATTTTATCTCAAAGCTGCCTCAAGAATCCTTTCCATACTAAAATCCTCTTTCTCAGATGTGATACAAATGGAAATAGCTATTCCTTCTGTGACGCCTTCTATCTGAGGTTAGTTGGGGGTATAATTGAGTTGAGAGGGAGGTTGCCTTTTCTTTGGTTGACTCTTATGAGAGCACATACTATGACTCAGATATGATTATGCTCTTCTTGTTTGGAGCAGGTGCTAGCAACGGGAGCCTGGACTGTATCCCTTATTCTCCACCGCTAGGCCGCCAACTCTTCAGCAAGCTACAGAATGCGGGAGGGATTGCGCGAACAATTCGTGGTGAGCTAGCTGACCTATTCTCGCAGGATTTTGAAAAAGGCATGGATGTGTTTTTTGACAAACGCAATGAAGATGTTACTGCATTCCTGCGAGAAATAGCGAAGTACTTCGCGAAATTCGAGCCTGGCCCTAATAACCTGTATAGGGAACTTATTAATGCTCTTTGGGGAAGCAAAGATAAACTTGTATTCTCAACAATCAACTACGACCTATTGATTGAAATCGCACTTAACCAAGCCGGTTTTGCTATTTCTTATTCAGGCTTGCCGGTTCCAAAAAATAACTTTCCGGTAATAAAAATACACGGCTCCTGTAATTTCTTGCCAGAAGTGCAGCCAAGACAGATTCGGGGCGTAAGATTTCGAGTCCCGAAAACGGCAGGTATTTTGGATGCTCGAGTACGGGCGGTGACGCCGCAAGAAGTTATCGAATTCTGTCGCAGGGAAGATTCTATTGCACCTGTGATTGCAATGTATGGTGGGTCAAAATGGGTTCCTTTTTGCCGTAGATTCGTAGAAGAGCAACAGAAGTATTGGCAACACGAGGCATATCGCGCTAAGCGTATTTTTATCATTGGCGCAGGTGTCCATGAACGGGATACTCATATATGGGAGCCGCTCGCAAAGTCAACAGCTTGGTTAGGATATGTTGGAGACGAGTGGCCTAAGTTTTACAGATGGGCCAACGACAATAAGAGAGAGCGAGTGGACTTCATAGCCGAGAGGTTCGAGGATGCAATTCCTGTTATTGCTTCACGTATGATTCGACCTTGACAAGGCAAATGTCAATATCACTTATCCTGACGTTACCTCACATAAGCTCCAACCGCAGACCCTAAGATAGCCACTTTTTCTAGGATGTCTTCTGTCTTAGGCTGGTTCGAGGTATAATTGATTTAAGAGGTGGAAGTAAAGAGGCTAATCGTTTTGGTCACTCTCCTAGCGATACTGGCAAGCTTCCTCTTATCAGATATTGCCGATGCTGGCATATCTATTGCCAATACCAGCATTCCTGATAGTGAGGTAGCTAGCAGTCAAAGTGAAGCAAATAATTCCTCCACAAGTGCTATGATTACGATAACGATGTATACTGTGGCTGATGAGGAGGGCAGTTTTGAAGCAAAAAGGCAATTATGATACAATATCTTAGAGCCAAATAGGAGAATGAAATGGCAGGCCGACGAGACACATATATATATGAGCTAAAGGTAGGCAAAAAGGTAGTGCACATAGGCACTACGACCGATTTGAAACACCGTGAACGGGAGCACCAAAAGGACTTCCCACACTCTCAGATTGTGCCGGTAGGTCACAAGACTACACGAGAGGCAGCATTGAGGTGGGAACGTGCAAAACTAGATAAAGTTAGAATTGAGCCAAGGGAGCTTCGCAACGTTTCTTCACGGGCACGTACGAACCTGTCACAACATAAAGACAAAATCCTAAGGGTACTTGGTGAATGAGAGTAATAGGAGAGCAATTTGGCGCCAGCCGACTACAAGAGTCTCGAACAAGCAATAAGTTGCTACAAATCGTCGGTTGGTGAAGCCCTTAGAGATTTGCGCCATCCCTTTGTTCTGGACCTTCTGTTCATAGTCATTATCCCCGTTGGTCTCACTATCGTAGCTCTAATATTCAGCAATGTCGCAGGTTTTCTTACTACTCTCGGCGTCGGAGGGGTCAGTGCAGGGGAAAGACTTCGCCGAGGACAAACTGTATTGAAAAGCTATTGGGGCGATTGTTCTAGGCTTAGGAAGAGCATGGAAAGACTGCAGTTAGAACTGCTATTGTGTACCCCTTCGGATACAGCTCGTTTGCAAGAGATTGAAAGTCTATTGAGAGCATATATGGATACGCTGGCTGGTACGCAAGTTCAATAGGCTATTTGAATTTAAGATTGTCCGCTGGTGAAGAAGTCTTATGGAGTTAATGTAAGCACCAGATGTGGAGAGACGTACTATTAATACTTATGGCCTTCCTAGCCACGCTGACCTATTTCCGCATAAGCCCTAGGCGATTGGCTGGATACACGAGGTCTGCAAAGGCTGAGCTTGCTAAGAGAGGACGTTTCCAAAGAGTCTTCTTGTTCTTTAGTATCGCACTCAGCTTATATTTGGTCTCACTTTTAGCTTACTCATTTGAGAGGTTCGGCTTAGCAGATGTCTTGCTTGCAGTAGCACTTTTAACTATGTTTTGGGGTAGCATTCTTAGCGATATTTGGAAAGTATCGGAAAAGGGAGAGCGGATAATTAATATAGCAACATTTTCAGTAATACCGCCATCGTATATCGCCTATATAATATTGACGGATATGCCGTTATGGCAAAAAATTGTTTACCCTGTAGGTGGATTTTGTGCTGCATATGGCACTCGGCGATTGACAAGCTACATAGAAAGGAAGCGTAAGCGCTAGTGCGAGTTTGAAGCTCATCGCTGTGCCGCTTTTTAGAACATTTGTGTTACCCAATGAGGTCCGTTATAATATTGGTGATGCAATATAAATGCGATGAGTGTGGTCTTACAGCAAAGAACGCTGGAGCATTAGCATCTCACAAATGCTACAGTCATGAAGGGGACAAAGCTATATGAGATATGATGCGAACACTAAGTCCTAAGCCTACTTCTCCGGTAGGGTAAAGAAGCTGGGCAAGAGCTCGGCTCTTTTATATCCAACCCGCCTAAATTTAGGCAAGCCTCGGCTTATTTCATCGGAAACCTCTCCATATAGGACTAAAATACTATGAATTTCTCCTATTTTGGCCTATTTTAGCTTCAAATATCCTTGACATAATCTACCCTTCACCTTAGAATGTATTATACACGGTAACAGGTAAATGGAAACAAAGGAGACTAAAGGAAAGGAGAACCAGCTAACGGCTGAGGTAGCAATAAAGGTCGGTAATAAATTGAAAGGAGAAAGAAATCAAATGGCAACGAAAACTAAGCAACCCAAAGCAACATAGGCTAACAAGCCTCAAACCGAGGAGAAATTCCTCACGAGCAAAGACCTAGCCAAGATGGCTAAGGTTGAGCCTAGAGAGCTGAGACGCTGTCTCAGAACTCACTTTGCCAGTCGCATCACCGCAACCAAGGGTGACAATGGTCTTAAGACTTATCGGATCTCGGCTAATGACCCTGTGGTTAAGGAAATCCTAGCCAAGCTCAAGGGCAATGGCGATAAAGGCAAAGCGACTAAGCCCGCAAAGGCTCAAGCAGACAAGGGAGAGGGCGATGAACCCTCTCCTGAGTCTATAACCGAAGTCACGGATGAGGGACTTATAATCACTGAGTCTGGACTCACTATCCCAGAACCAATTAAGAGGGCATTAGCCAAACAGGGTAAGGAGGTAAAACTATGAAAGAGCCGTCCGAGAATCGGTTGGTCGCAGGTTCGAATCCTGCCGAGCCCACTAAAGAAATATCCCGAAAATCACCTAGTTAATAATAATATCATGTGATGTTATTTTACCCCCCAAATTTCGCCTCTCACGGCGAGTTTTTATTCAAGGATTATATTTTTAAAAATCTACTGCCAGTCATCCGAGGATGTACTGGTTATATAGACATAATATTTAGATAATTGACCGATATTATCCTTACCTATCTTCTGCCGTGAAAAGCCCTGTGAACCTCCTTTAGATGCCTGTTAGTAACATGGGTATAAACCTGAGTCGTTGTGATACTCTCATGACCTAACATTTCTTGAACGGAGCGAATATCAGCACCACTTATTAGAAGGTCTGTAGCAAAAGAATGTCTCAGTGTGTGGGGACTAACTTTGATTGGTAATCCACATCTTTTTGCATATTTATCAACAATTCTCTGGATAGACCTTGCTGTCAATCGCATTTTTTCACCATTCTTTTCGATAACTACTCTGCCACTATATCGAATAAATAACGGCTTGAAATGGTCCTGGCGCGATTGAAGGTAGCGCTTAATCCATTGTGCTGCCGTATCTGATAAAAAAACTACGCGTATCTTGTTACCTTTGCCCTTGACACCAAATTCCTGCCGCTCTAAGTCAATCTGGTCACGATTTAAACTAACTAATTCCGATACTCTTAACCCTGTGCTGAACAGTGTTTCTAGAATGGTTTTATCCCGCAGTCCTATATTATTCGATATTTTGGGACTATTTAGTAGCCTTTCTATCTGACCTGAGTCTAAAAAACCAACGGAACGAGAGCCCTGTTTTGGAAGCTCTATCTTGTCAGGGGATAAGGTAGGTATATCACGCTGAACCAGGAGATAACGCAGAAAAGCCCTTAATGCAATAATGTGGTAGCTCTGGGAGATGCGCTTTAATTGTACGCCGTTTCGGTTACGCAAATGCGCCAGGAATAACCTGTACCTTCTAATAAGTTCCAGGTCTATATCTTCAGGCTTAGTGATGGGGGAATTTTCACTGAGCCAGTTGTAGAAGCGTTTCAAGTAATGTCTGTACACACGAGCAGTAAGAGGAGAGCAGCCTTTCTCGATTTCCAGGTATTCCAAGAACTCAGTTATTAATAAATCCAGTCTCATGCTTAGTTTTAAATTATCCAATTGCTTCACTTCGCAAAAGATATATTATGCGACATATATTTATATTAATACCTGCACCGTTTGTTGTCAAGTCCCGTTGTGGACAACAGCCTGTCAAAACAGCCATGCTTTCTTAATAAAATGATATAATCGATTCAACACCTAATAAAATGTAGTATGATATTGTTTTACAAGGAGTTATCATGCAACCTCTGAGATTGGGAATGGCTCAAATCAACCCTACTGTGGGTGACTTGAGCAATAATACAAAGAAGATAATAGGATTTATTAATGAGGCAAAGTCGCTCGGTGTTGACTTGTTGACTTTTCCTGAATTAGCTATAACAGGTTGCCCTCCTGAGGATTTATTGCTTAAGCCTCAGTTTATTAAGCAAAATCAGCAGTGTCTCAGAGAAGTGGTTAAGCATACCTCTGATATAGCGGTAGTGGTAGGTTTTGTTGATAGTGATAGTGATACTGATATACACAACGCCGCAGCAGTAATATATAACACTGAATTAGTGGGCGTTTATCACAAATTTTACCTGCCTAATTACGGTGTCTTTGATGAAAACAGATATTTCCGGGCGGGAACTGAATACCCCATTTTTGTCATTTACAATGTCGGTGTGGGTATAACTATCTGTGAAGATATGTGGTATGAAGCTGGACCGGCAATGGTACAGGCTCGTGCCGGGGCCAGGTTACTAATTAACATAAGCGCTTCTCCCTATCATGCTGGTAACGGTGACCACAGAGAGAGAATGCTTGCTACCAGGGCATCGGATAATGTAGCTATTGTTGCCTATAATAATATGGTTGGCGGGCAAGATGAGCTGGTATTTGATGGAAATAGTTTTATTATTAATGAGAAAGGACAGTTCATTGCAAGAGGGAAACAGTTTGAGGAGGAGCTTATAGTTAAGGATTTGGATGTGGAGTCGGTATTTCGTTCAAAGTTGCATGACCCGCGACTCAGGAAAGAGGTCGAAGTAGTTAAAAGGGAATTGCGGCGGGCTACCAGGATAGAGGTGCCAAGTCAATATTCGACAGTTGCCAAACCTCCTTTACCACCAAGACAAATTGAGAGGTTGAGTGAGCTTGCAGAGATATACCAGGCACTTGTTATTGGCACCAGAGATTATGTGCATAAGAATGGTTTTAAGAAGGTAGTTATTGGTTTATCAGGGGGGGTTGACTCGAGCCTGGTGGCTGCCATAGCGGTGGATGCCCTAGGAGCTGAAAATGTTATAGGTGTTTCCATGCCCTCCCGCTACTCGTCCCCGTGTAGCAAATCAGACGCTGAAATCCTGACAAGGAATCTGGGAATAGAGCTTAAAGTAATACCTATTGAGAAAGCATTCAGCTCATATCTGGAGATGCTGGCGGAATCTTTCAAGGATACTCAGCCTGATGTGACTGAGGAGAACATTCAAGCCAGGATCAGAGGCAACATACTCCTTGCTTTATCTAATAAGTTTGGTTGGTTAGTGCTTACGTGCAGTAACAAAAGCGAGACGGCTACAGGCTATACCACTCTTTACGGAGATATGGCCGGTGGATTCGCCGTAGTCAAAGATGTGACCAAGACGCTGATTTTCGAATTATGTAAATACAAGAACAGGCAGGCAGGGAGAGAGGTGATACCGTCAAGTGTTCTGGCAAAAGCACCGTCAGCTGAACTGAGACCTGATCAGAAAGATACAGATACCCTGCCACCCTATGAAGTTTTAGACCCCATTTTAAAAGCATATGTGGAAGATGATGCCACAATTGATCAGATTGTATCTATGGGTTTTGATCGCGATGTAGTAGAGAGAACAGCCAGGTTAATAGACAGGAATGAATACAAGCGTCGTCAGTCTCCTCCCTGTATTAAGATAACTGCCAGGGATTTTGGTAGAGACAGAAGACTGCCAATCACCAATCGTTTTAAAGATTAATTTAGACAAAGTAGAGGGGAGAAATGCGAAAGATAGGCGGTACACTGCTGGGAGTTGGCCTGGGAATTCTAGCTGGTTGGGGGCTCTATCAGCTATTCGGCCGGGCTTTCCCATCGTGGCCATTGCCGGTTAAGATTGCCAGCGTTGCTATATCTATAGGACTTATTATTCTCCTGGCATCGCTGGGTCGAGAGAGATACCGAGTATCGAAGGACGAAAAAGAGAAATTCAGGGGGGTAGAAAAATGATCGTTGTTACCACAGAGCAGATAGAGGGGAAGAGGATAGTAGAAACTCTGGGCTTGGTTAGAGGGAGTACTATTAGAGCCAGACATGTGGGACATGATATTATGGCTGGCATGCGAAATATCGTGGGTGGCGAAGTTAAAGATTACACTGTGATGCTGGCGCAGGCCAGGGAAGAAGCCTTGCAGCGGATGATTGAGCAAGCTGAGAAGATGGGAGCCAATGCCATAGTTGGTGTCAGGCTTGTAACCTCAATGGTAATGTCAGGGGCTGCTGAAATGGTAGCCTATGGTACAGCAGTAAAGATAGAGTGAGGTTACTGCTGGTAGTTTCTGTCTAGGCTTTCAGTCTTACGTTGCTTGTTATGTTGACTTGTATGGCCTGGCCGCATTTGGGGCATGAGACTTCCAGTGTGACAGGCTGGTGCATTATCCTTTCTACAAGTGCTGTGAGTATTGAGTCCATGTTATCCAGCCTTTCATCCAGCATATTGAGACGTCTGTTCACTTGTTGCATGGCCTGCTCAGTGTTAACCTCAACAACTGGGCTACCTTCGTCTCTTGAGGCCAATTTATAAGCTCCTCTCGACCACTCCCAAAGATTCTAGTTCAGCTTTATCTCTTTGTACTAGTTTATCTATCTCCTCAGAGATAGTGCGTTCCAAATACTTTCGGAAAGCCTCCTTTGCTGCTGGTGATGACCGCACTGCTTCCTTAGCATTCTGCCATTCGCTGTTAATTACCTCGCTAATTTGTTCAGGGCTAATGGGCTCTCCCCCTTGCCATATACCTTCAATCTTATCAAGGGTTCTAGTTGTCAGGGCTCTCTTTAGACGATCAAAGGAAAATACTTCCTCCCAGTTGTATGGTCGCGCTGTTTTTTTCTCAACCATGGTTTATTACCTCCAATCAATTTTGCCTAATCTTGTTTATCATAGGTTTAATTGTGTCATCTGTCAATGCATATACAAGGCTTCACATATTGATATATAATTATATAGGAGTAATATATTAGTTGTAAAAATTGTCAGGAAGGAGGTGTCTGGAAATGCCAGAATTAGGTATCGGCGAAGTGACGGATTTCTTTGCCAAACCTGTGGTAGCGGGTGTGGAGCTAAGCGGCATATTGCGGATAGGTGACAAAATCCACATTAAAGGTTGCACCACAGATATGGAACTTACTGTAGAGTCCATGCAGATTGAACACGTTAATATTTCTGAGGGCAAATCCGGTGACCTTGTCGGCATAAAAGTTCCTGATAGGGTAAGGCGGGGCGATACAGTTTATAAGGTCACTGAATAGCTTTAAGTAAATTTGCCATTTCGATAGCGCTTACTGCAGCAGTAAAACCTTTGTTGCCCTCTTTAGTGCCAGCTCTCTGTATGGCTTGCTCCAGAGTATCAGCAGTAATTATGCCCTGCGTTACTGGTAAGCCGGTATCCAGGGTTATCTTACCAATTCCCCTGTTTACTTCGGAAGCTACATACTCGAAGTGTGGTGTACCACCGCGAATTACAGCGCCGAGGCATATTATGGCGTTGTATCCACCGCGCTGGGCCAGCTTCTTAGCTATCAGCGGAATTTCAAAACAGCCTGGGGTCCAGGCGACTTCGATATCTTCCTCATCAACGCCATGACGCAGCAAAGCATCCTTTGCTCCTTCCAAAAGCCTGGTGGTTATCAACTCGTTGAATCGAGAAACGACTACAGCAAATTTAAGTCCCTTCCCTATTAACATCCCTTCATAATATTTAGTCATCGATTACCTCCTTTATGTTTAAAAGGTGACCCAGTTTTTTTTGTTTAGTTTCCAGATAATGGATATTATAAGGATTAGGTGTGGCTATTAATGGCACGGTCTCCACTATCTTAAGTCCGTAGCTTTCCAGTCCCACTACCTTTTTGGGATTATTGGTAAGTAAGCGAATATTATGTAAACCTATATCGGCTAAAATCTGGGCTCCAATGCCATAGTCTCTCAAGTCAGCTGGAAATCCCAGAGCGATATTGGCTTCCACAGTATCCATTCCTTTATCCTGAAGAGCATAAGCACGCAGCTTATTGTGGAATCCTATTCCCCTTCCCTCTTGCCTCATATAAAGGAAAACCCCTCTACCTTCTTCGGCTATACTTTGCATTGCCAGGCTGACCTGGTCGCCACAGTCACACCTCAGACTGGCGAACACTTCTCCAGTAAGACACGAACTGTGTACGCGTACTAAAACTGGTTCACTACCTGATATGTTGCCTTTAACCAAAGCGATATGCTCAGTGGTATCAACGCTGCTCTTGTAGGCTACGGCTATAAATTCACCATACCTGGTAGGCAGCCTGGCCTCAGCTACCTTTTGTACCAGCTTTTCATGGCGACGACGGTAGGATATTAAATCAGTAATTGTTATGATATTGAAATCGTATGTAGAGGCTAGAATCTCAAGTTCAGGCAAGCGTGCCATAGTGCCATCTTCATTCATAACCTCGCATATGACACCGGCGGGGTAAAGTCCGGCTAATCTGGCTAAGTCAACGACAGCCTCGGTGTGGCCCGCCCGCACCAGTACTCCTCCATCCCTGGCTCGAATGGGAAATACATGCCCTGGACGGGCTAAATCGTTTGGCTTACTGTTGGGGTCGAGTACTGTTTTTATGGTTTGTGCTCTATCAGAGGCGGAGATTCCAGTAGTTATTTTGTTTTTTGCTTCAATAGATACTGTAAATGCAGTGCAGTTTTTGGAGGTATTGTCCTGAACCATTAGCGGTATTCCTAATTCATCAAGTCTCTGCCTGATGATGGGAAGGCAAATTAGCCCCCGACCATGCTTTGCCATAAAATTTATGGCCTCGGGAGTAACTTTCTCTGCCGCTATTGCCAGGTCGCCTTCGTTCTCACGGGTTTCATCATCGACGATGATGATAAACTTGCCTTCTCTTATATCTTCAATTGCTTCTGGTATTGTAGCTAACATTTTTAAGCCTCATTTGTGGCGAATCCATATTCCTCAAGGGATTTGAGAGTTAAGCCAGGACTGCTTTGCTCTCTGAGCCGTTCTATATACTTGGCTATGATGTCTGTCTCCAAATTAACCCTATCACCGGGTCTTCTATTACCTAAGGTAGTGTGTTTCATAGTATAGGATATCAGGGATATAGTAAAGGAAGAATCATCAAGGTCTGCAATTGTGAGGCTAACACCATCAACGGCGATGGAACCCTTAATGGCTGTATAACGCATTAGCCCGGAAGGAGTCGAGATCCGCATAATATGCGCAGCTTCCTCAGGAATTACTGTCATCACCTCACCTGTATCATCGATGTGACCTAATACCAGATGACCGCCCAAGCGTCCACCTGCTACCAGTGCTCTTTCCAGATTTACCTGGTCACCATAATGAAGCCCGCCAATATTGGTTCGATGTAGTGTCTCAGGCATAACATCAACAATGAATGCACTCTCGTTTAAAGAGGTAACAGTCAGGCAAGCTCCGTTAATAGCGATACTATCGCCTGTATTCATGCCTTCAAGCACCTTTCTGGCCTCAATTCGTAGACGATTTGGGCTTGCTTCTTTAACTGTGCCAATTTCCTCAATTATGCCGGTGAACATATTATTACTCCCGCAAAAGTTGCAAATTTTGCGGGGATTCTTTCTCGACATACCCGCTAACCAGTATGTTATCGCCGAAGTTCATTATGTTGACATGGTTGAGGCAAAGAGCATCAACTACGCTGTCAACTCCATTCCCGCCTACTGCGGTCTTAGCCTCTATGCCGCCAATTATAATCGGTGCGATGAAGACTAACACCTTATCCACCAGGCAGTGGTCAAAGAGGTAGCCCAGGAGTTTGCTTCCTCCTTCTACTAAAACAGTTACTACGCCTCGTTTCCCCAAGACTTTAAACAACTCTTCCAGGTCTACCAGCCCTTCTCCCCCCGGCAATTCCAGCACTTCAACCCCAATTTGGACAAATTTTTTTTTCTTTTCTATATCGAAAGGTTTGACTACAGCGAGCAAAGTTTTTCCTGGTTGCTTGAAGAGCTGGGCATCCAACGGCGTTCTTCCGTTGCTATCGACGATCAAGCGCAGCGGTTGTGTCTTTGGCTCGCCACCTTTGCCGCAGCAGCCTCTGGCGGTGAGCCTGGGGTCATCGGCAATAACAGTGTTTACTCCAACCATAATAGCATCAGCAGTATGACGCAAGACGTGCACATACCTCCTGGCGTCTTCGCTGCTTATCCATTTAGAGCAGCCAGTTTTGGTGGCGATCTTGCCATCAAGGCTCATGGCAAATTTAGCGATAACAAAAGGCAAGCCGGTGGTGATAAATTTAATATAAGCCTCATTTATTTCGTAAGCCTTCTCCTGGTATACTCCGATATAAGTTTTAATGCCGGCTTCATTTAACTCTCTTATCCCATGACCTGAAACCAGAGGATTTGGGTCAATTAATGCTATGTACACTTCTGAAATACCAGCGTTGATTATGGCGTGGGTGCAGGGAGGGGTACGCCCATAGTGGCAGCATGGTTCTAAAGTAACATACATCGTGGCACCTTTCGCGTTGTCACCGGCCTGGTTAAGTGCTATCACTTCGGCGTGATCTGAGCCAGCAGGCTGCGTATATCCCCTGCCCACAACGGCCCCCTCTTTGACGATGACAGCACCCACTGCTGGGTTAGGACTGGTATACCCCATAGCTAATCTAGCTAAGGATAGAGCACGATCCATATATTCTACAGGTGGCATTAGCATTAATGCTCCTTGATAAAATCGAGGTGGAGAGGCTCGAAAACGATCTTGCCTTTAGCAATCTTCTCTGTGGTTGTGTGATCGCTAAGCATCATTCTCTGGCATTTTAGCATCAGGTTTAGCAAAGTGCAAAAAACCTGCTTTATAGATTGTTTAGCGTGCTCAGTATCATTATACTGAGCCTCTCCCATTGTCATTCAGGCACCCCTATTGTCATTCCAGGCTTCTTATATTGTCATTCTGAGCCCTACGGGCGAAGAATATCTTGTAAATGTTTCTCTATTTATAGAATGTTATCACAATACTTTGATTATATGAAAACTGGCAGCATGGGGCGTGTATATAACGATGACTGTCAGCATTACTGTCCAGCAGAGGGTTGACAG
>Ga0210003_1001880_pt1 | contig 18114 bp, 11 predicted proteins | sample LantaG_FD_182804 | JGI IMG/M metagenome (GOLD analysis project Ga0210003, IMG submission 182804) | Deep subsurface microbial communities from Baltic Sea to uncover new lineages of life (NeLLi) - Landsort_02402 metaG (SPAdes) (version 2) | ecosystem: Environmental > Aquatic > Marine > Oceanic >...
ATATCGATTATCTGAGCAAGATCGAGCCCTATACAAAAGACAGCCGTGTCGCGATTTTAAAGAATGGCAAAACCCTGCTGGTAAGCCGCTCCGGATACAGCCGGATCATGAAGCTGTTATGATAAAAAACTCAACTAAACCAGAATAACGTCGAATTAAACATTTGCTTTTTGGACTTGTTCTGATTTCTACTCATTTTTGTAAAATTTTGGCACTTTTGAGCTGAAATATTAACAATAATACATAGAAGATACCTATTAAACGGGAAGTTGATATAAAGCGTGTCGTGGCGCTCAACTGGCTGCCAGACGGGAAGCACTTCGCCTTTATCGGCGAGAAAGAATATGGAATCAGAAATCGGATATACTTGGTCTCTGAAAAGGGAGACAAAGTCATAGAGCTAGCCGCAGATGATGACAACTGGAAGGATTGGCTCTATCCCTCTCCGGATGGGAAATGGATTTCCTATGATTCTGAAGGATCTGTTAAGGTACGTTCCGAAAGTTCCATCTGGGAAGTGAATGTGGAGGAGCTTGTTAGGGGAAAAGAAAAGGAAGAATTCCAAACAGGTTCATGACATTTTCATTACATTTTGACTTCTGCCATTTATTAGAATATTCTCTTTATTAGGGGTAAAACACTCACAATGAAAGGCAGGAGTCACCGAAAACAAATCCTTCTCTTCTTGATAGCAGTCCTTCTGCCTAGTCTGGTTCTTGTCGTTTTAACAGTGCGGATGATCAGTCAAGAGAAGGAATTGACGCAAAAGCGAATAACGGATGAGCGTCGTCGTGTAGCCCGTGAAATCGGCCAATACTTCCTTGTAAGGTTAGAAAGTATCAAACTTCAAGAGGCGAGCGCTGTATTGGAATGGCAGCTCATGCCTGCTGAGATGAATTACGTGAATCCAGAGGTCGTCCTCATCTGCCTAGTAGACGGGCGCCAACTTGTGCTGCCCTGGGAGAGAAATCAAGAAACAGAAAATGCCAGACGATACTTGAGTGAACCTGAATTTGCACAAAAAATCCGATTGGCTGAAAGAGAAGAATTCGCACAGAAGAATCACACACGGGCTGCCAGGTTGTATAAGCAGGCCAATAATTATGCGAAACAACCTGTTCAGAGAGAATATTCAAGGCTTTTATTGGCAAGGGCGCTTTCAAAATCGTCCCAAAAAGTTGATGCTATAGAAAATTACAGGAAGATTTTGAAATTGCCATACACTGTATCAGATGAGTACGGAATACCTCTGTCTTTGTATGCAGCCGGACGCCTTCTCGATTACGAAGAGGACCATGAAGATGTTTTGGGCCATATCCAAAAAGAAGTCCAAAATGAACATTGGTTATCTCCTTCTGGGTCTTATCTTCTTCTGGATCTGCTCGAGGATTTTCTCATAACTGCTCCAGAGGCTGAAATACGAGGGGCTGCAAACGATTGCAAGGAACTGATTCAAAAGCACATCCAAAAATTGGAACAGGCCATGGCTCTCCAAAGTGATTTTCTAACCTTAGGATTGGCGACAAATAAAAATGATCAGACAGAGAAGAAAAATCTGCTTTGGGTTTCGTACGGAAATAATCCATGGCTTGTAAGTCTTTTAGCATCCATATACGAGAGACCCTCTTTTTTGGTTGTTGTGTCTGCTCAAAAAATCATTGCATCTCTCAAGTCAGACAGCGACTTTAAGGAGACTTTTCCTGTGGAATTCAACATCGTTCCGGAAGATGACCCTGATGGATTGTCTTTGGGTCCGAATCTTCAAGGCTTAGGAATCACTTTTGCAGAGGATCAAGAACAGATGTTTTCAACTCCATTGAGCATCAAGCCTGCTTTTTATCTGCTTGCGTTGCTTCTCATCCTGGGTGTCACACTGTTTGGAGCCTATCTCCTGTGGAGAGATGTGCGCCGCGAAGTCCAGTTGGCAGAGATGAGATCTCAATTCGTTTCCAGCGTTTCCCATGAGCTGAAAACACCTCTTACAGCTATCCGGATGTTTGCCGAGACACTCCGCTTGGGCCGCTCCAAAGATCAGAAAACTCAGACAGAGTATTTGGATACGATTGTCAACGAAAGTCAGCGGCTCACACGGCTTCTCAACAATGTTCTCGATTTTTCAAAGATCGAACAGGGAAAAAGATTATACTGTCCTGAATCGGCTTCATTGAATGAGATTGTCGAATCAGCGGCTCGGGCAATGGAATATCCCCTCAGCCAACATGGTTTCAGACTCGATGTGCAGACTGAGGAGGGCTTACCAAAAGTTTGTGTGGACCATGATGCCATTGAACAAGCCCTTTTGAATCTTCTCCACAATGCCATGAAGTATTCGGGGGAGTCACGGGAGATTGTCTTACATCTGAAAAAAAAGGACGGCTATGCTTTGATCCAGGTGATCGATCAAGGCATCGGCATCGATCCGCAGGAACAGAAACGCATCTTTGAAAAGTTCTACCGCATTCCTTCACCCGAAAACGAACGGATTGTTGGAACAGGTTTAGGTTTGGCGCTTGTCTCCCATATAGTCGAGGCCCATGGAGGCCATTTAGAACTGGAGAGTGCTTCAGGTAAAGGGAGTACTTTCTCCATCTATCTTCCTTTGGAGAAAGAATCATGAAACGGATTCTTATCATTGAGGATGACGTGGCGATTCTGCGGGGACTCAAGGACAACCTCGAATATGAATCTTACGAGGTGCTGACCGCCGTAGATGGAGAAAAGGGCTACTGCTTGATCCATGAAAAAAAGCCAGACTTGATCATTCTGGATTTGATGCTTCCCAAGATGAGCGGATACGAACTCTGCCGGAAAGTACGCGAGGAGGGTGTTACAACACCAATTTTGATGCTGACTGCCCGGGGCGAGGAGGTGGACCGGGTGCTTGGGTTGGATCTAGGGGCCGATGATTATGTTACGAAGCCTTTTTCTCTGCCTGAATTGTTAGCCAGAATCCGGGCGATAATTCGCCGGATTCACCAGGCCAAGACAGGAGATTTGCCCAATGATTTACACTTTGGCGATGTATCCATAGATTTCAAACGTTTTGAAGCACGAAAGGACAACAAAATTCTGGATATGTCGCGCAAGGAATTTGGGGTGCTTCGGCTTTTGGCCGCACGGGTTGGAGAGGTGGTTACCCGCGATGAACTCCTTGATGAAGTGTGGGGATATGACCAGTATCCCACCACACGAACAGTGGACAACCACATCTCTCTGCTTCGCACAAAACTCGAGGATGATCCTTCAAATCCACGTCACTTGATTACCGTTCATGGAGTCGGCTACAAGCTGGTACTCGACTGATTTGTGGCATGTCCTGTGGTTTGCCACAGGGGAAACAAATCAATTGAAATGACATTTTCATGACAAAAAACAGACAATTTTGTGAAAAGATTTTTACATAAAAAAGACATTTTGCAGACAGTCTGATGACACATTCTGAAGCTGAGATTGCTATGTTAAAGGTTGAATCGAACAAGTAAAGGAGGAAAAGAATGAAAAAATATTCAATCTTGATCGCAGTTCTAATGGTATTGTCTCTCAGCTTTGGAAGTCTTGCTCCTCAAAACGGCTATGACTTGTTTCAAAAGGCCCTGGCAAAGGAACGTGGAGAAGGAAATCTTGAGGAAGCGATTGCACTCTATAAGAAAGTTGTGGAGGAAGCAAAGGATAAATCTTTAGCCGCCAAAGCCCAACTTCGTATTGGAATATGCTATGAAAAATTGGGGCGGGAAGAGGCCCAAAAAGCTTACCAGAAAGTCATCGACAATTATCCCGGACAAACCGAAACAATCAAGATAGCCAAAGAAAAATTATCCATTCTCATGAAAGCCCAAACTGTCGTTGAAAAAGGCGATAAAGAATTCAAAATAAGAAAGGTATGGGCAGGTTCTGACGTAAGTACTTCTGGTGTGCCTTCCCCTGACGGCCGATATCTATCTTGTGTGAATGAAACAGGCGACCTTGTTATCCGGGAGATGGCCACTGGAAAGAAACTCAGTCTCACTAACAAAGGTTCCTGGGAAGAGTCAGCAGAGTTTGCCTCCACTTCCAGATGGTCCCCTGACGGCAAGAGAGTCGTTTACAAATGGTTCAATAAGGATAACTTCTATGACCTGCGTATAATCGGTCTTGATGGTTCTGGCCCCCGTGTTCTCTTTCAGAATAAGGAAGTAGAAGTCGTGCCCGCTGATTGGTCACCAAATAGTAAGTACATTCTAGCTTTCTTCCTCCAAAAAAAACAAGGCAAACTTCAGATTGTGCTGGTTTCCGTTGCAGATGGTTCTGTTCGCGTACTTAAGACTCTGGACGAACGCTATCCAGAAAGTAGAGCATTATTTTCACTTAACGGAGAATACATCGCCTATGATTTTCGACCACAGAAAGACATTCAACAGCGCGACATCTCTCTGCTCTTGACTGAGGGAAACCTTGAAATTCCTCTGATTAAGCACCAGGCTGACGAGCGTTTGCTTGGTTGGACACCGGATGGAAAAAGCGTTCTTTTTGTTAGCAACCGTACAGGAACCACGGACGTTTGGCTCATTCGCGTCACCGAGGGGAAGCCTCAAGGAACTCCTGAATTGATTAAGAAGGATATAGGTCAAATCTGGCCTATGGGATTTATCAACAAAGGGTCTTTCTACTACAGCATAGAGACCACGATGGTAGATGTTTATATCGCCTCGCTTGATATGAAAGAGGGTAAATTTCTGGAACAACCAACAAAGGCCGCCCAGCGTTTCGAAGGCTTCAACCTTGTACCTGATTGGTCACCTGATGGAAATTATTTAGCTTACGTCTCCTACAGAAGCATCGAAGGAAAGGACTTTTGTGTTCTTTGTCTACGGTCTGTCAAAACTGGGGAGATACGGACAGTTTCCTCTCCTCAGCTTAATTACTTTAGGTATATTTCTTGGGCCCCTGACGGCCGATCCATTATTGCCATAGGTTTAGACAAAGAGAATCGTTCAGGAATGTATAAGATCGATGTACAAACCGGGGATGCTACCTCAATTGTTCAATTTGAGCGCGGAACAATTATAAAGCAGCCTGCTTGGTCACTCGACGGAAAAGCGATTTTCTATCCTTACACTCAATGGACTAAAAAGCTTTCCCTCGTCCTCATGCGTGACCTTGAAACCGGCCAAGAAAAGGAACTCTATCGCAAGATTGCCCCACCAGATATTGGAAGTGTGACCCTATCTCCTGATGGAAAGTACCTGGCCTTTCTAACGGCTGAAATGGTTGATAAAAAATTAACAGATGTCTTGAGAGTCATTCCTGCCGCTGGTGGAAAACCCTGCGACCTTATTAAAGTTCCGCTACCTGAAACGATCGGACCATATGCTTGGACTCCCACCGGTCGGGAGATTCTCTTTGCTAAAGGGTTGGACTATAGAAAGCAGGATAAGAAATGTAAGTTGTGGATGATTCCTGCAGAAGGTGGGGAGGCTCGAAATCTCGGATTAACTATAGACAGAATATTTAACTTAAGTATTCATCCAGATGGAAAGCGTATCGCCTTCACCTCCGGAACGCCCAGTGCCGAAGTCTGGGTGATGGAAAACTTCCTGCCTAAAAATAAGAAAGAAGTTAGAGGAGGGCAGAAATGAAAAAACATGCAATCTTGATCGCAGTTCTAATGGTATTGTCTCTCAGCCTCGGAAGTCTTGCTCCTCAAAACGGCTATGACTTGTTTCAAAAGGCCCTGGCAAAGGAACGTGGAGAAGGAAATCTCGAAGAAGCTATTGCTCTCTACCAGAAAGTTATCAAGGAAACTTCGGATGATTCCTTGGCGGCCAAAGCCCAGCTCCGCATAGGCATCTGCTACGAGAAGTTGGGGAAAGAAAAAGCAAAACTAGCACAAAAAGCTTTCCAGAAAGTTGTTGACAATTATCCAGGTCAGTTTGAAATCGTAAGATTAGCCAAAGAAAAACTCACCCAACTCCTGCAAGCCAAATCTCTGGCTGAAAAAGAAGATAAAGAATTTGCTTTACGGAAGATTGGGATAGGCCACGAGTGGGGACAGGGGGAAATTTCCCCGGACGGCCGCTACATTTCATATATAGATTGGGATACCGGCGACCTTGCTGTTCAAGATCTGAGCACAGGTGAAAAGCACTACATTACTCATAAAGGTTCTTGGGAAAAATCAATGGCCATGGCCAACAATTCCAGATGGTCTCCGGATGGAAAGCACATTGCTTACGACTGGTGGGATTGGGACAGTGAGCCAAATTTTGTGGGCATTCGCATTGCTACTCCTGATGGTTCGAAAACCAGGACGCTCTTTCAAGTTTCGCCTGAGGAAGAAGTATCAGTCACTTGTGGATGGTCTCCGGATGGGAAATACATATTGGCCGGAGTACAAAAATCATCTACCTTATATCAGTTTGCTCTAATTTCAGTTAATGACGGCTCTGTAAATATTCTCAAATCGTTTGATGTAAAGAACAAGTGGTTCAATGCAGATTTCTCGCCGGATGGAGACTATATTATTTTCGAGCGTCGACAAGAAGATGACTTAGTTAATAACGATCTGCACCTCATTTCTATTAAGGACGGGGAGGAAAGACCTCTAATAACTCATCCTGCTAATGATAACCTTCTCGGCTGTGCATCTGATGGAAAGAGTGTTCTCTTTGCAAGCGACCGGAGAGGAACACAAGACGTTTGGCTTATTCAGTTAGAAGCTGGAAAAATCAAGGGATCTCCTCAATTGATAAAAGAAAGTTTGAGAGATATTGAGCCGCTTGGTTTTACCACTGATGGTTTGTTCTATTATGTTTTGCCAAAGTCGAAAAAAGATGTTTATGTCGCTTCCTTTGATCCTGCTAAGGAAAATTTGATTGAGATCCCAGAGAAATCCATCGAATATGTTGGGAGAGCCTGCCATTCACCCGCCTATTCCCCTGATGGGAAATATTTGGCGTTTATTTCTGATCGAGGGACTTATCTCAAATCACGATTTGTCATCTGTGTCCGTGATCTTGAAACAGAGAAGGAGCAGGAGTTTTATCCGGGGCACGTGAATTTGATGGACATAAAGTGGTCGCCAGACAGCCAGTTCCTTTTTACCAGAGCAAGTGATAGGCCGGCTTCGGATTTTGGCAGTGAATTTTTTAATTATATGATCTGCAAGGTCGATACTAAAACAGGTGAGGTCCAAACAGTAACCCAAAGCGAGGAAGATGAGAATCATAAAATAAACCGCTTTATCCATTCTATCGATTGTTCTGCGGACGGAAAATCCATTTTCTATGTTGCTGAGGATGATAAAGAAAAAAAATGTCAATTGATCAAGAGAGAGCTTCAGACTGGAGCAGAGAAAACATTATACAGCGTGGCTTCTCCTGATAGATTCTTTATTATTTCGCGCTCTCCGGATGGGAAGTATTTAGCTTTAACCGAATCCAATGAAAATCTAAGAATTATTAAAATTATACCGACCGGAGGTGGTGAAACGCGAGAACTCCTGAATTTCAAGCCTGATACCGGTTTCATTCCATATTGTGCATGGACGAATGACGGAAATCACGTTCTATTCACTAAGCCCAAGAAAAATCTAACTGAAGTATGGTCTGTGTCTATTTCAGGAGGCGATCCTCAAATGTTGGGGCTTAAGAAGGGCAGGCTTGGTTTTAATCAGGGCAGGATTTATCATCTCACGGTGCACCCTTATAAACCGTATGTCGCTTTTAGCTCTTATTCTCAACAAGATCCGGAAATCTGGATGATAAAAAATTTCCTTCCTGAAAATACAAAGGGGAAAGGAGGGCAGAGAGAGAAAAAGTAGCTATTCTGATGGCAGTATTTTTATTAGTTGCCTTTGGCTTTGCATCCCTCTCCCTCCAGAACGGTTACGACCTGTTCCAGAAAGCCCTGGCCAAGGAACGGGCAGAAGGGAATCAACCTGACCTTTAAGGCATAAAGACCACCGCCTCCCAAAGTCCAGCTTAACATGGCAGCGGAGAAAAGATCAGAATATCTATAAGAGTGAACTTGCTTAATGAGAAATTAAGAGCAAAGTCTATTCTGTATTAGCTTTTTAGATGCTAATTCTATGAAATTTTCTCTTTCCCGTGGATTTTTATTGACTTTATATTTTTGTTCTATGTATTATTTTTAATATAGCAGCTCTGAGGGTGAAAATTTGATGAAATTTAGAGAAAATCGTAAGTTCAAAAAAAATAAGTTCCTATAAAGTAACGGGCCGTTTAAATAATTTGACATTTAAAGACAATGTTTTACATTTTTTTGACATTTTGATGATTATATTCGGTATAATTTGATTAAGATTAAAAAATTCATAATGAAAATCTTTACACAGGGTATATTAGCCAGAAGAAAAATGGTTCTAATATTCATCCTGGCAATTTTACTTCCCTCCCTAATTGTTGGTTACTTAAGCTTAGCGACTTTTACGAAAAGGCGGGAAGCGGTCAAAAGAGCCCTTGAGTCTAGCCTGTGGGTTTCAGGCGAAGCTGCGCTCAAATCTATCGAGGATGTACTCCTTGAGCATGAAAGAGATGCGTTAAAGCGAGAAAATTTTATTCGCTTAACCCAGCCAGAGGAAGCTGATCAAAGTCTCTCCGCTTATTCTGCCATTGCAAAAAATATCGCAGGACAGCTTTTTCTTCTTGATGATAACTACCAAATAATTATCCCCAAAACCGGAAGCGAGGATGTCCCGGTATTTCAATGGGAAAAGAGTGTATCAAACAGTCAATTTGCACAAACACTTCAAAGAGCAGAATTATTTGAATTCTCTCAGAAGAATTACTCTCGTGCTGCTGATTTATATCAGAAATACGTGACCTCTACTACTTCAAGGCAGCACAAGGCAATTGCCTTAGAAGGCTTGGGGCGTTGTCTTTCGGCTTCTCGAAAATATGATGAAGCTAACAAAGTGTACAACGAGCTTTCTACCAAATTTGGACAGCTCCAGAACAAAGCCGGACATCCCTACGGAGTTGTGGCCGCGGTTGAGTTGGGCCTAATCCTTCAGCGTCAAAACAAAGAAGAGAATAGCCTGGAAATTTTGCTCAAGCTTTATGAGAACATACAGAATGGAGTTTGGCTTCTTAACCTTCCTGCATATGATTTTTTTATAACTGAAATCGAGTCAATTCTAAATGATAAATTTAATGAAGGGGAATATTCTGAAATTCAAAAATCTTATCAGGACCTCCGAAAGCAACAATCTCCTTATCTGGAGGCGTTGATTTTTACAGATTTTATTAGAAGAGAAGCCGTTCCAAAGATAAAAGAAAAACTTACACTTTCTCGGATGGGAGGCGAAGAACAAGCAGAGCGCTTTCTTGCCGCTCGCGGAGAAGATTTCTTACTTATTTCTTATGGCATTCTGCCGAACTTTCAGGCAAATAAGACTTTTTATTGCGGCTTCAGCTGGAATCTATCCACGCTAAATAAAGAAATTTTGCCAAAAATTTTAAAAGATATAACAAAAGATTCTGGACTTCATCTTCAGATAATTGATGAAAGAGGTCAAAATATCTTGACCGGAAAAGAAGAATTGCCTTTAAAAGACTCTCTAATACTCTCTTACCGCCAGTTCCCACTCCCATGGAAACTTGTTGTTTCCCAGCCCGCATTGAATGACCTTGAGCAGACAGCTTTGCGAGAAAATTTTTTCTACGGTGTTCTGCTGACATTTATTGTAGTTTTGATGCTTTTAGGTGCTTTTCTTATAGCGCGTGATATCTCCCGTGAATCGGAAACAACACGCCTGAAAACTGAATTTGTTCATAATATCTCCCATGAGTTGAAAACTCCTCTCACTCTCATACGCCTCTACGGTGAGACACTCCAGCGCAAGCAAGATCTCAAGAAAGAAGAAAAACAGGAGGCCTATGAAATAATCACAAAAGAGAGCGAGCGCCTCTCGCATATGATTAACAATGTCCTTGATTTTTCCCGCATCGAGATGGGAAGAAAAGAGTTCAATTTTAAGAAGGGCAATTTGGGTAAGATTATCCGAGACACTTTAGAATCATATCGCTATCATCTGGAGAAAAAAGGCTTTTCTATTAAAGAAAATATTGCCACAGATCTTCCGGAAATGAATTTTGACAGAGAAGCTGTAGCGAGCATCTTAGTCAATTTCTTAAGCAATGCCATGAAATTTTCGCCAAAGGATAAAGAAGTAACTATAAGATTATTCAAAAAGAACGAGAATGCAGTCCTCCAGATTGCAGATAAGGGCATAGGTATCTCACCCAGAGAAATATCCAGAATTTTTAAAAGATTCTACCGCTCAAAACATGAAATTGTTTCAGAAAGTAGAGGAAGTGGACTTGGTTTGACCTTAGTTAAACACATTACCGAGGCTCATGGCGGGCGGATTGAAGTCGAAAGCGAGCCAGGGAAAGGCAGTATTTTTTCTGTGATTCTCCCTTTCTCTTATCCAAAAAAGGATAAACAAAATGAATGAAAAGATATTAATCATCGAAGACGAAGAAGACCTGGTCAAAGGATTGAAACTCAACTTAGCAGACGAGGGATATAAAGTAGATTGGGCTTCTAATGGCGAGGAAGGTTTTCGCAAAGCCATAGAAGAAACGCCTAACTTGATTATCCTTGATATTATGCTTCCAAAGAAGAATGGCCTGGATGTATGCCGGGAGCTTCGTCAAAAACACGTGACCATCCCGATCATCATGCTCACAGCCAAGGGAGAAGAGATTGACAAAGTGGTGGGGCTGGAAATCGGAGCCGACGATTACATGACCAAGCCATTCAGCATCCGGGAGCTTTTAGCCCGGATAAAGGCTCACTTGAGGCGCGAGAAAAGGGAGGCAAAAACAGTCCCTGAAGTATATTGCTTCGGTGATGTTGAAATTGACTTTACCCACTTCAAAGTCAAGCATAAAAATAAACAATTAGACCTTACATCACTTGAAGTGGAAATTCTAAAATACTTTATAGCCCACCAGGGAGAAGTGATAACAAGAGAGAATTTGCTCGATAAAATCTGGGGTTATGAAAAATATCCAACAACCCGGACCATTGACAATCATATCCTGAAATTGAGGAAAAAAATTGAGACGGATCCATCACATCCCAAATATATCCTTTCGATCTACGGAGAGGGATATCGATTTATGGGGTGATGACAATCTTTTACATTCTTTTACTTTTATTTGACAACGTTGACAATTAAAAGTGCGACATTGTTAGTGAATTAAAAGTTTCACTAACAAATAGGAGGTAGCATCATGAATCACAAGAAAACTTTTATTTTAGTCGCCTTTATTGCCGTCTTATTAACAGCATTCGGATTTCAGGCTTCGCCTGAGTACAAGATTCTCTTCGAGAAGGCAAAATTTACCATGGAAACAAAAGGAGACCTGAATGGAGCTATTAATCTCTTTAACGATATTATTAAAAAATATCCAAAGGAGAGAGAATATGCGGCGAAATCTCAACTTTATATCGGTCTCTGCTATGAAAAATCAGGTGCGAAAGAAGCGCAGAAGGCTTACGAGTGCGTCGTGAGCGAATACGCCGATCAATCCGAAATTGTGGCGCAGGCGCGGGTGAGGCTGGCGGCACTTGGCGGTTCCGGTGGTGCCAGGGGACTCGTCACACGCCGGGTTCTCGCAGACGCCTCCGGCGTCGGTGGGGTCTTGACCCCGGATGGCAAGTACATCAGCCATATAGACTGGGAAACGGGTGACGTGGTCCAGTTCGAAGTTGCCGGTGGACAGAGGAGCCGAATCACAAATAGGGGGCCCTGGAGCGAGACTGAGAAGTCCGGCGAGAACTATTCCTTCATAAGCGACGGAAAACAAATCGCATACGTAACCGAAGTCCTTACGGATGCTAAGGCCTGGGTCTTTCCACTGCGGATTAGAAACCTGGATGGTTCGGGCCTTCGCACACTTTACAGTGAGAAAGGCTCTTACGTCTCGCTCTTGGACTGGTCGCCTGACGCAAGGTCCATCCTCGCAGTTCGCACTCAAAACAAGGTGGATGAACTAGCACTGATCTCGACAGCGGACGGTTCGGTGCGCGTCCTGAGGAGTATTACTTCGGGCTGGATCGGGCTTCTAATGCCCAGTTTCTCGCCCGATGGGCGATTTATTGCGTTCAGGTCCGTGGGTGAGGGCAGCCCACCCCATGGCGATGTCTTCCTGATGACTGCCGATGGCCGGAATGAGGTCGTTGTTGCCGGGCATCCCGCGGAGGATCAACTGCTTCGATGGACACCGGACGGGAGAAGCCTTGTCTTCCTCAGCGACCGCTCGGGGACGTGGGACATCTGGACCGTCCGCATTACCGGGGGGAAGCAGCAAGGAGAACCAGAACTTCTGAAAAAGGACTTCGGCTATTATGTGTGGGAGATTCTTGGCTTTGCACCCGACGGCTCCCTTTATTACAAGACTAAAACCTATTCAGGTCGCCTCTACTTCGGTGCGGTCGACCTTGAAACCGGTAAGATACTCGTGCCACCCGCGCCGGTCACGACGCGGTATACCGGCCTACCGTCACAGCCAACATGGTCACCCGACGGCAGGAACTTGCTCTACCTTTCAAATCGGGGTACCGTCGCTCTCGGAAAAAACATCCTCACGATCCGGTCCACCGCAACCGGGGAAGAGCGCTTTCTGTCGCCGCGTCTTCGTTTTGTTAACCAGATGTCCTGGGCGCCGGACGGCCGTTCCGTCATCGCACTCGGGATTACTATGGGGACGGAAACTGGGATCTTCCGAATTGACACTGAAACAAGCGGGATCACAAGGTTGGCAGATGTGGGCCTGGCCCCCCGTCTCTGCCCGGATGGGAAGACCCTGGTGTTTGCGACGGAAGGGCCAATCATCAGGAAACGCAACCTCGACACCGGTGAGGAGTCGGAAGTTGTCAAAGGAGGGACAATGTTCTACGACCTCTCGCCTGACGGCAGGGAAGTGGTATTCCAGGTGGAGGGAGCTATAAAGACCGTGCCACTCGACGGAGGGGAGCCGCGGGAGCTATTTCGCGGTCCGGTGCGCCCTGCGTGGTATTACGGACTGAGGTGGACGAGGGACGGCCGTTACATCATCGCTCGGGCACGCAATACTGCGACCAGTGAAATCTTGCTGGTTTCGGCACAGGGCGGGACGCCGCTGAAGCTGGCCCTCTCCGTTCCAAAAATGGAGTCCTTCACACTTCACCCGGACAACAGCCACTTTGCGTTCAGCGTCAATGAGAAGTCCAAGAGCGAGCTGTGGGTCCTGGAAAACTTTTTGTCGAAATAAACGCCTCACAATAAGAGCATTCTCAGGGGGCACAATGTTTTGTCGTTGTGTCCCTTTTTTGTATGTCGGGCATAGTTCTTTTTCTTGCAGGGTGTAAGTCCCTGTACACGCCGAGTTGAAAGAAAGTGATAGCGAATGGCAAGTCGGGAAAAAAGAGAAATGGTTCTATTTTCCAAGAAATAAAAATAGAACCGTTCCCTTTTATGATTTGGTTACCTCTCTTGGCCTTTTTTTGCTTTGCTCAGAAACTCCTTCACAGACACCTCCCAGATCGTTCCCTGGGGCCGTGTCTTGATATATCCTTCCGCATTGTAGGAGATCCATTTTCCATCAGGAGAGGGATAGATCCAATCCTTCCAGTTGTCGTCATCAGAGGCAATTTCCATGACTTCGCCACCCTTGGCAGAAACTATGAATATCCGGGTTGGTTCCTTTTTTTCCTTTTCACTGATAAAAGCTAAATGCTTGCCGTCAGGAAGCCAGCAGAGTCCTCTGGCACCATTCAGTCCATTCTTTCTGAAATCAAGAATTGTCCTGGCTTGACCACCATCGATGGGTTTAGCTAAGATTCTCCCCTCAGACTCAGCGACAATCTCTTTGCTGTCTGGAGACCAGGCATGTGACCAATAAGCACACTCGTCTAATATTTTCGTCGTCTCTCCACCTGATACGGATATGACATAGAGCTGGTTTGTTCCATTTTCTAATGCAACGACATAAACAATTTTCTCTCCGTCGGGAGACCATTCAGGCAGGATCTTATTCTCTATGGATTTTGTGAGCTGCATTGGCTTGCCTTTCTCGACAGACATGGCCCAGACATCATTCTTATGGATCACAGCGAGCTTCTTTCCATCGGATGACCATGACCAATTATCGAAGACATGCGATCCATCCCACTCGCTGAAAACAACAACGGGAGGCCCGGTTGTCTGTCCCTCCTTCAGAGAAACCGGAATAAAATTGAGACTCTCCTTTCCGTCATCCTGCTCCACAGAAAAAAGGAGTCTCTCACAGTCGGGTGATAAAGCCAGGGAATGAACTTTGCTCTTGACTGAAACATCAAGCTTCAATGGGATGGCCTCTGCGCCCGCGAGAGGGATCATCCATAATCCGGAATTATTTGGCGTATCTGTCTTCCCGTGAGTGATAATCACCCTGTTATCAGGTGACCAAAACTGAGTGTAGGGCGAAAGTTTTAGCTCTCGTCCCAGTCGGAAGGAAGGGCCTCCCGAGGTTGATACGACTTTGAGAACATTAGTGAAGTCGTAGGACGTACGGTAGAAAAGCATCTTTTTCCCGTCAGGCGACCATGAAAAAAAAGTTCCAACTTCCTGCGGGTGAGCTATTTCGAACACACGCTTATCAGAGAGGCGGTAGAGACAGGACTTTTCGGGGGAATTATAGAATAACCATTTTCCATCAGGCGACCATGAAATATAACGGCCGTACTTGATGTCAGCAATCTTTCTCGATTCGCCACCCTCGGCTGGGACAACTCGTATCTCCGAATCTCCCCAGTTGTAGGCAATTGTTTTACCATCGGGAGACCACGAAGGATTCATTTCCACTTCAGGATCGCCTGCGATCTGGTTGAGTGCGCCATCTTTGAGGGATAGGGTCCAGATATCGCCCTTGATTTTTTCGTCGATCCTCATAAAGACGATCCTTTCAGAATCGGGTGACCAGCTTACAGGAAAAATAAACCTGTATTTGCCCTCGAGGAGCTTTTTTGCCGGGCCGGTTGGCCTTCCTGTTTCTGGTGACACAGGAATAACACAGATCGCATTTCCTGAGTAGAAAGCGACTTTTTTTCCATCCGGCGACCATGTGCCGCGTCCCGCGGGCATGTCCACTAATTCAAAAGGATCACCACTATCCAATGGAACCACAAGATTTCCACGGAGCAGGAACTTACCATTTGGCGAGAGATTGAGTCCCGTATTATAATCAATCACATCCTTTTTGCCCGTGAGAGTCTTGGTTTTGGTATATTTCACGCCAGTTTTTGGGTCAATGATAATTCCCTTTTGCGATGCGGCATGCCTTTGCGCTCTCCTTAACTTCTCGCTCTCTTTTTCCTGCTGGACTCGAGCCATCATAAGCTGCGTCACGGGAATGATCGCACTTCCAGGATAGTTTTCGATGAGCTTCTCAAATATTGATAATGCCTCATCAAGCTGCCCCATCCTGAAATACGATTGTCCGATCCAATATTGAGCGTCTTGAGCTATTTTGCTTTTTGGAAGCAGTTTGATCACTTTTTCATACTCAACGATAGCCTCCTGGTAATTTTCTTGTTTTAGCAGTTCGATCGCCTTTTCAAAATGTCCTTCTGCTAATTTATCGGCATCTTCAGCAGAATTCGCCGGAGGTATAGCTCCAAACCAGGCAGCGGCAGGCTCTATCACCAAGATAGTTGCTAACGACATACACATCGCTAATATTAAGAAACTTATTTTTTTCATCTTTATCTCCTCCTTTTAGGGGTAGATCAGTCACGAATTCCACGAATGATCCAAATGTCACAGATTATTCGTGTCATTCGTGATTTTCTCTTTTTGTGGAGCTGATAGACTGTGCCATATCCATCAATTGGGCCATGTCTGTCTTACCGATCAGCACAAAAGATACAGCGCCGCTTCTCCAGGCTAAGATAGTCGCTCTGCCTTGACCCTTCAAGCCGGCGGCAGGCTCTACGCTGCGGAAGACGGCATACTCTCTGAAATCCTGGGCAGCAAGCCCTTGTTTCCCGTTCGATGACTGTTCGAACAACGATATAGTATCTATGCCGTTTGTGTAAAGCACATGCAGGCTGTGGTAATCGTCGATCTTTTTGATGCTATCTAGAATATAGCCTGGATGAAGTCGCGGCAGCATTACCGGATCGAAATCAACGGCGTTCCGAGCTTGCGGAAGAGTGAGGATCTTTCCTTTTGATATTGCAGGAGCTTTTGCCGGACTGATTTCCCGCTGAGATGAGGGCCTCCTGAGGATTATGCCGGGCCTCGCAAATCTAGGAAGCTCGTCAATAAATTCATAATATAAGATGTCATCTCGGCCCATATACGCCCGGGCTGCGGGCTGCGTAGAGAGCTCTGCGGAGACGGTCTGTGTGATGGCTCCCTGATGTTCCATCAAATAGAAATTGATAATGGCTGAGTCATCATGTGCCTTTGGGGCAGGCTTCTGGATCAAATGACTGACAACCAGTGTCAAAACTACAATTGCCGCTGCTTCCGCAAACCGAAACGCTGCCTTCTTTGCAAATGAGTACGTGAGAATCCTCCGCCATGAAGATTCGTACGATTTCATCCGTGTCTTCAGCTTCTCATACATCAGAGGTGATGGTTCTATTTCCTTCCAGGTTTGAAGTACTCCAGATAGCCTTGTCAGTTGTCTTAAGAGTCGGGAGCAATTCTGGCATTCGTCCAGGTGACTTTGTATCTCTTTTCTTTTTAGGTCATCCATATCGTTGTTAAGAAAAGCTTCCAATTCCTTTTGGATATCTTCACATCTCATCATTTAAACTCCTACGTATTTTGCTAAAATTCTTTTGAGCTTCTCATGTGCCCTGTGATTGAGTGATTTCACCGTCCCTATTGGAAGATTCGTGATGTCGGCTATCTCTGAGTGTTTCAGGCCTTGATATTCCCTCAGGATAACAACAAGATGCTCTTCTTCCGGCAGAGATGCAATCGCTCCCTGAACTACAGCTTCCAGTTCATCTGTCTCCACATGCTTCATAAGGTCTGATGAGGTATCGGGAATAAGCTCCTGAAGCTCAATACCTCCATTATCTTGAGAAAGCGCTTGAACATTCAAAGATAGATGCGACCGATGCTTCATTCTTCTTACCCTGTCGCGGCACAAATTAAGAGCTATCCGGAAGAGCCAGGTTTTGAAGAGTGCAGTTACCTCATATTTCTTCTTTGCACGCACTACCCTGAAAAAAGTCTCATGACACAGGTTCTCGGCGTCGGCTGCGTTCATAACCATGCGGTAGATGAAGTTCAATAAGGGTTTTTCATATCTGCGATAGAGCATCTCAAACGCATCTTCATCTCCATCGCTGTAGCTCAGCATTAAATCCTCGTCTGATCGGCTAATTTTACTTCTCCACTTTGATCTTGCCCTTAATACCCTAAACGCATGAGGTTCTAAAGGGTTGCAGAAATCTTTTTTGGCTGAGTAAACCTTTTATATCATAGTAAAAAATTGCAGTCAAAAAAATCGGGGTCAGGCCAGGGATTCCGCAACTTTTCTCAAGATTTAAAATATCTCCTAAGATAGCTGGTTTATTTTATTACGATATTCGCATTAAAGGAATTTATGATTTTATCAAAGAAAAAAATAGAAACGTCCATAATTCTTTTTCTAATATCTGATTCAACACGACGGGATCTTGTTCGACAAAACTATAATGAAAGCGGAACTTGACCTTTATAAAAATATTAGCCTATTATTAGAGAAGGAGAGGAAGCGATTAAAAAATCGCAATTCGTAAGAAGGCAGAGGACTATTTACTAAGAGGGCTTAACAATGAAAAGATTAATCGTGAGTTTTGCATTAGTTGCTTTATTCTTTCCTGCCGCTGCGACACCCCAAGACAGCGGCTTTGGCTTAGGTGTTATATTGGGTGAACCTACTGGGATTAGTTTCAAGAACTGGATTGGGAGCAATACTGCTTTAGACTTTGCTGTGGCTTGGTCATTCGGCGATAAAGCTGCAATCCATGTTCACGCAGATTATCTCTTTCATAACTTCCATCTTTTCAAAGTAGAGAAGGGCAGACTTTTGCTTTATTATGGTATCGGAGGTCGATTTAAGGCTGAAAAGAAAAGCAGAGTTG
>Ga0210003_1001881_pt1 | contig 18106 bp, 15 predicted proteins | sample LantaG_FD_182804 | JGI IMG/M metagenome (GOLD analysis project Ga0210003, IMG submission 182804) | Deep subsurface microbial communities from Baltic Sea to uncover new lineages of life (NeLLi) - Landsort_02402 metaG (SPAdes) (version 2) | ecosystem: Environmental > Aquatic > Marine > Oceanic >...
CCATCCTTAAACCTATATTCGCAAGCCTCACATTTTATATAAGCAATCTTATTTCTGATACCGCTACACCCATAATTGTAAGCTTTCCGGTAAGCATTTTTTAAATTCGATTCAGATAAAGGGTTTGATAGTGATCCATTTTTTTCAATAACTAACTTTTTTGAATATTCTTCCGTATTCTTATTTTGGAGTAATAGATTATAGAGAATAAATAAGCTGTTATTTCTCTCCCCTTCCTTTAAATCCCTGCTTAATATCTGGCGTATGCAATCAACTTTTTGGCCGTGGTATTTTGGTATTTTAAAAGTTTTATGCTTTCTTTCCTCTACACAAGGAGCCGGTTCCCCCGGTTCCCTTCCTCCTGTGCGTGTTCCTGTCTGCCGTGCCAGCACAGGCAGGCGCACGCAGACAGGTGTATTGGCTTCTTTTATTATACAACTTTTCCGTCTTAAAACTAAAAATAATTTATCCTGTAATTGACTTTTTAGAGTGGACTCATATATCATAATTTTTATCGAACTATAACCGATACTCCATCAGGAATAACTGTAATTTTATTCCTATTACCCAACATTTCATCAGCCATTTTTATAGCTTCCTCTACATTGGCTGCCCATTTCATATACATATTTTCTACAATCTCTTTAGAAGTATTAGTCACCATTATTACTTTATATTTTAGTAGAATCCGAGCTAAAACCTGTGATTCCCATTGATCAGGAATAGTTTCATCTCTATTTCTAGCCATTATCTCATCCATAACATCCTGAACTGCATTAGCTTTAACAAAGGTATTATAAAAAAAATCACCTCCATGACCATCGTCGCAGGCAGAAGCAATTATGATCACCCCACCTTTTTTACGAGTATCCTCAGCAGCTGTCATACCTTTTACTGACTGATAGATATTTTGATCTAGTGGATAACCTCCATTGGTAGTAATAACAATATCGGCCGGTTTAGATTTAACCCCTGCCAGTTTAGAAACAAATTCACAGCCCTTAAGATGAGCTTCCTCCCAATGACCAGCAAAAGCATTAATAATTTTTTTATCACCATTTATTACCAAATTAAGAATAAAATTTAGATTAGACTTTTTAGCCGCATAAAGCATATCTTCATGAAGCGGATTACCTTTTAATATCCCTGTTCTTGCTTTTGGATGAGCAATGAATTCAGAACAGTGATTTGCTAAAACCGTCTCTTTACTAGCTATCCCAGGCAAAATACTTTTACGTCCCCCTGAAAAACCAGCAAAAAAGTGAGGTTCAATAAAACCTTCTGCCACCAATAAATCTGCTTGAATAGCTAATTTGTTAAGAATAAGATCTCCTCCAGAGGGCAGAATTCCTATTTTTACCATATTGTCTTTATCTCGACTATCATGAATAACAATCTTCTCCTTATCCACAATTTCATCACCATATTTATCTCTTAATTCTGCTTTTGTAGATGCTCGGTGAAATCCACTAGCAACTAAAATAGTAATATTTGCTTCTGGGTTCCCTTCTCTGATTTCATCTAAAATAATAGGCATAGTAATATGACTGGGTACAGGTCTAGTATGATCACTAGAAATTACAACAATCTTTTTTTATCTTGAACCAATTCTTTTAATCGAGGCACCCCTACAGGGTTAAGTATGGCTTTTTTTACTATCTCTTCTTCTGATTCTTTAATGCTATATTTATTAACTTTGGAAACAAGAATACCTTCTAATCTATCTTTAGAAATATCTATAGTTATATCTTTTTTTCCATAAGGTAATTTTATTTTAGGCATAAACTTATACTTTTCCTTTCGATTAAAATATTTTTTTACAAATTAAAGATCTTACCAGGATTCATAATATTATTAGGATCAAAAGCTTTCTTAATCTTGCGCATTAACTCTAATTCAACTGGGCTAATTACAATTTTCATATATGGCTTCCGCTTTAAACCTATCCCATGTTCTCCGCTAATAGTACCACCTAACTCTTTCGTAGCTTGATATATCTCTCTTAAGGCTTTTTTCTCAATTTCATACCATTCTTGAATAGAGCTCTCAGGATTCTTGACCAGAGTAGCATGGAGATTACCGTCACCTGCATGACCATAGCAAGGGATTTGAATATTATATTTGGTAGAAATTCTCTCCAGTTCTGGCATCAAATCAGGGATAGCCGCAATAGGTACCACAATATCTTCTAAACTCTGATGAGGGCTCACTACCTTAAAGGCCTCAGCTATGTTTCTTCGTACACTCCAAACTCTTTCCTGAGTAGTATAATTATCGGCTACATAGACCTCAATTGCCCCTTCATCCAGGCATAATTCACCGATAGCCTCTGCATCGGCTTCTACCTGTTCTTCTTTATTACCATCAACTTCTATTAATAACATAGCACCAGCTTTTTGATAGGGTAAATGTTCATTCAAATATTCACAGGATGTTTGAACTGAAAGTTTATCCATAAACTCAATAGAAGTAGGTATAATCCGAGCATTGGTCATTATTTCAGGAACCATATCAATAGCTGATTTGACATCTGCAAATAATACCAGTAGGTCTTCTTTGACAGTAGGTAGTGGCAATAATTTAATAATTACTTTAGTTACAATACCCAAAGTCCCTTCTGAGCCTACTATTAATTGTTTTAAATCATAACCGGTTACATCTTTAACCCTTTTACCACCTAATTCTACAACCTCTCCAGTAGGAGTAACTATTTCTAAACCCATAACATAACGCCCAGTAACACCATATTTAACTGCTTTACCACCACCAGCATTTTCAGCAATATTACCGCCTATATAACATGTCTCTACACTCATCGGATAACCAGCAAAAAATAAACCATGCTCAACTATCTTTTCGTTAACATCATTGGTAACTACCCCTGGTTCCAAAACCATCATCATGTTATTATAATCTATCTCAAAAACCCGGTTCATTTTTTCCACCGAGATTACGATACCACCAAATACAGGTATTGCCCCTCCAGAAAGTCCGCTACCCGCTCCTCGCGGTGTAATTGGAATTAATTCTCTGTTAGCCAATTTAACGATCTTTGCTATTTCTTCCGTTGTTTTAGGAGTTACTACTACCTCCGGCATATGACCATATTGTTCTACTGGTGTTTCGTCATGAGAATAACTTTCTATCTTTTCCTTATCACTAATAACATTTTTCTTACCTACAATATCAACTAATTCATCAATAATTTCCTTTGTTACTGGATTATATTTCATCTCCCATTAGCCTCCTTTGCCAATTGTTCATTCAATATTGGTAAAACTTCAAATAGATCCCCTACTATCCCAAAATCAGATACTTTAAAAATTGGTGCATCAGGGTCATTATTAATAGCAATAATATTATCTGCTGTCTTCATACCTGCCAAGTGTTGAATAGCCCCTGAAATACCTACTGCTACATATAATTTAGGGAGCACTGTTTTCCCACTTAAACCCACCTGATGTGGATAAGAAATCCAACCCCTATCCACTGCGTCTCTGGATGCCCCGACAACTCCATCCAGATGTTGAGCTAGTTCATGAATCAGGCCAAAATTTTCTGCTTTTTTCAATCCTCTACCACCAGAAATTATTATATCTGCATCTTGAATATTTACATCCTCTTGCTCATCTTTCTTACAACCTAAGCTTTCGACTCTACCATCAATCAACTCAGGCTTGAGAGCAATATTAATAATCTCACCAGTTCGATTATCATCCCTGGGAGCGGGTTTAGTTGATTTAGGCCTCACCGTAGCCATCTGTGGTCTATTTTCAGGTGTCTTAATTGTAGCCAAAATATTACCACCAATAGCCGGTCTTGTCTGTAAAAGATTACCTGTTTTTTCTTCAATATCAAGCCCAGTACAGTCAGCGGTTAATCCTGCATTAACTTTTACAGAAAGATAAGGCATTAAACTTCGTCCACTGGTTGTAGCGGCAGCAATTATAATTTCTGGTCGATATTCATTTACTAAATCTTCCAGGACATTAGCATAATTTTCAACAATAAAATTCTCTAACTGGGGATCATTAATTACATATACTTTATCTGCTCCTCTATAAATAAGTTCCTGAACATCATCATTATTAATATTATTACCAATTAAAACCGAGGCTAATTCTGTGCCTAATTTATCAGCTAACTTTCGCCCTCTGTTTAACAATTCAAATGATACTTCTTTAATTTTTCCTCGATTTGTCTCTGCTATAGTCCATACACCATGATAATCCATTGATAGTTTCCTCCTTAAATTAATTCTTTTTCACGCATAAATTTTATCATTCGACTAACAGCTTCATTTAAAGTCTTTTCATCACTTACCTTAAGAATTGTTCCTTTTCTTACAACTTTAGGATGAGCAATTTTTACTACTCTGGTAGCTGAGCCATTGAGTCCCAATTCTAATTCATTTAATTCCATATTATTCTTTGACCATAGTGGAATATCCGTTTTTTTAGCCTTTTGTTTACCTCTTAAAGTAGGAAGACGGGGATAGCTTATTTCTTTAACCACAGTCAATAAAGCAGGCAATGGCATCTTCAAGGTTTCGTACCCCTCTTCAATTAACCTTTCTACTATAATATTTTTACTATTTATTTCAACAACCTTACTTGTATAAGTAGCTAAAGGTAGATTCAGAAAAGAAGCTATCCCAGGCCCTACTTGACCTGTCTCACCATCTGTAGCTTGTTGACCAGCCAGAATTAAATCATAATTATCTATTTTTTTAATAGTCTCTGCCAAAACATAAGAAGTAGCCTTAGAATCTGAACCAGCAAATTCACGTCCTGATACTAAAATACCATCATCGCAACCCATAGATATCGCTTCCTTTAAGGCTTTATCTGCAGTAGGAGGACCCATAGTTATCACTGTAATCTTCCCCCCGTGTTCTTCTTTTAACTGAATTCCTACCTCAATAGCATAAAGATCTAAAGGGTTAACTATACTCTCAACCCCTCCTCTGACCATTGTGCCAGTTTTTTCATCCATTTTGACATTACTTGTCTCTGGTACTTGCTTAATTGGAATAATAATATTCAATTTTTTCCTCCTTTTAAATAACCACTGAAAACAATTCAATTAATTTTATGCATTTTTATTTACTTTTTAACCTATTTCTCTTTCTAAACTTAAACTATAGACCAATTTATAAATTCTTTTAGGGTCTTTATTATCTACTTCCAAGAGTGCTATATGTATTAATACATCAAACAACATATAAAAGAACATACATTGAAGAAAAAAATAAAAGTATATTATCGCCGCGTAAAGTGAAACTCCCCCAACAGGAGCTGGGGGTATCTTTTAGCTACAAGCGAAAACGAGCTTGCGCCCTTCGGGCTGCCACTACATCTCCAGACAGGAATCTGGAGTTTTATGCGGCTCAAATAAAAAATTCTGGTTATTTTCGAGTATTCAGGTATTTCGTAAGATCAGTGAATTAATTAGAAAAGTTAAGGTATATTCTTACAAGAAAATCTAAATCTATCTTTATTACAAAAAAGATTATTCAATACATTGATTTACGAACATCTATTTATCGATTACAATTTTTAAGCTCCGTGTAGCAGACTAACGGTTTATCAATGGTTAAGAATTTCAAGAGAAACCATCTAATCATTTATCAAAAAATAAAAAAAGGTAATAGGTAAATTTTTTGGAAAAACTTACCTATTACCTTTTATCTGCTCCCCGGTAAATCAGTTCCCGGATGTCACTTTCTGTTACCTTGCCTCCCAGAACAACGGATGATAGAGGTACACCCAGCTCTTCCGCCAAACCCCGCCCCCTGGACAGTAGTTCGAAAGAGATATCCTTCATTTTCTGATGCTGGGTAATTTCTGAAAGCGTCCAGATTTCCTTTTTTATCATATCACCTGACCTATATTAAAAGGATACAATCTTCTTCTCTTTTAAGAAAGAGATTAACCGATCAACTGATTCTGCTAATGATTGGTCATCCTTCACCAGAAACAGTTTACCTTTCCGGGTAACCTGGGGCCGGTAGATTTTGATGACCCGGGTAGGAGAACCCTCGAGTCCCAACTCTTTTTCGGTCATACCAATATCTTTGCCGGAATAGACGGGGACATCCATGGTGCGTGCCTTCTGTTTTCCCCGCAACGTGGGCAGGCGGGGATAGCTAATCTCCTTCACCACGGTCAGTAAGGCCGGTAAGGGTAACTGTAACGTTTCATATCCTTCCTCAATGAAACGCTGCACGATAATCTGCCGGTCATGGATACGCTCAATCTTCCTGGTATAGGTTGATAAGGGGATATCCAGAAAAGAGGCGATGCCCGGACCTACCTGGCCGGTATCCCCGTCGGTGGCCCTTTCCCCGGTGATGATAAGATCATAGGGCTGGATCTTTCGAATCAGGGCAGCCAGGGCATAGGCTGTAACCCAGGTATCCGAACCGGCGAATTCCCTACCTGATAGTAATAGGGCCTCATCAGCACCCATGGCAATGGCCTCTCTTAAGGCTGTCTCGGCTTTCACAGGACCCATACTGATAACAGAGATACTCCCGCCCTGATCTTCCCTTAACTGAATCGCCAGTTCAATGGCATATAAATCCAGAGGGTTGATGATATTCTCAACACCCTCACGTATGACGGTGCCGGTCTCTTCGTTGATCCTGACCTGGCTGGTCTCCGGAACCTGCTTGATCGGTACAATAATCTTCATCTAATATCCTTGTTTTTATTAATTTGTGGAAACCGATAATGATTTCACATAGACATGCGGAAAATGATACTGCCCGGATACCCATCTTGCTTCACTGCCCACAGCTACAATATCCTTTAAAACCTGGAAGGCATTTCCGGCTATCATGACATTTTTAATTCTTCCTGCCACTTTTCCATTCTTAATTTTAAATCCCAGCTGTACATTTATGGAAAAAACACCGCTTAGCACATTCCCCTGTCCCAATCCTAACACCTGATCTATAATCATTCCTTCTTTGATATCCTTAATCATATCAGAAAAGGATGTATTCCCTTCTGGTACTGTCAGATTACTTACTCCCGGAGAAGGAGAGGAATGAAAGCCAGCTCTGATTCCGTTACCGGTTGTTTCCACACCGGCTCCGGCAGCCAGCATCATAAAAAAATTATTAATCAAGATGTTCCAAAATAATATCAATTGCCAAAGTAATGGGCATCAACACCTAGCTCAAGTTCAATTTTTAAAAGACGGTTATACTTGGCATTTCTTTCACTTCGAACTGGCGAACCACATTTTATCTCAAATGCACCCAATGCCACAGCTAAATCAGCAATAAAACTATCGTTCGTATCATTAGAACGCATAGAAACAGCTAACTTATAATTATTGTTTTTTGCAAATAATGCAGCATTACAAGCTTCTGTCAAAGTACCTATCTGGTTCACTTTCACAAGTAGAGTATTGCAAGCTTTTTTTTCAATTCCTTGACGAATACGAGACAGATTAGTTGCAAATAGATCATCTCCAACAATCTGCGTTTCATTAAGTTCTGATGTTAATATTGAAAAAGATTCAAAATCATCATCATGAAAAGGATCTTCAATTAGAACCACAGGGTATTGTCTCACTATTTCCTTGTAATAGTGTATTAACTTATCTGTACTTATATTTTCCCCTGATATTTTATAGTAATCGCCCTCTTTATTATATAGTTCATTTCCCGCAATATCTAATCCCAGAAAGATTTTACCAGAGTAACCTGCTTGATCAATAGCATTTAGCATTACCTCAAAAGCCTCTATGTTGTTATTAATTGGAGGAGCATAAGCACCTCCGACATCTTGTATAACTTCGTACTTCTCCTTTAAAATATTTCCAAGGCAATAATGAGTTTCGGCAAGGGCTTCTAATGCTTCTGAAAATTTATTAAAACCACTCATAATCAACATATAATCTTCAAAATCTAATCGAGAAGGTGAATATTTCCCTCCTGCTAACACTGTAGCTATTGGTATTGGCAATCTATTTGCTATGATACCGCCGAGATATTTATATAAAGGTATACCAAGAGAACTGGCAGCAGCTTTAGATACAGCTAAAGAAACTGCTAGCATACCATTACTTCCCAATTTACTTTTATCCTCAGTTCCATCGAGCTTGATTAAAAAATTATCAATCTCACTCTGACGTATTATTTCTTTCCCTACTAATTTTGGAGCAATAATTTGATTAATATTATCAATGGCTTTTCTTACACCAAAGCCTCTGAATCGAGCCTCATCATCATAAATTTCTCGTGCTTCATGTTTCCCTTTAGAAGTCCCGCTTGGAACAGAGCTTGTTCCTTCTATTCCTTTGTTAGTTATTACTGTTGCTTCAATTGTAGGACGACCATTACTATTTAATATTTCTCTAGCAAAAATCTTTTCGATTACCATTTCTATCCTCCCAACTTTCTTTTATAATCTATATAATTAGGATAACCCTTAAATTCATAACATTTGTTCCAGTATGACCAGTAAGAATGATATCCCCCAAATCAATTAAGGCTTTTGAACTTTTATGTTGAGCTAAAAGTTCAGGAATATTTATACCAATTTTCTTTGCACTTTCTAAAGTTTTCCCATCTACAATTCCACCAGCAAAATCTGTTGGTCCATCTGTTCCGTCGGTATCAAGCGATACACATGAAAAACTTTTATCAGCGCCCATTTTTTCAGCAAAAGCTAAAACAAATTCTTGATTTGGACCACCATAACCAATTGCTTTACCTACAGTAACCGTTGTTTCTCCTCCAGTAATTATGGCGCAAGGGGGAGAAAATGGTCTATTGTATTTTATCACTTCTTTAGAAATTCCTGCTAAGCATATTCCTACATCTTTGGCTTCACCCTCCAAATTTGTAGAAAGAATTATTGACTTATATCCTAATTCTTCAGCCTTTTTTGATGCTGCTTCACATGTTTTATTGGGACTACCAACAAAAAATATTCTCGATTTCATACCTTTCGTACTTTTTAATGTCTCTAAATCTGAATTCCCTGAATTATTAACTAAGAATAATCTAATTGAAGAAGGTATTGTTCCCCATAAATCATATTTTTTAAGTATATCAATTGCATCTTGAAATGTTGAAGGATCTGGTAAAACCATATCAGGCCATGGCATATTTTCAGGAGCTGTATCAAGAGTGAAAGTAACCACTTCTGCAGGTTGAGCATACCACAATAAACGCCCCCCCTTGATAAGACACAGATGTTTTCTTACTGCATTAATTTCACTAATAATTGCTCCACTTCTCAATAATAAATCTGTCAATTTTTGTATATCCTGTAATTTTATTCCATTAGAGGGAATAGTAGTTAAGGCAGAAGAACCCCCAGTAATTGCAGCAAAAATAATGTCATTTCTATCAGCTTTTTTAGTTAATTCTAATATTTTTTTTGCACCTACTATACTATTTTCATCAGGTATGGGATGGCCAGCTTCTATCACTTCTATCTTATTTAGTTTACGTCTGTCACCCCTTTTAACTACTGTTACTCCTTCATATATTAGATCTCCAAGCAAGTTTTCTAGAGCTTTCGCTATTGAATAAGAGCCCTTCCCGGTTCCAATTACAAAAATGCGATTTATTTTTCGTAAATTATATTCTACATTCAGTATTTTAAGTCTATATCCATCCATTTTCACTAAATTATAGGTACTCTGTTCAGGATCTGCTTTTTCAATTCCTGCTTGGACGATTTCCAAAGCAGCCTTCCTAAGTTCTTTTTGACCATGATCTAAAAGTTTATAATAATTCTTTATCATTTCCTTAATAAGACTCCTTAATTATCTCAATTTACTTTAATCTTATTTTGTAATTACCAATGACTCTGTATTTGTTGAGCGTAAAAAACATTGCTTCAAATCCAGCTTCATTAAAATGGTATCAAGAGTTTTGGTTTTCTTTATTATTAGAAAAAAAGATAGATCAATTTCTACTAAATTACTAATACGGCGTATTAGATACTACCATAAGATCCATTAACTAAATGGTGATAATAAATTATTTTTCTTATTAAAAGCAATGGGTTTTGGATCCTCAATTAAATCTAATTCACTTCTTTTTTTGGCTTCCGTATATAATGCTTTTGAGACATAGACATTCTCCAGTGAAAGTGTATTTTTAATCCATACTACTTTTAATTCACTCGGATTTATTGGTCCTATAGTATTCAGGCAAGCCATTATAGCTTCTTTATCATTTGAAAAGTGAATTGGAATTGCTGCGCTCTCTGGACCAGAAGCAGTAAGTGCATTGATATACATTTTTTCTAAATCTAATTTTTCTACTAATCTGTCTGTGGTAAAATCTGCCATTCCAATTCCTAAACCATTACCCCTAGAGTTTTCTGTAATATCTCTGACAAATATTCTTTTTATCTTTTGCGCAGAATACCACCTATTCATAATATCTCTATTTCTACCAATAACATTAAAATCCATACCACCACCACTTATTTCTTTGCCTATTTCATCAACTATCAAAATATCAATATCATTAAATGATATTCTTGGCAAATAATCTTTTGCAATCTCTAATAATATTTTTTCGGATTTTATTAAATTGTCAGGAATTAACGCTTTAATTATTGAAGTCTGATCATAACCGTCTTCAACTATTGCTAACCCAAATAAAATAGGGAGCTTTTCTATAACCTTACTAGCTACTGACTCAATTAATTCAGAAAAACCATATTTAAGAGCAAATTTGTGATAATATTGGGCTCCTTTATGTTTACCCATCCCAATAGCCATCATTTTACAAAGACCGCTTTCTATGGGACCTTTCCATTTTGTATGTGGCTTTATTCTATTTACAACAACAATATGATCTGCTCTCAATGTGGACTTGTCAACATATACTGATAATCCATCTCTGGTTTTAGTTAACTCCTCAACTTCCATCGTTGCTATGATAGGAACACCCATAGATTCTTCATTAACCCCATAATCCTGAAGAATTTTTAACTGACCTCTTACTGTTGCACCACCATGACTACCCATGGCTGGGAAAATAAAGGGTTTAGCCTTGAGAAATTTAAAATATTGAATTACTTCTTTAATAATTTTATCAAGATTGTTAATTCCCCTACTCCCTACAGTAATAGCAATCGTATCTTTTGGTTTAATTACTTTATTTAAATTTAATAAGTCGAGTTCTCCCTTTATTATCGATGTTAAATCTAAAATTGGCTTATTGATTAACTTTTGGTGTATTAAGCCTAATTCAAGATGATCTAACATGGGATGTACTCCTTTTTGTCCTTAATGCAATGTTTCCTATTATTTTTTATTAGTTTAAATAAGTTTAAAAAATTATATTCCAGTTCATTATAATCTATCAATTTGGACAAATATAGATTCTCCCATATAATGCTTCCCATTATTTAGTCTTTTCCTTTTCCCTATTAGTTATTTTTAACGAAGCAAATATGACCAAAATAGACAGTAAAATAAGAATTACAGATATTGTTCTTGTAAAAAAGATTGACCAATCTCCACCGCTGATTATCAATGAGCGTCGGATTTGACTCTCTAGCATTGGCCCTAAAACTAAACCTAAAACAATAGGTGCCATAGGAAATTTACCTCGAACTAGTAGGTAACCAAAAAGCCCTAGAATTAAAGTTACCCATATATCAAAAAAACTATTCCTCATCGCATAAGATCCAATAACTGAAAGAACAACTAATAAAGGTGCAAGAAAGTGTAACGGTATCTTTAATATTTGTACAAATATCCCAATACCATAATATTGAATTAACATCATAAAAATATTGGCTAACAATGCAAGGGTAAATAATCCTACAGCAAGCTCTGGGGTTTTTGTAAAAAATTGAGGTCCTGGCTGCAACCCATGTATCATCAAAGCACCCAAAAGAACTGCTGTTGGGCTATCGCCAGGTATGCCTAATGATAGCAAGGGTATTAGTGCGCCTCCTGTTACACCATTATTAGCTGCTTCGGAAGCTATTATTCCCTCGATACTACCTTTCCCAAACTGTTCAGATTTTTTGGAGAATCTCTTAGCTTGATCATAGGCTAAAAAAGATCCGATATTTCCACCAGCAGCAGGAATCATCCCAACGAAAGTTCCTATAATACTAGAACGAATCAAGTTAATTTTATTGTTCCAAACTGAAGTTAAAGAGGGTATAATTTTTAAAGTTTTCCCTTTTTCTTTTATATTAAACATTTCAACTTTTTTTTGTGTTAAGCTCAATAAAATTTGAGGTATTGCAAAAAAACCAATCAAAGCTGGCATAATCCCTATCCCCCCCATAAGGTTTATACTACCGAAAGTAAATCTTAAATTTCCTATCATTGGATCAATACCGATGATAGCAAGCCATAATCCAATCAATCCTGAAATTATACCCTTTAACATGGACTCTGCAGTAATTGAAGCAATAATTGTAAGACCAAACAAAGCCAAAGCTGCATATTCCGGAGGTCCAAATCTTAATGCAAATTTTGCAAGCTGTGGTGCTACGGAAACCAATATTACCCAACTAATAAATCCACCAAAGAAAGAAGCAGTTGCAGCCCAACCTAATGCTTGACTAGCTTGTCCTTTTTTAGCCATTGGATAACCATCAAGAGTGGTTACAACAGCGGATGGGGTACCTGGAATATTTAAAAGAATAGCAGAAATGGCTCCTCCAGCTATCCCACCAACATAAACACCAATCATCATGCCGAGCGCCTGTACTTTAGGTAGTGTAAACGTCACTGGAAGCAAAAGAGCAATGCCCATAGTTGCTGTTAATCCAGGTAGTGCACCAAAAATTAATCCCATAAATGTCGCTGAAAATATACTTAAAACATATACCGGATTAAGTAAGACATCAATAACCATTGTTAAATAGGAAAATAATTGGAACTCCATTTGTTCTATTACCTTATTATTATTTTATTTATTTTCAATATTTATATGTATCATAATACATAAGTTAGAAATACTTGGTTTTAAAAACTTCTTACTATGGAAGGGGTATCGAAAACATGGAACTAAACAAAAAACTAATACTTACAATAATAATCAAAACAATAATCAAGCTCTTAATTGTGATATTTATCGTTAGTTTATCTCTTTGGAATAATAATAATGAAGATCCCCACATGAATAATGTTGAAGATATTATAAAACCTAAAAATCTCCAAAAAAGGACATAGAGCACCAGAATTACTATGAATTCTACTGTTCGCTGAGGAGTTTTAGGAATTATATTCCAAATTAGATGTAGAGTTTTGCTATTACCTTTGTTTACTTTATTGTTTTTCACATTTGCTTTATTTTTATATTGAGAATATAGTAAAAAAAAGTTAATCACTAAAATAGACAAAAAAATAAATAGAGGAAATACCCAGGGTCCAATACTACCTTTTTCCCCGGAAACTCGAAAAGTTGTTGATTTTAACGTTATTAACATAAAATAAATTGCAAAAATAGATGTAATAAAGATAATTAATCTAGTAGCTACCTTTTCATTCAAATTATTTTTATATCCCCTTTGTATCATTTATTAACCCGAAGGGCAGAATACCACGGGCTTGCCCGTGGATGAATGTAAAATTCGCTCGAAGGGCGTCGAGCGAAGCTCGAAAAGTGGAAACCCCACGGACAAGTCCGTGGGGTTTCCACTTTAACTCCCACGGGTATAAATGCCCGTGGGAGTTAAAGTAAATAATCTTTACTCTTATTTATCAAATTCTCATTTTAGACCTAAACTTAGTAAAATTTTGGATATTTTGAGTTACACAAAATCACAACACTTTTTCAATTATAACTTCTAATGTATTTTCTAAATTCTTAATAAACAGATCTAATTCTTCCCCAATAATTGGCTCACTGATAATACCTCTTTCATTTGCATAATCCTGAAATTCTTTGCTCTGAATAGCTTTTTGAAAGATTTCACCTAATTTCTCTTTTGTTTCTTTTTCTAATCCTGCGGGTGCAATAACAAAAGTAGATTGTGTTGGTTCACCATAAAGAAAAACATTATAACCTTTTTCTTTAAATGTTGCTACATCTGGGAAAAGATTTGTTCTTTCCCCTCGGAACGCTGCAAGAGGTTTGATATCTCCAGACTGAAGTTGAGCCCATGTTTCTCCTGGTTTTAAAACTTGAGCAGCAATATGTCCCCCTAATAAACTAGCTAAACATTTACTACCTCCATCAAAAGGTACATATCTAATTTCACTTTCTACACCTTCCGCCATAACAATTGCATCCATATGAGAAGTAGTGCCACTACCAGAAGCCCCAACAGTAATAACACCTGGGTTGTTTTTAACATCATCCATAAATTCTTCTAAAGTGTTATATTTTGATTCAGCCCTAACTGTAAGCAAATAGAAATCCTCAGATACACGTGCTATATTTGTAAAATCATCAGTTCCCCATTCAATCATACCTTGTGCTATCATACTTATAAGACTACTTGAAGCAAAAGAAACTGTATAACCATCTGGTGCAGATAATGTCAACTCTGTATTGCCTACCACGCTACTTGCTCCTTCTTTGTTAACAATCACTGTATCTACTCCTTGGCTTTTCAAGATAGGTTGAAGTCTCCGTGCCATAACATCTGTTGAACCACCAGGAGACCAAGGAACAATTATTTTAATTGGCTTATTAGGAAATTCACTAGCCACAACAACATTTGATGCAATTATTATACTCATCAAAAGTAGAAAACAGAACAATACTTTAAAATAAAAATTCGGTTTATTTTTTAACATTTAATTTATCCTCCAATTAATTTATTTAAAACACAACTTACTAGTTAAAACTCCGTTCAAATGTTAATGAAATATCATTTGGCTTTATCTACCTCCTTCCATTTTTAACTGATTTATGCTGAACTAATCTTGCCTTGTCTATTTCTTTTTAAATTTTATTGTTGGCTAAATAGGAAAAAATATTTTTTACCTTACAAAGCTTTATTCTCTATAGGAATTTAATTTATAACATAGATTCATTATTTATTTTTGAAACCATTTCTTCTATGAGATACAATATTGCTTTTTTAAAATTAAATAAATGATTATACATTGCATTACTAGCGTTTTTGGGTTTTTTACTTAATAATCCTTCAAAAATTTGAAACGTTTCTTCTATACTAGGTTCAAGCCTCTTTGCAAATTTGGCTGTCATTAAACGTGCCCGATCAATCTTATTTCTATATGATTCAATTATAATAAATATCTCATCATTTCCGCATAGTCTCCAAATAGTCCTATGCAAAAGGAGATCAATTTCAAATAGTAAATTATTTTTTTCTTCTATATTTCCTTTGAAATTAATAATCCTATCATAATGCTTTTTTAATAAATCTATTTCATTTGATTTGATATTTTCTGCTGCTTTTTCAGTCGCATAAGGTTCCAATAGAATCCTTATGTCACATATATTTTTAATATCTTTATATAAGATTGGTTTAACAAAAGTACCTATTTGGGGTTTTACCACCAGCAGATCTTCACTTTCTAACTTTGATATCACTTTCCTTATAGGTGCCCTACTCACTCCATATTTCTTGGAAATAAGATTTTCTGATAATTTCGTACCTGGCATGATTTCTAATTTAACTATTTCTTCTAAAAGTTTTTTATAAATTTCATCAGTTAATATATTTCTCTTCATCTAAATATATTGATATTCCTAAAATCTTTAAACTAATATACTAGTATATTAGTATATTACTTCACTGAGAAAATTTTGTCAAATATTTAATGCCTCAATAATACACTTAATTCTAATATTTTTTAAAATCTAATCAATCCAAACAAAGTGCTTCTCGATATTATCCCAACCTTAAACTTACTAATTTCTTCCATAATCTTTCCTCTTAGTTCCTACTCGCGTAATGGTTTACTATTTATCTTTTTAATCCTTCCGGAATTAATCCAATCTTTTATTATTTCTCTTCTTTTTTCCTCCAGGACAACCTCGAGAAATTTTGAAGTTTCTCCTTTACCTCTTGCCTTATTGAGCTTTTCTTTCCAAAACTCCGGTAGCCTGTTTTCTGTTTCTATTCTTATCTCTTCCTGCTGTGAAGGATCAAGTGAATTATAAATTTGCTCTATTCTTTTAATCTCTTCCTGCCTCTTTTTATTTTTCTCTTCTTGTTGTTTTACTTTAATAACTTCTATTTTTTCCTCTTCCTCTCTACCTTGCTTCTCTTTTATTTCCCTTAAATATTCCTCCGGAACTTGCCAATTTTCTCTTATTGCCTTCACTAAATAAGCTGCTTTATTATCAGCGTTAGTATAATTAATTGCCTCAATCCATTTTTCTATCACTTCTTGATCATTATTTTTTATTATGTTCTCAGCAGTTACTTTAGAAACATTTAGTTTTATTAACTTATCAACTAAATCTGCCCGTTCTTTGGAAAATATTTTTACTTCCTCTTTTGGTCCTGGTAGATATTGTTTTTCCGGATGATTAATACTCTTTGTCTCTGCCCTTCTTATTTCTTCTTTAGCTCTCTCCCCTGGCCAGTAACGTATAAGCCAGTCCTTCTTTCCGTTCTCACTCCACTCAAAATTTGAAATAAACCCGGTGTCTTTGAGCTCATCATGGGCAGAATTTAATTGCCATTTAGCAGCTGAAAAATATCTATAGGGGGTTACTGGAAGAAGCTGGCACAAGGTATCATATCTATAACAAATATAATTATCTTTTTTGTTTTTTATCCCGTAAAACTTTACCCCTAAAATTTCATAGAGCCTGGAGGCTATTTTACTTTTGAGGCTTTGTAAATAAGTATAATCGATTGGTTTTGTATAAAAAGAATTTAGATTTTGAAGATACCAGCTTCCTAAAAATAAATAGTTATCATCAGCTATATTATTATCAGATATCTTTTCTCCTTTAAAAACTACTCTATCATAAAGGCTAAAAATATCTTCAATCCATTGTTTTTTGTCTTTACTATAAAAAGTCCCTTTAGTTTCAATAGAAGTAGTTTTTATTTTGGTAAAAGCTTCTTTAATTTTTTTATATTCCTTTCCTCCGTATTTCTCTATATTCATTCTCTTACATATATTATAAAAAGAACCTAAAGGAATTGGGTTTTTTATAACACCCTTTCTTTTTATAATTTCTGTTACAATTTGTTCAATAGCTTTATGAACTTCCCTATCAAAGGGACCAGGATAACCATATTTAGAATTAGCCGAAACACTCCAGACTATTTCTCTTTTTTGACCCCCTATTTTTCTTGTATCTCTATATTCAGTTTCCGTTTTTTTTCTTAAGCCCTTTGTAGAAAGTGCAAAAAATGGAAATACCAAAAGATTGACTTCAGAATTAATGAATTTAGGTAAGCTAATTTTTTTTTGATTATCAGTGATAATTTTATTCATTTCTTCATACTTCCTTCTCTCTTATTAATTAATAAGTAAACAACAACATCTTCTCTTGTTGTTGTTATTATATATATTGTAAGAATTAAGGTTTTGGTAAACCCTTATAAACAAAAGGAAAATAAGCGATTTTCTTCTTTCCAAACCCACTATTTCTTCTTTCCAAACCCACTATTTCTTCTTTCCAAACCCACTATTTCTTCTTTCCAAACCCACTATTTCTTAATCTAATAAAATATTATTTAACTTTAATTATCCAACCTTCTTCTTTCCACTTATCCCATTTACTATCATCTATTCCGTCTGCAAGCTTAATTTCTTCCGGTGTTTTAAAACCCCCACAGGCTTCCCTATAATCAATTATATTCTGTGCAGTTTTTTCACCTACCCCCCAAAGACAATCTAATTCCTCTAAAGAAGCAGTATTAATATTTATAACCTTACCTAATGGAGTAGGAGTTTCTTCGGAGGTCTCCGGAGCCGGCAAAGAGTTTATATCGGCCTCGATAATTAATTCATTATATCTTCCTGGACTGTATTTATTATTCCATAAATTATTAAATTGATTTTGATATTTTTCAATTATATTCTTATCATCTATTACCAATAGATTTTCGTCATTTCTTTCTCCTGCAGAAGCAGTCCAATTATATGATCCTGTAATAACTATTTTATTATCTATTACTGCAAATTTATTATGCATTATATAATTGTTTGAGCT
>Ga0210003_1001882_pt1 | contig 18089 bp, 36 predicted proteins | sample LantaG_FD_182804 | JGI IMG/M metagenome (GOLD analysis project Ga0210003, IMG submission 182804) | Deep subsurface microbial communities from Baltic Sea to uncover new lineages of life (NeLLi) - Landsort_02402 metaG (SPAdes) (version 2) | ecosystem: Environmental > Aquatic > Marine > Oceanic >...
AGTTTTTGGATTAACTGAAGGATAAATTCTATCTCCAACAGAATTAGGATGAATTTGCAACATTTCTAACCTAGCAAATTCCGAAGTATATAAATGGCAATGAACCCATTTTGAAGCTTCCCTAGCCTTGTGTGGTAAAGGATCAGAGTCAATTGTTCCCCAATGAAACCATTTCCATTTTCCAGGGTGAGCCAAATTAAAAGCTATTTTATGTATCATCCAATAATCTTGAATTGATAAAATAATATCTGGCTGAAAATCATCTAAAGCATAATGTAAAGCTTCTGGAGCATAATAATCTTTAATGTCATCTAATTTAGTATGATAAACTTTAAAATCCCTAGTATTTAAAGGATAACCATTCCAACCCAAAGCAACGTGAGCTATTTCGCCAGCCTTTTTTAGATAAGGCATAATATCTCTAAACATCCGAGCATATCCTGATTTATGACCAATATAATCTGTATATATTAATATTTTCATTTTTATTTTCTTTCTTTATTTAGATAAAGGACTATTGCAATAGTTGTTATCAATAATCCAATTACGGTGACTGACATAATACTTATAGTTAAATCATTCGCTATCATGTTCTCACCCCCTTATTTTTTTCTTTCTTTTTTAATTTGTATAGACTTTTTCCTTCCCTTTCTCTAAAACATTTTTCGCAAACTGTCCAAATTTCGCCTTTACCATCTTGAGCATAAATCATTCCTGATGCAATCCCTGGTGTTCCAAATCTTATTTGGCATAAAGGACATTGGTATTTATCTATTACTACTTGGTTTTCTATTTCTTTTGATGTGGTGTCCATAATTTACATTTTTCAGCAAAGGTTATTTTAATAGGATCAAACCCTTGCGGTTTTAATATTTCGCAATGATATTTAAAGTTTCCGTCTTTATCTGATTCCATATCCCTTTTGCAATAAATGCAATTAGAACAGAGTTTCATTGTTTGATAATCCAAAGATTTGGTTCATCTTCTTTTAATTGAATCATACTTGGCCTTTTAATAACTTTATGGACAATGCCTAATTTAAGGGCTTCTTCAATGGTGAACCATTTATCTTTTTCACTTTTAAATAATTTCTGCCAATATTCTTTAGTAGTTTTCCCAGTTGTCTGATAAGCAAGAAAATCAGCTATTTTTTCTAAAATATATTCACTATGCCTTACCCTATCTTTAATATTAGCAACCTTATTTGCTATGGCAAAACTAGATGCGTGCATCATTAAACAAGTGTAATCATGACATATTCTTTCTGTTCCACCCATAAAAAGAATAAAACCACCCGAATTAGCATTAGCTAAAGCAATTGTTTTTACAGGGCAACTAATCGTTCCCATAATATCAGTAGCAACAATGGACTCGTGAAGAAAACCACCATTAGAATTAATTATGACTCTAATAGGAAGTTGATCATTTTCTTCTTGAAGTTTAATAAGGTTAATATAAAGGGTTTCTATTAAAGTATCATCAATATTTCCATTAATCCAAATTTCTCTTTTCTTTAATCTTTCCTTAAATATTTCTACTTTTAATTTTTGAAATTCATTTGGTGGATTCATTCTTTTTTTCCTTTAAGTTTAGCTTATTTAAGTTTTGCAAAATAATTTTTATTGGTTTTTCTAATTTTTTAACTTTTGTATCTAAGGTTGCTAAAGATAACGCTATCATTTTTTGATTATTGATTATGCCTTGAATAACATTTGCGATTTCTTCATAGTTTTTTAAATGGCTTGCATTATGAGCTCCAAAACTCAATTTTTCAGAAGGGTTTTGAGTAGGCGGAGCTGGCAAATTAATATTTAATAAATGTTTTACGGTTTTTTCCCCGGCCATTTTTTTCCTTTCTTTACACAATCAAGACACATATATACATCCATTCTTTTCATAACTGCTGGTCTTATTTTCCATTTCCCATTAATTTTTATTACCTTTGCTGGTCTAATTAGTTTTAATCTAATTTGGTGTAACCCTTGGACTGTTGGAGCATTACAAAGCGAACAGTTAATAATAGGTACAGCTATTGTTTCATCATGTTTTAATATGTTTTTCTTTGGTTGCAGGCTCATCTTTTTGCCCTAAAGGTTTAATAATGGGTTCTGGTTCAAGGGCTTCTAAATACCAAACTTGAGCACAAAGTTTATCACTAACAGCATAAGCATTACTGCCTTTCATGAACCTTTTTTTATTGTCTATTGTCTTTAGGAAATTATCTACCCTTTTATCGAATTCTTCTGTATCTTTTGGGGTAGGCGAAGATTTACTTACAAAAGTAATTAAATGCATTTGAGCCTTCACAGTCTTTTGTGCCTGTGGTGGCATTTGCGTTGGATTTGGCATAATACTATTCCTTTCACTTGACCTAAAACTTATACTTTACCTATATATTATATAATATTTAGGCCAAAAAATCAATAATTAATTATTTTGGACTTTCATCTGCACCTTCTCCAGGTTGCCTTGTTCCTTCTTCTGGTTTTTTAGCTTCTGGAGCACTTTTTTCTGGTTCTCTGCCTATTGCATCTTGGATTGGCATTAGGCTATCATTTTTAGAACCTAGCAAGTAAAAACCGTCTGCCCATTCTTCATCAATCGGCAATAATCCCATCTTTATTCTTGCTTCATTAAACCTGTAAAGACCTTTAGAATATCCTGATACAGTATCCCTTCTAGTTGCTTCGGATTCTTCTAATCCTGCTCCCCTGAAATCTACTTGCCAGCCGTCAATTTTCATTCCTTCTTGAATAATATCTGCAGTAAGTTTCTTTGAAATTAATTTTCTTAAAGGATAAACTGTCGTGTAATAAAAATCCCTTTTTGTTTCAGTCATTGTAGCTCTATTCGTTCCTTCAGGAAAACCTATTATTGGTAAAGGAACGCCGAATTGCCCAGCTGTTAATTTTAGTCCAAACATAAGAAGTTCAAGATAGGACATTTCTGCCGGAGTTATACCTAAAGGCTTAATTTGTGCTCCTTTATAAGTGACCATTGGCTTTCCTGCATTTTGCGGTCCCATAAAATTTTTTTCAATAAATGCCGTTACTGATTCTGCGTCAGCTTCATTTGAATCTTCAGGAAGGATAACTTGAAAAGGCGGTCTTCCGCTATTCTTTAAGATACTAATATTATAAGTTAAGGCTCTAAGAATTAATTGGAGCATAGCTGAATTGTCTTCTAAAACAGCTCTGCCATAAAGTCCGCCCCTGACATTTAATCTTCTAATTTGGCAAACTTCTGGAAGTTCATAAATTACTGGTTTAAGGAAATCAGTTGTTCTTTCATAGCCTGTTTTTTCTAAAACGCCCTTTTTCTTCTTTGTTACATCAACTAAGATTTTTACTTTAGTAGCATCTAAATTATAAAGTTCTGCTACTTCCATATCTTCAGGTTTCCCAGAACTAGCCTTAGTAGGAACTTTTTCCATATACCAATTGCCGTATTCAAGATAAGATTCAATCCCAGCAGCGACTAAAAGTTCAATAGTTTCGTCTGGATTTGGATTATTAAAAAACTTAATAAGTCTTTTTAAGTCTGATTTCTTTGGATGTTCACCTTCAATTTTCTTTATTACAAATCCGCCACCTAAGACTGCATCTTTAATCCTATTAGCAGATTGGATTGAACCTGGGCTATCAGTAAATAAAGTATAAAGGGTATCGAAATTTTTTCCAGGTGGAACTTTTCTTGCATGAAAAGATGAATTAAATGCTGTCGAAACATATTTCCTACTTTTGCCAATCTGTCCGCCAAGTTTCTTTGCTGTCGCTCCAGCCCAATCTTTTTTAGCTGCGTCTAATGCCTTTTTTACAAGACTATTCGCTTCTTTATTATATTTTGTCTTAATCTTTTGTTCTAAGCTTTCTTCTATTTCTTCCTTAACGTCATCAATCTTTTTTTGGACATTTGAGCTTTTTAAAATTGTTTTTTCTAAAAATTTGGGTATTTTCATAGCTTTTGAATGGATTTTAGGCTTTTCTAAAAAAAATGTCAAGCACCTAGAAAACCTGATCCTGGAGTTTTTTGGGCTACATGGTAACAAACTCCTGCCACTGCATCAGTAACATCTTTACTTCCGCCCCTAGGATGATCAATTTTACTTCCTTTAATTTCTTCTAACTGCTGGCATTCCCTAAGAAACACTGGGTATCTATAATAATCTAATCTCTTTTCTAAAATAGCTGCTTTCATAGTGTAATATGCTTCAGGGTTTCTATCGATAGAAAGGGTGTCAGCTCTAAAACCTGCGTCCCTTAAAGTTTGGATAGAATCGATACTTTGCCAGCCGTCAAAAGTCGTCAAACTTATGTTATAACCAATATCTTTCAATCTATATATTTTCTTTCTTATATCTTTAAATTGGATTTCTTCCCTTGGGCCAGCAGTAAATTGTTCCATATAATCAATGAAAATTTTAGGTCTTTTTTCTATTTCTCCATTAGGTTTTTTTACTTCTTCCCAACCATTGAATTTACCCATAGCCATTCCAGCAGCGTCACCTTTTCCTTCCTTTTGCAAACCTAGGTCAACATGAATAAATCTTCTTTCATTATCAAAATCTTCGCTGCTTTTTAAGTTATAGAACCATTCTTGGAAATCATTAGTTTCTTTATTAATCGGATGTTTCCTTTTATCATTAACATTAAAAATAACTGTGCTTGGTTCTCTGAAGAAGCCTTGTATTGCCATTGAAGGCTGTGCCCCAAAATCTCTCATTGCTTTTTCAGGGTTTTGCCTAAATTCAGGTTCATATTCAATAGGCACCATCATTCCTTTGAACTTTTGAAGGTACTTTCCTAAATCAAATTTTTCACCACAAAACATATCTTTAGGTAATGCTTCCCATAAAGGTGTTCTTATCTTATAAAGTTTTGGGTTTTCATCTTCCCTAAATTTAGTTTCGGCAAAATCATAAACATATTTAGGGGAAGTAATAATGAATAATTTACCTTTATTAAAAAACCTAGATTTAGTTCTTTTCTTTATTTGGTTATAAATTTCTTCTGCATAATCTTTTGTTTCAGTAGCAGTATGGAAAGAAGCTTCATCAATAACAGCACCAAAAATATTATAACCTAAAGGTGCTTCTTCATTAGAACCTAAAGGCAAAATAAAAAGATTTTTAGGCATCCTTAATTTTGATTTAATTTTAGGATCGGGCGGATAATATTTTTGAAACCAAGGATTATTATCTATTCTATTTTTAATTTCACCAAAAACAATATCTTTAGCTTGGCTGAATGATTTAGAAATATTAACAAAGGCAATTCTAGTGCCCTTAGCAAACCTAAAATAATTTTGTGGGTCTTTTAAGCAAAGAAGTTTATAAAGAATATATTCAATAGCTTTAGAAGATAAAAAAGATTTTCCACTTCCGATTCCCGCAATATACAGGATTTCTTCATAATTTCCTTTATCAAATATGTCGATTAAAAGTTTTTTATTATGTTCCCTTGCTGTATCACTTTTCTTTATGAACTTTGGGTTTTCCAGAAATTCCTTCATTGACACCGGCCTGTGCTGATATTCCTGATTGTTTAGGTAGAAGTTCAGGTCTTCTATGTCTTTCCTGTTTGCCGTCATCGTCAAGAATTTTTGTAATCGTGGACTTAAATTCATTTCTTTGCTCCTTTGGTAATAATCTAATTTCGTCTGCGAAAGATGAAATTTGTTCTTCTGCCCCAATTGTATCACTTGCCTTAATTACTGATAAACCTTCTACTTCGCTAATTTTATTTAAAATATCTACTGCTGTTCTTAAAAAAGTTACTTTAACAGGGCTTTTTTCTTTGGCATTCCTATAAGAAATCATTGCTTGATTATATAAATAATGGAATTTTGATAAAAGCTCTGTTCTTTTCGCAAGATAATCTTTACTTTCAGCTATGTCTTCTTGTGAAATGTATTCAATATCCCTTTTAATGATTTCTTCTTTACAAGGGAAAAAGATAGTTTTATTGTCTTTGCTTTTAACTCCTTTTTCCAAAATCATACTGATTCTTTTAGTGTCAAAACCTTGTCTGTGAAGCTCTCTGACCTTTTGCCTTCTTAAAACTTCATGGTCAATTTCCCCTGCAACAATAGGAGCAGTGACTTGTGTTGGAATTTGGATTAATTCATCAATTGGTGACTTTTTTGCCATATTTACCTAGATATTCTTTGCAAATAATAGTAATACCTTCAGCATTATCATCTTTATCAGCTATTTCTAAAGCACTTTCAATAGTTTTATATTGTTCTTGATTTAAGATAACTTCAAACCTATATTCCCCAGTTTCTGCTTCGTCTAATTCAACTGGGTCTTCATCAAATTGGTCAAAATCAAATTTCAAAAGATTTTCTAATCCCTTTAGTTCATCTTGAGTATAGCCCAATTTATCTTCTAATTCTTCCATATTATAAGTTTTATTTAGGTCATGAATTACTTCTGCTAGTTTCAAAGTGTCTAGTTCGCCCCTAAGCTTGTTAAAATTAATAGTAGCAATCATTGCATCAGGAAGTTTTTTATCTAAAATAATAGTAGGAATTTCTGTATAACCAAGTTCTTTTGAAGCTTTCCATCTATGCTCACCGTCAATAATAATATATTTGCCTTTTTCTTTTTCCATTTCCCTGACAATGATACCGCCGATTAATCCTTCCCTTTCAATATTTTTTTTAGTCTGTATAAATACCTTATCTTCCATTACATTAGGATTATATTTATTGGGTTTTATATTGTTAATTTTGATTAATGCTATTTTATGTTTGAATTTTGGTTTAATCATTTTTTATTCCTTCCATTCAATACCCTTAATTTTCCATAAACGAGTAATGAATTTTTCATATTCTTGATAAGCTCTTATATTTTGGATACATCTGATTGAATTTTTTTTTCTCATAGTTTTATCCACATTTATGTATTGATATGGGTTATCAAGTTTAAGCAATTTTTCTTTTTCTATTTTAATTTTTCTTCCAACTGATATTATAATAAATTTTTGTCCTTTAAATCTAAATAATTTAGCATATTGTGCCCCTATTAACCAACTTGTTGAATCAGCAGAATAAAATGGATATGTCTTTAAAATTTTACTTCCAGTAATTCCAAAACCATGTACTTTTATTTTATCTTTTGTATGCCTAAAAACAAAATTTAAAAACTTTTCTAAATCTTTAAATTTTGCTGGAACTCCTGCTATTCCGCCAATAGCAATTTTGTCATGTCTTGTAATATAATCAGAAAAAAGTTTAAATTTTTTTGCCTTCCATTCGTCAAAATGGAAAACAGGAATTGGTTTCAATCCTATTTTTTCTAAATATTCTTGATTTTTAATAGTCCCCTTTGTTTCCGTTAAATCAAGGTTTGCAAAACTATGTATATATTTTTTATTTTTTATAATAAACTTTCCATAATTCTTTACCAAGATTTTTTTATTTTGTATTCTAGCAGTATAGCCACCGCTGTCTAAGAAAATCTTTTTAAAAGGAAACTTTTTTAAATCTATCTTATTCTTTTCTAAATAATAATAACTTGACAAAACGTGTTTTGCTTTGGCTTCTATTAAATATCTTAATGCTTCTCCTGTGCTTGCTCCTGCTAGAAAAATTATCATATTTTTGATTTTATTGCGTTTCTTATTTCTTTTTTTCTTTCTTCTGAAAATAAAGAAAGAGAATTTTCGATTTCAGGAAGATATAATTTTTTAGTATTTTCTATTACTTGCTTTTTTGGTATTTTGTATTCTTCTTCAATTTTGTTTCTTTGCATTGCTACAAATCTATGTAAACATCCCATACAATTACCACAAGGTAATTCATTAACATTATTAATATAATGACAAGAAACTGTTTTCTTTAATTTTTCAATATCTCCATTTTCTTTAAGGTAAAGTTCTATTAATTGACCTTTAGTCAAATTACTAAAAGGGACACAAATTTCTATATCTTTTTTGTAAAATTTGCTTAGAATTTTACTACCTTCTATTAACATATATTCTGATTTATCTCCCCATTTCTTTTTTACTTCTCCATTGACTGCCATCATCCAAATTTCTCCCCTTTGTTTTATTAATTCACCAGCAATAATACATAAAATCCAATTTCTTCCTGGAAAAATTTCTCCCCAATATTTTTCTCCTTTTTCTTGATATTTTTTCATAAAACTTAAGTCTTTAAAAATACAATCTATTCCTAAATTTTTAATAGTTTCTATTTCCATTTCTGCATAAGGATAACCATAATTTACATATAATCCTTTAATATTTTTATATTTCTTTTTAGTAACATAATAACCTATGTAACTATCAATTCCGCCACTAATAAGTAAGACTTTTTCGTAATTCAAATAAGCCTTTTTATAAAGTGCTTCTGGATGATTATAAACATAAAATAGAAAATCATCTTTAGGTTGTTTTAATTTATAAAGATTTTTTTGAGCTTCAATAGCTTTTTTTAATAAATTATTTTTTATATTAATCATATTTTTTGATAAAATTTAATCTTTTTTTATCAATTTTAAAAATTCTAATCTAGTTTTTGATTGCTTGAAATTACCCCTAATAGCAGATGTAATTGTTTCTCCTGTTTCAGCTCTTACTCCCCTTATTTCCATACAACTATGACGTGCTTTTATTACAATCATAATTCCTTTTGGTTTTACTATTTTCCAAAAAGAATTTGCTATTTGTTCTGTTAATCTTTCTTGAATTTGAAGTCTATGAGCATATATTCTAACTAATTTATGGATTTTAGATAATCCAATAACCCTTTTATTTGGTATATATCCAACCCAAGCCATTCCTTTAAAGGGTAAAATATGATGTTCACAAAAGGATTCAACTTTTATATCAGAAATAATTATCATTTGATTATAACCTTCAGCATCAAATGTTTTACTTAAAACTTCTTCGGGATTTTTTCCATAACCATCAAACATTTCTGACCAGCCTTTTGCTATTCTTTCTGGAGTTCTTCTTATTCCTTCCCTATTTTTATCTTCACCTAAGGCTTCTAATATTAATTCACCTGCTTTGTATAATTTTTTTTTATCTATCATTTTTATTCCTTTCAATGAATTTTTATATTTTTATCCGGTATTGTTTTCAAGTCTTTTAAATAATTAAGAATTTCATCTAGCCAAGTAGGCAAATGAAAAGTAAAAGCAAGCATTTTCATTTCCTTTAATAAAAGAAGGTTTTGCTTAAAACTTTCCTTATCGAAAGGAAATTCTTTACTTTTTTCTTTAGTAAGTGTTCCTTTGTTTTCTTCCCTTATAAACTTAATTGGCTTTAATGCACAATAAAAGGGTTTGAAATCTTTTACTAAACATTCTTTTTTCTTAAAGATACAGTCTTTTTTATTAAAATAACTGAAAATAAAAAAGTTATAATTGTTAATCGATATAATCCTTTTTTTAAAATATTTAACCTGTTTTGGATATTTCTGTTTAAAAAAATCCCATCTCCACCCCAAAAAATAATCTAAACTATGTCCATTACATTCTTCTTTATAATCATAATTTTTAAAAAAATCCTTTGAAATCCATATTTCTTTAGGTGGGTCAACCCAATCATTTTTATATAAAAAAGACTTTTTAGAAACACTTGATAAAATATTAACTATATCGTTAATTGTTTCTTCCATATTTATTTTTCTCAACTTGTTCTTCGGTCAAATTTTGGCTTTTTAATATGCGGATATTGGCTTTCCTAGTTGCTTCTATTAATTCAGTATTAATCTTATTCTTTTTACACCAATGAATTAGGCTATTAATGTCTTTTGGGAAACAACCACCACCATAACCACGTTTACCCTTATGAATTACTTCCCAGTACATTCTGCCCATTGGCGAACCTACCCATTTTGACGCAGCACTTGCTTTTTTAATTGCTTCAAAATCCATACCAAGTTTTATAGATATATCAAAAAAGAAATTAGCAAAAATAACCATTAAAGCTCCATGAAAATTATTAACATATTTAACTGTTTCAGCTTCACGAGCTTTCATTATTACATCATAAGGACTTTGGGGTAGTAAATGTAAAACTTCTTGAGCAAATTGATAACTTCTAGTAGTACAGCCAATTATTTGCCTATCAGGATTAATAAAATCTTCCCATGCAGTTTTTTCACTTAAAAATTCAGGATTAAAGAATAAATATAAACTAGGATATTTTTGTTGAAGGCTTTTAGTTGTTCCTGGAACAATTGTTGATTTAATGATTACTTTTTTACTTTTACCAACTTTACTTAAAACTTCTTCAAGACTATTCAAGTCATATTTTTCAGTTTTCCAATTATACGGAGTTGGTACAGCTATAAAAATATAATCAGCTTCTTTATTTATTTCTTCCCAACTATGAGTTTGGCTATTTCCACCTAATCCCATTATTTTATATTTAGAAGAAAACCACTTATAAAGTTGTTTGCCGACCATTCCTGTATAACCGATAATTGCTATTGTTTTCATTTTATTAAAATACTTTTTCTATTTTAAGTCTTTTCCCCCTTTTTTCCTTAATAATAATTTCCTTATCACAAATAGGGCAAATTACATAAAAGATTTTGTATAATATTTCTTCTCTGAGATAAACCATTTTCAATATAGATGGTTCATTAAGCGTTTCTTTTACTGACTTGAATTCTCCAGTGCCAGTAGAAATATATTTCTTTTCTTTTTTTTCTTTGATATCTTTTTTATCAATATCAAATATATGATAAGTGTCTTTATATTTATGACTGATTTGCATTAGACTTGCCTTTTATTCCCCCAACAAAATTTGTGAATTTGGGGAATTATAAATAAATTATATCCTTGCCAATCTTTTCTGTTTTTATCGTTCATCACATTAAATTCAATAAGTTTTCTCAAAGCCTTTACTTGGAATCCTAAACTACCTGATTTAACAACGTCTATCTCTGGCTGTAAAATAATAGGAAGATTTATATTTTTAATTACAGGAAATTTGCTTAATAAATCCAAAGCTTCATCCCTATCATCTTTATTTTGGATAACAAATTTAAAAGAAACATTTTGATATTTTTTATGTTGCTCAATATACCTAAACCAAACTTGTTTTATAAATCTTTTTGCAAAATGATTGCCAGATGATTTTAATTTAGGCGATACTGAAAATCTATTAACCAATGGTGCTAGCACTGGCTCATACAGAGTGCCATTTGTCTGTATGTCTATAAAATAACTGTTGGATTGGGCTAATTCGCATAGCTTAATCAGCTCTTCTTTTTGCAATAAAGGCTCTCCGCCAGTAATAGATAATGCCCTTACTCCAAAATCATTAACTTTTTTCATTATTTCTTTTGGGGTAAAGACTTCAAATTCACTTCCAGGTCTGCTGGCATATTGAGTATCGCACCATTCACAAGCTAAATTGCAACCAGTCGTCCTGACAAAAGCAATTAACTTTCCAACATCTAAACCTTCACCTTGAACTGAAACAAAAATTTCTGAAATCCGCATTTTAACTCCTTTTTTATAGTTCTCTGCCTAACCTAAAAAATCTCTTTTTAGCAGTAGACTGATAACTAACACCATTATCAGGTGTTTCAAAAACTACTATTTTACTTAATTTTATTTTTCTATATTTGAACCAAGGGAAAAGCCCATTGTAAATTTCTTCGGCTAGATATTCGGCAGTTGGATTTTTAAGTGTCCAGCAAATCCATTCATCTGGAAGAACTTTTTTTAACTCTGCGTTCTTTTTACCTTCTTGCTTTAATACTAATTTATGGTCATATCTTTCTTTGACAAATTTCTTTACATATTCTTTTATTTCTTTAAAATCAATTAATGCTCCCCAGCTATTTAATTCTTTCCCTTCAACCTGAACAGTAACAGCCCATCTATGACCGTGTATTCTTTGACAATTTCCTTTATAGCCATTTAATCTATGAGCAGCATCAAAGTGGCTGGCGACTGATAGAGTAAACATCTTTACCTTCCTTTCTTATATTATTTAATAAAGCACCTAACAAATGTATATCTATTACAGCAAGAATATTATGTTTACCCGATTCTCTGATTGTTAAAACTGCATGGTCGCCAGAATCACAATATTTTTCTTTTACTTTCCGCCATAAAGAAAAAATCCTAAATTTCTGGTATCTTTTTGAATCAATTTTTAAGGTTGGGAAATCTTTAACATCAACATCAGGAGCAACTTCACTATAAGATTTTCTAATTATTCTTTCGCCACCGAGTATTTCGGCAACTTCTCGTTCTAATTGTTTCCACTGCTGACTTTTTTTCATAAGATTTTCCTTTTAATTGATCAGGCAAAGGCTAAAGTCCTGCCGGTCTTTTATTTAAACAATTCATAATCACCAAAACTGCCCGTATTGGTAATCTATTGTACCTTTGCCTAAGTCAGGAAGACAGGGTTTGAACCTGCGACCTTATGTTCCCAAAACATACGCTCTGCCAATTGAGCTACTCCCTGTTAAAAAGCCTGTGGCGGTTTTTGCCGTCCAATGGCTATTATTGCTAAAGCTATTAAAGCTGCTATTAAAACCTTTATTATCATAACTCTACCTTGTTCCCTTTTACTATTTTATGAAATTTTTTTTGTGAAGAATTTCTTTTCATTTTTTCTTCACTTTTAAATAAATAGGCAAATACGCCTATCAAACTTAGGGCAATAATTATGCCCAAGAATAATTCAAACATAATAAGGGTTTATCTAGCCCTTGGGGTATCTGACCAGAATTGAACTGGTATAACTAGGTTCACAGCCTAGCACTTTGCCGTTAAGTTACAGACACCATAGTATATTGCAGGCTGTCAGGGTTTCGAGCCCTGCAAGGTGAAGTTTGGAGTTTCACCTGTACCCAGTACCCAACCTATTTTATCAATTTTGCCTTCTTACATATTTCTATAAAATCACTTTTTTCTGTGACTATACACTCTTGATTTTGTACCTGTATAGAAATTACTCCTATCTTGCTTTCTTTCAATCCCTGTAAGTAAACCTTTTCTAGCAGTTTTTTTGTTAGTGAAAAGCTTTTTTTCTCCGTCTGTTTGCTTTCCACCAGAAAATGCTTTGATTGACTGTCGCCCTTGAAATTCCATAAACCCCCTGACCTTGGTGTTGCTCTAGCACCAAATAATTTTTTATCTTGCTTTTCCTTTTTCTGCCACTTATGCTTCATTCTTTACCTGTAATATGTATAGTGTTTCTATGTATTTAACATGTATCTAACATGTTATTTTTTTTCTGGTGCTGATGGCTCTGGTGGAGCTTCATCAACAGTTTTGACAACATTTGGTTGACCAGCGATAGGTTGGCTACCAGGCTGACCTTCTTGCCTTTTATTATCTAAGATTATCATATTATCAGCAATTATTTCTGTTGAATATCTTTCTATCCCTTGTTTGTCTTGCCATTTTCGGGTTTGTAATCTGCCTTCAATATAAATTTTCCTACCCTTAAATAAAAGCTGATTGCATAATTCTGCTAATTTTGCCCAAACAGTAATCTTGTGAAATTCAACTTCGTCTTTCTTTTCACCTTGCTCTGTTGTCCAATACCTATTAGTAGCAAGCCCCATACCGCAGACTGCTGTTCCTTTTGGAGTATATCTCAACTCTGGATCCCTTGTTAAATTACCGATTAGATGGACTATGTTTAATGATCTACTTGCCATAGTGAACTCCTTTTCTTAAAGTTTTAATAATTTTTCTTTGAACTTTTTATCTTTTTTAATATAATCTGTCAATTCTTGTTTGCCTTGAAACCTTTTGCCTAAAACTTCATACCATGCACCCATTCTTTTTATTTTACCACTAATTAGAAGTAAATTTAATATCTCACTTTCTTCGTCAAAAAATCCTTTATAATAATATTTAAATTGTCCTTCTTTCCAAGCAGGGCAGATTTTACTTTTAGTAACTCTAAATTTGATAACATGCCCTATTTTCTTTTTATCTTCTAATATCCAATCGCCTTTTCTAATTTCTACTCTTAAAGAAGCGTAGAAGCCCAAAGCTCTGCCACCGCTGGTTACTTCTGGGTTTCCGTATTTACCCACAGCTTCACGAACCTGATTAATAAAAATAACCAAAGTATTTGACTTGCTAATAGCACCTGTTAATTTTCTTAATGCTTTTGACATTAATCTGGCTTGTAAAGCCATTGTTTGTCTTTCTATATTTTCTTCTGCTTCAAATTGCGGGACTAAAGAAGCGACACTATCTACGGTTATTATCCCTACATCACCTTGAAGAAGCATATCAATAATGTTAAATACTTTTTCGCCTTCTGTTTCCCTAACTAAAATTAATTTGCTTAAATCAACTCCTAGTTTTTCAGCAAATTTAGGGTCAAAAGCCCTTTCACTGTCTATAAAAACACAAGATAAACCTAATTTTTGGGCTGAAATAATAGTTCTTAAAACACAAAGAGTTTTTCCTGAAGAATACGGACCGTAGATTTCAACTGTTCTTCCCCTTGGAAATCCGCCATTTGTCGCCCAATCTAAGTATGGAGAACCCGTAGAAATTTTTTCAATAGCAACTTGTTTCAAGTCTTTTACTTTGCCTATTGTTTCTTCGCCAAATTTCTTTTTAATTTTTAGGATTGTTTTATTTAAGTCGTTCATTGTTTTTCTTTATTAAAAATAACTGGCGGTCTTTTAGAATACATTTTATTCTTTAGGCTTTTAATACTAATAATAAATTTCTGTAATAAGTCTGAATTATAAAAACCGCTGATTAAAATATCTCTATCTTGAAAGTCATCACAAAGAAATGTAACCCTTTCTTTCCCAATATCTTTAATCTCTAATTCTATCCCATTCATTAAAAACCATACGGCTAAATAAAAATCTCTGGTTTGATATTTTTTTTTCATTTCTTTTTTCTTAAAACTCTAAGCCTTTGTTTTGTCTGTTCGCTTCTTTTATAATTTGGGTCTTTTGGACCTGCTAATTTATTAAATTTATATTTTGAACCCTTTTCAAGATTTTTATACATTCCTGTTTTTAAAATAGTTTGTCTTTTCTTTTTTGCATATTCTTTTGACAAATATACATTTTTTAAATCAAAGCCAAATCTTCTGTTATATTCCCTTACAGTTAACCTATGATGTCTTGCTATATGATAACCTAATCCTTTAAACCATTCACCACAAATTTCACATTTCCATGCATCTGCCAAAACATCATAGTCAGGTTTTCCATATCCCATATATATATATTATATCAAAAATTGGATTATAAATCAATAGCATATTTCCATAATCTATTATCCAACAAATTTATCATTTTGGATATAATGGTCAATGTGCTTGCAATGGTTTCTAAAGATAAAAGCAGGGCAGGAACATTTCCAGCCTTCTTCAGTTTTTCTTAAAACGTATCCTAAATCATCTTTAGTTTCGCTTGGTATTTCGTGAAATTCTACTTGTTTATTCATTTTTTGTTTTTAATTTATAAAATCTATCTGTAAATCCTATACTATAAGGCAATAATTTTTCCACTTCCTTTAATGTTTCTTTCCGAATAGAAATAAGGGCTTTATCTACTTCTACATCAATAAATTCATCAATCGCTTTGGCGACAGACATAGTTATAGCAATACCTTCAAACTGTAAGGTTTTTGCTAATTTTTTTCTTAATATTTCTTTTAGTTTATTTTTCATTTTTTGGTTTTTAGGTTGTTGATAAATCCCTGTACCATTCCTGCAAATAAGTGAACATTTCCCATGCCATGTATATTTGCTAAACCAAATCCACTTGTCATTTTTTCTTCAAATTCCTCTGCCATTTTTAAAACATCCACTTCCCCTAATGTCTCCTCCCGTATAGAGTCAAGGGCTTTTTTAATCCACTTAATTTGTTTTGGAATACACCAATCTCCATTTTTATAACAAAAACCACTGTTATAACATTTATAAATAAACTCCTCTAATAATATCTTTTCTTTTTGTTTATTTTTCACCCTACCCCCTTAATTTTAAATACTTCTTATTTACTAAATACAAAACTCCCCATAAAAGTAAAAAACTTGTTATCACCGGATACCTGAAAGCAATCATATCTATAAGGATAAGTATTGCTAAGGCATTATTTATACAAATAAACAACGCTATTCTTTTCCACAAATTCATATTTTTAAACCAGTTGCTCATTTACTCTCCTTTTCCAAAGCGTCATATTTTTAAACCAGCTAAAAAAATTATATGTCTCCACATTTCTCCTTCATAATATTAACCATTTCCTGTTCTTCAAATGTTAATTCTTGTTTGCCTAAAATATAATCCCACATACATATCTCATCAGCGGTCAATCCCTGTCCTTTTATCGGATGTTGGTCTAATTCTTCAAGCGTCCATTGGTTAATTGGTTTTTCTGGTTCGGTCATTTCATAAACTCCTTTACTTTTTTTTGCCTTGCTTGGATGGCTTGGTTTATTTTACTGGCTACATAAGCAGAAATTATCCTTGCCCATTTAAGACTATCTTGGCCTGAAAAACCTGCATATCTCCAAAACTCAAAATTCTTAATTTCACTAAATAATTCCTTTTCATCAAAACTCATTTTATCTAATGTGCCTTTCTCTTTTTTCTCCACCTCCACCGCCTTAAGGCTTTGTTTAACTATTTGGCGGATGGTGGAAGAAAGAAACCCTTCTAGTATATAAGGCTCGTGTCTATATTTACCATTTTTATAAACATAATTTTTTCTGAAATCTTTTTTCGCTTCCTTTATTAGCTGGTTAAGTGTTTTAGTCATAATTCCCTCCCCCAAGATTTCTCTTGGGGCAAAAAACTAATCGTTCTTAGTTATTGACTTATTAAGCCACATTGCACTTTCTTCAAGTTTAGTCAAAGCTAATGATAAACCTCTACCTACTGGAAGCTGTTGCACTTCTTTGTAAAGAGCCTCATATTTATCCCTAAACTTTTGCATTGTTGCTTTTTGTTCGTCTGTTGGTTGAACATATTGTAAAGTTGACATTTCTATATCACCTCCTTTTCCAAGTAATTTAAAAAATCTTCATCATCTATTTCTTTTAAGTCCTTCACCTAATAAAAAAATAAGAACAAAAATTAATAACCATTCCAGATTAATTGACATTATAATTCACTTCCTTTTCCAAGTAATCCAGAAAATTTTCTGTTTGGCTATTATTTACAAAATCTTCTGGTTCAAGGTCATAAAATATTTTTTTCAATTCCGGCAACACCTGCCTTATCAGCCAGCTTGTGCAGACTTCAAAAATATTATTATCTATTTTCAGTTCGGTGGTTTGCTTTGTGTTATTGTTGGGCATTTAAGTTAGTTCTCCTTCAAAATTATTACCCTGAAATGGTTTAAATCTTTTAAATAGATGTATTCTACCTTTAGAGTTTAAAAAAACTTTTAATTCCTGCCAACATTCCGCACATAAATCAAAATTCATTTTTCTTATTGGTAGAGTTAAAAGTTCTTCTGTCCCACTTTCAATAGTTTGTCCACACCTATCGCATTTATAAAATTGACTCATTTCTCCCCCTTCTTTTTACTTTTTACTGGCACACTATTTCGGATTACAAATTAATCTTTCCCCAAAAAATATATCTCCTATTTCTTGAATTTCACCACCAGAATTAAAACAGTTATTTACAAATTGTGTTAATTCCCTTTCTTTTTCCTTACTTCTTTTATCTATTTGATAAAGACCGCCCAAAAAACCAAAAAGAATAACTAAAAGAAATAATGTCCATAATATATCTTTTATGTTAATATTCATTTTTTATCTTATTTACAACCTACTACTAATCCTTTCAAAATTAGTAGTAAGATTAGTAGCAAAATAGCCAAATAAATCCGATGTACTAATCCCCTAAAATCATTCACCCAGCACCTTATTTCCAATTCGGTAATCGGCTGTTGTTTCCAAACTGCTGAATCTGAATAAAAGCTTTTTTTTCTTTTTCTACTTTTTATTGACATTTTTATCCTTTGTTAAATACTCTAAAAAACGGGGGCATCTTGTAGTGGGATAAGACATTCAGACACAGAGATGTTTAAAAAGAAATACTTTTTTTTATCGGGTAACCATACTCCCATTCAGCCAGAAGTCTAAACTTGGTTAGGATGGA
>Ga0210003_1001883_pt1 | contig 18086 bp, 13 predicted proteins | sample LantaG_FD_182804 | JGI IMG/M metagenome (GOLD analysis project Ga0210003, IMG submission 182804) | Deep subsurface microbial communities from Baltic Sea to uncover new lineages of life (NeLLi) - Landsort_02402 metaG (SPAdes) (version 2) | ecosystem: Environmental > Aquatic > Marine > Oceanic >...
AACCTCCGATCATACCGGTGCCCAGTGCCGCGTAGGTGCCCGGATACGTTGCGGCCGATTCGATCCAATAACGGATCATATCCTGTTCGTGTCGCGTGAGCCGGGCATTATAGTGGCTGCCATCGAGCATCTTCATTAGCGGGCTGGCTGACGTACCGACCGAACGGGGCGGCAGATTGGTCACCAAACGGTCACGCCCGTCGGAAATAAATTGTAAGGCAGTAAGCGTATAGTAGCTGTGAGAAAAAATCGGTCCGTGATCGCCGGTGAGGATTACGCCGCCCGAACGCTTGTCGTAGTCGTGACACTCGATGCAATTTCTGTCCAGGATGGGCTGAATATCGCGAGGATAATCAAACACGTCAGGTATGCCCGCTATGGGTTTGACCGGGCTGGGTAGACGCTTTAGGGCCTGCAGCGAACCGGTTGCCGTGGGGACAGGAGTTCTCAGCCGCTGTTCGTGACAACCCAGGCAACTGGTAGTTTCTCCCGGCATGACACTCAGAAAACTGTGCATGCGCTTTACCGAGTTGTCGTTTTCATCCAGAGCTACAAAAAACAAGCTCCGCAAAGCAGGCACTTCCATATAGGCCGACCCGTCAGGCTCGACGGGGACCGTCCCGACGATGCGCTCCAGCGTGTATGTCCCGCCGAAACTCATTGGAGGCATTTTGCCGCTGTAATTGATCGGCTTGGACAGCGTTTCCAGCACGAGCAGTTTTTTGATCTCACCCCGCTTGACTCCCTCCATCCGCCGTCCGGCGTACACATCCTGCAGAATTAGCCGTCCGGTCGTTTGCTGGGGATCGCACCGCGGCGGGATAACCGGCTCGCGTTTTCGTGCCCTCAACGGACGAGGTTCATGACACTCGACGCCGGCCTCAATAAGCTCTTGAGGCAATCGATATATCTGGCGTGTTTCGCCCCGGCTGTTCATCACCAGCAGGCTGGCACCGCGTGCCACCAGAAAGCAGTCCACGGAGAGGGGATAAGGGTCGCGGAAATTATCTTTCTCGCTGATTCGGCGGGCCGAAGCCTCATCGTCCGGCCCCATTTTAGGCGTCACGATGGTGATAGCACCTTCATGTTCTTTGCGGCCGTGCTGAGGCGAAAACACCGCCACTACTTCGTTGTTGCTTCCGGGAATCGGCTTGGCGTCGATCATCAATGTGTGGGGATGCAGGTTCCCAAAGTAGATCATCTGGCCGGTTCCGTCCGGATCGGCAGTCCAGAGATGATGGAACGCAACCCGGCTGCGGTCGACGTACTCCCACCGCTCATAAATCACCCGGCCATCAGGCAGCAGCCACGGCGTGTTATCGTGCTCGATGTTTCCGGAAATCGGCTGGATGTTTGCTCCGCTGCCGTCACAGACGTATAAAATCGCCACTTGAGTAAACCAGCAGGGAACCCAGCGATTGCCCCGGCTGGAGCAGAACATAATTTTGCCGTTAGGCAGGTAAGTCGGTTCCATGTCATCGTATTGCCCGAAGGTGAGTTGCCTGAGTCCGCTGCCGTCGACATTTATTTCATAGAGGTGGTAATAATCCGTGCCGCCCGGGCGATAGGAGAAAAGTATCTTCTCTCCGTCATAGTGTACCTGTGGATCGCGAATGGAACCGCCTGGGTCATCGAGCAAAACAGTGACTTTCTTGCTGCGAACGTTCAAGCGGCACAAGCGGCCTTTGGCTCCATAAGCCATTTTGTTTTCATCCTGAGCATAGTAGCCGAAGTTCTCGTACCAGTGGCCTCCATTACCGGGCTGCCGGGATGCGAAGATGATTTCTTCAACCCCAATCTCCACCGATTTGGCCCGCATGCAAATCGGCGCGATAGTAATCAATAATAGAAACGTCGCTGCTTTGAGAGAAATACCATTAAGATACTCTCGTTCATCTGTTCTCTTAATCATACTAACATGATAATATAAAACGCTTGTAATGTGAAATGATTTAGTTCCGGGCGACAGGATTCGACGTTTCAAACTATCGAGAAATTATTAAGGATCTGATTCGCCGGATCCGCCTGCTCATTAACCTCATCCCTGAATTGTTAGTAACATGTACCGAAATCGCCATCTCAATTCAACCAAATAGCAGACATATAGCCATTTTCCATTCTGTTACAGCCGTTTTAAGAGAGTGAAATGTTTTTATAGGGCCGGTACGAAAAGTTTTTCTAACCCCCTGCAGCGCATATCAACACCATGTAGCGAAAGTTGATTTTTCTCTTGCACACCCGACTGCCGCAGTATATATTCCCCATAGCGACGTTTTCCCGATTTTCGAGCCGGACGTGAAGGCTCTCCGGTGCGCCCATCATTTACGGCACACCAACGGGGACGGAGTTTGCGCGGCCGGCGGATGCGTGGTTTAGGCTCTCAGGTATTAGGTGTCGGGGCTTTACTAAGCCGGGTCGGATTGCACAGCTACCTAAGCCACTTTTGAAAGTGATAATGATTCTTCCTTGGGATTCCCCTATGCCCCAGTAGGTTACTGTAGTTCTTAAGCAAATCTGACGGTACACTACGCATTTGAATGTTATCGATAATTACTGATAACACTCATATTCCGGTGTTATCGAGATAGTGACCATTCTATTTTCCCACATTTTTGTGGTCAATGGCCAATTTCAAGAATATCTTATCCGGTGTTATCAGTAAAAACAGATAATAATTTGTTCGGTAAGCACATTTTGTGAGAGAATGAGAAGCGAATACAAACAAATTACCCTGGAGAACTGGACCAAGCCGGACCCGGCAAATGAGTGTTTTGTTGGCATCCTGCCCGATGGAACATCGCGTGCTATTAAGGCAGAGGAATACTTGACTGACATACTACGTCACAAATTGGGTGATCACGTTCCAGAGGATATTCATAAGTTATTCGAAGTTGCTAGGGGGATCATGACTTATGGCTATTACTACTATCCAATTTTCACAATGGCGACAGAACAACTATTCCGGATTCTAGAATCCTCAGTATCACATGTTTGCAAAACTTTAGGCAGTCCAGCACCAATTAAGACATACAACACTAAAATCGAATGGCTAATAAAAAAGGGCATTTTAAGAGATGAGGAAAAAGAGCGATGGGATAGTATTCGTAGGTTGCGAAATTCAAGATCGCATCCTAAAAACCAAATGATCTTGCCCCCAGGATGTACAATAGATCTTCTGAGTGCCATAAGTGATGATATTAACTCCTTGTTTCTTAAAATGAGAAAATACCAAGAAGTAAAACACATAAATACCGAACAATCGGATTCAGTTGGACCTCGCTGACGCTCGGCCACTGATCCGCCGCGTTGAGCAGACTGAAGGCAGGCTATAGCAGATGAAATCAAAGGCTCTAAGAAAGCGCCAAGGGAATCGCAGAGGGCCGGGAGAGCATAGGGGCCGGGAGAGCATAGGGGCCAGCCTCCCCCTAATTGGAACAAGCAAAGAATGAAATGGTCATGCTCATCGAAGCTTCGCAATAGATTTTCCTGGAAGGATAGATAATGATGCATAAGATATGGTTAATATTATTGTGCACTGGATTATTTTGTGTGCAAAGTTATGCTGAGCCACAAAAGCTAACTCAAGAAGCAGGCCAAACTGATTATGTTAAACTTATTCCGCCGGAGAAACTAAAAGAGGACCTGGATTTTCTCCTTAAAACAATCCAGGAAGCACATCCGAATATGTACGCCTATATAAGTGAGGAAAAATACACCGCTGTTAGAGGTGAGCTTTATCGGCATTTTGATCATGCAATGAGTGCCTCCGAGTTTTACGTCTATGTTCAGACGGCGGTGTCTTGTCTCAAGGATACTCATACCATGGTCGAGCGGCCTTCCAACTTCGTCATGCCTCCAATTACCGAATCCATGCGGGAATTGGGCGGGCGATTGAAAGAAATTCTGAAGGACGATGAAAACTCCGAGACCGAAACCCAATACGTTCCGGCTCCTCGTAAGAAAGAATACACGGGACCGTATTCGTACCACTTCTTTCCGGAATATAATGCCTGTCTGATGGTTGTCAATTGGTTTGGGATGCCGGATGAGGTAAAACAATACGCTAAAAAATTTCAAGAAACCTTCAAAGCAATCAGAGAAAAAGGAATAACCAATTTAGTAATTGACGTGAGGGAGAACCGTGGTGGTTGTGGGTTGGCTGTTGATGATCTTCTAAAGTATTTAGCAAATAAACCTTTCAGGCAAATCGAAAAAATTGAGCAACGGCTTGTGCCTGAATTTTTTGAACTATTGGAGCAATATGGCCTAAACATTAACAAGATAATGGCAGATGAGTATGGAATCGATTTAGAAAATCTGAAATCTGAGGAGAAGTATAAACCTGGGATGACAGTTATGGGGCAGGGGCAGTTTAAGAACCCACACGGGCTCTCAGATAGATTCAAAGGGTCAATCTACTTACTTATTGCAAAACCAACGTTTTCGGCGGCTTCGAATTTTGCGGCTGCAGTAAAATATTTTGAAATTGGAACTCTGATTGGTCAAGAAACAAGCGGCGAAAAAGACCATTACGGCCAAATTCTGCCAATTCAACTACCTAATTCCGGATTGAACGGTCAAGTTTCAACCGCCCACTTTATAACGGTTGGTGGCATGGAAGATAGTGGTGGTGTTACGCCTGATTATGAGGTCAAGCAAAAGCCGGAAGATACCGCAAAAGGTGTTGATACAGTCCTGCAATTTACACTTGACTTGATAAAGGGAAAATAGGATGATCATAGTCCGACGCACAGAAATCCCAGAAATGTCGCAGATGAGTAAGAGATTCATTGGCTTGCCGCTTATCCTTGTGTTCTTCTTGCTGTTTCCTTTGAGCGTAGTTGTAGCTGATTCCTCCAGAACAAGCGAAAAGACAGCGAGAGAAGAAGCGCTGTCCAAGCAAGAGCGTGTATTTGGTCTGGTAACTATCTATCGAGGCGCCAAGCAACATTTTGCCTGGTTTGAGCAAGTTCCCACACTTGACTGGGATAAGGCTTTTATGGAATATCTGCCTCTGGTTGAGAGGAATCAGGGACTCTATGATTACTACCGTCTATTGCAGTCTTTCGTCGCTTTGCTTGAGGACGGTCACACCGATATCCGTCTGCCTTCAAAGATCGAAAAGGAACTTGATGCGTTACCGCTCAAGTTGGATCTGGTTGAAAAGCAATGGGTAGTGATTCAGCGTTATCCGGTTCAAGAGATCCTCGATGAGGATATTCCAGTTGGTACGGTTGTTCTTTCCATTGAAGGCAAGTCGCCATTAAAGTACTTCCAGGAAAAGCTATTTCCCTACCTCTCAGGAGGAGATATGCATCAGAAGCAAAACGCTGTAAATCGGCAAATGTTCCTGCGCGATATCCCGTTATCCATGGACATGCGATATCCTGATGGGTCGTTCCATAACCGCGTACTCAAAGCTAATCGAGAAACAGTCAAATGGTTTGATGATCTAAGACAAAGGTTCCATTCTCATAGCGAGTTATCTTCACCGTATGAATCGCATCTATTGCCTGACGGTTTGCTTTACGTTCGCTATAGCCGATGCGAAGACAGGTACGAAAAGGAATTGTCCACATTAATAGAGTCAATGAGTGATAACTGGCCGCGTGCAATTATTATTGACTTGCGCGGCAATCCGGGAGGTAACACACCTCATAAACTCCTCGGACACTTTATTTCGACACCTATTAAAACCGGGACCCGCAAGACCCGTTGTTCGATTTCAGAGCTTGATTCGCAACTTCAGACAGTTCTTGAACGCGACGGTCTTAGTCCGGCAGTGACCAAAGCTCTCAACAAAGCAATCGAAGCGGGCCACTTGCCTAAAGGTTACTCACCGGGATGGATCACATCAGAAGGTTCCATTGAACCTAACCCAATCCACTATGATGGCCCTCTTTACCTCCTCGTTGATTCAGGTACAGCAAGCGCGGCAGAAGATATTGCCGTAATCCTCCAGGGTTGTGGCCGCGCAACAATTATCGGCTCCCCAACAATTGGCAGCACGGGAAACTCGATTCGTTTTAGCTTACCCGGCGGTGGCAGTGTCAGGATATGTGTTTCTCAGGCCAAATTCGCAAACGGAGAAGATTTCATTCCGATGGGAGTCCAACCGGATATTCTGCTCCATCGGACCATCAAAGGGAGCATCGATAGTCGAGACGAGATGTTGGAATCAGCTCTTGACTTCGTGAAAGGAAAATATACAGGGGGGAATTAAAGGTGTCCGGTACATTTTTCGATGAGTTGTGTTTGACAATGATAGGGGTGGTCATTGATTATTGACTATTGACTCCCGAGGGATCGGGATCTTCGATATTGATTATTTTTTCCGCGTAATCTGCGAAATCCGCGGTTAATGAAAAAGATTATCCAGAGCACGCAGAACGAATAATGGACGCCGTGTAATGGAGTTTTTTTTAGAATATTCTTGATTTTTGGGGTTTATTTTAGTATAATATCTAACAAAATCGCTATGGGCGATTTTGTAATTTATGATCCATTCGACTATGCTCAGGACATGTTTATTAATTACGATCCATTCGACTTCGCTCAGGACAGGTTTATTATTTTTTTCCGCGTTCACCCCGTGAGATAGGCAAAGCCGGCATCTCACGGGGTAAATCAGCGAAATCCGCGGTTATTGATTATTTCTCTGTAATACAATCTTTCAACTTCTTGTTTTTTGTGCGTGTTTTTTGAAACGGCCTACTGTAACCTATTTATTATTAATACCTTATGAGGCTTTTTTCAAAAAGGAACTTTCGGCTTTTGTTTTTCGCCGTAGTCCGCTTTTCGCCGCCTTCGCAAGAAACTGAGGCGGTGAAAAGAAAGGCGGAGGCGAAAAACAATTCGCCGGATCTGCAAGAGCCGACCTTCAATTATTTGGTTGCGGCCAAGGGCGAAGCCCGAAGCCGCGCCAAGTTCTCTGTGGCTCAAACAACAGTGTTGATTGGTGTTCACCCCATGAGATAGGTTCAGCCGGCATCTCACAGGGTAAATCTGCGATTAATGTAAAAAACAGAGTAATATCATGGGAAAAAGAAGCAAAAATTGAAATAAAAATGCAAAAAAAGCCAATTTTGTGTAGGTTTTTGGTGTTATTTCGTAGCTAATTTGAAAAAACAAAGCCAATTTATGAAAGACCAAAATAAACGCAAGATCAACTATAGAAAGGTGTTATGGTAAATAATGGCGATTGGACACTTGTTGAAAACAAAGCCAATTCAAAGCCAATTCAAAGCCAATTTGGTTGTTTTACCGCCGAGAACGCCGAGTGCGCAGAGATTTTTGATGTGTAAAAACTCGCTTTGGTGTAGCTGGCTGGGAGATTTTGTTTTCTCTGCGTTCTCCGCGAACTCTGCGGTTAATAGGATTTGAAAAAACAAAGCCAATCTTAGGGCAAGGCAAAAGTAAAAGGGCAAAAGGCAAAAATGAGAGTAAATCCGGAGTTTCTCCGGCCAGGCGTTTGAAAAAACAAAGCCAATCTATTTCGTATTGAGTACTCCGTAAGGAGTCCCAAGGACTGCATGATGCGTATTGCGAAAAGGAATTTGAAAAAACAAAGCCAATGTTAAAATGGGAAGTATGGCATTAATCCAGTAACAGCATGAGTTTATGAGTATTTTGGTGTATTTTGGCGGTTTTTGGCAGAGAAAAACAAAGCCAATCTGCCGGGCTTTGGCCGGAAACTCTAAGCACTAAGTTCTAAATCCGAAACGAGTTGAATAGGTGCCAAATGACAGATTCCAGCGTATTTGTCAGGACACGATTTGAAAAAACAAAGCCAATTTTCCGGAGGGCAAATATATGCAATATCAGTAATAATAATGGTTTATGGGATTTTTAACTGTCGGAGGCAACGAAAAAACAAAGCCAATTCAAAGCATGCCCTGAGCGCAGTCGAATGGGCCAATTTCACAATCTTATGCCTTTGTTATCGCGGATTCATTACGATTACAGACAGGTCGGTCAGCGACTCGATATCACAGGCGGGTTTGACGGTTACGTCCCAGAGCAGGGGATTTTCCTTGAAACCTTACCTGCTTAGGGATAGACTGAATGCGATTTGCAACTATTAATTGCTGAAAGGAGAAGTGATTTATGCAGATGTCGAGGATTCTTTTGACCTACGCAGTGAGCGTCCCGGTATTTTTTGTTGTCGATATGATTTGGCTTGGCGTGATTGCAGGAGGTTTTTATCGCAAAGCGCTTGGGCCGCTGCTGTCGCCGAATGTTAACTGGATAGCGGCAATCATATTTTATTTGCTGTTTCTTGTCGGGATACTGATTTTTGCCTTGCTTCCTGGTATGGAGAAGCGGTCGTTGGTTTATACCATTGAGATGGCAGCATTGTTTGGCTTTATCTCGTATGCGACCTATGACTTGACTAATCTGTCGACGCTTCGTGACTGGCCTTTGATGCTGTCGATTGTCGATATGATTTGGGGTTCTTTTTTGTCGGCATCAACAGCTACAATGACTTATCTTATTATGAGCCGGATATCGCCGATGCCGTTTTAGCTGTCTTAAACCAGGGAATAATCATAGATGTGGTTTTTTGATATTGACGATAAGCATCTGGTTTGGATTTGAGCGATTGCCGTTCTGAAATAGGGCCCGTGATAAGTGTCATTGTCAGCAACAGCGTTATCGGCGAGATTAGCCCGAGCCATCCCAGCCAAGTCGGTAAGCCGATAAGGGCAAACCCGGACCACAGGAGGATTTCAAAAAAATAATTCGGATGGCGGGAGTAATTCCAAAGGCCAGCTTGACAGACTTTGCCGCGATTATCCGGACTGATTCGGAACCGATGCAATTGAGAATCCGCCGCGATAGAGCCTCCATAGCCAACGCACCATAGCATCAATCCGACTTTTGCGTAAATTGAGTCGAATGTCGCGCTTTGGGCCGTAAAGATAAACACAAATCCTACGACGGCTTGAAAGCAGGCCTGAATGAGATAATGGATCAGAAAAAAGATCGACGCAGGGATTTTCTGCTGACGCTGAAGCGATTCGTATCGGGCGTCTCTTTTTCCAAGCCTGAGCCGAGTCCAAAACAAGTATCCGCCCAGGCGAATCCCCCAAAACAAAACCAGCAAACTGGTCAGAAGTTTGCCGGTAGAAAGCATGCCGCCGCTCAGATTATGCGCTAGTCCCATGAGGGTCAAACCAATTGCCCATCCCAAGTCCACCACCGCCGGATTTCGTTTCCACAGATAGATAAACCACAATCCGGTCAGCGTGCCGGCACCGATAAGCAGATTCAGCAGTATTCCTGTGGCAATCATTTTGTTTTGTCCGTCTGCGGTTTGCTGCGACCGACTTTTTGATCAAAGGCATTGATACAATCCCGATTTCTGGGACGTGTTAAGACGATTTGAAGATTATCGATATAGTGCTGAGCAAATCCAACTTGACAGTATGAGAAATAGTACTCCCAGCGTCGAATAAAGGTTTCGGGGAAGCCGAGCTCGATTATTTTTTCGCGATTGGCCAGGAAGCGTTCTTTCCATCGCTTCAAGGTCAATGCGTAGTGCGGTCCGATGCTTTCAATTTGTTTGATAACAAACGACGTATGTTCGGTCAGGACTTTTGTAAGAGCAGTCAGCGATGGAAGCATGCCGCCTGGAAATATGAATATGCGCATCCAGTCTGTTGTTTTAGAATAGACCTTGTATTGCTGGTCGGGAATAGTAATCGTCTGAATGACCAGCATTCCGTTCGCTTTCAGCAAACGGTCGCAACTGCGGAAAAAAGCTGGATAGTAGGCCTTTCCGACAGCTTCGAGCATTTCTACAGAAATGATTCGGTCGTACTTCCCGGTAACATTACGGTAGTCGCAAAGCAACACGTCGATTCGGTCAGACAATCCGGCCTGAGCAATCCGCTGCCGGGCTAATTGCTGTTGTTCTTTTGAAAGTGTAATTGAGGTTACACGGCAACCGTAGAGACTCGCCGCGCGTATTGCCAATGTACCCCATCCGGTACCGAGTTCGAGCAAATGGTGGTGCTTAGAAAGGCAGGCTTTATCTAAAATCAGGTCGATCTTGCGTAGTTGTGCATCAGCCAGAGCTTCGTCTTCACTTTCAAAGACAGCAGAAGAGTACGTCATCGTTTCATCCAGAAACATTTCATACATCGCATTGCTCAGATCGTAGTGTCGGGATATGTTTTTTTGTGCTCGATAAAGCGTGTTTTTGTTGCGCAAGTTCCATGCCAGGTAAAAGGTTTTTACTAAACTGGAATACCAGGACATTCGAACTGAATCCGACAGTGTTGCGCTGAGCATAAAATCCATAAACAGAGCCAGGTTGCTCGACGTCCAATACCCTTTTTCGTACGCTATTCCAAATCCAATTTCACCGGCCTTGGCAAGCAGGCTGAAGAAGCGGTAGTCTTTGATTTGCAAATCCACCGACAGTCCCGAATCGACAGGCCCAAAGATACGGCTTTCGCCTTCAGGAAGCTTTACCGTGATCGACCCTTGAGATTGTTTCGTGAAAAGCGAAAAGAAGGCTTTCATACCCCGACGAGCAAGCCGCGAAGGAAGTTGTTTTCTCATTGTGTACTCGTTATGCGGGATAGGCTTGGTAAAAACAGGCAGTTTTTTCTGAAAATACAAGGTTAACGACTGCCGTAAGATTCGCGGCATATTGAGCATCGCATTAAAGGGGTATTTCAGCAAAGTCCGGTAGAGTGTACGCGTTGTAAGCGGAATTCCTTGCCCTGAAAGCCTAGCGAAAAAGACCGGCTTTTCGCCGCATTCCGATTTGGTCAATTCTATGGAGATATCAATTTTTTGTCCATCGTCCTTGAAACGGATATTGTATTTTCCGTTCATATCAAAAAATGGCGAGACGTGAAATGCTTTGGGTATCTCAAAACACAGCGTTTCAGACTGCTTATGAGGATCTTTGAGGACATACAAATGCGTTTCCCGAAAGGTGTTATGCACCTCAGTCAAAACCAGGCTACAGACATTTTCAGAGTTGTAACATAGAAAAAAACTCACTGGCCGAAAGATGATATTAAAATACTTTGCAAAGCTAATCAGTTCTATCCGATGTATAGGTTCTGCATAACCTATTTTCTCAAGCACTCCGGCAATTTTATCTTTGAGTGGTTGATTGCCCCGCCACAGGTAATCCTTGTCGTCCATGCGAACGACCGAAAAGCGATTGTATCCGAATCCGGGGAGCGTTCGGTCCAATTCGGGCAATTCATCCAGATCGAATCGATAGAAATAGACCGGGTAAGAGAAGTGGTGTTTCTGGGGCCAGCGGCGGCCATGCGATACAACTCCAGTGAAAATCTGCGAATTCATAAACCAATCCCAAACTTCCGGGCTACGGCAAGTCCTGAACGAGCTCCATCCTCGTGGAATCCGTAACCGCAGTATGCCCCGCAGTAATAGATACGGTCTTTGCCGTTGATGCTATCCAACTCCTTATGCGTGCTTAGAGACTCAAAAGTGTAGCAGGGGTGTTCAAATGTGACGGATTCAATCCGTTGATTTGGATCAATCCAGGCATCGCCGTTTAGAGTCACAAAATAATCCTTTGTTGTCTTAAGCCGCTGCAGCCGGTTCATATAATAAGACATATTCATCGCCGGGTTTTGCTGCTTGCCGCCATACCTGACATAACTCCAGCTTGCCCAGGCGCTTCGGCGCGGCGGCATTACTTGCGTATCGGTATGCAGGGCGACATGGTTGGGAGTATATGACCATTTGTTCAAGATTCGGCTTTCATCCGGCTCGGGATTCACCAGAAGCCGGCGGCTGATGTCAGCGTGGGTCGCAAGCACAACACAGTCAAAATCCATTTCCGTGCGGTCTTCTAATATCACCTTGACCTTGTCCGGCATTCGTTTGACATGCCGGACGGGGACGGCTTTTTTAACTACGCCCTGGAACTGTTTTTCGAACGCTTGAACGTATGAAACACTCCCGCCCACAACAGTTTGCCATTGAGGTCTGTTGGCAAGTTTCAGCAGGCCATGATGGTTATAAAAGCGAAGTATAGACTCGGCTGGAAAATCAAGTATGTTTTCGCTGGGCGTTGACCAGACCGAAGCGCTGATCGGGACGATATGAAAGTCGATATACGCTTTGGAGAACCCGTATTTTTGCAAAAACTTTCCCAAAGTGAGATGGCCTAACTCAGTCTTCAACTCTCTGGTGGCGATACGATTAAAACGGAAGATATCCCAAATCAGCCGCCAGAAAGAAGGAGAAATCAGATTTCGCCGGCGCGCGAATAATCCACTGGGAACATCGCTGGAATAATAAAATCCCGAGTCTTTGTCTTCAAATCCAAAGGACATATCGGAATTCTGTATGCGGACACCCCATTGATCAAACAAGTTTGTAAGCGTAGGGTAAGTACGGTCATTCAGGACGATAAATCCCATATCGACTGGGGTACCTGCATCCGGCCCGCTGTCAAGAATATGGGTGTGTGTATGACCGCCAAGCTGAGGTTCCTTTTCAATCAGTGTTACTGAATGTCGACGGGACAGCAGCCATGCGGCGGTTATACCCGAAATGCCGCCTCCGATCACGGCGATGCTATGAGTGGCGCCAGATATATTTTTATCAACACTTTTATTCAAAGCTTAATCCTAAATATATCACTATTTGGCTAACTATACCGCACAATTTGTTGCGGTTCAAGAAGATTTACGAACTTATATATAAGTCGATTCATCGAGTTTCAAGTTTCATTTGAATTCGTTAAAGGGATTTTAATATTTCACAGAGTTTGTCTTTTGAGGTTGATAAAAATACATTGCCATGAGACTTAAGCAGGGCATCGCAAAAAGCCACACAGCCCCAACCCATAGCAGACTGCTGAAGACCGGCTCTGAAAAATTCAACGCTCCTAAACGACTGCCCGCATAATATGTACCCGGCGCACATATTGCCCCCAGGAACGCTGCGACCAAAGGTCTTTTTTGCAAAAAACGAAGAGACGCATCCAACGTCAGAGAAAAATTGGCCCAAATCATGAGGTCCCATAATGTCGTGAAAGGTGCCGGCATTACCCAGCGATTCGGCTCTACCGCGCCGACGATGATTAAGGTCGTATCCATCAAAAAACCTATCGCCGTTGTTGTCAGGGCGACAATAAAAATCTTGCCTGTTTTGCGTCTTTCAATCGCCGTGATATGAATTACGAAAAGGATAGGCACAACAACCAAACCCAGCCAATAATACCCACGTGCTGCACCAAGAATGCAGGCCAGCCAGCCAATGTTCATCGAGATTAAATTCCAAAAACCCTTTGTTAGACCACCAATCAATTGTGGATGTACGGTTTCATCTGATTTCATGGCTGACTTTCTTGAGTAAGGAGCAAAAGTCATGTATCATTGGCTTAGAAAAAAAATAGATTCAATATTCAATTCAGAGCCCAAACCTTGATACTCGAACATATTACCAAGTGTAGTATTGGAGTCATCACAGTTCAAACACAATAACCAACTTAATAAGCTACTACCATATTTCATAAAATATGCAACTATGTACAGTTTTTTTAATCAGGCGGTTCGTTAAGCGGCATGATTTGGGCATTGCCGGCTGGAATCTGAGCTATCGGGGGTTCATTACGATGACAGATACATCGGCCAGGGTCTCGATATCACAGGCGGGTTTTACGGTTATGTCCCATAGGAGGGGGTTTTCCTTGTTGCTTTCGCATTGGTCGACCGTTCCTACGATAACAGGTGTGCCCAGGAATCCGGGTTTTTTCTGGGCATAAACCACCTCGCCAACTTCGACTCTGTATTTGGTTGGCAGCAGTTTGACCTTGGCGGAATTGTCGCCGGTGCCCTGCAGGATTCTGTCTTTATTTAATCCTTCTATCTTGACGGCAATTTGTGACGCCGGATCGGTAATCAATCGAATCCGGGCCGTACGAGTATCCGTCTTTGTTACGGTTCCGATGATACTTTCGTTGGCCAGAACGAATTGATCTTCGGCAAGGCCGTCTTCGGTGCCGCGGTTGATAATAAGCTCGCTGTGTAATCCATCGATAGTAGAGGTTATTATGCCAGACAAAACAAAATTCACGCCCTTCCAGGCGGGACGATTGCGCAGCCCGGACAGCGTTTCGACCTTTTGGCGTTCCTGTTTCAACCACTCGGTAATGTTGGCAAGGCGATTATGGAGCTTATCGTATCTTTCGCGGCTGACAACGTCTGCCGGGGCACCCTCTGCCGAAGCCATCAATCCAGATGCGGAAAGCGAAATGTCCCTGCTAACACTCAAAGGCCAGCAGAAAGCACGAACAAATGCAAACTGGAATTTACTCGTCAGTCTCTGCGGAGCAAAAAGGAAAATGAGCCCGGTCAGCATAAGTGAGATAAATAGGACTCGTTCGGGAACTCTGTTCTTCCTCTTGGCCATGATCGTATTTCATCTTATCAACGATGCCCCGCGAATTGTTCCGAACCATATTCGCTGCGGTCCATCGTATCCTTCCAGAGCTCCAGATTTTCCAGGTATATGCCGGTACCCCTGGCGACGCAGCTCAATGGGTCTTCGGCTGTTTGTACTTTCAGCCCGGTCGCGTTCGCTATTGCCGTATCCATTCCCCTAAGCAATGATCCGCCCCCACAGATATGTATGCCGTTATCGATAAGATCGGCGGCCAATTCCGGCTCGGCCCTTTCCAGCGTTATCATAACCGTATCGAGAATCGCAGCAATCGGGCCCTTTAGTGCTTCCCGGATTTCCTCACTCGTTATGACAATTTTCCTCGGCATTCCCGATATGGTATCCCTGCCGGCGATTTCCATTGTCAGTTCGTTTTCGAGCGGAGCGGCAGAGCCGATTTCCGTCTTGACTTTTTCAGCTCTCGCCTCGCCGACAAGCAGGTTATAAGTCTTCTTGAGGTGATTGACCACGGCGTCATCCATATCATCGCCGCCGATTCGAATCGATTCGCAGGAAGCGATGTCGGCCAGACTCATAATAGCCACTTCGGTAGTTCCACCGCCAATATCGACAATCATCGAAGCGGTAGGATCCGTAATGGGCAGTCCGGCTCCTATCCCTGCCGCCATCGGCTCTTCCACCAGATAGACCTTGCGTGCACCCGCGCGTTCAGCGGTCCCGATTACCGCCTGGCGTTCGACATCGGTTATTCCGCCGGGCACGGCTATTACCACGCGAGGCCTGACGATTCCACCGCCGTGCGCCTTGCGGATAAAATAGGCCAGCATTGACTCGGTTATCTCGAAGTCGCTGATAACGCCGTTTTTGAGAGGTCTGACGGCACTAATCGAGCCCGGTGTTTTGCCTAACATTTCACGCGCAACCACCCCGACGGCTTGACCGTTGTTCAGGACGATATTAGTGCCTTTGCGAACAGCAACGACCGAAGGTTCATTGAGGACAATACCTTTGTCGCGGACATAAACCAGCGTAGAGCAGGTGCCCAGGTCGATACCCATGTCCATACTGAACCAGCCAAATACAAAGTTCGGCATCATCTTCGATTCCTTTCATAAGGTTCACTTATCCAGTGCCAACAGCTTATTTTACAAAGCACCGAAATCATTCGTAGTTCGGCTTTACAAAAATGCCACTTTACGTAGATTTACCCATTCGCATATACCTGCCGTGTAATCGATATTTCAGCATTTTTATAGGAGCATATGATTTTTAGGTCCTATATGAATGCACAATAGAGATTTGCAATACCCCGTGGCCGTTCTTATTCGCAGCAATATTGCAGGAGCTTGTTATTGCTGACTGTTATCGGGATAGAGAATTGATTCTGATTGAATGTTAAACTCTCTACACAGCTCTTCGGCAAGGACCTCGGCTCGTTTTATCTGGAAGTTGGTAGGCTGAGGATTTTGATCGTTCGTTACGATAGAGATGTAGATAGTCTGCTCATTTTGTCTGGCTCGCCTCTTGTTATTATCCGCCGGTCGATTCGCCGGGAGTTGTTTATTCCATTTTTCTGTCGGTTTTATCCGGCCATCGTGACCGGCAAGCCCGTTGTAGATAATAAAATGACAATCCGTATCCTCCTGATCGGAAACACTGCTCAACGAGCCCGGTTGTTCAACTTGTTTATTCAAGCCGGATGCGATTCGATTGCCGGAGCCACCTTCACTATTGTAAATTTCGATCCACTTCCAGTATCCCAGGCGATCGACTTCTCGCGAGCGAACCAATTTTTCGACAGGAACAAGGCGGTAATACTGCGAAAGGCAAAAAGCACCGGCCGACGGAGGATTGTGCCCCAGGACATTTAAGATTATTGTGCAGAGCACGATTGAAACCAGCAGTGCTACAAGAACTTTAGTCTGCCTTGACTGATCTGTCATCATTCACCCTCTATATTGATCAGAATTATTCGACATTATTTATTAACCATTCATAAAATGGAATTTTTCTCTGCCCTCGCCCCCCTATCAGGCACCTTTAATTTCGGCATCACAAAGAATATTCTTTAGCCCAGTTAACCTTTCTTAAACTGTATCTTATACAACTACACAGTTGTGATGTTTTTATGGGAACCGTCAGGTAAGCAGGTCCTATATAGGGCACAAAAGGGCATAAACGGAGATAACAATAGTCCTCGTAGGCCTATTATAGAATTGCTGCGAACTAATTGTATTGATATACGCGTTTTTTACATTCGCTTATATCGCGGTCCGCCGCCGCCTTCGGGGACTGTCCACCTGATATTATCGAACGGACATTTTCTCTGGCAGGTCTTACAGTGCAGGCAGTTGGACGGATTGGCCGGCTTGACCTCGTCGTGAATAGTCTCGTAAACTCCCGCCGGACAGAACGTTATACAGGGATTGTCGAATGCCGGCGCGCATTTGGTTTTGCAAATGTCGCCGTCCAGAATTGTCAGATGCGATGGCTCCTCTTCGCGGTGCTCGGTTGCCGCCACTGCGGTGAATGTGTCTTTATCGAAGCTCTGATCGGGCTTGAGGCGGTATCGAGCGACCGTCATTGCCTCATAATCCTTCTCAACCTTATACTTCGGCAGCAGACCGCCAAGAATCGAGAGCGGCATGCCCTGCAGAGGCCCGAATTTGGCAACCGTCTGCCGGAAGTTTTTCGCCGATTTCATTTCTTTAGCGATATTCGATTGGTCAACCAGCTCGGTATATTTCGATGCTGTCGCTTCAGGATTGTCGAGGCAATTTATAATAGCCTTTGCCGCTTTCATTCCTGATTCGATCGCGTTGTGCAGGCCCTTGATTTTGTGCATATTTACAAAGCCGGCGCTGTCACCCAGGATCATAACGTTGCCTTTGCCGATACTGCCTGTTTCCGGATCTCTCGGTATGGCGTAATATCCGCCCTCGGGAATCATTTTAGCACCGGCCTCCACGACCGTGCCGCCTTCGATGAACTGTTTTACGAAGCGATGATTCTTAAAATTGGTCAGCGCATCCTGCACGTTCAAGTCGCAGTACTTCCAGTCGGCGCCGATAATCATGCCGACAGACAAATGGTCCTGTGCGCCCGCGTATACGATGCCGCCTCCGAACATTCCGGGGCCGATTACCGGCGTCCAGATGGGATAGCCCATCGCGTGAACGACCCGGCCCGAAGTGAACTTGCTGTACTGTTCGGGGCTGACCTTGATCAACTCTTTCACGCCGACCGAATACAGTTGCGGGCTCTGCCTTTCCAGATGTGCTTTTTCCACGAATTTTTCCGTCAGGAGCCCGTCGCATCCCTCGGCCAGCACTATAAAATCGGCGTTGATTATTTCACCTTCGACATAGTTCGGCTGCTTATTGCCTTCCTTGTCGAGACCCTGGTCCACGAGTTTGATACCCGCCGCCTTAGCCGAGCCGTTGAGTATGATATCGTCGGCGCCAAAGCCGGTCAGCACCTCAACTCCGAGGTCTTTCGCAATCTGGCCCAACCATTTGGTCAGTTTGCTGATAGATACGGAATAGTCCCCCTTGTGGATCATATCCCCGAAGCCAAGACCAAGTGACTTGCAGAGCTTGATCGCAAAGAAGATATTAAACGCCAGCTTTTTACCCAGCAGGAACATAATATCGTCCTTGTCGATTATGTTTGCAAGCACG
>Ga0210003_1001887_pt1 | contig 18069 bp, 20 predicted proteins | sample LantaG_FD_182804 | JGI IMG/M metagenome (GOLD analysis project Ga0210003, IMG submission 182804) | Deep subsurface microbial communities from Baltic Sea to uncover new lineages of life (NeLLi) - Landsort_02402 metaG (SPAdes) (version 2) | ecosystem: Environmental > Aquatic > Marine > Oceanic >...
TGTCAGCGTCACCATGACCAAGACTTACCTAGATGCCCTGGATAGTCTTGTGGAGAAGGGTATCTATCTGGGCCGGGGGGACGCGATCCTTGAGGCGGTGAGGAATCTCCTTAAGGGCTATGGCGTGAAGACTTTCGGTGAGAAGGTAGTCGAGCACGAATCCTAGAACATAGATCTTTGATCCATATTTTTCATCCATAATTGTTAAACAAAGTGTTGGTATGGATTGATATAACATAGCAAAATTGCTATACCATAGCAAGAAAGGGAGGTGCCCAGAGGTGTGCAACAAGACCAAGACGCGCGTAAGCGTGACGATGACTAAGCCGTATCTGGATGCGTTGGATCGGTTGGTGGAGGAGGGTATCTATCTGGGCCGCGGGGATGCGATCTTGGAGGCTCTCAGAATTTTCCTTAAAGAGCAAGGGATTGAGCCTTTCTGCCCCGAGGCCGAGGAACCCGTCAAGTAGGGACTATGGGTGTAGAACATGGATTGGATAGGTTTCTCGATGATGTTTTTATTGGGGGTGCTTTTCGTGGCCCCCGCCTTCAAACAGATATGGATACGCCTTAATAGAGCCAAAGATTCGATCTAACTCTACGGGTTCTTGACGTGTGCCTCTCGTGTGACTTTGTTTAATAAGATGGGGGCCCAACCGCCTGACCGGACTGGAGAGAGGTTGCTGAACTCCTTCATGGGTCTTTTTCCGGGCCCCCATTAGGAAACATTTCAACATCTTTTTAGGGATTATGTATCACTGATCAATGAAATAGGCTCAAGGCGACGGCAAGTAGCCTAACTAGGCCGGAGGCCGTCCAGATTAGCCATGTGTCTACCAGCCTCTTGGATAGTAGCCTATCCACCGCATAGGCGGCGGCTATCATGGCGACGTCAGCCAACGGGTAGAGCAACGGGTTTATCGATATCAGATATGCCACCCTCGGGTTGAGCTCGACGCCGCCTAGGGAGAGAATCCTGAACGTCACCATCTCGTCGAGGGCGGAGCATAGGGCGAAGAAGAGTAGGGAGCACCTCATACTATTACCAATGCCATCGGATTAACTTCATTCACTGATATTGTAAAACCAGTATCTTCAAGTTCTTCTTCACCAGGCTTCCCAAGTAACTTTGTTACTATAATTTGATATGTACCCGGATCTTGAACATTTATTGCATAGCCTTGTTCTTCATTAGCCACAGGATAATCAAAGTATACCTTTTCTGTAGTTTGTACTAATATGTGTAACTGGCTTTGTGGATGCAACATCATTATATATATTGTATAAAAATCCATGTCCCACTTACCATCTCCTAATAGGTTATAGGTCGGAATTCCAGACTGTGGTAAGAAAATGTTTCCCTTGTCAGTAACTATCATTATAGAAAAGGATACTGGATCTGGGTATACTGGATCTATCAAACCACCAAGTTCCAATTCCCCGTTGCTGGTTGGAGATATAAGCAAATCTACCTCTCTAGGTTCGCCGTTTATCCAAACATGTATTATCCTGACGGCGATCTCGCATCTGTTACTAATTTTTAACGTTATAATTGGTTCATCTTCTATCGTGGGTAATAAATAAAAATATATATTCTCCATAGCCTTTTCCTCGTCGAGCCGACCCACCTGAAACTTCTCCTTCTCATAGATTGTGTCTGCCTGCCTCATGACGAGCATCATAGGTATGAAGGCGGAGAATATTATACCTATAAAGATCAGTGTTCCCATGAGGGTGGAGGTTCCCCTACGGCACGACGAACCTGTAGTATGCATCGTTTTCCCTCCTGCTTTCCACATTAATTCCCACTGCGGTATTAGGAGACAATTCAATTATGATATCTATTTTCTCTAAATCTTTCGATGACACCTCTGTCCAGATAAGATATTCTGGATATGTTACTTTAACCTCAATATCAACTTCGCCATAATTATATACCCAGATATGTAAGATGCCAGCATCATAGCTCACATGTTCTATGATGAATCTCTCGGAGATGGTGTCCGTCATCTCTATCATGGATTTGGCGTAGTCCTCCGCGGATATGGTCATGGCACTCTGGCTGAAGGCCCACAGGACCCCGCCGATGGTTAGGACGACCGCGGACAATATCACTGCAGATACTACGGGGGAGAATCCCCTTCTTTCGTTGAATCTTTCTATTTCCTTCAAACTTGATCACTACTTAAATAAAAAAGGGAAGATAGGAGGATCTAGGTCAGCTTGATCAGCCTTATGTAGTCCATGCCGCCTGCGCTGTGTATCTTGATGTTTATCGTAGTTCCAGAGCTGAAGAGATCGCTTCCGATGTAGACTTCGACATCATCACCATCACCAGTAACAGCTATTTCACCGCTCTCTACGGCTAATCCATCTTCGGGGATGTTCGTTCCCGTCCTTGTACCCTTACCTATAGCAGGAACATCTCCGGCAGCAGCAACCGCCAATTCATTATCGGCAAAGTTCGTCTCATATGTATCTACTGGTTCATCGTTGACGAATGCCGTTATCAGGTTGGCCGTGGCGGATCCGCTGTTCTTCAGTACAAGGGTTATCGTCCATCCGCCACCAGGCTCGATGTTTGCGTAGGCACTCTGTATCTCGACTTTCTCGAAGCTCGTGTATTGTCCTGCGATGCTGCTCATCCAGTAGCTTACGGCGACTGCGACGGTGATGGCGACTGCGACGAGGATGACTGTGGCTATTACGGGGCTTAGGGCCCTCCTTTCTCTTAGTTTAGTTATGGCTTTCATGCCGACGTTACGGTATTTACTCTATGTAAAAACGATTATGTAGACAGGATATCTATCAACACTCCCTATCATTTTTCTAGAAAACTTTATCATATATGTTTTCTAGGAATGACTCTAAATCGTGCTCAGATGTCTTCAGGGTGAAGAAACCGCGCATCCCACCCCGGCCACGCTTGGGGTTGTTGTCTAGGATACCCTTCTCGACCATCCTGTGGAGAAACGTTGACACCGGTGTTCTAGATATCCTATATACATTCTGCGTATATATCCAAGCCTCTTTAACGGTGAACCCCGTTTCTCCCGTTTCATAGGCTTTCCTCAGAATCGCCTTCTGCCAGGTGCTAAACTGTTTCTTATATGGGCTCTGCTTGGGTGGGAACGAGTGCCACATCGATCTGTAGACGTCGATATGGTTCAGCAGTTCCTCTCCCCTAGGGGTGATGTCGTATTTCACTCTCCCCTGCTCGACTTCAACCTCATTGATTAGACCAAGCTCCAGCAGCCTTGTCCGGTATTTCCTCCACACAAAATCATTAAGATAGGTGGATACTACTAGCTCCCTATTCCTCCTAGGATGATCCTTTAGGAGGCTAAGGATGTTTTGGAGTATGTCGGTTTCTTGCCTAGGCTTCATGTATGGTTGAATATATGAGGTTTAATAAACTGTTTATGGATCAGAAATGAATGGGTAAAACCGTTTATTGACCAGTTTTTAAGATACATAAAGGTTAAGCCTAGCACCATGATGATGATTTGAAGTGAGAGTCATGGCACCGAGAAGATCAAGATTCGAGATATATGTAGACGTATTGACAGAGATTAATAATGGCGTAAACCTTCCTACAAAAATAATGTACGGGGCCAACATGTCCTGGAATACGCTTATGGAGACGCTGGAGATGCTTAAGGCCCAGGGATTCATCGAGGAGCACACGATTGACGGCAACAAGAGATCGAGGAGGATATACACGTTGACCGGGAAGGGAAACAAAGTCTTAAGTTACCTCAAAAAGGTGAAGGAGATACTAGAGCCTGAGGCGGCCGTGGAGATCCCTTTCTAGAAGATGAAAACCTTAAGAGGTGGACCCATCCATCAATATCTAGGCGGAGGAGCACCCCAAAGAGAGATCACCCTCTCTCCATTTTTAACACTCCTCCGCCATAAATTTTAAAACATGTTTAAACTTATGCTGCACTTATGCCGCGCGTGTGCCGCACTTATGCGCAGTATAAACGCCTTTTTTTACCCTTCTCTACCAACGGTTTAATGTTTGTGTAAATTGGTGCCATCCTGTGGCGCATAATGCCCGTTTTATTGCGACGAAAGACTAAATTTCTGTTACCTATAATTATATATACCCTAGACACCTATCACTGGTACACATCGGTGAGTATCCCCAATGGCTACCAGCAAGAAATACGTAACCATCTCCCTCCCCATAGGCGTCGCGGACGATATAGACAAGCTCATCGAGACGCTCGGGTACTGGCCCAGCCGAGGCTCCTTCGCAAGGGATGCCTGCGTGGCTAAGATCAGGGAGGAGCAGAAGAGGATAATGGAGCTCAAGGCGGCCAAGGAAGGATAAGCATATGTTTAATCGTACTTTCCTGAAAAAGGTTTGGATTAGGGCCCGCCGTGGACGGGTGCTCTACAGTGCTCTGAACGGAGAGGACCGGACGTATTTCTGGGTGACGATGGAGGTCATGAGGATAAACGGTCTTGACGAGTTGTGCAGTGCAGAAGTGGGGACGATAATAGTGAAGATCCTCGCAAAGCTCAAGGAAGCGCTGAAATGCGCCTTCGTCAAGACCGTGGAGACCGAAGGATACCAGAAGGCAGAGAAGATGGCGGCACAGGCAGTCGAGTGGGGTTACGTCAAGGCTAAGAGATGGGCCTTTGAACTTGGGTTCTCCAGGTACCTCACTTTTCTAGATTTCACCAAGCCAAAGGGATGGGGTGTCTAGTATGGCGTCCGATGGTTTCATTGAGTAAGATGATCCCCACATTCGTCGAGGATCTAACCCGTGAGCTTAAGGCGGGTGGCTTGAGAGGGGTTCAGGTGAGCAAGGCCGTGATGGTGGCGGTCAAGGCGATAGAGGCCGCTGAGGATCTTATCGACATCTGTGCGGAGATAGAGAGGTCGGGAAAGACTGAGGTGGCTGGAGAACTCTGGGCCATGCACATCGCTTCATTGATCTCGCTGTTCCCCATCCTGGAAAGGGAGAAATACCTGAAAATAATTCTCAAGCTTGCCAGAGGGATGGACGGTAATCAGCCTTGACGGTTAATGAAGATACGCAGGGATCGGTTAAAACCGAAACCCTCAATATCGAATTACCAGAATCCTGCCAATACTGCGGATTCAAAAACATGAAAATATATGGCCTCCGAACCAACGGAAGAACCATGGCAGAGGTTCGCTGCATGAGATGCGGAAAAAAGCTAACCCTGACAGAGAAAAATGAATAAAAAAATCTTCATCACATACCTCACCTTCATAGTCTTCGCTGAAACTGTAACCATGTTTGTTGATCCAGGTTACGGGCTTCTAGTCCATGTCTTTATACCGGTCTCTCTCCTAGCTCTTTTCAGATTAAAGCCTGAGGAGAACCCAAATCTCTACCCTATCCTATCCGTCGCCCCATTAATCAGGATAATCACCATCTCGATGCACATGCAAGTCATATCCGACATACTCCTGATACTACTGCTAGCCTCGAAAGAGATGATATCCACCGACACAAGACAGACCCTCCAAGCCATCGATAAAGCCCTCACCACAGTCATACTACCCCTACTAATCTCATTCACATTAAACATATCCAAGATCCTAGGCGTCCTATAGTTTGATTAGTAGAGTTTGTGTTCTAGGCATCGGAGTTATTGGCCTCCCCACAGCATTGCATATTTCCAAGTTTTATGATGTAGTTGGTTACGATATTAATCCAAAAGCAGTAGAAAACGCGAAAGAAATGGGGTTGAATTCAACCTGTGATGAACTACCTTATGCCGATTTATACGTCATAGCTGTAACCACCAGTATAAATAAAGACGAAACTCCCGACATGTCAAACATATACGATGTATGTAACAAAATCTCCAAGATAAACCCTGAATCTTTGATATGCATAGAGTCTACGATATCGATGGGTACATGTAGACAGATATCTGAAAAATTCTCTTTAATTAAAATTGTACATTGCCCTCACAGGTTTTGGGAGGGAGATGTTGTAAACTATGGAATTGTCCAACCTAGGGTCTTCGGTGCTCTAAACGATGGAAGCTATAAACTGGGTAAAGCCTTCTATGAAAAGCAAAGGATCCCCATACTCGAAGTCTCCTTAATAGAAATTGCCGAGATGTGCAAGGTCACCGAGAATGCCTATAGATTTGTCCAGATTGCCTTCGCCGAAGAATTGAAGACAATCTGCGCTGGTCTTGAACTACCTTTTGAAGAATTAAGGAACGCCTGCAACACGAAATGGAATATCGAGATACTGGAAGCAAGAGACGGCATAGAAGGTCATTGCCTGCCAAAAGATGTCAGATATCTATGGAACATCCTTAAATCACCACTCTTGAATGGCGCAATAAAAGCGGATGAAATATATAAAAAACTAAAAAGAGAGAAATAAAATATTCATAGCATTAATTCCAGCATACGGCGAGGAAAAAAGCATCGGGGATGTAATCAGGGAAACCTCAAAATATGTAGATAAAATCATAGTTATAGACGATGGATCAGAAGATAGAACAGCAAAAATAGCTTATGATCTTGGAGCAACAGTGTTACAGCATAAGAAAAATATGGGTGTTGGCGCAGCCATGCGTACCGGTATCAATTATGCTAAAAAGATTAGACCCGATTTACTTGTTACCCTTGATGCAGATGGTCAGCATGATCCAAGTGATATTCCAAGGCTAATTAAACCAATTTTATCAGGTGAAGCCGATTTCGTCATTGGCTCAAGAAGGCTAGAAAAGGATCAACACATGAAATTAATTAACTTGATAGGCAATAAAATATTAAATTTAATAGTCAGCATATTTATAAGAAAAATGATAAAGGATTCACAAAGTGGCTTCCGAGCATTAAATCAGAAATCTATTATGGCTCTAAATTTAGAGGGAGATAAAACATATGTACAAGAAATGATTATAGAATTATCTCTTAAAGGCAAGAAGATTAAAGAGGTTTTCATAGATACAAATCATAGAAATAATGGTAAATCAAAAGTAACATCAAACATTATTGATTATGCGATTAAGACCATGCCAATAATCTTGCGAACATATATCAGATGTCTGCTTGTACAAGATATTATATGAAAATTATTGACTTTTATTGGGTATCAAAAAATAGGTTTAATTCAGAAAAACATTATTTGAAATTCCAGCAATTTCAGGCTGAATGGATTTTAGATAGACTGAACTTAAAAGAGACATTGAGAGGAAAGAAAGTGCTGGATCTTGCTTGTGGTAATGGGGGTTATACATTTGAATTATCAAAATATGCCGACCTTGTTTATGCACTAGATTTACATATATCAAGAAATTTTAATAAATCCAATATTATCCCAATTGAAGCAGATGCCTTAGACATACCCATAGAAGATAATTCTATTGATTTTGTCTTTTGCTCAAGTTTGATTGAACATGTCACTGATCAAAATAGATTAGTATCTGAAATTAATAGAATTTTAGTTCCAGATGGTATTTGTTATCTAAGCACGATTCCTTGGTATTGTCCTTTAGCTGGTCATGGGTTCAAACCTTTTCATTTACTTGGTTATAGACTAGCAGTAAAACTCTCGAAGATTTTTTATGGTAAGGATGAAGAAAAACTTAAAACTGCTTGGTGTGACTGGGGGTTATATCCTATAACCCTAAAAGAAATAAAAAAGTTAGCAAGAAAGAATAACCTAAAAATATTGAATATGACATCAAGGTGGATTCCATTAAACATTGCGAAAATTCCATATCTAAATGAAGTTTTTGCAGGTCACGTTGAATTTATTTTACAGATAAAATGAAAGTACAGATTATAGGCTTAGGCGTAGTTGGTATGGCTCAAGCTAAGCTTCTTCATGAACTTAATCATAATGTATATGCATATGATATAATCGAGAAGAATTCTCCAGAATATATTAAATTATTGCGTAAGCCAAGTTCAAATGTAGATATTAATTTTATCTGTACATCTGAAAATAGCGTTGAGGAGGTTATTCAAATGTTTATCAAAAACCATGTTAAAGGTCTCTATGTCATTAAATCAACTACGGCACCAGGTGAAACAGAGAGATTGTCTGAAAAATATAATATTCATATATGTCATAATCCAGAATTTCTCCGAGAAAAACATGCCTTTCACGATGCTATTAATCCAAGCCGCATAATTATAGGCCAATGTTGCCAAAAACATGGACAACTACTAAAACATCTTTACAAACCCCTTATGAGACCGATATATATTACAGATCCTACAACAAGTGAACTTGTAAAGATAACCTCCAATTCTCTAAGAGCTATGATTATTACATTTTGGAACGAAATAAATCAACTATCTTCCGCGATGCAAATTAATACGATGGAACTTGCTAATCTTGTTGACCAAGTTAATACAATAGGATTCTGGGAGGGAGGCGACTGGGGAACTAAATTCTTTGGAAAGAAATATGGAGGGAGATGCCTTCCAAAGGATATAGATCAACTTATAAACGCATTTCAAAAAAATAATATTATAACCCTTCTTTTTAAATCAATCAAGGAATCAAATAATAGATTCAGTGAATAAAGAAAATGAAAATAATAATAGATCTTCTCCATCCTGCACATATTAATTTTTTCAAGAATGCTATCAGAATACTGAAACTCGATTATGGGGTTGATATTGAATTAACTGTTCTACCGCGTCCCAGCGTGGTTCCAATTATTCAAAAGGAATATAGAGATATGCCTTTTACTCAAATTGGTAAATATAGGACTTCACTAGCAGGAAAAGCATTCTGCCTGATAAAAAGAACAAAATTTTTGATAAATTATTTAAGAAATATTAATTTTGATCTGGTTTCATCTGTTGGTTCATATGGTATAGCTCAGGCTGCTTATTTTCTTAGGAAGCCATCGGTCATTTTCTATGATGATATTGAGTATAAATTATTAGTTGAGTCCTTCAAACCTTTTGCTACCAGAATGGTGTTTCCATCAAATTGTCAAATAAGGGGAAAAAAAACTGTAAAGTATAAAGGGTTTAAAGAACTAGCATATCTACATCCAAACTATTTCACTCCTAATGAGGAGGTTCTGGCAGAATATGGGCTTGAACCTTCAAAATATGTATTCATTAGAGAAGTTAGCAGTTCTAGCCTAAATTATCACAATCTGATCCAGGGACAATTGGCTAATGTTTGCCACTATTTGAGAGATATGGATCTTGAAGTAGTTTTATCCTTAGAAAATAAATCTTTAAAGAATAGGTTTGAGGGTCAATGCACAATTTTGAAAGAACCAGTTAGCGACATCCATTCGCTATTACATTTTGCTTCACTAACTATTTCTTCTGGAGACAGTATGGCTCGTGAATCTTGTTTGGTTGGTACCCCGAGCATCTATACGGGAGGGAGGATAATGTTCATCAATAAAAAACTTGAGGATAAATCATGCCTTTTCAGAGTAGAAGCGGATAAGATTGATCCTATTTTGGAAAATATCAGATATATAATCGAAAATAATGTTAAGAAGAAGACCGAGAAAACGATTAAAGAGGCCATACAGACAGAATGGGAAGATACTACAAGAGTAATCATAGATAACTTAATCGATTTTCTTTAATCTATGTCAACTAGAAAATTTCTAGGAAAAGCAAAAATGAATAATAAGTTGAAAATTCTGGTTCTAGCACATCGCTATGATACCTTTGTTAAAGAAACAGTTGAGGCCACTAGCCCCTATGTTGAATCTATAAATGTCCTAGTTCGCCATAATCACCTAGCTGAAATTTCAAATTATTTACCATTAGGTGGATATCTCCAAAATGTCAGAAGATATACTAAGGACAAGCTATTGGATTTGAAAAGAAAACCAGAAAATGTTAACGTTCATTTAGCTTCGTTAATTTATTATGTTACTGATGGAAAAAACAAGTCCTTAGGAGATAAAATAGCAAAGAAGGCAGAGAAACTCATTCAAAAAGAGGAAATTAAATTCGATTTGATCCACGCTCATTTCACTTACCCACATGGTTATGCTGCCGTCAAATTAGGGCAAAAATACAATGTGCCCGTTGTGATAACAATTCATGAAAATAGGGATTGGTTTCTAGAAGAGTATAACTCAGGAAATGAGAGAATTTACTGGACTTGGAAAAACGCTAATGCTTTGATAAGAGTGAACCAAAAAGATGTGCCCTTACTAAAAGAATACAATGAAAATGTGTTTTACGTTCCAAACGGATACAATCCAATAAAGTTTTTCACTATGGAACGACCTAAAGCTCGGGAAATTCTGAAATTACCAAAAGACAAGAGGATTATTTTTACATTTAGTGCTTTGAGTGAGAGAAAGGGATTTCAATATTTAATCGAGTCAATGAATGAAATCGTTAAAGTTAGAAAGGATGTTTTATGCTTTATTGGCGGCTCTGGGCCGATGAGACGGAAACTTGAAGCACAAATTCGTAATCTTGGATTGCAGGACTACGTAAAACTTATCGGATATGTTCCAGATGATACAATAGCTTACTGGCTAAATGCTTCGGATCTATTTGTTTTACCAAGTTTAAGCGAGGGAAATCCTACGGTAATGTTTGAAGCTTTAGGAACGGGCTTGCCTTTTGTAGGGACCAGAGTAGGTGGAGTTCCTGAGATAATAAATTCCGAAGATTATGGTTTGCTCTGTGAGCCTGCGAACCCGAAAGACTTGGCAGAGAAGATCTTAATCGGACTGGACAAGGAATGGAACCGACAGGCGATATTGGAATATGCGCAGCGATTTACGTGGGAGAAGATTGCCAAGGAAATTATGAATATTTATGAGAGACTCCTGTGAGAAGCAAGATTTTGGAGAATAGAGTCCTAAAAATATGGTTTATCGTTCTTTTTATCGTTGCAGGATATGTTATGTATCATCATGTTACTGAGGAGGTCTATTTTCAAAGGTATCCTGGTATATTTACAGGTTTCATAGAAATGTATTTGAATGAACGCATATCGTTAAATTATTTCGAATTCGCACCATTATTTTCTTCAATTCCTCAAATAGATCCCTCATTGTCATCTTCAGCCCAAGGCGTAATGATGTGTGAATCTTATTTCCCGAATTTTATTATGCTATTTTTGACTTTGCATTATGTTACAGGTCTGTCGCCGCAATTATTGGTAGTATTGCCTATAGGCGTTTTATTTATACCAATAGCATTTTTTGCTATGATTAAAGCTTATATTCCTATAAAGAATGGATCTAATTTAATTTATTATTTTCTTCTTGAAATCTTTCTTATGACATACTTAGCAACTACTAAGATGTATGGTTCATTTTATGTTGCTCCAGCAGCTTTTTTGTTAATTATTATTATCTTTTTATGCGTGAAAAGGTTTTATGAAAATGGAAGTAACAGATTTTATTACCTCATAATTTGTATGTCTACGTTGAGTTTGGCACATTATTGGCATAGTGCACTCATGATAGTATTATGTTTTATAATATCATTATGGGTGTTTTCAGCTATTTTCTACTTATTTAACAACAAAAGAGAAATTATTTCAAAATCAACCTCACTTTTAATCAGTTCTCTTATAATTTCACTAACTTTCACGCATTTGTGGCATAGCTCGTATATTGGAGACTTTTTCAGAACTATAAATTTAATTGATTTTATATTAAAAACATTAATCAAATTGATTGGAGGAAATCCTTTTCCGGTTCTCTATGCATTTAATTATAAAGATTTATTGTTGGGAAAAGGATATTTCATTTCGACTCTTTTAATATATATTCTTTCCACATTAATTTTATTCCTATCTCTAATTCCACATATTTTTGCATCTAATAAGATCAGAAAAGGAAATGGATTTAGTTTGCCTTTAATGTTTGGTTTAGCTATCATATTTGCTCAAATATTGAACACTTTCTTATATTACAAATCTAATTCCATTAACTTTTTCTATATCCCTATTTTCTTTCCGATATTTGGAACTTATTTACTTTTATTCAGCGCTGAAGGAGAGAAGTTTAGTAAAATCATAATTTCAATTTTTTCATTAATGATCGTATTGAGTTTATTCTCTAATTTAGCTTTGAATATTACGGATGAGGCTGGTGCGACCTCTGTTACGAAGTATAAGGATACGGAAAATAGTTTTGAATGGATATATAATAATATGAATCGAAGCAAAACTATAGTTATAGACTTTAACATTTATGGAAAATATCTGCAAAGAGAAGTTGAGAAATCTAAACCAAGTATCGAGTATGAGTGCATTTCCTCAAATAGTTACGGCGTCTTGATTGGTGATATTAAAATAATTGAGGATTTAGCGAAGAATTATGCCATAGTCGATCATGCAACTATGTCAAAAGGTCTTCCAATACACTCATATGGTAGCCGTGCTCGTTTCGAGCCTAAATGGATCCAGATAGATAATTGTCAAAATCAAGATAAAATATATGAAGATAACTATGTCTCCATTTTCATTTTCAAATAAGAACCTTGATCTCAAGTTAACTATCTTGCTTACTCTATTATGTATGCTATTCGTTTCTGTTCCACCTTTAAACGATACACCTGTAAGAATATTCCTCGGACTTCCCTCAGTGCTTTTTCTACCAGGATATTCATTGATTGCAATATTCTTTCCGAGAAAAGATGATTTAAGTTTGATAGAGCGGGTTGCACTTAGCTTTGGTTTGAGTATCGCTATTGTTCCGTTCCTAGGCTGGGCATTAATCTATACTCCATTCGGATTAAGGCTAGCACCCGTATTGATTGTTCTGTCAACATTTACGATTTCCCTTTCACTTGTTGCATGGGTTAGACGATTGAAATTACCAGTTGAAGAAAGGTTTATAGTTCCATTTGAGAGGCTATTAAAGTTAAATCTAGGTAAAAGTGTTCTAGATAAGGGCCTCTCCATCATTCTTATAGCGTCCATAATAGGTGCATCCGCCACATTTGTTTACGTTGTGGTGTCGCCTAAGGCTGGTGAAAGGTTCACCGAGTTCTATCTTCTTGGCCCGAATGGAATAGCATCTGACTATCCTACGGATCTAAAGGTTGGAGATGAGGGAAAAGTGATAATTGGCATCGTGAACCATGAATACGATAACGTCACCTATCTTTTAGAAGTCAATTTCAATGGATCCTTGATACGTGAAGAACATGTCTTATTGAATGAGAACGAAAAATGGGAAAGTCCCTTCACATTCCAAGCAACAGAGAAAGGAGAAAACCAGAAACTGGAGTTTCTACTCTATACGGGTCAACAGATAGAAGCCTACAGAACACTTCATCTATGGATCAGCATTACATAGGATTCTATCAGGAGGTCTAGTATTGAATAAAATAAAAATGTTTATAAAAAAAAGTATTAACTTAGTCTTACAAAAAATTGGAGAAAAGAGGAGGTCTAGAAATCTATTTTGGATAATATTAATTATTTTAAATGATTTTATTATAAAAATAAGATTCACTCACTCGCTACAATCAATTTTTGAGCCTTATCATTTAGGGGGGTATGTTGCTGGTGGAGACTCTTCTTCATGGTATCCTGAATTATGGGATTGGATAATAAAGGAATTGGGAATAAAATCTGTTATCGATGTTGGTTGTGGTGAAGGCCATTCAACAAAATATTTCAAAGAAAAAGGATGTAAAGTATTAGGTGTTGAAGGAAGCCAAGTTGCAATAAAAAACAGCCCTGTAAAAGATTTATTAATTAGACATGATTATACCAAAGGGTCATTTTCACCAGATAATGAATATGACTTGGTTTGGTCTTGTGAATTCGTTGAACATGTGGAAGAAAAATATGTACATAACTTCCTCGAAACCTTCAAAGCATTAAAATATGTTTTTATGACTCATGCTCCATTAGGAAAAGAAAGATACTATCATCATGTTAACTGTCAACCTAAAGAATATTGGATTAAAAAATTATCAGAAATAGGTTTTAAATTTGATAATGAATTAACACAAAAGGCAAGAAAAAAAGCATTGCATGGATATTTTGAAAAAACGGGATTAGTTTTTAAGCGTGAGAGCAATTAAGCTGAACTAACTCTAGTTTGGAGTTTTGTTTGGTGGATGGATTCTTGGTGGCATTTCTTGTGGGGCTGTCTGGCGGCCTGGCTAATCTACTCGTTGACATACCTGCTCTCTGGAACATTGATTGGAGCCATGGAGTTCCCAGTTACCGTGACCTTCTTTGGACTCCGCATAGGCATCTCCACACTCCGGTTTTCTGTCTGCTCGTTTCTAGCGTTGTTTGGATCTTCCTTGCTACACTTATACATGGACTCAGATAGAGCTTAGTTATATAGGGCGTAATTACAGCCGAAATAATTTGCACCTGGGGCCTACGCACTCAAATAATAAGGGGCGTAATTACAACCCATATTCGGGCTAGGCAATAACCTTTTAATGGTAATGAAAAACTTTTAATGGTGAATAGATATAGAATCTATTAACAGGTGTATAGGTTGAATAGTCGTTCGCGTGCGGCTGTCATAGTCGCATTGATCTTGGCGTTTTCTGTGGTAGGCCTTCCTGGTTTATTGGTTCATGGGCAGACTTCAGATTATCCTATAGTCGTAACGGTGAATGCTATTGAAAAGGTGTTTATCGCTGCCCATACAAGTGATCTGGCAGGTGGGAACTGGATTGAGCTCGGTGGCGGTACATCAGTTAAGCTTCCCTCGGTAACCTTAGTCTATGATGGTTTGAGTTCTGCAGCCTATACTAGAGATGGGGTCACAGTACAAATCGATTCAAGATTCGACCAAGGACAAGCAACTTACCCTATACCAACCCATCAGGTCTACAGTGCAGGACAGTCTATTACTGCAACGTTCTGGGGTGCATCTGCCTTCGGAGGGACAGGGGTTGATTTCAAGCTCATCAGCGTATACTCCCTCGCGGAGGCCAGAGAGATCGCCGTAGATACCTATAATGGAGATCTATCTACTCTCCGTGGCAAACTGAGCGGAGCCACATGGAGTAAACAAGAAACTCTAGACGGAACCGGTGACGCAAAGGTAGGCATACCCGGGCAACCCATAGGCAATTACCTCCTCGTAGTAACAAAGGAAGACGGCCAAAATATCTACGTATACTCTGCAACCATAGTCGAAGTAGTGGAGCAAACCCTAGATGTCATCTGCCCTTCATCCGTGGAAAAGGGTGACTCATTAAAAGTAGATACAGGGGCGGGACCGATCAGTGCAGCCGTTTTGATCAGAGAATCGGCGTACAAGGCTGAGATCAAACTAGTAAGCGATGGCGATATCCTGAGCACGGAACTCTATCTTAATGATGAGAAGATGGCTGATGGACTCTTTGCCATCGACACTATGACATTATCCATTTGGGACTTGATCTATAAATTCAGCCAACTCGAAGACCAAATCATTAATGCCTTCGGCTCTGATCAAATAGCCATTAGTTATGGTTCAAGCTCCTTGTCCATACCAACAAAATCCCTTACCCCAGGAGACTATGTTCTCCTAGCCGGCGTGGTTAAGTTAGACCCCGTGCGTATAGTAGGAGTCTACCAGAAAACCGTAACGGTTCGCCCTAAATACGCCCCCACACCCTCACCCGGGGTTTCGAACAAGCCTCCGGTGGCAGACGCCGGACCAGACCAGAAGGCATGGGTAGACAAAACCGTATACTTCGACGGGTCGAATAGCAAAGACCCAGACGGATTCATACTCAGCTATAAATGGAACTTCGGAGACGATAAGACGGCGTCAGGCGAGACCGCCTCACACACTTACCTAGAGCCGGGTAACTACACGGTAACACTGACCGTGAAGGACAACAGAGGCGCAGAGAAATCAGATACATGCACGGTAAAGATATCGGAGACACCGGCCCCCATCACGAACGAGTTTACGAAACGGGTTCCAGGTGATGAGACAGGATACATAGTAAACGCAACCGATGAAACCAACACAACCGTAACCCTCAACACGACCGGCCCAGTCACCGTAACGATCATCAAATACGAGAGCAACCCTCACCCCGACGACCCCCTTCCAGCCAACGCCCTACCCTACTATGTAGACGTGGAGATCAGCGACCCCGACGCAGTCGAGTGGCCCATCTACGTCGAGATGCATTACAACGAAGATGATCTAGGCGACATCGATGAATCCTCTCTCGGCATATACTACTGGAAGGACGAAGCCTGGCACCGATGCAGCCACACAGGCGTCGACACCGAGAACAACATAGTCTGGGCCTACATGACGGAGGAGGAAGCCTCAGGAAGCCCAATACTGATCGGCGGTATATCGACTATTATTCCACCGTTGCAGCCGATACTCTCCGACCTCACCATCACGCCAGAGGAGATCGAGCCCGGGCAAGAAGTCACCATAAGCATATCTATTGAAAACATCGACGATCAAGCCCTCACCTATACAATCACTATGCAGATTGGAGAACACCGCCTGCTGATTGATGTCGAGCTCGAACCCTACGAGTCCAAGATAGTGACCCACACCCTAACAAGGAACACAGTCGGAGACTACGATGTCACGGTCGACGGGCTAACCGGCAGCTTCACGGTGAAATCCCCCCCATTCAAGCCTGCCGAGTTCAAGATATCTGACCTAACGGTCTCACCCACCGAGGTCGTTGAGGGCGAGTCAGTCACGATCAGCGTCACGATAACGAACATCGGCGAGATGGCGGGCACCCACACCCTAGACATACTGATAGACGGAGACAAGCCCGAAGGACCACCCATCGAAACAATACTGATAGGCGGAGCCTCTGAAACGGTCACCATGACGGTGATTGAAGCCCCTGGGAGTCACACCGTAAAAGTCGACGGTCTCCTAGAACTCTTCACCGTGACAACGCCCCCGGGTCCCGTGCTGTCTCTGGGAGTAATCATAGGGATACTGATACTGATCATAGCCGCAGTTATCTACATCTACTGGCGCTACATATCTCCCTATAAAAAATAACACTTTATACAACACACACCAACTAAAAAGAACCAGTAAACCTACTTGTTCTCGAGGCTTAAGCCCCTAGCCTCAAGATCCTTTCAAAGGCACAGGACGCGGCAGGCGGCCTGACCACCCTAGTCTACGGCGCCATAGGCGCGAGCCTAGTAGCGGCATTAGCAGCAATAGTAAGCCTTATGCAGATAAGCAGAAGAATCGCGGGTTAACCCCCGCACCCCCCTTTTTATTGTGTACGCGTGTGTAGCGTATGTGTTGCATATGCGAAAGCGTTATAAGTATTTACCATTTACTACCATTATTAGTGGAAACCATATCTACATGTAAATGATCAAGATATCTGGAGACATTGTGATTGGTTAAAAACCTAATCGAGATAGGAATCCCTAAAATAAAGCAGTACCTGTCTGAAAATAATGAAGCACTACTAGTAGAAGACATAGCAGAACACCTTGAAGTATCAGGTTCAGCTGCATTCGGATTACTAGACTTGATGTATGCCTATGAAATCGTAGATAAGGTGAAGCGGGGAAGAACCTACTATTTCATCAAAGACGTCTACACTGACGAACAGATCAGAGCCATGCTCCCCCCCGAGAAGGCCCCCCGATTACCTAGGCCGCGTCGCCAGAGAGTATCCAAGCCTCATGTGAGAAAGATTAGCTTCAAGGATGAATACCTGTCCGACCTAGAGGAAAGAGCAAGTTCAGGTAAGGGACTCTCAGCCCTAGCGTTCCTCAGTTTACCTCAGGAAGAGGCCGCTGAGACCCTGACAACGGAGCCTCCTGTAGAACTGGTATCAGCCCTTATGGGCGAGGAGAACCCTGAACCCCTGATAAAAAATGAGCCATTCGCCACGATCCAGTATCTACCTAAGAATGTCAGGCTGTTATCGCAGGCGGAGACAAGTTACCTTAAGAGTCTGTTGAAGTGTCTGGGCGGGGGCGAAGGGTTGGAGAGATATAACACGGTCTTCTCAAAGTTCTCGGCCCTCGAGCACGGGAGATACGGCGAAGTATTCTACTTCTCCATGGGATCTAACCCATGGGATAACGTCCGCAAGGTATCCGTCGACCCCTCCATCTCAGATTATATTGTGTTACCAATCATAGAGGCGAACAGGTG